>Ga0207141_10340_pt1 | contig 9603 bp, 6 predicted proteins | sample Alteio_BWMinHeat_5_FD_153553 | JGI IMG/M metagenome (GOLD analysis project Ga0207141, IMG submission 153553) | Enriched cells from forest soil in Barre Woods Harvard Forest LTER site, Petersham, Massachusetts, United States -... | ecosystem: Environmental > Terrestrial > Soil > Temperate forest >... | reverse complement strand
TTAAGGACCGTATCGTTAAATACTGTCCTATCCAGATAATCTTGAGTATGCGCCGGATTGGCGACAAAGACGATCTTGCCTTTTTTATCCAAAAGCAGGATATCGGCATAGGCATAGGAGTTCATAAAAGCCCGAAGCTGGTCATCTAACTGCAATTTTGCTTTGGTGTAGGCAAAACTATAACGGTCCCGGTCAAATTCCTGTAAGGTCGGAAGGTTTATTTCGACATCTAAAAAACCTTGGATGGCCCTTAAGTCTTCTTTTCTGGAATTAAAAAAAGTTTCCAGCTTATTTTTCTTCAACACTGAGACCGCGTTAAGCCGGTCATAGATCTCCCCTTTTAATTCCTTTTGGGTATTATAAAGGAAGATGCCAGCCACCAGGATCAACGGAATGATCGATAAGCTCAACGATAAGATGATCAGTTTTGCGTAGATGCGCATTTAACGATGTTTGTTCGCCAAAGATTAAACATGTTCAAATGTTTCCGCAGAGGATGTTTGGAAGGCCCGTTCAAATTCACGGGGCACAGGGCTTTTAAGCAGGTCTCCATCATTGATATAGGGATATATTTCACTATAATCTTTTACTTGGGACAGGGATATGCGCCGCATTAAATGCCTGGGCCTTAATTCTTTGGGGTCAAAAAAACCCATGGCCCCTAAAATCTCGGCAAAACTTTTGACAGTCGCCTTATGGAAATTGGCCACCCGTTTATTCTTTTGGGAAACAACCAAGCCATTGACCAAATGGGGGTCCTGGGTGGCAACGCCCGTCGGGCAATGATTGGTATTGCACTGCAGGGCTTGAATGCATCCTAAAGACAACATCATGCCGCGGGACGAATAACACAGGTCTGCCCCCATGACCATGTGCTTGATAATGCCAAACCCTGAATTGATCTTGCCGGATGAGATGATCCTGACTTTGTCCCTCAAAGAAAACCCGACCAAGGAATTATGGACAATGACAAGGCCTTCATTCAGAGGCGAGCCTACATAATTTGAGAATTCAAGGGGCGCGGCACCAGTCCCCCCTTCGCCGCCGTCGACAGTAATAAAATCCGGCGTGATCCCGGTCTTGTGCATGGCCTTACAAATGGCCATAAATTCCCGCGGCTTGCCTATGCATAACTTGAATCCAACAGGTTTTCCGCCTGAAAGCTCCCTTAAACGTTCAATAAAGGCCAGCAGTTCCAAGGGCGTACTGAATGCCGAATGCCCCGGCGGAGAAATAACGCTTTTACCCATGGGGACCCCGCGGATCTTGGAAATTTCCTTTGTGACTTTCTCAGCAGGAAGGATCCCCCCATGACCAGGCTTGGCGCCTTGGGAAATTTTAAGTTCTATCATTTTAACTTGCGGTAAGGCGGCCTTTTCAATGAACCGTTCCGCCGAGAATTTACCATCATGGTCGCGGCAGCCAAAGTAACCTGTGCCGATCTGCCAGATCAAATCTCCCCCTTGCTGGTGATAGGGCGTCAGCCCTCCTTCGCCGGTGTTTTGGGCAAAGCCGCCCATTTGGGCCCCTTGATTTAAGGCCATGACCGCATTTTTGCTAAGTGAACCAAAGCTCATGGCCCCGATATTAAAAATGCTTGCCGAATAGGGCTTTGCCCTCGAGCCGCCTACCTTCACGCGCAATTGTTGAGGATCAACATGCTTCGGCATGATGGAATGCGTGACCCATTCATAACCCACTTCATAAACATTTTTCTGAGTTCCAAAAGGCAGGGTATCCAGATCGCCTTTGGCCCGTTGATAAACAAGAGAACGGTCCAGGCGGTTAAACGGCGTGCCTGAAGTATTGGATTCGACAAAATACTGGTTTATTTCCGGACGCAGGAGTTCCAGAATATACCTGAAATTACCGATGAGAGGAAAATTGCGGCGGATCGCTTGACGTTCCTGAAGCATATCCATAAATCCGACAGCAATCAAAGGGCCAAAGAAGAGCATGGTCCACCAGATATGAGGAATTACCGGGGAAAGAATATAAATAGCAATAATGATAAAGAGTGAAATAAGCAAAAAAACAAGGCGGGCCATAAAATTATTTTATAGGCCATATACTCTAAAGCAAGGAATAACTCTAGTTTCTATCCCCCAGTGTCATTCCCGAATGTTTTTATCGGGAATCCAGAACATTCGTTTCTAAAAATGATCTCAAATTTTTTAACGGCTCTACACTAATATTCACCGGCACAAAGCCGGAAGCGTTCTGCAATTGCACGAGCATGGCAGGGTCAAGATGAAATTTAATACCTTCATTGTCATTCCCGCGAAAGCGGGAATCCATTTTAGTCTGTAAATTCATATTGGCAGGTGTCAGGTCAATACCACCTTTCGCTCCCATAGCTGAATCCCACTTCTGTTGACAATTGATAAGTTTTTGATTATCCAAATAAAAAATTCTTTCTGCTTGAACGATTCCACTACCCTTAATTGATCTGTAAAACTCCTCTACAGCATCCGCATTCTGTCCTAAAAGGACAACTTTAAAATGATCATTATATTTATTAATTCTCACAACTGCCTGCAAAATATCTTTCTCAGCTTCTCTTAGGGATGCACGGACATCTACCGCTACGATTTGGGCTTCCAGCGGAGGCAGGACAGCGGCAGCTATTAAAAACTCACGGACAAGAATTGTTAGATCTATAAAAGTTCTTGGATCTTTTATAAAAGTTCGATTTATTCTTTTTTGAATTCCATCTCTGAAGTCATCCAAAGTATTATAACGATCAAGGATCCAAGTATGTACGTTTTTGCCATTAAAGATGGGGGAAAGGCTATGATATATTTTAATAATACTCTCACCCTTTCTGCGGGTCGTGGGAAGCGGGCACAAAGAACTATTCATCCTTTCATGTGCGAGTAATCGCAGACCCTTTCCGTTAACAAAAGGGTTATCATCTAAAGCAGCAGCCATTATTTTATGGGGACGAAAATTAGCTGCAAGACCCAAAGCACAATTCAAGCAACTTTCAATGGATACATAAAGATCTGTATCTGACATTTCCCATCCACTTCTAACAGCTTTGTTAAGAGCGTTCATCTCCGCATGTTCTTCGACTTGAGCTCCTGTCTTTTCTTCTCGATATACCGGTTTTTCCCCGATTATTATCTCATGTGTTTTTCTATTGACCACAATGGCTGATATTGGCAGTTTACCTTTAGGTTGATTTCTTGCCACTTGAAGTGCTAACTCAATATACAGCCCGTCAAAATAAGAAGATGGGCCTGTCGTGAATTTAGCGATGTACGCTAAAAAATCATTTAATTTTATATGATCAATGGTCAACAATTCAACCGTTGTTAAAACATCCCTATCGATAACGACTTCGATCATCTTCCTTTTTCTTTCTTCTTCTGGTAAAGATGAATACTCCTCATTTTTGTTAAATGTCTCTAGTGCATCCTCATGTGTATTCAGCAATATCTCCATTATTTTAGGATATACATCTGAATCCCTAAATTTGCCAAGAACCTCTTTTGTGAAAGGAAAAAGCGCCCCTGATTTAGGGGATACTGTTTTCGCGTCCCTTTTATGATGCCTGGATCTTGTGTTAAGATAGTATTCTAGACTTTCTATCGTTAAATTAATTTGCGTTAAAATAGGATCTCTGCCGTCGACTTGATAATTCATTTTCCTGTCTAAGAAATCTTGTTCATAATCTGAAACAACCGGCTCATGTGCGGATGCCCCAGGGGGCAAATGGTTTCTCAGGAATACTGTCCTTTCCTCTTTAACTTGTTCCATTGCAGCTTTAATGATTCCCCAAAATTCATCTTCCTTCTTAAAATATTTGACCATTTCATCAAATATATAAATATTTTCTTCAGGATCCATGCTCCCATACCAATCTAATAATGATGTAAAAAATGATGCTAAATGGATCTGATTACTGTCCTTCCCCTCAATTTTCCACAATTGAGTACCCCAATTTTCTATGACAAGTTGCCCAGTCTGCTTATCGTAAATAAAATGGGTGGGATCGATACTCCGGGGTACTTGACCATCCATAACATTCGCAATTGTCATTAAACATTTGACTACTTTTCTAACTACTTTTTTATCAATAAGTCCCGGTTGGTCTTTATCCGCTAGTAACGGCCTGCCTTCTACAAATGCCTGGTTAATCCATCCGTAGCCATCCTTGCCTGTAAAGAAATCCCCCACAGTGGCTACCCCTTGTCCATTGAGCTTGGTTAAAATGTTTGATTCTTCATCAAATGTGGAAGGGTAAATATGGTATTTTTCCTTTGTGACAGCAATAACAAAATACAGGGGCGGTCCTTTTTTCCTATGGACTTTTGCTTTAAATAGATACTTCGTTCCATTCTCCCTAAAATAGGCAATTTCAACGTCCCCGGATAAATCTTCTATTTTCAGGGTTTCATCCCCGTTAACATGACCCAACATTTTAATGAACATCTCTGGTCTTTGATTGATCCGTTCCGCGGCTTTTCCTTTCAAAATGCCATAAACTTCTTGAAAAGAATCCGTCATAGTTACCGGCAAAGGACCCGGTTCTACAAAATGAATGGTAAAATGAGTCATTAATTTTGGCGGCTCAGCTATGATCAAAGCCGCATGTTGTTGGGTAAGATAATTATCAAAGCTCTCCTCCAGCAGATCCAAAAATTCGAGAAAGGATTCTATGTTGCCATCACGATAGGGGCCTCGGAATTCATCCAATGCGAGTAAATCTTTTATAAACCCTGTATTGTTAACTTCGGTATGTTCAAAGAAACTTTTCTTTTGCTTTCTTACATAAGAAAGGCTGATCACAATCATATCTCTAAAAAATTTTGGATCTTCTGGATGAAAATATTGGGATAACGCATCAAGGATAAAAAAGTTATCTTTGCTTGCTTTTTTTCCGTACCAATATAAAAACATGGCCAAAAATTCTGCCAAATCACCTACAGTATTTCTTCCATCAAAAGCATGCAAATTCTCATTGCCTATACGTTGCATAAAAACCTCGCCTGTTTCCATACTATAAATAAACCGGAAAGGTTCAATGCCCCTTGGTATTTCACCTATTTCTTCTCCAATATGCATCAATGATCGAAGTGTTTGTCTAACTTGGTCATCTGAAAAGGCCCCGTACTTTGCCTTTAATTCTTCTAAGGTAGGCCCTTGAATAAATTCTTGAAAAGTCCACAGTCGTCCATTATTCGCCGCCAATGTAATCCCATGCCGGACTACCCCCAAGCCATTAAGCTGGGTCAGTATATTGATTTCATTTTCATATGGTTTTTTGCCTTCTTTTCTTTTCGTAACCGTTAATAGAATATCAATGGGTGCCTGTTTACTCATCATAAAACTTACGATAAAATAATATCTATCATAATCTTGTTTTAAATAGGAAAAAACTACCTTTTTTCCAAAGTCCTCTCTTTTTAACTTTAAATTATGGGTAATTTGTCGGATCATCGGTAAACATACTTCATTAAATTTAGTATTTATCAATCTTTGGGATATCTCTTTGAGTTCATCTTGTATTTCATCCCAATTTATGAATCTTAACGTTTCTTCCGGATGTGGAAGATGTGTCTGAAGACTAAATATATTTTTTCCTGGATTTTCTTTTAGCATTGCAAAATCTGTTTTTACTTCAAAAGCTCCTACATTGTTCTCTAAGTATTTGGGATTTATTTTATGGGTCACAGACATGGCATCATCAATCCCTGTTCCCATTTGCAGTTTTAAAAACAATCCTCCGGAAAAATACTTCCTGGAGATCATTCCTTGAGTCACGGGGTCAACGTCTTCTTTAATATAATTGTACACACCTTTCTTAAACGCCTTTAAATACTGCCCGTAGATCTTTAGTTTTTCATTAGGGTCATCAATATTGACACCCGCTATCTTTTTTTTGTCCGCATAGACCTGGGCCAGGATACTGTCCTTGATCTTCTTTTTATACCATGTCGCCAAGATCAAAGAATTAAAAACCTGGCGGAGCTTGGCGAAGTTCTTATTTTCATTGACCTCTATGGTCAATTCAGGGATGACTATCTCACGAATAACTTGGGAGCCCAGGGTGTTCATACCTCCCGGAGGTGGGATGGTCATTTTAACCAGCTTTCCCATCTCCGGGAGGTGAGGAGGTTGGATGGCATGTTTTGCTAATGACAAATAATCCTGCTCAAGCATGACCTTTAATTTACTCTCGACCACATATGCCGTACCAGCCTTGGCATTCTCATAGACAACAGCTTTTTCGGGGACTATCCACACCTTGTTGAATGTGCTCACCGGGATATCTGTCGTGCCAAATTTCTTTTCGGCTTCTTCATAAATGCGCTTCCAGAATTTCTTCCCAATTTGATCTTCAGGATAGATCAAACTAGCGGTTATTTGCTTAAGCATGTAATCTTCAGCGAGCAAATCCCGGCCCATTTCGGTCAACCCAAAACTGTTTGGGATAATGCGGTCCTTTTCATAGGGGGATAAATTGACCCAAAGGTCATTTTCAGGGATGGTCAAAGAGGCAAGGAAATATTTAATGAGCTTGCTTGATTCATCTTTGAGGGCTTCATCAGATAATCGCCGGTCGCCGCGATCAAGAATAAACTCAAATTTGAAGGGATTGTCAGGATGGACCTTGATGCCTTTTAATACCGGAGGGTTAAACTCAGGGCTTAAATGGATCCTGACTCCAGGGGCAGGTAAACTAAAATCCCCAGCTTGGGCCAAAGGCGCCGGACCAAACGCATTGGCCAAAAAAGCAAAAAGCACCATTGCACATGTTATTTTTTTTGTGTCAAATTTCACCCACATAACGAAAGTATAAACTATATATATATCCTTTGCCAATTTTTATGGTTTTTGATCTCTCTGTAGATTCCAGACTAAAACTTCCTGAAAGCGGGAAAAATGCAGCAATGGTTGCCTATTAGGTAAAGGGACAGATAAAAATTGGGCCATCGTATTTGTCAATATTTTTGCACGGGCTTCTTGTAATTTCCAAGGAGGGTGATGAATCTCAGATCGATAAAGATTTTTATATCCGAAGGCGTATAAACAATAGCGTTCGGTAAGCCAATGCTCAATAGAGCCTTTTTGGGCTAAGAATGACTGTCCCAACGGCCCATACTCGACAGATAATTCTGGTCTTACTGTCTTATAAACCCTTCGTTGACTTTTATAATGAAACGTATCCCCAATAGCCTGAATCGACATTTCAGCATGGAAATAAGGCAATTGATACCACAAACGTGCTATTTTGACAGCTAAAGGACTTGTCGCATCCAAACTAAAAAACCACACTCCAGGCTTTTTGCCATTTGTTACATAGGTTCGTACGTTAAGTTCGGGAAAAGCTGAAGTGCCTGGAAAACCAGGAAGCCCCTTTAAACGAACATTGCTCATACGAAAGGGGACAATCCCAATCCAAGCTGATCCATTGAAACTATCTACGGACAACTCTTTGGGAATAAACGGTCGGAGAACAGAAACGGGTAAAGGCCAGTGCATGAAAAGTAAATCATGCCATCGCTGGGTCATGACCCAAGAAGATTGAGGTAAAGGCCATGGACGGTGAGCTAAATCGTTTATCATAAGTGTGTTATTGTAAAAACAAAATGAATGACTCCCAACGATGCAAAAGCAATAAGAATATACCAATCACCCCGTCTTTGACCCAAGTAAAGCTGAGAACCTGCCCGAAGCATCCACCAAACACCGGTCCATGCCGTTAAATACGGAGCAAATTGAGCATTCTCCCACTTTAAAAAACACAGATCGACGATGCCTATTGTGACCAAAACAAAGCTTACACAATGGTTCATGACCCAGGCAATACCGAGCACGTCGCTGCGCTTCGTTTGATAATGAATATAAAGAAGCCGAAATGGCTTTAGCGGCTTCTCCCCTGCTTTTGGAATCGCGTGTTCAAAATCAAAAAGGATTGGAAAGAAAAAATGTAAAATTCCTAAAACCAGACTGAAGACGCCAGAGAGGCAAATAAGAAATTCCATATAGTTCCTTTAAACCTATCCACCAGCAACGGAGCCTATGATGAGGAATGGTTCTTGCCCTGAAATTACTGCATCAGGCAAAAGAGCATCGGGCGACTCATGCGAGAGGTCCTCTTCACAGGCAAAAAACCGCAGGAATGGCCGGCGTTTTTGGTTGAGATGATCGCGGATGGTGCCGCGCAGTACGGGAAAACGGCCCTCAAGTGCATCAAGAATGGAACGTTGCGTCATGGGTGGCACGACCTCGAGTGTGACCTCGCCTTCCACTTTAGCCAGCGTTCGTAAATGAGCTGGTAGGACTATTCGGATCATAGCAGTGTTTGGACCTCCACGGAAAGCACCGATGGAAAATTTTGGGCAATGGCAGTCCAGCTGTCCCCGCTATCGGCCGAGGCGTATACTTGCCCCCCTGTTGTGCCAAAATACACACCGCACGAATCGAGTGCATCGACGGCCATGGCGTTGCGCAATACATTGACATAACAATCGCGTTGTGGCAGGCCGTTGGTCAGCGCCTCCCACTCCATTCCGCCATTGCGGCTGCGATAAACACGCAATTTTCCCTCGGGCGGATAATGTTCCGAATCACTTTTGATGGGTACAACGTAAATGGTTTGGGGCTCATGGGAGTGGACTTCGATGGGGAACCCAAAATCAGTAGGCAAGTTACCGCTGACTTCACTCCAAGATGCGCCGGCATTGTCGCTGCGCATAACATCCCAGTGTTTCTGCATGAAAAGGACATTGGGACGCGAAGGGTGCATGGCAATCCGATGCACGCAATGGCCGACTTCAGCAGTAGGATCAGGAATGTATTCGGACCTAAGTCCCTGGTTGATTGGCTGCCAGGTTTTGCCGCTATCATCGCTACGAAAAGCACCTGCGGCCGAGATGGCAATATAAATCCGTTCAGGATTATGAGGATCTAAAAGAATCGTGTGCAGGCACATCCCCCCGGCACCTGGCGCCCATTTCGCCCCTGTGCGATGCTGACGCAACCCGGCAAGCTCATGCCATGTTTTACCGCCGTCGGTTGTTTGAAACAACGCCGCGTCTTCCACTCCTGCAAACACGCTGTCAGGGTCACTCAAGGATGGTTCAAGGTGCCAGACACGCTTAAACTCCCAAGGGTGCGGCGTGCCGTCATACCATTGATGGGTCCCGGGGATGCCATCATATTTGAACTCATTACCGGCCGCCTCCCAGGTTTTACCCCCGTCATTAGAACGCTGCATCACCTGGCCGAACCAACCGCTTGATTGCGAAGCGTACAGCCGATTTACATCGACGGGAGAGCCCTTCATATGATAAATTTCCCAACCGCCAAAGTATGGCCCGTCGATGTCCCATTTCTGGCGGTTACCATCTGAGGTGAGAATGAATCCCCCCTTACGTGTGCCTACCAATACCCTCACCTTGCTCATGCTCAGCCTCCATCATTTGACTATGAATTTTTGATTTTATAACTAAAATATATCCATCTATGGATAACACGATTTACAATTTTTCTCAAGAAGAAAAAATACGCTACGCCCGCCAAACCATCTTGCCAACGGTGGGGCTTGCGGGCCAAACGCGGCTTAAGAACGCCCGTGTTTTGCTGATCGGC
>Ga0207141_10334_pt1 | contig 9696 bp, 6 predicted proteins | sample Alteio_BWMinHeat_5_FD_153553 | JGI IMG/M metagenome (GOLD analysis project Ga0207141, IMG submission 153553) | Enriched cells from forest soil in Barre Woods Harvard Forest LTER site, Petersham, Massachusetts, United States -... | ecosystem: Environmental > Terrestrial > Soil > Temperate forest >... | reverse complement strand
CTCATTTGGGGGTAGGGTTAGTTTTCGGTTTGATTATTATGACAATGATTTATGCCTTGGGGGAAATTTCAGGAGCACATTTTAATCCAGCTGTTTCATTTGGATTTTGGTTGGCTAAACGGCTTCCTTCCAAAGAATTGTTACCGTTTATGGTTAGCCAAATTTTAGGAGCGATATCAGCCAGCTTGATTCTAAAATCGCTTTTCCCACAACATAAGACTTTGGGAGCAACGATGCCTAACCTGATTTCGTCAGGTGGAGATTTTGTACTGGAAACCATACTCACATTTTTCCTAATGTTTGTTATTATACATGTTGCTCAAGGAGCTAAAGAAAAGGGTTTGATGGCGGGAGTAGCGATTGGAGGGATGGTTGCTTTGGAAGCTATTTTTGCGGGACCAATTACCGGGGCATCCATGAATCCTGCGCGATCATTAGCTCCTGCCGTTGTTTCAGGATATTTAGAATTTCTATGGATTTACCTGACAGCGCCATTTTTAGGTTCCGCATTAGCTATTTGTAGCTGTTGTTTGATAAGAACAAACGACAGGTGCTGTCAACGATCTTAAAAAATCGGAGACTCTCTATTTTTTTTGACATTCTTTCTTCATGTGTTAAACTTAAACCGTTATGAGAAAAATGTTTAAACTATTCACCGCTTCTTTGTTGACTATCGCTTTAAGCGTTGCAACGGTCATGTGTTGTTGTTCTGCCTCGGCAGCGGTGGCACATTTTCATAAAGTAGATAGTTGTAGCCAATGTCCAGGCCAAGCCTCTCACGATAATTCTTCTAATCCAGCAGGAGCATGCCAGAATCAATTAACAAGTGCTGAATTTTCTCATAGCCAAATTATTACTACACCGAATGTTTCGGTGCTGCCTTTTCATTCACCTGATTTTCTAAATAATTACAAGATAACCTTAACACATTCATTATTATCAGCCTACCCGCCTGGAGGGCCACCTCTGGGCATAAGTTTTACTCCGCTTTACCTTAGAACCTTCAATTTACGCATTTAATTTTCTCTAAATACAAGGGTTGTCCTTTGTGCATGTGCATGAAGGACTTTGTTTTTATTACCTTATTTAGAGGAAATTTTATGAAAATCAAAGATATTGTTTTAATTATTATTCTCGCTGCTGCGAGCCTGGGAATCGTCATGTATTTCAGGCCACAGCACCGAACACATGCAGTGGCTGTAAAGTATGAAGGGCATCTTGAAACTTGGTATTGCCCTATGCACCCATGGATCAAGAGTGATAAGCCTGGCGTATGTCCTATTTGTGGCATGGCCCTGGTTCCTGGGCATCAACATAATGAAACGCATACCGTCAAAATACCTGGTTATATTTCCGTTGAAATTTCCAAACAAAAACAACAATTAGCCGGTATCCGTACTGCCTTTGTCACTAAGAACATTGTTATCAAAACCATTCGGGCTGCTGGTCGAGTTGCCTACGATGAAGACCTTTATAAAGCGGAAGTACGATATGTGGAAGATTATATCGCTTACTTACGTCTTGATCGCCGTATAAATCAGGGAAGCTACACAATTCAGGATGCCAAAAGAAAGCTTAAAGAAGAAGAATTGGATTTATATCACATGGGTGCTACAGAGCAAACCATTACTCAATTACAAACCAATAAATTCCCTGACCATAGTTTATTGGTTTCTCATGGAGATGGCGCTCAAATTTTTGCCGAAGTTTTTGGAGAAGATTTGGGTTTTGTAGATGTGGGGCAAAAAGCCATTATAGAAGTTCCTGATTATCATGAAACATTTAACGGAATTGTCACAAGCATTGATCCGATCATAGACCCCATGTCACAAACAGCGCGTGTACGTATTTACGTCGATGCCGAGAATGATCTTCATTCCAATATGTTTGTGAATGTTTCTATGCCGGTGGAATTAAATGAAGCGATAGTCGTTCCCAGAGATGCGGTAATGGACACTGGCCTGCGTAAGATTGTATTTATAGAGAAAGACGGAGGGCAATTTGAACCCAGGGAAATTCAAACCGGATGGGAAACTGATGACGGTTTTGAAGTTAAGGCCGGTTTAAAAGAAGGTGAGACAATCGCGGTCAATGGTAATTTCCTTCTTGATTCCGAAAGCCGGGTCCAGGCTGGTTTGGAGGATAATAACCATGTCTAACCATATAGAGCAAAAAGAAGGCTGGATAGAAAAGCTGATAGGTTTCTCGGCGCGGAATAAATACATGGTAGTCATGCTTGTCGCCGCTTCTTTAGTGGCCGCCATTTGGTCTATCCAGAACATTCCTCTGGATGCTATTCCCGATCTTTCTGATACCCAAGTGATAATCTATTCCCGCTGGGATAGAAGCCCGGATATTATGGAAGATCAAGTGACTTATCCTATAGTTTCCGCGTTATTAGGGGCGCCAGGTGTCAAAGCTATCCGTGGCTTTTCCGATTTTGGATTCTCTTATGTTTACGTGATTTTCAAAGATGGTACAGACATTTATTGGGCGCGTAGCCGTGTGCTTGAATACTTAAACAAAATCATTCCTCAACTGCCGCAAGGGGTAAAAACGGAATTAGGGCCTGATGCAACAGGGGTCGGATGGGTGTACCAATATGTTCTGGTTGATAAAACGGGCAAGCATGATCTACAGCAATTACGTAGTTTTCAGGATTGGTATTTACGTTACCACCTTCAAAGCGTACCCGGTGTAGCGGAGGTGGCTTCACTCGGAGGCTTTGTTAAGCAATATCAGATTACCGCTGACCCTAACAAATTATTGGTCTACAACATCCCTATAACAAAACTTATTGATGCCGTCCGCGATGGAAATGAGGAATCAGGTGGTGGTCTTGTTGATTTTTCCGGTGCCGAGTATATGGTGCGCGGGCATGGGTATGTGAAATCCATCAAAGATTTAGAGGAGATTGTTGTTAGTACAGATAAAAATGGAACTCCGATCCTGGTCAAGAATGTCGCCAACGTAGGTACAGGCCCAGCTCTTCGCCGCGGTCTATCGGATTTAAATGGCCAGGGAGATGTGGTCGGCGGCACTATAGTCATGCGTTTTGGGGAGAATGCCCTTAATGTCATTAACAGGGTCAAAGCTAAACTAAAGGAAATCCAGTCGTCTTTACCGCCAGGCGTTGAGATCAAAGTTACCTATGACCGTTCGGAGTTGATTCTAAGAGCCATTGAGAATTTAAGGCATCAGCTGACCGAAGAAATGATTATTGTCAGTTTGGTCATTCTTTTTTTCTTATGGCATTTTCCATCGGCCTTTATCCCCATCATTACAATTCCCATTGCGGTTATTTTATCGTTTATACCCATGCTGGGAATGAAATTGACGTCCAACATCATGTCTTTGGCGGGCATAGCCATTTCGATTGGTGTTTTGGTCGATGGAGCCATTGTGCAAATGGAGAATGTTTATAAACATTTGGAATATTGGGAAGCAGGGGGCCGTAAAGAAGACTACAAACAAGTTTGTCTTAAAGCACTAAAAGAGGTTGGCCCGGCGGTCTTTTTTTCACTGTTGGTCATTGCAGTTTCGTTCTTACCTATTTTTACGCTGCTCGATCAGGAGGGACGTTTATTCAAACCTTTAGCCTGGTCAAAAACATTTTCAATGGCCATTGCCGCTATATTGGTGGTCACTCTTAATCCGGCTTTGCGTATGATGTTATTGCGGGTCAAACCTTTTCGCTCAAAACTCGCCAATGCTTTATTGGTCGGCAAATACTATCCGGAGGAAAAGCATCCGGTCAGTCGCGTTTTATTTAGGATGTATGACCCTTTGTGTCGGTTCGTCTTACGATACCCTAAAGGTGTCATTATCACGGCCATAGTTTTAATGCTGTCAACGGTGCCGGTTTATTTAAAGTTAGGTTCAGAGTTCATGCCGCCTTTATGGGAGGGGAGTATTTTATATATGCCTATTACCATGCCAGGGATTTCGGCGCCAGAGGCGGGAAAATTATTGCAAACCCAGGATGCGCTTATCAAGAATTTTCCTGAGGTTGAAAGTGTCTGGGGAAAAGCAGGGCGTATGGACAGCTCCACGGATCCGGCCCCGCTTTCGATGATGGAGACGACCGTGCTATTAAAACCAGAGAACCAATGGCCTAAGATTAGCCGTTGGTATTCGTCGTTGCCGCAATTCTTGCAAGGACCGTTTAAGCCATTTTGGCCTGACCATATTTCTCATCAAGAGTTAATTGACCAAATGGATGAGACCCTGCAAATTCCGGGTTCAACTAATGCCTGGACCATGCCCATTAAGAACCGTATTGATATGTTATCGACAGGTATAAGAACACCCATCGGCATTAAAATTTTGGGGTCGGATATTAACGAGATCGAACGCATTGGGACAGAAATCCAACGCATTATTAAAGACGTGCCTGGAACAAGAAGTGTCTACGCCGAACGCACAGCGGGAGGATACTTTTTGGACTTTGACTTAAAACGCGAGCAACTGGCCCGCTATGGGATTTCCGTTCATGATGCACAAATGACCATAGGTTCGGCTATTGGCGGGGAAGATGTTACAACGACCATCGAAGGCCAAGAGCGTTATGCAGTTAATGTACGCTATCCAAGGGAATTAAGGGACAGTGTAGAGAAACTAAAGCATGTGTTAATCGCTACGCCTTCCGGAGCGCAAATTCCCATAGGTGAGGTTGCGGACATAGTTTTGCGTACAGGCCCCTCAATGCTAAGAAATGAAAATGGTATGTTGGCAGGGTATGTGTATATCGACGTGGCAGGACGGGATATTGGCAGCTATGTTGATGAAGCCAAGCGCCTTGTAGACCAAAAATTGCAGTTGCCCGAAGGTTACGCGCTTCTCTGGAGCGGCCAATATGAAAATATGCTCCGTGTGCGGGACCGGCTAAAAGTAGTTTTACCATTAACACTGTTTATCATAGCTTTTCTTTTATACCTAAACACAAAGTCAATGATCCAGACAGGTATTGTACTTTTGTCTGTGCCATTTTCATTGATTGGGGCCGTTTGGTTACTGTGGGGGCTTGGTTATAACGTCTCTATCGCCGTATGGGTGGGGATGATCGCCCTCATGGGACTTGATGCTGAAACAGGTGTATTACTGCTTTTGTTTATGGAATTGGCTTACAAAGAGGCAATACATCGTAATCAAATGAATACGGACAAAGATTTAAAAGACGCCATAGTTCAAGGGTCTGTCCGGCGCCTTCGTCCCAAAATGATGACAGTGGCGGCCGCCTTCGTTGGCTTACTACCTATTATGTGGTCAACGGGTGCCGGGGCTGATGTAATGAAGCGGATCGCAGCTCCAATGGTCGGAGGCTTGGTAACATCGTTCTTGTTGGGCCTTTTGGTGTATCCGGCAATTTATTATCTTTGGAAATCGAATTTCGAGTTAAAGATCAAGTTAAACAAAAATAAGGGGGGTAATATGAAAAAAATTCTTACGTTAGGGTTTATTTTCTTAGGGGCGACTTTAATTTTTGCCCAACAAACACCGCCATCATCACAGTTGACTCAATCCACGGTGAGTCAACCAGTAGATGCTGGTAACAAATTTTGTCCCGTTTCCGGCAGGCAGATCGGTTTAATGGGCCCCGGCGTTACCGTGGAATACAATGGCAAGAATTATCATTTATGTTGTGGCGGTTGTATTTCGACTTTTAACAATAATCCTGAAAAATATAGTAAAATAGCTGAGGCACAATCAGCACAAAATACAACAAATGGACAATAATAATGCTCGAAAAAATAAAGAGTTTCTTTAATTCTTCAACTTTTAAATCTTGGTTTTTGGGATCATCTGGTTATTTTATGTCATCATCTACCTGCCCGTTCTGCGGCAAGCCTGGATGTCCGGCTGGAATAGGTATAGGCGTAATGATAGGTGGCATTTTCGCATTACTTGGCAGAGGAATTATTAAGTTAAAAGGTTGTTTTAAGCATAAAGCGGCTACTAAATAAGTATACGATGGTGAAATACTTATTCAACCCTATCCATTTGGATTTTTTAATTTGGTCTTTTGAATCCTTCTTGATATTCTAATTAAATCATTTAATGAGGGGGGCAGGATGGAAATCAATGAAGAGAATCTATCAATACCAATTTTAAGAAACTGGATTGCTTATCAGCAAGGAAACCCTTCGCAGGGATACTTTGAGTACGAATTGCTTTCAGATGTTGGGATAACAGGGGATAATAATACAGATTTCGGCCCTTACGAATTTATGACTGCTTTTAATCGTGAGAAGGAGGTTAAAGCTTCTCTCATCGTCCGGGTAGATGAAAGGCGATCAAATCGCATCCCATCGCTGAATAAAACAAATGTGGACTATTACCATGGAGGTGAATTGATTGATGAGATTGCGGCTCTTGTTTCTTTAACAATGGGAGTAAGAATAAAGGCAGGTAGGATGATACGTGAGTTTCGATCTTCAGATGACAGATTTGGTCGAAATACTGATTGGCATAAAATACCAGCTGTTCACCAAATTAAACCATTGTATGGTCAATATAAACTACCTGCGGTGATTCATGAATGTGGCATTGATTTATTAGCACCATTAAAGGGTTTACCAAATCTGTCAGAAGATAGTGCTGCCGTTCTTATTAAAGCGGCAAGATTTTATCAGGAGGCGCTTTGGATAGCTGAGACAGAACCTTCTTTATCATGGATAATGTGTGTTTCTGCTCTCGAAATTGCAGCGAATCAATGGAAAAGAGGTCAGGATATTCCCTCAAAAAGGCTCGAAGCTTCCAATAAGGAGTTGTACGACTATTTAAAATCTCTCAATCTACCTGATATTGTTGATAAAGTGGCCGAATATATTAAAGATTCATTGGGTGCAACACAGAAGTTTGTTGATTTCGTCATAAATTTTCTTCCTGCTCCCCCCGATAAGCGCCCCCAGTTAGCCTTTCAATGTTCTTGGGATAAGGTTGAAATGCAAAAGATGATGAGAATCATTTATGGACATCGATCAAATGTTTTACATGGAGGGACGCCTTTTCCAGGCCCTATGTGTCAGGCGCCAATGGTATTGCCAGATCAATCTGCTCCGGCAGAAAAACCGCCAGGTCTTGGGACGTATACCAAGAACGGGACATGGCTTATAAAAGATACACCGATGCTTTTAAATACCTTTGAGTACGTAACGAGAAATTGTCTGTTAGCATGGTGGGGACAGCTGGGGAAATGACAGAGGTCAATATGTGTTACGATTGGAAGTTAGCATTTGTTTTGCCTAATTTGAATTTACGTGACTCTATTGAAAGTGATTCTTTTGCTTTGGTGTCACCTAATGACGAAAGGCTCCTAAGAATCAAGCAGGAGTGTAAACCATCAAATATTCTGCTTACAAAATTTCTTAATCAATTTGGTAGAAGCGTTACCCCTTGTGCAATTATATTTAAGGGGTCTCAGCCAACCATAGATAGGATCACAAATTTTAGAAATGTTGTTGCTATCTCCGCGATCATTAAAGGTTGGGGTTGGTCTATTTTCCGGGGACAGTGTCTGGAAGCTATATTTTCGGATTATTTTGATTTATACCCGATTACTCCTGCTAACGATGGGCAACATTTAATTATTCATACCCCTGCACAGTTGGGTTATGATGAGGCGGATAATTTTTCTGGTCAAATTAGTCCGCTTATCGTGTACCCAGTAAATAATGCTGCTGTTTTAGATGAAGAACTTCTAAATTTATTATTGCGGTTTTTCAAAAAGAATCCTAAACAAAAGTCATGGAAAGCCAGAGCAATTTTCAGAAGTTTGGAAATGGCATACCAAGCTTCGGCGATAATTTATGATAATCCTTTTTCTGAATCCGACGTTGGTTCAAGAATAGGACTTTGGGTGAGTGCCTTTGAAACAATCACACATCCTGGACGGGGCAGCCAGGTAGGGGTGAACGATGTGATAGGATTATTGGGTGCCTATAATTTTTCAGACCGAAAACTTAAACAAGAATTATATAAATATCGGGGGAATAAGGTTAATTTTGTACAGAAGATTTATGGTCAACTTTATGATTCAAGAAATGCGTTTTTTCATGGCAACCCAATTAGAAATGTTCATAGACGGCCTTTAAATCGAAATAAGGGGTCTTTTTTAACCATTGTCCCTATGTTATACCGAATAGCGCTCATGATACAATTAGGTAAAATCGGGATAATAAGACCACAGCGTGGACTCAGCAGAAGATTTTTAAATATTGCCGATGACATGGATTTTGAAAAAGTTCTTTTGAAATATCTGGAATACCTTTATTCATAATTATGGACAATCCTATGAATAATAGACCTGTAGATAAAATCCGAAATTCAGGTGTGAAGATGACATTACCACCGGACATGGGTGGTATTACCGATATGGGGGAAATCAATGGCGCATTTTATTCGATTGGAGGTACTGCCATTTACCGTGTTCGGCTCGCTGACGAGATCGATCCTCAACGCACAAATATTGCCATACCCAATACGAACCAGAAGGTTCTTTCCTATGGGACGGAACATCTTTTCGTCCGGCAAATTTTGATTACAGCACGGCGTCTATTCAACAATAAAGTGCTGGATTCTGCTTTTGATTATAAAGCTGGAATCAATTTATCCTTTGAGGCGCTGCAAGACATGGCGGCTATGCATGACCTTATGAAGGAATTGCGCGACAAATTAGATAAAATATCGGAAGACCTGAAGAACCTTGCCGGAGAGCAGCGTTCTATGAATATACCCTCAATGGGCGATGTTCGGAGCGAAACCAAAGCGTTTCTGCAAAAAGCCGATCATGTGACCATCGCCCTGTTCAATATTGCCAAACTTTTCTATGGAGATGCCATTGGTCAGCGCTGGTTTGAATCCCTGTACGGTTTGATAAATAAAAAATATGGTGAGAACGATCAATTTACTAAATTTCTTAAAGACGCATTACCAATCCTGAAATTTATTCGTAACGCTCGAAATGCGATGGAACACACGGACAAAACTAAAGGCGTCAAAGTCACAGATATTTCACTTTCCCCCAGTGGCGAGCTTAACCCGCCATCTATTGAGGTTATTCACCCAGAAACGCCTCAACCCTCAATGCCTTTACTGGTGCTGATGGAACAAATTGCTGATCGGCTTGCTGTTGTTTTCGAGATTATGCTGGCGCATCTTTGTAGTGTCAACGTCAGAACCTTCGCGGGCATGCCACTCGTCGTTACCGAATATGATGAAAGCCAGCAGAAAGCGTTCAAATGCCGTTACGGATATGCAGGCCAGGTAGGAAACCAGCTCGTTCCTTTTGGTTAGATCTGTAGGAGGGTTAAACTGTTCGTTTCTGTTGTTTTCGTTTTAAAGTGCTACCTATGAAAACACGACCGATTATTGATATATTAACCGTTAGGCGAGGGAGGGGAGGATTATTTGGAATGAAAATAGTATGTGCCCGATGTAAGAAAATTATGGGGGAGCAGGCGCCTTTCGATAAACCTGATGAAGTGCAGGCTAAATGTGCAGCTTGTATTGCCAAGGATAAAGAAGTGCAGTCAAGGTTTGATCCTGAGCCAATCAAGCCGGGAGAAACTCAGGAGATCGTGCTTGACGGCGGTTTTAAGGGGATCTTATGGATTCCGGCAAATGATAAAGAGAAACTTTCCTTTGGCGAGATTGCCGTTGCCGGGAAGAAATTTTCTTGTGGTAAAGATGTCCGCG
>Ga0207141_10328_pt1 | contig 9720 bp, 10 predicted proteins | sample Alteio_BWMinHeat_5_FD_153553 | JGI IMG/M metagenome (GOLD analysis project Ga0207141, IMG submission 153553) | Enriched cells from forest soil in Barre Woods Harvard Forest LTER site, Petersham, Massachusetts, United States -... | ecosystem: Environmental > Terrestrial > Soil > Temperate forest >... | reverse complement strand
GGCTTCTCATACATTTTGACTTTCGCGTTTGGCGCTTTCACCGCCTTCATCGGGGCCTGGTTTGCCTTGGGAAGAGTGGGGGCCATCCTGTTGCCCATAGTCGCTCTGATCCTTCGATTGCTCGACCGGGACAACAAGAATTAGATGGTGGTCTCCAACTCCCGTGAAGTCCGCTTATCGTCATGTGAGAAACCCTGGTTCCCAGTTGACGAGAATCCCGTTTCTCAGGCCCTATCCGCGCATTGTGTTCTTTATTGAACATTCGGGGTCATCTCTGCCTGGCACACTCACCAATCTAAGACTGGTCTGCGAGGGCCACTTACAAATGCAAAACGCACGGCATAACGGATCTAGAGAGGAAAGGCACCCCACTAATCGGTTCAATGATTCCGAATATAGGAGATGGTCGGAGAGGCTCATGGCCACCCGATCTTTCAAGACTCAATGTCGAACTCAGAGCTTCGTTGGTACGAACGAAAACCTGCAACCCAGATGTGAAGATATTCCCTTATCCTCGACGGGGGTCGGCAAAAAGATGACAAGGGCGGGCAATAATATGGTGTGGAAGCCACGTACATGGAAACGTGCTGCAAAACAGTTACCAAATAGGTGCAGATTATTGGTGGACAAACTCTACTCGGTGGCTGCAAACGATGAAACCAGGATTGTACGGATGGGATTGGGCAAGCTAACCCGTTGGGCGAAGTCTCCCTGGGGCTGCTGAAGAACGCGGATAACCGTCATTGCTTCGGGCCGTCTCGATCAGAGCCTTCAACAAACGTTGTGAGTCGCGTCTATCGAAACACTTTGTCGAAGACCGAGTCGTGACTGCCAAGCAGTATAAATCGGTCAATGGCATCTAGCTCTTCCGACTTGAAGCGGACTTGGACGTGATTCCTCAAATGTACAGAAAGATTGGCCCATTCTTCCTTTGAAATATCACCACGCCGGAGAGTGCTTTGTTCTGAAGCAGACCTGCGATGCACTTCTTGCATGTGCTTCCGGAATTCACTTTCCGAAGCGTAGAAACTGTCGCATTCTTTGCAAGTGATTGGAGCTACTGTGGGTTGTGCCATGTAGGCTCACCTCCTAATCTTCATTTCCTTTACCTCCACAGTGTCCGAGCCCTGGGAGGGCAACAGCGGCTCGCGAACACCGCTCGGAGCCGCGTGTCAGCTCGCGCTATCCGCCCGCCGTTCCCTTCGCTTCGAGCCGGGTGCGTGTCGTTACCCTGGTCGGGATAAAACATTGCGCGTGAATGTCGAGGAAGACAAAATCATTTTCAGAATGTTCTCGTAGCTCCTGCATCTTTCGTTGCGCTTCGTAGCGTCCGGTTACACAGGCTCGCCAAAGAGTCGAACCATCGGAGAACTTCTCGAAGACCTCGTAGTCACGGCGCATGGTGGCGCACCTCCATCGGGGTTATGTCGGATTCCGTGAGGGAATTACCTCACTTTGTACACGAACTTACAGGACTCCCACAATCCACAAATCGCTGTATTGGGGTACTAAGGTAGGGACCGCCGCGAATCTCTAAACCGTAGGTCCGAACTTCTGACTGGTGGCACCACTGGTGAAGGCAAGAATGCAGACCGCTAATACAATTAATCGACGCATATCGAACCTGAAGACTCCGGTCAAAGTAGTCGAAGGAAAGTTGTATCACAGCTTGGGCCATGTCCCGAGAAGTCCCGGGTCTCAGGACTTGGCCGCCGCTGGCAAATTCGTTGTGTCCGGCGCAGGAGAGACGTACGATCCACGAGTCAGAGATCCAAATCGCGAATTTGTCTCAAATCAAAGGTCTGGTGAATTGGTTCGTCTCGGAGGAAATTACGGAGCGACGTACTGCATTCCTGGGCAAACTGCTCGGCCTCTACTTGATTGCCATCGCGGTAACCATGTTCGCGCATGCCGAAGCAACGGTAGAGATCATGAAGGCAATCATTCAAGACCGGCCGCTGCTATTAGTGTGCGGTCTCATGGGAGTGACTGCTGGGCTGGCGATCGTGCTCGCCCATAATGTGTGGTCAGGCGGTGCGCTGCCGATCATCGTCACGCTTTTCGGTTGGGCAAGCCTGATCAAAGGGATGCTCTTGTTGGTGCTGTCACCGGAGACCGAGTCTCGTGTCTTCATCGCCGGACTTGGTTACGAACAGCATCCGAATCTATTTGCCGCCTTTGCGCTACTTGTTGGTGCCTACATGACCTATTCGGGGTTCAATCTCAAAACGCGCTCTTTAGAATGAGAAGTGCAGCCGTGTTCGTCGCGGCCCGACCGGACAGTCGTCGTGGAACCGAAATCAGAGTTGGAAAGTAAAATCTATTGGTGTGGTTCATCGAGAGTTGACGCCCAAATTCCGAGAATCGCGTTTATCAAGACTTGGCCGCAACCCTTCATAAGGTAGTGGAGCTAGCACGCGGCGTTGCTACGCACTCTTATGCGCTCCCTTAATGAAAGCGCGGACGTTCGTCACAACGTCGGCGGTGTTCGCCAATATGATGTGGTAAGCATCGCTGGTGATGACAAGCAATCTCGAATTAGGAATCTTCTGTTGGTTACCATAGGCTTCAGGCACCGATACCATTGCGTTTCGGTCACTTGTGATCACCAATGTAGGGGCGGTAATTTGCGGCAATAAACTCTCCAGATATTTGCTGTTTCGTGCGTCGACGAGCATTTTACCCAGCCCGTTCGATGGCTCCGGCCGCGTCGCTGCCATCATCTTGTTGTAAAAGTCGATCTCCTGTTTCGATGCCGCGGAACCAAGCCTGTTCGACTGATCGAGCGGGTCGGCCGGAGCGGGTCGATTCGTCTGAATAGGAACAGGCGAAACGGGAGCGGTGGCCAGAACCAGTGTTCGTGCCCGCTGTGGATAACTCGCGGCAAACTGGACCGCGATCGCGCCTCCCGTCTTGGCGCCGATAATATGCGCCGATTCAACGCCCATCTTGTCGAGAAATTGAGCCAGCACGCTTGCGACTTGCGGCAGTTTCCATTCGAAATTGGCGGGAATTGTCGAATGCCCAAATCCTGGCAAGTCTGGCCGCAGTAGACGGTATTCCGGCCCAAGCCGCGGCACCCACCCGAACCAAACAACTCCCGATTCTATGTTGCCATGGATCAGAAGCATCACTTCAGGCGTTTCCCATGGCTCACCAAGCCAGTCGTCCCTGTAACCCAACTGGAGTCCGGGAGCGATCGAAACAACCTGGCCTTGTGTGTTGTAGTATTCGGCAGGTCCGGCTCCATGTGCTTCTTGCGCTGGAGCATCGGCCGGATCGAGTCCGCCCGCCACGGTCGAAATGCCAAGCGCTGTGGCGGCTTGCAGCAAACCTCTTCGAGAAACCATATCCGTCATCGGCGTCTCCTCTCGGCTACTTGCTTCGCAATGGAAAGCGCTTCCTCGATTGGAACGGCGACGTGCATGTGCTGCATGATTTGGGATTCATGTCTTGCGAATCGTACGCTTCTCCTGATCTCGACGCAACGAACCGTCGTCAAGCCTGAGAAGTCGCCTTAGCGGAATAGGGCCGGAACCATTTTCTTTCGATCGAACCCGTTCGAAATCGCGGCCAAGCGGAGCAGCACTGATTCCCAGCCTGAGATGTGGCCAAAGAATCCCCGATTTGTGTGAGCCAATCCGTGTCCCATTTTCGCAGTACAGCGCAAGAGATCAGGTCCTTTTGAAAAATGCTATCGGATCGACAGACTAGAGGGGTGTTGCATCGACCGGTTGAGCTGGCACCGATTATCAGGACTTGGCCGCCAGAACGTCCTGATCTCCACCGGGGCCTGCTCTCGTGGCCAATTTGTTGTGTCGAGGGCAGTAGAAGCGTACGATGCGCTAAACAGAGGGAAGGCTCTCCATGAAACAATTTGGAATAACGGTCACCGCGTTTTTTTTGCTGCTTGTGGCGCTGTCGCTCGCTTCGGCACAGCCAGCATCCATTAAGAACACGATTTTGACCAACCGTATTGGACCTTCCGGCGGAGAATTGTTCCTTGCCAACGGGGACGGAAGCGGGGAGCACAAGCTCAACTCCGGTGGCAACATGGACTACGATGCGACATTTTCCGCCGATGGCAAATGGATCGTATTTACATCCGAACGCAACGGCTCTGCAAATATTTACCGAATCCACCCGGACTGTTCCGGACTCGAGCGGCTGACGGACGATGATGGATTTGATGATCAGGCGTCGCTTTCGCCCGACGACAATCAACTGGCATTCGTCTCTACGCGTGTCAGTGGAACAACCAACATCTGGATCCTGGATATCAAAAGCCGAAAAGCGCGCAATCTTACGGGTGTGCCGGCGCTGCAAGCGGCTGCGGGCAAAATGGATGGTTTCTACAGGCCCTCCTGGTCGCCGGATAGCAAATGGATCGCTTTTTCCTCCGACCGGGGAACGGACTTCAAAAGACACAGATTCCCTGCGCCTGGATTCGAACACATTCAAGCGGCAAGCATTTATGTGATTCAATCGAATGGCGAGGGTTTGCGAAAGCTGACGCCGGAAGGTGAAATGGCGGGTTCGCCCAAATGGTCGGCTGACGGCAAGCAAATCGTCTTTTACGACATGGACGCCGAATATACATTTGCAGCGCGCCTGTTTGGGGCAGCCGCGTCGCAGATCATTTCCGTGGACGTGGCCACCGGTGGCCGGTCAGAGCACACCTCCGGTGCCGGCCTGAAAGTATCGCCGCAGTTCTTGAGTGCTGATCGAATCGGCTACCTCATTAAGGGGCCTGGACAAAAGGGAGAATTGGCCTTTACGACGGGAGAGCATGGAGCCGACGCGCCGGCTCCGGGTGTGATTCGCAATCCTGCGTGGTCACCCGACGGCAAACAATTGGTCTATGAAAAATTCGCCTACGACACAAAGCAGAACCAGCCGATCTATTCCAAGGATCAGACGTTCGAACTCCGATTCTCAGGTGAATTCCCGGCGATTTCGAGCACCGGGAAGTTGGCACTCAGTCCCTTCGGGGATGTCGGTGCACTCAGAATCACCCCCTTCGATAAGATTGCAGTTTACGTGAGCGCTCTGGACGGCACGAATCGCAAGCAGCTCTTCCAGCAAGACGGAGGAGGAGCCTTTTCACCGACGTGGTCTCCGGATGGGCAGTGGGTTGTTTTTGGATACGGAGCAATTTTCAACGATCGCGAAACCAAGCCCTCGCAGCTGATCATGGTTCGTGAGGACGGCTCCGAAAAGCGTGAACTCACAAGCGGACCTCTCAATAGCGGTTTCCCGAGCTGGTCGCCAGACGGGAAACGCATCGTGTATCGCGTCTGGAAAAAAGAAGACCGGAGCCTTCAAATCCTGAACCTGGACGATGGCAAGAGCACCACGCTCACGTCTGGAAACGATAACTTCCCGGTGTGGTCGCCAATGGGTGACCGCATCGGTTTCACACGAGAAACAGGTGGCACAAACTCTTACGATATCTTCACCATCCGGCCGGATGGCACCGACCTCAAGCAATTGACGCACGCTCCCGGAAACGATGCTCACTGTGCGTGGTCACCCGACGGCAAGTACATTGTGTTCAGCAGCGCGCGCCTGGGCTTTCGCGATGAAACTCCTCTCTATGACGGGAGTCCGCAGCCCTATGCGGAGCTTTTTGTGATGAATGCAGACGGCTCGAACCAGCGGCCGATCACCAGCGATAAGTGGGAAGAGGGAACGCCCGCTTGGGTGCCGGCGATGACCACGCATCAAAGCAAGAAATAAGATTTCGCCTTTCGTGCTGCGCTTGCCAGAGCTGATCCTGGCGAATCGCAACGCTCGTGTCTTAATTCATTCAATCACCGCCTACGCCAAACAACAGCTTCGGGCAGGCGCGAGTAACGGCGCTAGTGGGCCTCTTTCTCGCTCGGAGTGATGCCCATCAACTTGTTGTATTTCTCATACTGCGAGGGCGACCAAATCATCTCCCGGACGTCGAAACTGCTCGGCTGCCGCTGGAAAACGAGTTTGTCGAGCGCGGCCCAGGGCTTCGTGTACATTCTTGGATCGTCAATCGTGACGCTCAGCTCCAGGTGATCGCGATCCGGGCGGTGGAACCGCTCCTCAACATGCAGATCGGCGCTGTGCGGGCGACCGATTCGATCGATCCAGGTTCCGTCAATCATCCCTATGGTTTCGACGACAAACGTATAGTCATCCGCCCATTTGCCCACCGAATAGCCATACCAGCGCTGCTCCGGATTGTCGGGGAGCTTGCGGCCGTCCGTCCAGATAATTCGCCAAACCTTGTTGAACTGGTACAGCACCGCCATGTTCTCCGGCGACCGATAGATCTGAATCGTTCTCAGCTCGTAGAGATCTTCCCGCGGCATTCCTTGCGGATCGCCATACTTGAAGACGGGATCGTTGGTGTCCCCGGGAAGCACGGCCCTCGTTCCAGAGTCCGGCTTCGTGCGCATCAGCATTTGCTGGCCCAGCGGAGTGAAGGGCAGTTGATGTTCCGGCTTGCCGTCATCCGGCATGGCCTTCGCGCCCAGCATCCCGATTCCCGTCAATCCGGGATCCCAAACTCCGGAAATGTCACGCCGCGGAGCGGGCAACGGTTTCCCATCCTTCGGGAGTGCGGCGATCGGCCGCTCCCAACCGTCGAGCTCTTGCGTACTGTCCTCCTGATCCTGCGCCGCTCCCGATTGCGCCGAAGCACCCTGTCCGCCGCCTGCAGGCGACGCGCCCATCCGCCCCTGAGGGTGCGCCAACACCGAAAACATGGGCGAGAACATCACGGCGGGCGAGAATATCAAAGCGGCCAGCACAGCCAGTGAGGCAACCGAATTTCGCCGGGCTGCCCTTCGGAGCTCGTAAACAAATACAGTCCACTTCCGCTGCGTGCGCAGCATCTTCGGCATCGGGCGCGCCTCTTCAGGGTTTGGCGGATTCGTCGGGCTTGGGCGGAGCGGGCGAGTATCCCCGGCCTTGCAGTTTGTGGCCGTCAGCGAGCGTAATCTCGACGATGCGCCCTACGTGCACGCCGGTCTTGGACGGCACCAGCATGACGCTGATTTCGTCTCCCACCTTCAGAGAATCCTTGGTCCAGCCACTGCGAATCATGCTGGATGGATTTTCCGTCTCCACGACCCAGTGCACGGCCTGGCCGCCCTCATCATTTGCATCGAGCTGAAGAATGCAGTGGGGATTGGACCACAGCCAATCGGTGACCGTTCCCTTGACGGTCATCTTTTTGTCTGTGTCGTATGCCGCCCCGCCATGATGCGCGAAGAGCGGAGAGGAGAAGATCGAAACGGCCAGCCCCAGGGAAAGCCCCAGGCAAAAAATGTTGCGGAGTTTGCCGTTCACGATGTACCTCCGTTTTCCATTCAGGATGAGGCCCGCTCGCAGCTTCCAGTGCCCTCCTTATACACCAAATTTGAATCGCGTCGCCAGAACAGACTGCTGGGCAAAGCGGCGGCTCGCGATGAGCGCACAGCACCGACAGGCGCCGGCGCATGATGGGATCATCGCTTCAGCGCTGCGGTACGACGTGGACGGTATGCGTGGGCGCTGGATCCTGCACGGGGATCAAAGCGTCGAAAAACGAATTCCCGGATTGACCGTTCCCGACCGTGCCGGAGAGTTTTAGGATTCCGATGGGTGCTTCGGTGATGTCGTTGCCTTGCACTTTGTTGTTGTTTCCCTCGACGAGGATAGCGGCTTGGCCGCTATTGGTAACGTCGTTGTGGCGAGCCAGACCATCGTCGCCGGCTAAGTCAATCCCAACCAGAACCAGAGAATTCGAGATGTTATTGGACTCGATGTCCGCGTTTTTCCCGTTTGCGTAAATGGCGATCTGATTTGTCGCGACAGAGTTGTGTTCAACGCGAACGCCGTCAGACTCAAAGACCAATATCCCGGTCGCGTTAAAGGCACAGTTTTGAAGAGAAACGCAGGGAGACCACACGTTATCCGTGACGGAATTCTGCAGCACGGCACCCGTTGCTCCAAAGCCGATTTGAATGCCATTTTGCGCCGCACCCGTTGTCGGGCCGAGGCCGGTCACGGCGTTGCCGGTGATGGTGACTTCCGTGCCCGATTCATTCCCCGTGATTCCGTTCTTCTGATAGTCATGGACACTGTTGTCTCTAACGGTGACCCTTGAGGTCTCCGCGCCGAGGCTCTGCACAACAATGGCATCGCCGCTCTGACAGCCATTGAGCGAATCGGACAGTTTCGTGTTACGCACTGCGTTGTGTTCGATAGTGCCTGAAGAATTCTGGTACAGAATGCCGATGAGGTCAGGAGAACACCCGGTTATGCCACTGTTTGCCGTGTCGACGATGAGGCCCTCGATTTCGACATTCGCAGCTTCTTTGACGAGGATCGCAGCAGCGATTGGAGCGCCGGAGGCGCCGGTTGCGTTCACTGTCATATTGTTCGGAGACAAAATCGCGCCGTTGTCGGCTTCGATGCGGAGCGATTTGTCGATGGAGAGCTGCTCGTTGTAGGTGCCGGGGCACACACGGATCAGGTTGCCTGGTTTGGCGGCGTTGATGGCTTCTTGAATGGACGTGAACGCCGCGGTGGGGCATTGGACTTTGTCGTCATCGACGAGAAGGTCGGGCCGGTGATCGCGATCCTCCTCCGCCCGGGCTATGTGCGGGGCAGTCATAGAAACTGAGAGCAGGAGAAAAACAGTGAAAGCAAACTTTGTCATTGTGATTCTCCACAGCGAGCTTTGAGACTTGGACGCTCAAGAGCCGGATATTGAGGTCTCTTGAGGCTACCGCATGGGTGGCCCGATAGTAATAAAGTTGCTAAGCAATTGACCAGGGCTATTTCACATCCGTACGGAGTCAGCCCCCTTCGGTAGCATAAAGCCTTGAAAGCCGTGCGCACAACCTGTACGCCGGTTCAGGAGGAGACCGGGGAGCCGTCGCCGCTCTCCCTGCTATCAGGGAAATTTGCAGGGAACCTCGAGCCGTTTTCAAGCCACCGCGTAATCAAGCCGCGTAGAGTGAAGGCACTAGCAAGTTCAGTGGCTCTCGGGCCGAGGCGGAACAGGGAAGTTATCAGGGATCGGGCGTTCCCTGATCGAGAACCGAATGCCTAAGAAACTGGGTTGGGGCCGGCCGGCTCGAGAGCCACCCACGGGCAGATGCCCCAGGTCACTTCTCGGGTACTTAGGATCATGTTTGAACTCGTTTATGTAATCATGATCCGAGAGATGGTGCGCGAGAATCCAATGCCGAATTCGGAGACTACGCCGGATCTTTGGTCGTGGAGCCAGAAGTTTACGGCCTACCTTGATCGGAAAAGTACGGATCCGAGCCTTCGAAGCTTGCTGGTGAAACTCGGTTATGGCGGAAGGCGAAAGGTGGCAAGGTCGATCTTCGATTATCTTCGTCCAGAGCTATGGAGCAAATTTCGGTCTGGGCGTCGCCGAACTGGCAAAGAGGTGGACAAAAGTTTCGTACGAGTAATACGAATCCTCCGGAAAGCAGCGAAGGAGTATGACAAGCTCGGGCGGCTCGCTCCCGAGATCGGATGGAGTTTAGTGCTAGGATGGGCGGCTCCTGAGGGGTTCGCGGATGGTCTTAACACCGAGGCTGACCGGCTCGTGCAGCAACAGAAACTCGCCAGGATCTATTTTTCTAAAAAACGCAGTGGGAATAAGTACGACTTATTCATTCTCGTCAACCTACAAGATTTTGTCGATGAGTTCTGTCGCCGCTCGAGGAGGCCCCTTGCCAA
>Ga0207141_10333_pt1 | contig 9730 bp, 8 predicted proteins | sample Alteio_BWMinHeat_5_FD_153553 | JGI IMG/M metagenome (GOLD analysis project Ga0207141, IMG submission 153553) | Enriched cells from forest soil in Barre Woods Harvard Forest LTER site, Petersham, Massachusetts, United States -... | ecosystem: Environmental > Terrestrial > Soil > Temperate forest >... | reverse complement strand
TCCTCATACAGTAAATCCAGTTTGTTTCCGCCAATAAAAACAATGCCAACGGTAGATGAAAGCGATGGATGCAACAACATGATTGAATACCTGATCGGTGTCGACGGCGGTGGAACCGGTACCCGTGTACGTGTTGCCCGCAAAGATGGTGCATATGCCGGCGACGCAATATTTGCGTTTGGCCATGGCGGGCCATCCGGCCTCATGCACGGCGTGGAACAAGCCTGGTCGGCTGTGCTGGAAACACTCAACGCCGCATTTTCGAGCGTCGGTGCAGTCCGGCCGGCATTGGAAAAAATGGCTATCGGACTAGGGCTGGCCGGCGTCAACAACAAACAATGGGCCGCCGATTTTGCCGCAAAAAATCCGGGTTTTGGCGACGCCGTGCTGGAAACCGATGCGTTCACCACGCTGGTGGGCGCACATCAGGGCCGCCCCGGCGTCATCATCGCCATCGGTACCGGCAGCGTTGGTGAAGTGCTGACGGCAGACGGCGAGCGGCGCGAAGTCGGCGGCTGGGGCTTTCCCGCCAGCGACGAAGCGGGCGGCGCCTGGCTCGGCATGCGCGCCGTTACACACGTTCAGCAAGTGCTGGATGGACGGGCGCCGGGCAACGATTTTGCGAGCGCGCTGATGCAATTCTGCGAACGCAGCTGCAGCACGCATTTCGATAGCCATCGCGACAGCATGTTCGCCTGGCTGGCAAACGCCAGCCAGACCAAATACGCCCAGCTGGCGCCGATCGTCGTGGCCTACGCCGAACGCGAGCCGGCGGCACAACAGATAATGACGGCTGCGGGCCAGGAAGTGGCTAGAATTGCTGCTGCGCTTGATCCCTCGGGACGATTGCCGATTGCATTGTGCGGCGGCCTCGCCGCACATTTACACGCTTACCTGCCTGCACTGTTGCGGGCACTCGTGGTCAAGCCGCATGCAGATGCGGCAGCGGGCGCCCTGCGGCTGATCGATGAAAGATTAAAAGGGAAAAAAACATGCTAGCCCAGATAGAAAAACTCAAGCCGGACGCCGCCAGCGACACGCCCTTGTACCTGCAACTGGTGAACCGGCTTTCAGAGCAAATCAATAGCGGCGTCTGGCAGCCGGATGAGGCCTTGCCATCGGAACGGATCCTGGCCGACTCGCTGGAAATCTCCCGGGTCACCGCGCGCAAAGCCATCGACGTCTTGTGCGAGCGCGGCATGCTGATCCGCAAGCGCGGCTCCGGCACTTACATCACGCCCAAGCTTGAGCAGCCGCTGTCGCGCCTGACCAACTTCAGCGAAGAGTTGCGGCAGCGCGGTTTCCGCCCTGGTTCGCAATGGCTGTCGCGCGAAACCGGGATCGCGGTTGCCGAGGAAATCCTGGCGCTGGGCTTGTCGCCCAACACGGTGGTATCGCGCCTGAAGCGCTTGCGTACTGCGGACGACGTGGTGATGGCAATCGAAACCACCACCATCCCGGCGCACTACCTGCCGGACCCGAAAGCGGTGACGGATTCCCTGTATGTCCATCTGGAGACACTCGGCGTGGCGCCGGTGCGCGCGTTGCAGCACATCCGCGCCATCAACGCCAGCGCCGACCAGGCCAAGCTGGCGGATATCAAGACTGGCGCGGCGATGCTGCATATCACCCGCGTCGGCTATCTGGAAAACGGCACGGCGATTGAGCTGTCGCATTCGTATTGCCGCAGCGATTACTACGACTTCGTTGCGGAGTTGCGCCGATGATGAGTGAGCGCCAGTCCGATGGCAACTCAGGTGGCAACTACAAAGGCGAACTCCGAGGTAATGTACTGACCCCGCAAGGCTGGGTTCACGGTACCTTGCATTTCGACGGCCGCATCAGCGCGATCGAAGGTGCGGCGGTCGATCCCGACGACAATCTCGATCCTTACATCCTGCCCGGATTCATCGATTTGCATGTGCACGGCGGCGGCGGCAAAGACATCATGGACGGCGGCGACGCGGTCTACGTCATCTCTGCCATCCACGCCCGGCACGGCACCACCAGCATGCTGGCCACCACCATGACTTCGCCGCTCAGCGATCTGGAGCAAGCGCTGGAAGCTTGCGGCCACGCTTGCCGCCAGCGCCGGGCCGGTACAGCGCGGGTACTCGGAGTGCATCTGGAAGGCCCGTACATCAATCCCGGCAAGCTCGGCGCGCAACCTGATTTTGCGCAGGAAGCGACGCTGCAAAAAGTGGCGCGCCTGAGTGCGCTGGCGCCGGTGAAACTGATTACGGTCGCGCCGGAAATTGCCGGTCATCTTGAGGTGGTCCGCACCCTCAGCGAATCCGGCATGCGGGTGCAGATCGGCCATACCCTGGGCAGTTATGAGGACGGCGTGCAAGCGTTGCAGCATGGCGCTTCCGGGTTTACCCATCTATTCAACGCCATGACCGGATTCCAGGCGCGCGCGCCTGGCATGGTGGGCGCGGCGCTGGCGCATGCACGTTATTCGGAACTGATTCCAGACCTGCTGCATGTGCATCCAGGGGCGATCAAAGCGGCCCTGCGCGCCATCCCTCGCTTGTACTGCGTGACCGACTCGACTGCCGCCACCGGCATGCCTGACGGCGCCTACATGCTGGGGCGCCAGCAGGTACACAAATGCATGGGCGGCGTGCGGCTGGCCGACGGTACGCTGGCCGGCAGCACGCTGACCATGGACCAGGCTTTGCGCAATCTGGTCGGGCTCGGCCTCAGCCTGGAGGATGCTTCGCGCCGGGTTTCGACCTATGCCGCCGATCACCTGGGTTTGCCGGAGCGCGGCCGTCTGGCAAGCGGCTGCTGCGCCGATCTGGTGGTGCTCGACCGGCAACTTAATTTAACCGCGGTTTATGTAGAAGGGGAAAGAATTGATCTCGCAGAAGTTTAGTTCGCAAATGTTGCAGGAAGCGTGTTCCGCAGCCGAATACGTCACGCAACAGCTGCAGCGCGATGGCGAGCGCTACGCAGCGCTTGGCGCCAGCTTGCGCCGCGCCCAGCCGGGCAGCGTGCTGACCGTTGCGCGCGGCAGTTCCGATCACGCCGCCAACTATTGCGCCTACCTGATCATGGCGCGCCTGGGCCGCATCGTGGCCTCGCTGCCGATGTCGCTGGTGACGCTGTACAAGTCGCCGTTATTGGCGCGCGATGCATTGGCCATCGCGATTTCGCAATCGGGCCAGAGCCCGGATGTGATCGAACCTATCCGTTATTTCCGCGAAGGCGGCGCGACTACCGTGGCTCTTGTCAACGATACCGCCTCGCCGCTGGCCGCCAGCGCGGAGTGGACGCTGCCGCTGCATGCCGGCCCGGAGTTTAGCGTGGCCGCGACCAAGAGCTTCATCACCAGCCTGACGGCGGCGGCGCGGCTGGTGGCGCACTGGCAGGACGACGCCGAATTCCTGGCCCAGATCCAAGCCTTGCCGGCAGCCTTGCAGCAAGCTTCCGAAACCGACTGGTCGGCCGCCATCGAGGTATTAGCGCCGGCCTCGCGCATCATGGTGGTCGGGCGCGGCACCAGTTTTCCGGTGGCGCTGGAGGCCGCTCTGAAATTTAAGGAAACCTCGGTGCTGCAAGCCGAGGCATTTAGCGGCGCCGAGATCAAGCATGGTCCGATGGCTTTGATCAACGAAGGTTATCCCTTGCTGATTTTTGCCACACGCGGGCCGACTCAGGCGGGCCTGGTCAAGCTGGCTGAAGAAATGCGCGGCCGTGGTGCGCGGGTGCTGTTGGCGGCGCCGGCCGATATCGCCCAGCGCGACCTGACCTTGCCGCTGGCGCCGACGCCCGACCTGGATCCGATCGTGGCGATTCAAGCTTTCTATGTGATGGCCGCCAATCTGTCCATCGCCCGCGGGCTTGATCCGGATCGGCCGCGTCATCTGAGCAAAGTGACCAAGACCAATTAATCGATGGACCGATGGAGCAGCGATATGAGCAGCACCGATAGCCAAGCCGCATCCCAAGACAAGCTGAACCAGGCGCGTCGCAGCGCCGGCCAACTGATCATGATCCGCATGCCGGGCACGGTGCTGGATCAGGACACCGCGCAGTTCTTGCGCGACAACCATATCCGCGCAGTCTGCCTGTTCCGCCAGAATATGGTGAACCCTGAACAACTGAGCAAACTGACGGCCGACTTGCGCGCCGTGATGGGACCGAATGCACTGATAGGCATCGATCAGGAAGGTGGTGCAGTGGTGCGCGCCACCTGGCTGCCGACGCCGCCGGCGGCAATGGCGCTGGGCGCGATTGGCGATGTCGCGCTGGCGCGCGCGGTCGGGGCGGCGGTGGCGCGCGGTATTAAAGCGCTGGGCTTCAACTGGAATTTTGCGCCAGTGCTGGATCTCAACAATAATCCCGCCAATCCTGTCATCGGCGAACGTTCTTTCGGCTCCGATCCGCAACGCGCCACCGAACTGGCGCTGGCGTGGATGGAGGGCAGTCTGGAGCAAGGCGTGGCTTGTTGCGTCAAACATTTTCCCGGGCACGGTGATACCCATGTCGATTCCCATCGCGATCTGCCGACGGTGAGCAAATCGCGCGGCGCACTGGATGCGCTGGAGCTGGCGCCGTTCAAGGCGGCACGGCGGGCGCCGGCCATGATGAGCGCGCACATTGTCTATCCGGCGCTGGATCCGGAACATCCGGCGACCTTGTCGCGCAAGATCCTCACTGATCTGTTGCGCACCGAATGGGAATATCGCGGCGTCGTCATTACCGACGGCATGGACATGCACGCGATCGCCGGCCGCTATGGCGTCGGCAAGGCTGCGGTGCAGGCTCTGGCCGCCGGTGCTGACATGGTCATGGCGCTGGGTAATCGCAGCACACAGGAAGAAACCTTGGTGGCGCTGACGATGGCAATTGCTGCCGCCGACGAAAGTGGCAAACCCGGTAGCAAACCCGACAGCGAGCTCGGCAGCGCCGCCCTGGCTGTCAGGCTGGCGCGGCTGGACGGCCTGGCTGCCACTTATCCCTGCGCGGCCGGTGCTTATCTCACTGAATCTGCCGATGAACGGCTGATGGTTGATGCATGGCGTCGCGCTTTGACCGTAGTTGGAACTCCGCAGCCCTTGGCGGCCGGAACAAAAATTCGTTTGCTGGCTTGCGCCGATGCCGCCGGCGACGGCGTTGCCGAAGCAGGGCTGCCGGCGCAGGCAGTCGCGGCCTTGCTGGCGCGTCGCTACGATGTCGAACTGGTGACTTTCGAGGATGCAGAAAGCCTGGACTGGGCCGCGCTGCCGGACGATGGCAGGACAGTGGTCCTGGCGTCGACCACGCGTCTGCGCTACGGCGAAAAGGCCAGGAAAAGCTGGCGGCCCGATCTTCATCTGGTGTTGTGGAATCCGTTTCAGATATTGGATATCGCAGCGCCGGCGCTGGTCACTTACGGTTTTTCTGCAGCGGCGCTGGAGGCAGTCGCCGACTGGCTGGCAAGAACGCTCGAAGCGCGCGGCAGGATGCCGGTGCCGGTTGCGGCGAACGGCTTGCAATAAACCTCCAACATTATTCACGGTTTCATCATTCATGACATCGCCACGGCAAGAGTCATCTGGGGTCAGAGTCAACTTTCGCAGTGCTTCATCGCGAAACTTGACTCTGACCCCACATGACGGGTTCGGAGAAAGACAGAGTGCACAACGCGGTTTTGTTCTTTTAACGATGAGTCAGTACTCCGTAGCCCGCTAAGTGGGGTCAGAGTGAAGTTTCTGCAAAAGGCGCGCAGAAAGTTCACTCTGACCCCAGTTAGCTGCGTTGGTTAAGCGCACCGAAAAACCAGGCACGGGCATTGTCATGTTTCATGAAACTCTCAATAGAATCCGTTATAACAATCTTACCCACGGTGGCTGCTGACATGCCTAATCAAGATAGACCCGAACACCATCCCGCACTCTGGGTGCCAACGCTGTATTTCGCCGAAGGCCTGCCGTATTTCGTGGTGGCGACCATCGCCGGCCTGATGTACAAGAGCATGGGCATGGCCAACGACCAGATCGCGCTGTGGACCGGGATGCTGGGTTTTGTCTGGGTCTTCAAGCCGCTCTGGAGTCCGTTCCTGGAAGCCGCGCGCAGCAAGAAAGCTATCGTGCTGCTGTTTCAGTTTTTCGGCGGCGCCAGTCTCGGGCTGGTGGCGCTGGCGCTGCATTTGCCGAATTATTTTGCGGTCAGTATTGCTTTGCTGGGATTGGTGGCGATTGCGTCGGCCACCCATGACATCGCCGCCGACGGTCTGTATATCGCCAGCCTTAGTCCGACCCGGCAGGCAACTTACGCCGGCTGGCAGGGCGGGTTTTACAATGTCGCCCGATTTTTTTCGCTGGGCGGGCTGGTGGTGCTGGCTGGATATTTCGAGAAACGCATGGCGGTGGCGCAGGCTTGGAGTCTGATCTTCGGCATGCTGGCGTTGAGCATGCTGCTGCTGGCGATCTACCATTTCTGGGCCTTGCCGGCTGGCCGCAATGCGGCGCGTCCGGCGGGAGGGATGCGGGGTGTCTGGCTCACCCTGCGCGACGTGATCATCGATTTTTTCCAGAAGCCCGGCATCTGGCTGGCCATCGCATTCATCATCCTGTTTCGCGCCGGCGAAGGGCAGATCACTACTATCGGCCCTCTGTTTCTGCGGGCGGGGCGGGCTGAAGGCGGGCTGGGACTGGCGACGGCGGAAGTCGGCGCGGTGTACGGCACCCTGGCCACGGTCGCCTTCATATGCGGTAGTTTGCTGGGCGGTTATTTCACCGCCTGGCGTGGCTTGCGACGCAGTATGTTTTTCCTGATCCTGGCGATGAACCTGCCGAATCTGGCATATTTTTTCCTGAGCACAGCCATGCCGAGCAGCCTTGGTGTCATCGCGGCCGCCCTGAGCCTGGAAATGTTCGGCTATGGTTTCGGTTTCGTCGGACTGATCCTGTTCATCATGCAGGAAGTTGCGGTTGGCAAGTATCAGATGGCGCACTATGCGCTGGGTACCGGCATCATGCAGCTGGGCTACGTGCTGTTCAAGATGCTGAGCGGGACGATTCAGGGCGCGCTCGGTTACCAGCACTTTTTCCTGTGGGTGCTGGTTTCCGCGATCCCGGTCTTGCTATTGTCGCGCATAGTACCGATCGGCCGGCATGAGCAGGCCGCCGATGCGGCGGCACAGCCGGCTGCGATCTGAAGCGGTGATGAACTATTTTTTTCACGGCTTGTTACTGTCGGTGCTGGCAGCGGCGAATGCTGGGGCCGCTGCCGGTATTTTCTTTGACGACTTTCACTATGCCGATACCGCTGCGCTGATCAATGGCGGCTGGAAGATCCGCGACCAGCAAGGCCATCCGGGCATAGAGCATGGACAATGGGGGTCAGGCACTATCAGCCTGGTCGACGATCCGAACCTCAGCGGCCAGCGCTTACTGCGTCTGGAGGCACGCACCGACGGCAAGCCCGAAGGGACTTTCCAGGCGCAACTCTGCCATCAGCGCAAATATTTCGAAGGCACTTACGCCGCTCGCATACGTTTCACCGATGCGCCGGTACAGGGCCCTGGCGGCGATCTGGTAGTCGAAACGTTTTATACCGCCAGTCCCTTGAAGCACGATTTCGATCCGCAATACAGTGAACTGGATTGGGAATACCTGCCCAACGGCGGCTGGGGCAATCCACACAGCAGGTTGTATAGCGTGTCCTGGCAAACGGTGCAGATGGAACCCTGGCAGGCGTTTAACCAGGTGCATGAAGAACCGCGCGCGCTGGACGGCTGGCATACAGTGATGATGCAAGTGGCCGCCGGCAAGATCCGCTATTACCTGGATGGCGTGCAGCTGGATGAACACGGCGGCCGCAATTATCCGGCGCAGCCGATGGCGATCAATTTCAATCTGTGGTTCTCGCCCAGCGGCGTGTTGCCCGATACTAAAGCTGAGCGGCGCTACCAGCAGGATCTGGCTTGGGTGATACACGTCAAGGACCAGCTGTTGTCGCCGGCGCAGGTTGAGGCGGCGGTGAATAGTTACCGCCGGGCGGGAGTGCACCAGATCGACAGCGTGGCGGCCATGACGCCGCCATTGCCGTCCAATTGCGATTTTTAACGGTCTTAATCAAGCGAGAGACAGAATGAAACTGATGCGACTATCGATGTTGCTGGCGGCGCTGCTGCCCGGCATGGTTATGGCGGCGCCTGACAAAGCACCTGCTCACAAGGCGGTTGCTTACAAGGTGGTTGCGTACAAGGTTGTGGCCTACTACTTGCCATCGCAACAGCGCCAATACTCCGCAGCAGATATCGACGCCAGCAAGATGACGCATCTGAATTACGCATTTGCGCTGATCAAGGATGGTGAAGTGGTAGCCGACCAGTCCTCTGGTACAGATCAAAGTGCGCGCGATTTTATTGTGCTGCGCGGATTGAAAAGCCGCAGTCCCAAGCTGAAAACTTTGATCTCGGTAGGCGGCTGGGCCGGCTCCAAAGAATTTTCAGACGTGGCGCTGACGCCGCAATCGCGCAAGAAATTTGCCGACAGCGCCTTGGCCTTCCTGCGCAAAAACGGTTTCGACGGCGTCGACATCGATTGGGAATTCCCGGTAGCCGGCGGTGACGCCGCCAATACCGTGCGGCCGGAAGACAAGCAGAACTACACGCTATTGCTGCAAGCGCTGCGCGAGCGTCTCGACAGCGCGGGAAAGCAGGAACATCGCAGCTATCTACTGACCGCTGCGGTCGGCAATAACCAAGGGTTTTTCCAGAATACCGAAATGGCCAAGGTCGCCGCGATTCTCGATTGGGTCAATATCATGACCTACGATTTCAGCGGATCATGGAGCAAATTTGCCGGGCACGTAGCGCCCTTGTACAACGACCCGGCGCTGGCGCGGCCCGACGCCAACCCCAAATTCAATGTCAGCAGCACGGTCGAGATGGCCTTGCAGGCTGGCGTTCCGGCTGCCAAGCTGGTGCTGGGCATGCCTTTCTACGGCTATAGTTGGCAACAATGCGGCGCACCGCAGCATGGACAGCATCAGGATTGCAACGGCAAAGGCCGCGGCAGCGTCGAACCGGGAGAACTGGATTTCGCCGACATCAGCGGCACGCTGGTCAATCGCAATGGTTTTACCCGTTATTGGAACGAGGCCGCCAAAGTGCCTTATCTGTTCAATCCGGATACAGGAGAATTTGTCAGCTATGACGATGTCGAGTCGCTGGATTACAAAATCAAGTATTTGAAGCAGATGGGATTAGGCGGCGCGATGTTCTGGCAGTTGTCTGCCGATCGCAACGCTGTGCTGCTGGATAAAGTGGCGGCGGAGCTGTTGCAACCCTAGCGCTCGTTTCAGCGCATTCCATGTGAAATTCACGCAAAAAACCTTACTCCAGATGCCAGCCACGCGCATATAAACAGGACTTTACGATCTCGTCGCGCTCGCTGGCATTGATATCGTATTGCGAATACGAGGGCGGCATATACATGCCGGGGTAGGTGGTGCAGTGGGTATCGCCCTTGTCATTTCTGCGGCAGTAGGTATTGCCTGGCGTTTCCATCCCAGGGTTGACCTGGCTCACCACCACAATCGGATAAACCCGCATCGCCTCTTGCTTGCAGGCGAATTCATCGGGATACAGCGCGGTTGCCGGTTTGTTCGGATTAACCCAGGTCGAGGCGCAGCCGGACAGCATGATGGCGGACAATACAGCGATACCTGAATACAGGTTTTTATTCATGGAAATCTTTTTCGGAATAGTCAAAGCGTGTTTGCTTGCGCAATA
>Ga0207141_10332_pt1 | contig 9853 bp, 8 predicted proteins | sample Alteio_BWMinHeat_5_FD_153553 | JGI IMG/M metagenome (GOLD analysis project Ga0207141, IMG submission 153553) | Enriched cells from forest soil in Barre Woods Harvard Forest LTER site, Petersham, Massachusetts, United States -... | ecosystem: Environmental > Terrestrial > Soil > Temperate forest >... | reverse complement strand
GCGCGACCGCGCCTTGGTCGAACTGACCATTGATGCGCTGGACGATAACGGCTACCTGGAAGAGAGCCTGGAAGAGATTCTGGAGCGTCTGCCGCCAGAACTGGAGATCGCCATCGAAGAGTTATCGATGGCGCTGAAGATGGTGCAAAGTTTCGACCCGGCCGGCGTCGGCGCCCGCAATGCGGCGGAATGCCTGAGCTTGCAGATCAAGCGTTTTATCAAAGTACCATTCGTCACACGCCGCCTGGCATTGGCGATTGTGCAAGATCACCTGATGCTTTTTGCGCAACGCGATTTCAATAAAATCAAGAAGGCGCTCGATTGCGACGACGAGGATCTGCGCGAAGCACAGACAGTCATCAAGCAATGCAATCCGCATCCGGGCGCACCGTTCGCCGCCAACACTTCCGACTATGTGGTGCCGGACGTGATCGTCAGGCGCACTAAACAAGGCTGGCAGGTGATGCTAAACAATGACGTCATGCCGCGGCTCAGAGTGAATGTCTTGTATGCCAACATTCTGAAGCAAAGCAAGGGCGACGGCGCCCTCACTTCACAGCTGCAGGAAGCCAAGTGGCTGATCAAGAATATGCGGCAGCGCTTCGACACCATCCTGCGGGTTGCGCAAGCAATCGTGGAACGCCAGAGGAATTTCTTTTCGCACGGGGCAGTCGCCATGAGGCCGCTTGTGTTGCGTGAAATAGCTGATACACTGGGACTACACGAGAGTACTATTTCTCGTGTAACCACACAGAAATACATGCTTACTCCCCACGGGATGTTTGAACTGAAGTATTTCTTCGGCAGCCATGTTGCTACCGAGGCAGGCGGAGAGGCTTCCTCGACAGCAATCAGGGCACTCATTAAGCAATTGATAGGAGCGGAAGATTCAAAAAATCCTTTCTCTGACAGCAAGATTGCCGACATGCTTGCGGAACAAGGTATGGTGGTCGCCCGCCGCACCGTCGCAAAATATCGCGAAGCACTGAAAATTCCGTCTGTTAACCTGCGCAAGGCCTTGTAGTTTTTTTTCTGGTTTGATTGTTAAGCTTACCCTTGCTGTGTTCGGCTCAAGCGGGTTTCATTGGATCTTGCCAGGACAGTTGCTCTTGAACCGTCCGCCTAAAGATCCAGCGTATTCTGTTCCGGACCGCCAGCAATATTCTTGATAGGAGCGCTGTATGAACTTCACCATCAGTGGGCATCACCTCGAATTAACCCCCGCCATTCGCGAATATGTGCAAAGCAAACTAGAGCGTATCAAACGCCACTTCGACCAGGTCATCGATATCAGCGTGATTCTGACCGTCGACAAAATCACTGAAAAAGAAAAGCGCCAAAAAGCGGAAATCAATCTGCGCGTAAAAGGAAAAGATTTGCATGCTGAAAGCATTGCTCACGATCTTTATGCTGCCATCGATGCCCTGATCGACAAGCTCGATCGCCAGGTGATCAAGTACAAGGACAAGATGCAAAACCACCAGCATGACGCTATCAAGCATCTGCCGGAAGAACTCCCCGCCGCGACCTGAACCGGCCGCCAAACGTGCGAGCTGGATAGCTCGCGCCAATAAATGAACAAGGGCGCAGTCAATGCGCCCTTTGTTATTATCAAATCATATTATTGTTAATTGTTGCCACTGCGATTGTCTCCACGATTGCTGATGCACTCTCTCATTTGAGCGCGCCAAACACCTTGCCGATAATCGCGCTGCCGGCGCTGATGGGATCCTGGCGAATCGCTTTCTCCTCGTCACCGATGACTGTGTACAAACCGTCCAGTGCACGTTGAGTAACATAACCTTCCACGGTGCTTTGCTGAGCCGGCACCATGCCGGTCTTGCCGACTTGCTCCATGATCGCATTGTATTTCGCCGACAGACCGTTGCGGTCGGTCACGCCTTTGACAATCGGCAGGAATTTCTGACTCAATTGCGCTGAGGTTTTTTGTTTGAAAAAATCGGTCACCGAAGTGTCGCCGCCGGTCAGGATATTTTTTGCATCCGTCACTGACATCGATTTGACAGCATTCAACAACAAGGGCTTGGCCAATGGCACGGCTTGTTCCGCTGCATGATTCATCGATGCCACCAGATCGTCCAGCTTCTGTCCCTGGCCGGTCATCCTCAACAACGGCATGGCTTTATCGAGCACGCCGGGCAAACCGATCTTTACCTTGTCGTTATTCAGGAAACCATTCTCGACGCCCAGCTTGGACACCGCTACATCCGCCCCCTTTTGCAACGCCGCTTTGAGGCCGCTGCTGGCATCCTGGTTGCTCAGGTCACTCAGTGAGAGGGCCAGCGCGGCAGAGGCCGCTACTGCCAGAGTCAATGTCACTGCTGTTTGGTATACGCGATGCATGGTGATCCTCGTGAAGGTAAGTGAATAGCGATAAAGTCTACCCCAACTTGTCATGGCCGGATCAATAAACGCAGCGCTCCGAATGTGAATGAATGTTACAGATGCCCTTCGTCCACCAGGAACAAACGCCTGTGCTCGCGTATCGCATAGCGGTCAGTCATGCCGGCGATGTAATCGGCAATCGCGCGCGCCTGCTGTTGCGAATTTGCCGGGCCGACTTGATAGTCGGGCGGCAGCAGCGTCGGCTCTGCGCTAAAACAGGCATACAGTTCCGCGACAATCCGACGCGCCTTGGCGGTCATGCGGTTAACCAGGTAGTGGCGATAAAGATTTTCGCGCAAGAAGCGTTTCAGCGTGGCGGCCTGCCGCGCCATGCCATCGGAAAATGCGATCAGGGGCGGCGCATTGCGTACATCGTCGAGGCTCTGCAAACGGGCGTCCAGGATCCGTTGTTGCGAGGTCTGGATCAAGTCGGTGATCAAGGCATTGATCATGCGCCGCACCGTTTCATTGATCGCGCGCCGCCCGCTCAATCCAGGAAACAACCGTTCGACCTCGCGACTATGCGTGGCATAAAAATCGATCTGGTTCATCTGCTCCAGCGTCAGCAAGCCCGAACGCAAGCCGTCGTCGACATCGTGGTTATTGTAGGCGATCTCATCTGCCAGGTTGGCGACTTGCGCCTCCAGGCTTGGTTGCAGGCGCAGTATGAAGCGCTGGCCGATGTCGCCCAGTTTCTTCGCGTTCGCCAGCGAGCAATGCTTCAAGATGCCCTCGCGGGTTTCGAACATCAGATTCAAGCCGTCAAAAGCGCCGTAGCGCTGTTCCAGCTTATCGACCACCCGCAGGCTTTGCAGATTATGTTCGAAGCCGCCATGCGCTTCCATGCAGTCATTCAGAGCATCCTGGCCGGCGTGGCCAAACGGTGTATGTCCCAGATCGTGGGCCAGTGAAATCGCTTCCACCAGATCCTCGTTCAATTGCAGGTTGCGTGCAATCGAGCGAGCGATTTGCGCCACTTCGATGCTGTGCGTCAGACGCGTGCGGAACAGATCGCCTTCATGATTGACGAATACCTGGGTCTTGTATTCCAGCCGGCGGAATGCGGTGCAATGGATGATGCGGTCGCGGTCACGCTGAAACTCGCTACGTGCGCTAGGGGGGGCTTCCTCAAACAAGCGTCCTCGCGATAGCGCAGAATGTGCGGCATACGATGCGAGAGACGCTTCTGGGTTCATCGCGGCAGATCTCCAGACGCCAGTTGCTGAAGTGTCGCCAGCAAGGCATCTTGCGGCGCGGCGGTGATCAGATGGCCGCCCAAGGGCCGCATCAGGATAAATTTGATCTGGCCGTCTTCATTCTTCTTGTCGATCTGCATCAGCTCCAGCCAGCGCTGGGCGCCGAGGTTGGGTGCTTCGGTCGGCAAGCCGGCGGCGCGCACCAGCGCGCTGACCCGTTCCTTGTCGACGGCGCTGATGTGGCCCAGCCGATGCGACAAATCCGCTGCCATCACCATACCGCAGCCAACCGCTTCGCCATGCAGCCATTTACCATAGCCCAGACCGGATTCAATTGCATGGCCGAAGGTATGGCCGAAATTCAGGATGGCGCGCAAACCGCCTTCGCGCTCGTCTTGCCTGACCACATCGGCTTTCAGTTCGCAGGAACGGCGGATGGCGTAAGCCAGGGCGACGTTATCGCGCGCCATCAGCTTGCCGATATTTGTCTCTATCCATTTGAAAAATTCGGCGTCGATCACAGCGCCGTATTTGATCACCTCCGCCAGCCCGGCCGACAACTCGCGTTCCGGCAAGCTATGCAAGGTCATGGTATCGGCGATCACGGCTTGCGGCTGGTAGAAAGCGCCGATCATGTTTTTACCGAGCGGATGATTGATGCCGGTTTTGCCGCCCACCGAGGAGTCGACCTGCGCCAGCAAGGTGGTAGGAATCTGTACGAATGGCACGCCGCGCATGTAGGCCGAAGCAGCGAAACCGGTAAGGTCGCCGATGACGCCGCCGCCGAGGGCGATCAGGGTAGTCTTGCGATCGCATTTTGCGCTCAGCAGTCGATCGAAAATCTGCATCAGGCTGCCCCAGTTCTTTTCTTCTTCGCCGTCCGGCAAGATGATTTCCAGCACACTCTTGCCGGCGTCCCGCAATGTCTGGCTAAACCCTTGCAGGTACAGCGGCGCGACAGTGGTGTTGGTCACCACGGCGACCTGCTTGCCCGTGATCAGGCGGGCGATGCGCTCGCGGTCTGTCAATAACGATGGTCCGATTTCGATCGGATAACTGCGCTCACCCAGCTCTACCTGGAGCGTGATGGCTGGCGCTAAGGCCGGAGAGGTCGACTGCTGAGTCGTAGGAAAACCCATAGGAAAACTCATAGAAAAATTTTGTGAAGAAAGGGGGATAGCGCCCGCCTGGCTGACTGCACCCGCTTGCTGTTCCAGCTCAAGTTCTTCGGGTTCCAGCTTCAGCTGGCTCAGAATGCTGTGTACCAGGAATTGTACGTTAGGTCGGCCGGTATCGATGACAATGTCGGCCACGTCGCGATAATACGGCTCTCTCTGCCGCGACAGTTCTTCCAGGCGTCGACGTGGATCGGCGGTTTGCAATAGCGGCCGGTTTTTATCGCGGCTGGTACGCTGCAGAATGTTGTGGATGCTGGCGCGCAAGTAGATGACTGTGCCGCGGCTTTTCAGATATTCGCGGTTTTCCGGCCGCATGACAGCGCCGCCGCCGGTGGCCAGCACGATGCCGCGCCGGGCGCTCAGATCGCGTATCACCTCCGTCTCGCGCTGACGAAAGCTCTCTTCGCCTTCTATTTCAAAAATCAAGGGAATCGAGACGCCGGTACGCGCCTCGATTTCGTGATCAGAATCAATGAATAATTTATTGAGTTTTTTTGCAAGAGCACGGCCAACCGTGGTTTTGCCCGCGCCCATCAGGCCGACCAGAAAGATATTGCCTGTGTACCGCACCATTTCACCACTCAACCTTTTGCTCAAAATAAAGACACCGGCGTCCGGCCGGTGTCTTCTGCGCAATTAGTGCCCAGCGATCCGGTCGATGACAATCTTCGGTGTCAGGAAAATCAATAATTCAGTTCTTTGATTAACAATTGCCGTTTGTTTGAAAAGATAACCCAGAACCGGAATATCTCCAAGCAGTGGCACTTTATTAACGTTATCTGAAATCGTCTGAGTATATATACCGCCGATCACCACAGTGCCGCCATTTTCGACCTGAACCTGGGTTTGAACATGCTTGGTATTGATCGAGACGCCGCCGGGAACAACTTTGCCGACGCTGTCATTGGTTACATCGACCGTCAAAATGACATTGCCATCCGGTGTGATTTGCGGTGTAACTTCCAATTTCAGATTTGCCTTCTTGAATTCAACCGATGTGGCGCCGCTGCTGGTGGCATTCTGATAAGGGATTTCAGTGCCTTGCTCAATCAGGGCCTTTTGCTGATCCGCTGTAACCACGCGTGGGCTGGAGATGATCTTGCCATGCCCGTCCGCTTCCAGCGCCGACAATTCGAGGCTGATGAATTTGGATGCAGCGGAATTGAACAGGGTCAACGCCACGGATCCTGCAGTACCGGTAGTGGGATTGGCTGGCAAATTCACTGAATTTCCTGCGATCAGAGGAAGCGTGCTGTTCGACACCGGTGCGGTTTGCGTACCACCGGAGCTGACATTTTTGCTATTGAAGCCAAACCCAAGCTTGGCGCCAAGGTCGCGGCTGAAGCCGTCATTCGCTTCGACCATGCGCGCCTCAATCAGAACTTGCCTCGAAGCGATATCGATTTTTTGTATGAGACTGCGAATGTTTTGCAAGATGGTCGGCGTGTCGGTCACGAACAACTGGTTGGTGCGCGGATCGATCACTGCGCTGCCGCGGCTTGACAAAATGCTATTTTTCTTGCCCGCACCACCGCCACCACCACCTTCATCTATCCCGAATACTTTCTTGAAGGCCTCAGCTTTTTGATAATTCAGCTGGAATGATTCAGTACGCAACGGCTCCAGTTCGGCAATTTGCGAACGCTGTTCAAGTTCCAGTTTCTCTTTGGTCAACAATTCATCTTTCGGTGCGATCCAGATGACCGAACCATTCTTGCGCATATCCAAGCCCTTGGCCTGCATCACGATATCCAAGGCCTGATCCCAAGGAACGTCTTTCAACCGCAAGGTCAGATTGCCACCGACGGTATCGCTGGTAATGATGTTCAAGCCGGTAAAGTCGGCAATCACTTGCAACACCGACCGCACTTCCACGTTCTGGAAGTTCAAGGACAGCTTGTCGCCGTGATAACCCTGGGTGCCCTGCGCCAGCTTGTTCGGATCTTCCTTGAGCGGCTTGACTTCGATCACCAGCTGGCTATCGCTTTGATAAGCGCTTTGCTCCCAAAGACCTTTCGGCTCGATGATCATGCGCACGTTCTCACCTTGCGTCACAGTGGTGATGGTTTTCACAGGCGTACCGAAATCACCGACATCGAGCTTACGGCGCAATACGTCCGGCAAACTGGTTTTCAGGAAATCCACAACAATTGTCTGGCCTTGCTGACGCACATCGACACCGACCTGGGTGTTCGGCAGATCGACCACTACCCGGCCTTCGCCCGCAGTACCGCGGCGGAAATCGATATCGCGCAGCGCCGGTTTGCCGTTCAGCGGGGGCGTTGCCGCCGCGGCCACAGCAACAGTCGAGGCCGCAGCGGCTGAACGCACCGGCGCGCCAACGGCATTGACCGGAGTCGCCAGACCACCGGAACCGTCGATAGTAACGATCAAGGCGTTGCCGTCCATGGCAGTGGCGTACGACAAAGATCGTTTCAGATTGAATACCAGGCGCGAGCGATCATCGGCTTGCGCCAAGACGACGTTGCGCACGTCTCCCAGACTGATGTCTTGCGATGTCTTGCCGGTGGCGTTGCCGACACCGACAAAATCCAGCGCGATACGGGCCGGACTAACGATGGAAAACGCAGTGGGTTGTGCGCTCAAAGGGCGCTTGAAACTGATCTTGACGATGACATTGGCGCCTTGTTGATTGGCATTGATCGAAGTAATTGCGTTATCTTCGGCGGCCATTGCCGATGCTCCGGTCGCCAGCAAACACACCAGCGCCCCCAACATCAATGCTTTCTGTCGAATCAAACTCAGCCGGCTTACGCTCAGGTTAACGAATTTTTTTCCTGCTGCAATCATTTTGTGCTCTCCTGCAACGCTAACTTGGCTTCGCGCTCGACCCATTCGCCGGACGCATCTTGTACGATTTCTTTTAAAATTACTTCAGACTCAGTGATGCCGGTGACCATGCCGAAATTCTGTCCTAGGTAATTCCCCACTTTGGCTTGGAACACGGTCTTGTCGACTTGCAGCAAGGCATAGCTCAAACCCACTTTTTGCAACGTTCCCACCATCTTGATCGTATCCAGCGGATAGTTTTCCAGCGTTTCGCGACGCCGATCAAGATTCGGCTTCAAGCCGTTTGACTTGCCCTGCAGCTTGGCCAGCGCCACCAGCAACTTGCTGGGGTTGTATGGATCGATGCTGGCCGCGCTGGCATACGTGAAGGGAATGAACTTTTTCGGCTCAGTCAGCTTCGGAATCCCGACCTTGGTATGGCTCTTGACTTCGGCCATCCACTCCTTCAATTCCTGCACACCACTGTCACCGCAACCTGACAAAGTTGAGATGAATACGACAAAAAATGTCACCTGGGTCAGACGCCCAATGCGAAAAAACGTCATTTTTGACCTTTCTGTTTAGATGGATCGGCGACCTTGCGTTGCGCCGCCACTTCATCCTTATCCAGATAACGGAAGGTCTTGGCAATTGCGTCCAGGCTTAGCGCGCCGTCCTTGCCTGCTGTCAGGTTCATATTATTCAAGGTAACGATACGCGGCAGATTCGCGATGTCGCTGGCGAACGAACCGACATCGTGATAATTGCCGGTTACCTTGATATTGATTGGCAGTTCGGCGTAGTAATCCTTCACGACCACCTGGCCAGGCTTGAACAGTTCGAACTGCAGGCCGCGTCCCAGGCCAGCCTGGTTAATATCGGACAGCAACGCATCCATCTCCGCCTTGCTAGGCAATTGCTTTTCCAGGGTGGAAACGTAATCAGCCACCTGCAGTTTTTGCTTGCGCAAAGCATCCAGATTGATAGCTTGCTGGATCTTCGACTTGTACTGATCTTTTAGCTGTAGTTCCTGCTGTTCGCCTGCGTTGAGTGCGTCTTGCTGGTCGCTCCAGTAAAAAAACCATCCCGCCAGCAGCACCAGTGCAAATACCCCGACACCAGATAAAACCCGAGGGGCTATCGGCCATTGGCCGGGATGGCGGCCATTCAATCCGCGAAACTGCGCGCTCAGCGAGGCGCCCAAATTATTCAAATCCATTATTTGGCGTCCTTCAAGGTTGCTTTTGGCGCGGCGCTAGCACCGGCGCCGGTCACGGCAGCACCCGCAATTTTTGGCGTTGCGGCAGCATCTTTGGCGTCCTTCTCAGACGGTCGTTTGATACCGACATTGACGGTAAACGCGAAGACACGTTTGCTATCGCGGCCTGTGCCACCAATATTGGCCGAACGAATCTCAATCAGATCGGGACGTTCCAGCCAGGCCGAGTTGTTACCCAGATTACGCAGCAGCTCGGATACCCGTTCATTCGACTGCGCATAACCGTTCAACGCCACCCGTTGCCCTTCCTGCTTGAGGGAATTCAGGTAGACGCCCTCCGGCACCTGCTTGACCAGCTCGTCCATCAGATACACCGGCTGATTGCGGTCACTCTGCAAATCCTCGACGGCTTGCTGACGCGCCTTCAACGCCTCGATTTCCTGCTTGAGCGTGGCAACTTCCTTGATTTCGCCGTCAAGACGGGTGTTTTCCGCCGTGATAAAACGATTGCGCTCGACCTGGTTGGCAATATTGTTGGCGAAAAATGCGCCGACCAGCAACACCGCGATCAGCCCGATAATTGCCGACAACGCCAGCATGGCGAAATAAGCGTTCTTGCGTTGTTTACGCTTAGCTTCGCGGTGCGGTAGTAGATTAATCTTGATCATCAGCCAAACCTCCGCATGGCCAGACCGCAGGCGACCAGGTAAGACGGCGCATCCATGCGCAATTGTTTTTCCCGCACATTCGGCCCCAGTTGCATGCCCGTAAACGGACTGACCACCGAAGTCGAAATCTTGGCGCGTCCAGCCACTACCTCAACCAGACCCGGGATAGTGGCGCAACCGCCAGCCAGGAATAATTGGTCGAGACGGGTGTACGGCGTCGAGGTAAAGAAGAATTGAATGGCCCGCGTAACCTCCAGCGCAGCGCTCTCAAGAAAAGGATTGAGGACCTCTTGCTGGTAGCCTTCCGGCAAATCACCGCTACGTTTTTTTGCATCCGCTTCCTCATACGAGAGGCCATAGGCACGCACGATGTCCTGGGTCAGCTGGTTGCCGCCA
>Ga0207141_10246_pt1 | contig 9935 bp, 9 predicted proteins | sample Alteio_BWMinHeat_5_FD_153553 | JGI IMG/M metagenome (GOLD analysis project Ga0207141, IMG submission 153553) | Enriched cells from forest soil in Barre Woods Harvard Forest LTER site, Petersham, Massachusetts, United States -... | ecosystem: Environmental > Terrestrial > Soil > Temperate forest >... | reverse complement strand
TTAAGTAGGGCCAGGGAGCTGGCTCGCCGACAAAGCGTGTGCGGCCCGGCTTCAACTTGAATTCGGCGGGATGCGGGCCGACGCCCTTGGACGGATGCGCCACCCTCTGCTTGGCAATCATCTCCGCCTTAGTTTGCACTTCGCCCTTGATCGAGACCTCGAAAAATTGCTTGGCCCAGAACTGATTGCGGAACTCGATGCACTCCTTGTACTCCTGGTGATACGGAGTCGCGCCCGCGCTGCACAGCCATTGCTGGTCCACGTCCCACAGCGTCTTTTCCAGCTCCGTCCATTCCTTGCTTCCCATTTTCGGCGTCTGATTCGATGCTTCCTGACCAAACGCCGCCGCCGAAATCGCAAACGCCGCCACGAAACACAACACACGAATCGCTTTCACAAGAATCCTCCTGGATTTCCACTTCGAGTTCGCACAGCGATTAGCACCAACGGATTGATTGGACGCCCTTGTAGAACGACGGGTTTCTCTTCACGAAACGATTTGGTCGGCCGTCGCCGTGGCGATGACGCAAATTTCACTGAACGCGCGTGCATTGTACATTGAGTTTGCGCCAGTCCGGCGCAAGATCTCAGGCAAGCCACTCGCGACACCGCGATAGATCGCGCGCATTTGCTGAACGGAGGGCTGCCGGCCGGGGCGGACGAAAGCATTGCAAATTTCACGAAATATTCCTTCCACGGAGCCGCCGTGAATGTGCGCGTCCGTACCATCCAAATCGCTTAACGATTTCGAGAGCCGGCGCGCCTTCTGCTCGAACACGAACCAAGTATGCCTTTTTCGCCCAAGCCGTCCCCAGGCGACAGCAAGGCCCAGCTCGAAAGGCATATTAAAGCGAGGCGTCGGCGGCCGATTCCGATCCAATTGGACTCTGGAGAGATCGTGAACCGAGAATCGGCATCTCTGAATGAGTTTGAAGATACGATCCAGTCGTCTCGCGCTGCCTGGAATTTCCAATGTCGCCCTCGGCACGAATCCGAACGCGCAGATTCCGGCTATATAAGCGAGACACAAATTTTGAAACTTGTAGTCGTAGGGAATGTTCAGGAAAACGTCAGCGCGCGGCTTTCGGACGCTTCGCACGCTCTTGCCTCTTCACAGCTTTCGGTCTTGCAGAGCCTGCTTCTTTCTTATGCCGCCGCGACAAGCCATTATTCGCTGATTCCGCGAGAATCGAACTGGCGAGCTTTATCAGCTCCAAGGCACGGCGGCGCGGTACGCCCAGCACCCTGGCTGTTTCCAACGGCGTTGCAAAGCGAGATGTGACTTTCGTGGGCATGGTGCTTAAGTGAATCTTACATCTTCAAGCCGATCATTCCAATATGATTCACGAGCGGTCTGGCGTGATCCTTATCGTACACCGCCGACATTCTTCACTGGACCCGTGTACTCCTCGAAACGCTTCCTCAAATCTTCGAGCTGTTTCGTATTGGTGAGGAATTCGCGGTAATTGTTGACGACCTTATAGGAGAGGATGGGCTTCCAACCGTAGGGCGCGGCGACGTCCGAGCGCGCGGACCACGTTCCCGTCTTGGATTGCCGTTCGGGCGTGAGATACCAGGAGAGGAAAAGCTTGGCGGCGTTGGGGTGTGCGGCAGATTTGAAAATGGCCGCGGTGTACGGCCAGATCGGCAGCGGGTCGGATTCGGGAAACGCGATGGCTTGCGCGAGGCCCTGATTTTTCTGGTCCATGCTGATGCTGGCGATGGTGTCAAAGGTGACGAGGTTTTCGCCGGAGGCGATGCTGCGCGCCACGCCGAGATGGCCCTGGATGAAATTTGGCTGGTTGGCCATGTAGCGGTCCATGTAGGACCAGCCGTATTTCTGGACGATCGCGTAGAAATCGTAGAGCGTGGCATCGTCGTCCGCGGGATAGCAGGCGACCACCTTACCCTTGAAGCGCGGATCGAGGAAGTCCAGGGCCGAGCGCGGCACGTCTTCGGGCTTCACCAGATTCGGATTGTAAGCGTAGGCGTGCGCGTTGATTTGGATGGCGGTGTACGCGCCGTCCGGATCCTTGAAGCTCGCGTCGATTTTATCGAAGCCTTGCGGCTTGAATTCGAGGAGGACTCCTTCCTCCTTCCAGCGCACAAAATCCTGGAGCGTCTGGAACAGCGCGGCGTCGGCTTCCAGCATGCCCGCGGCAAGCTGCTCGTCGATTTTTTTATCGAGCACGTTGCTGAAGCCGCCGGTGACGGACACGTTGACGCCCGGATAGCGCGCGTTGAAATCCTTCGCGACAGCGTCCCACGGCGCCGCCGGCCCTCCGACGTAGAGCACGAGCGCGCCCTCGGCTTTGGCTTTCTCGTAGAGCGGATCGGAGGCCTGAGGCCGCGCGGGCGTTGAAGGCAACAATAGCGCAAGTGAACCAGCACAAGCGAGGCACAGCGCCGCGGCAGCCTTCACAATTCCCTCCCCCGGGATTCAGCCTGCGCACTATATACCACGTCTAGGTGGCGCAGCCTTGTTTGCCCTAGTCGGTCCGAAGGGCTTCTATTGGGTTTTCGCCTAGATGAACACAAGTCGCGCTAACCCCAATTTCCACAGGCCGATAGCTCGTAACTTGCACATCTCGTGCCCAGTCTGGTATATCCATTGATGTTACGGACAGAGGCGGGCGTACCTATCCCAACATCGGTATGCTAACCCACCGCCTCTGTCTTATCTTCTCTTTGCACCGTCTACCGCGTGCACGTTTGGAACCGCACCGCCGCAAGAGCCGGACAAGATTTTGTAACGCTGTGTAGGGTATTTTCTTCTAAGATAGGGACGATCGGCGATTGGGGCGGTTGCGCCTTCCGGGAGGAACTTATGTCGGCAAAATCCTTTCTTACGGGCATATTGGCGGGTTCTCTGCTTTTCATTCTGCCTGCGCGGGCGCAAGAACAAGCACAAGTTCAGTTGCCCCCCGGCGACGCCAAGGACCTTGTCGAGGACGCCTGCTCGGCGTGCCACAGCCTGAACAACATCACGAATTCTCAGGGGCACACACCCGAAGAGTGGAAAACGACTCTCGCCATGATGCTGAACGTCGGCGCGGCGATTCCCGCCGACAAAGTCGACACGGTCCGAGACTACCTCATCAAGAATTTCCCGCCGAAGCCCGGCCCGGCGCCCGCGGCGATTCCCGGCGACGTGGAAGTGTCTTTCAAAGAGTGGCAGCTGCCCACGCCCGGAACCCGGCCGCACGATCCGCTCGCGGCGCCCGACGGCACGATCTGGTATACGGGGCACATGGCCAACCTGCTCGGCCACATCGATCCGAAGACGGGCGACATCAAGGAATATCGCACGAACAAACCGATGTCCGGCCCGCACGGCCTGGTGATGGATAAAGACGGCAACATCTGGTTCACCGCGAATTTCAAGGCCTACATCGGGAAGTTCGAGCCGAAGACCGGAAAATTCACGGAGTACCCGCTGAATCCCAAAGCGCGCGATCCGCACACGCCGCTCTTCGATCAAAAGGGCACGCTATGGTTCAGCGTGCAGGGCGCGAACATGGTGGGCCGGCTGAATCCGGAAACAGGTGAGTCGGCCGTGGTAACTTCCCCCACGCCGAAATCAAATCCGTACGGCATGGTCATCACCACGAAGGGCGTTCCCTACTACGTCGAATTTGGTGCGAACAAGATTGCCAGCATCGATCCCGAAACGATGGCGATCCACGAATACCTCTTGCCGAACGAAGCGGCGCGGCCGCGGCGCGTGGCGATCACGCCGGACGACGTGCTGTATTACACCGACTACGGGCGCGGGTATCTCGGCGAATTCGACGCGAAGACCGGAAAATTCGTGAAGGAGTGGCTATCCCCGAGCGGCCCGCAATCACGGCCCTACGCGATCACGATCGTCAACGGCATCATCTGGTACTGCGAAGCCGGTGTGAAGCCGAACACACTGGTGCGCTTCGATCCCAAGAACGAGAAATTCCAGACGTGGATGATTCCCTCGGGCGGCGGCGTCGTCCGCAACATGATGCACTTCGCGGACGGCAAGCTCGTGCTGACGGAGAGCGGCGAGAACGTGGTCGCGCTGGTAACGGTAAAGAACGGCGAAAAGATAGCGCAGTCAGCAGAACACGAGAAGCAGCAATAACAACCTCAGCCCTCGGCAGCACAACGAGAATCGGGAGGGCCTCGGGAGTTTATCCTTTTGGGAGCTCCAGGTTCGTGCGACGGATCAAGTCAGCGAAACGCGGGTCTGAGCGCAAGGGGTCCCAAGCTGGGTCAATTATAAGGCCAACGCCTCCGAGACCTAGCGAGTGCCTCTTATAGCCCTCTTCCAACCACTCGAAGGCCTTAGCCTTCTCTCCGAGCGCCGTATAGACTTGGGCCATAGCGTCGGCCGGCACAAACTTTTCCTTCGAGAGCTCGTTCAATTCATCGAGCAACTTCCGCGCATCGGCTCTTCTACCCGCCACCGCGTAGACGGACGCGAGATTCGCTATTGCCCATGCGTGACGTTGGGTGATCACCAAGCGCTTTTCGCACTCGTCGATCGCTTCTTTCATCATGGATTTCTGGAGATACGCAGAGGCGAGATACGAGCCCGCCAATCCGAGGTTCGGATCCAACTCTAAAGTCTTCTGCTCTTGCTCGATGGCTTCGTCATATCGCCGCGCGTAATAGAACGCCTGACCCAGAGCCCCATTCATGATCGGCGAGAGTGGATCAAGCTCTAAGCCTCGTTTGTAATTCGCAATGGCTTCTTCTGGGCGTCCCATAGTTGCCAACACGCTGCCATGCCAGAGATAAGCGGTGGCGTAGCCGGGATTGAGCTGCAGCGCTCGCTGGAATTCCGTTTCGGCGCCGGACCAATCCCAGTCATACTCGGCTTTGATACGAGCTAAGGAGGTATGCGCTTCGGCAAGCGCGCCGTCTATTTCCAGTGACTTCAGAGCAGCTTCCTTGGCCTTCGGGTAAGCCTCTTGCGGGGATGAAAACCCAAACACTGCAAGCCAAATGTAGCAATCCGCTAACCCGTCATACGCCTGGGCGTAACCGGGATCCTTGGCAATTGCTTGCTGAAAATATTCGACTCCTTTGTTCAATCCGAGGCCTGTCTTTTGCCAGAAATAGCGGCCTCTCAAATAGTCCTGATAGGCTTCGGGGTTCGGGGTGTAGTTTCTCACCAGACGATTCTGTTCTTCGCTTGTGAGGCGCAGCCTCAGCGCAGTTGCCATCTCCTTCGCGATCTCTTCCTGGAGCCCGAAAATGTCCGTTTGTTTGCGGCTGTATTGCTGACCCCAGATCTGACTACGGTCGCGAGTATCAATCAATTCAGTATCTATCGTGAGACTATCGCCGTGCTGCGTGACTCTGCCCTTAAATACGGCTCGAACTCCCAGATCGTGCCCCACGGTTTGCGCGTCGGTTTCTTTGCCCTTGTAGCGAAATGCTGCATCGCGAGACATCACTTTCAAATGGGGCAATTGAGACAGGCTATTGATTAGACTCTCTGTGATTCCGTCGCTTAGGTATTCCGTATTCGGATCGCCACTTGCATTCACGAACGGCAAGACCGCGACCGAGTCTATCGTTTCTCCGCTTCGCCCAGCGCGCAGGTAGAACCAGCCTGCACCCGCGAGCGCGGCCATGACGGTAACCGCAGCCGTCGCTAGCGCGGCTCGGCTGCGCCACGGTCGTCGCACTTTCGCAGGAAAGGAAGCGACACCAAGGGAATCCACCTCGGTTGGCTTATCTGCCGCCACCGCATCCGGGAACGGGAGCTGCCGCACCGCGCCAACGAAGCGGTAACCTCGGCGAGGAACCGTTTCGATAAACGCTTGGGAGTCGCCCAAGGCCTTTCGCAGCAGAAAAATGTGGTTGGATAAGCTGCCCTCTTCTACGAACGTGTCCGGCCAAAGGATGCTGATCAGCTCGTCCTTCTCCAGCACGCGTCCATTGTTTCGGACCAGGAGGTGAAGGGTGTCGAACGCTCGAGGCGTGAGTGCCACTATCTCATTAGCGCGTAACAACTTGCGTTCAGCGGGGTCGAGACGGAACGGGCCAAATTCGTAGATCCGCAGTGTCTCCCGGCCTGCCGTCTCGTTTGCAAGAGCGGGCGAATCGTGGAGACCCTCGGTAGCAGCTCTCCGGCGCGTTTCCTCGCTCACGGTCCCTCTCGCAACCCTTGTGAGAACTCTTGAGAATTTGTGAGGTCGCCCAGAGGACTTCCGGTACCGCCACAAGCTACGTTTGCGCAAACGAACGGGCGGAAGGTCGGGCTGTTTTACCGACTCTACTACCGGTTTCCGATCCGTTCAACTTCTACATAAGGAGAATCAAAGATGCCGCGAAACTCAGCCTCGAAGAGGAATGTCATCTCAATTTTCTTGGTCCTGCTGGTGCTGGGCACCATGACTCTTGCTCTGAAGCCCAGAGCGGCCAAAGCAGATGAGAGACACGGCGATCTCCATCTGGTGAAGAATTGCTCGATGTACACCGGCGCCGCTGGTTCCTTCTGCACGTTTACGTCGTCGAACATCCCTGACGTTACGGCCGGCTCGAAGGTCTACTACACCCAAGCCGCTGTGGTATCCGCAGCTCCCGGCGACGAAGGCGTTAACATTTCCCTCGATAGCAACATTGTCTTATTTGTCGGCGACAATGACTGGGCGACCGGCCGTTGCACGCTCGATACGATAGGCTTCGGTAGCGGATTGTGCACGATCTCGGATGGCACTGGAGCGCTGACCGGGTTCCACGCACGTGTCCTTGTCTCTTCAACGGATGGGGCGAATTACACGTGGGCAGGGACGTACAGCTTCAATCCGGAGTCAGATAGGTAGTAACTCTGGACAGAGCCTGGCGTGCCACGTCACTCGCGTGATGGTGTGCTTAATGGACACCCAACGCGGCGCGCTGGCTGGCTGCTGCTCCGGCCAGATAGAAATAGCCGACTCGGTTGTTGGCTTGTGATCCCCACCAGATGCGGCCGTCGGCGTCCTGGAAGAAATCGCGCATGCCGTTTTCGGGGAAGAGGAACGGATACAGCGTGATTTTTCCGGTCGTGGGATCGAGTTCCGAGATGGTGTCCATTTCCATCGACGAAAACCAGATGTGGCCCGTGTTCTTGTCCACGACCAGCGCGTAAGGCGTGGGCCTGCCACCCGGCAGAGGATATTCCTTGAACGTTTCACTCTTGGGATCGAAGCGGCCGATTTTTCCGGCTTCGTATTCGCAGAACCAGACGTTGCCCTGCTCATCGATCTTCAAGCGGCGCGGCCAGGACTCCGGCGTGGGCTGCTGGTATTTCGTGACCTTGCCGGTCTTGGCGTCGATCTTGCCGATCTGGCCGTTCCTTGAGAATTCCGAGAACCACACGTTTTCGTCCTTATCGAGCGCCAGGCCGTAGGCGGTACTCACTTCCGAGTAGTCGTGAAACGTGTTGGTTTCGGGATCGAAGCGCGTCAGCGGCTCGCCCGTGCCCCACACCGTTCCTTTTGAGTCGACCACGAGTGTGTGTTTCGTGCCGCGGCTTGGCTCCTTGTAGCGCGAGATCTGGTGCGTCGCGGGATCCATTTTGCCGATCGTGTCGGTGGCCTGCTCGGAGAACCAGATCATGCCGTCCGGCCCGACCACGACGGAGTGATTGGAAGCCTGATCGACGTTGGGAATCGCGTACTCGGTGATCACTCCCGTTTTCGGGTCGAGCTTGCCGAACCAGTGGCCGCGGTACTCCCAGATCCAGACGTTGCCGTCGCGCTCGGGCTTGGCCGAGCCGGGAAAGCGATTCGGCCCCGGCATGTCGAACGTGACGTAGACCATCTTCGTCGCGTCGTCGCTGAGTGGCGGCCGCTTGACTTCCTCATATTGAGGTAAGTCCGCCGGCGAATGCGGCAACGGCGAATCCGGCCCGAAATATTTGGTGAGATATGCGGTCACATCCTCGCCGTCTTTCGCATTCACGTCATGCAGCAGGTAGCCGAAACTGGTGCGCATATAGTTGACGCGGTCGTGCCAGCCGGACTCGTCCCGCGTTTGCGCGGCCATGCGGCTCTGGAAGCCGTGGCAGCGGAAGCAGGCGCTGGCCAGCTTGGCCTTGCCGCGATCGTCGGGCAGAAGCTGCGCGCCCTGGTAGATCGAGAGGTCGGCCCAGTGCACGGTTCCCTTCTCCAGAGCAATTTCGTAGTTGGCGTTTTGCGCCGCCGCGAGCTGGATGCCCGTGCGCGGCTCGAACCGATACCCGACCGCCCGCACCATCAGCCGGAATTCCCCTTCGGACAAATTCTCGATGCGGTAGTGGCCGTCCTTGTCGGACAGCACGGCCGTCATGATCCTCGTGTCGGTATCCTGCGCCTCGACGAACGCGCCCTTGAACGGCTTTCCATCGGGCCCCTTCACCGTGCCGGAAATCGTCCCGCCGTAAGCCATCGGGGCAAAAGAGAGCACGAGCGCGACCAATGCCGCGCGCTGAAAAAATGGACGCATGGAGCCTCCTCGTTCAATGCACTGCGAAGCGATTATGCGGTGGAACTCTAGCAACGGAATCAGCGATATGTTCGTGTCTGCACTAGATACTGACCCGGAATTTAGCAGGATTACAGAATTGTTACAAGAACGGCGGACGCGCGGTTGTCCCACGAGTGGGAGCTAAGCAGCTCCAGCCTTCTCGAAGCGGTATCCCATGACGTACTCGTAGGCACCGCTCCAGACGGCACCGCCCGATGCCGCGAACAACAGCTCCTCGATCGGCACTTTGCCGGCAACGTAGATGCCCAGAAGATTTGGCAGATTGTAGTAACGGTGGACGAAATCCGGAAACAGCAGCAAAAAGTACAGGAACAGGCCGAGATACAGCAGGGTGAAGTTCAGGGAACCAAGGGCCATCGTCGGGATCAGGTCGCTGCGCAAGAAAGCGATCATAACTGTGCAAACTGCAAACGCAATGATCGTGTTGTAGATCGTCTTGTTGGGATGCCACCACTGCAGCGCGGCGAAAACAGCTACGGTGACCACGAAGGGCGCGTAATGACGTTTGTGTCGCTGCTTTCGGCGCGCGGCGAGCCGTTCCTCGAGCAATATCTCCGCGATCACCGACGCTATACCCCCGACGACCGCCGCCCAGACAAAGTCTTCGATGCCCACGTGAAAACGGTCGTCCAGGTTGAATAGGGAGGGCGGACTCCAGTACTGCGGGATGAAGAGAAGGCTGGTCAGCGCGAAGGGCGCGGATACGAGGCTGCCCCACGCCATCTGCGAGCGGTGGCTCTTTCCGACGGTGAAGCACGCGACCCACGCGGCCGCGTAGATCAATGCCCCGACAAAATACGCGTAGTGATAACTCACGGCTGTCTCGCTCGGAACGCGGAGAACTCACTTCTCCAAGTCCACGCTTCGCCAGGAGACTACTCGGCGTGAAGCCGGGCGAACTCTAGTCCTGGAGTAATCACTACGTCAAGATAATTTATGTAATACAGACCTTTTGCTGGAGACGCGTTGCCCGCGCGACAACACCCGGGCAGTGGCGTCCAATGCAACACCTACCCCTCGATGGCGCCGATCACGGCCAGCGGCCAAAACACGATGGCCATCAGCTTGCGCCAGAGCGGTGTCTTTTTTTCCCCTTCGCGCTTTGCACCCAGCCCGCCGATCGAAATGAATCCGAAAAGCCCGAACGCAAGATAAATCACAAGACCAATATGATGAGTGACCATAATCGACTTCGCCTCAGCGCTCCCCGAACGGAACCTGAAGCTTCGTCCCCCTTTGTTCATTTTTCGACTGAAATGATCCCAGAACAGTCGCGCAGAGGTCTTCCAGCCGAGCTTCGTTGACGCTCCCTTGCGTACGTCGTGGGTTGCGCCGCCGAAGGAGAGGGAGCATTTCGCCTTCCATACTGCAAAGCTGCAGGTTCCCCTAAATCAAGGAATTACGAGACAGGGAGAAGGAAGGAAAACGCGCAGGGTGCACCG
>Ga0207141_10330_pt1 | contig 9946 bp, 7 predicted proteins | sample Alteio_BWMinHeat_5_FD_153553 | JGI IMG/M metagenome (GOLD analysis project Ga0207141, IMG submission 153553) | Enriched cells from forest soil in Barre Woods Harvard Forest LTER site, Petersham, Massachusetts, United States -... | ecosystem: Environmental > Terrestrial > Soil > Temperate forest >... | reverse complement strand
TTCCGGATGACCCGGCAATTCTTTCCGGACTGGCCTATGTCGAGTTGAATCACGGCGCGGTGGAAAAGGCGCGCGACTTGTATCAGAAGGCGCTGGCTTTGGATTCCACACTCATCGATGCTGCCGCAAACCTCGGAGTAATTGAGGCACGGAGCGGACATCCGCAGCGTGCGGTCGAACTATGGCAAGGAGCCTTCGACCGCGCCCCCGCCGACAGCAGCATCGGGATGAACCTGGCGCGTACTTTCTGCGAATCTGGGAGAATAAATGAAGCGCGTGCCTCCGTGCTTCGCGTGCTGCGCTTCAACCCGGATCTGTCATCTGCCAAGAAACTTTTGCAACTGCTTGATGCCGACCCGCCGGGGTGCGGATTGTGAGACGAACCGCCGATTCTAGTCAGCTAGTTTTCTCGGCTTTCTCCGCATCTGCGGCCAGCCCCCGCACAATCTCCTTAAACACCTGCCCGCGCTGCTCGTAATTCTTGAACTGATCGAAGCTGGCGCACGCCGGGGCCAGCAACACTACATTACCGGGCAGCGCTGCGGCATTCGCTTTCCGAATGGCATTCTCCAGCGTCTCCGCATGAATGACTTCAACACCTTCGTCCTTTGATGGAGCGATCTGCGATTCGATCTTTGCCGCCGCCGCGCCAATCGTATACACGCGTTTCACCCGCTGCCGCAGGAGATCGTTGAGCACCGTGTAGTCGCTGCCTTTATCCTTTCCGCCAATAATCAAGTGGATATTCGCTGGAAACGACTCCAGGGCTTTGATGGTCGCATCCACGTTGGTGGCCTTTGAGTCGTTGTAATAATCTACGCCACGGATCGTCGCCACGAACTCCAGTCGGTGCTCGACGGCTTTGAAGTTGCGCACTGCCTCTCGGATCTTCTCCGGCAGGCATCCCATCAGCGCGCCCGCGCAAGCCGCCGCGAGGACATTCTCCAGATTGTGCGCACCTTTCAGTGGAATTTCGGAAACCAGCATAACTTCGCGCTGCCGCTCCCCATCGCGAAACAGAATGTTCCCCTCGCGCACCCACGCTCCCCGCGTCACTTCCTTCTGCCGGCTGAACCAGAACACCTGCGCCCGAGTGCGCACCGCCATCGCCATGCAGGTCGGATCATCCTCGTTCAGCACGGCAAAATCGTCAGCCCGCTGATTCTCAAACATGCGCGCCTTCGCATCCACGTAGGCCTCAAACGTGCGATGCCGGTCCAGATGATCGGGCGTAACATTTAGGACCACGGCAACCTTCGGACGAAATGTCCGAATCGTTTCCAGCTGAAAACTTGAAACCTCCAGCACGATGACAGTCTCCGCTTTCGCCCGCTCCGCCAGCGAGATCGCCGGAGTACCAATGTTGCCGCCGACCAGCGTGGGCAATCCCCCCGCCGTTAAAATCTCGCCGGTCAAGGACGTGGTCGTAGTCTTCCCGTTCGATCCGGTGATAGCGACAATCGGCCCCGGCAAGAATTGCGCCGCCAGTTCAATCTCTCCAATCACTGCCTCACCCATGGCCCGCGCTTGCGCCAGTAAAGGCGCATCGACCGGGACCCCAGGGCTCACCACAATCAGGTCTTGCCCGCGAAACGTGCGCTCTCCGTGACCGCCGGTCTCGACCGTGATTCCGTGATCGAGCAGGGTGGGAATTTCGTTGCGAAGCTCGTCTCCGCTTTTGGTGTCTGAGACAGTGACCCGCGCCCCGTGCGCCTTCAAGAACAGCGCCGACGCCACCCCGGACTTGCCCAGGCCAACCACCAATACGCGTTTATCTTTGAGTTCCATCGAATCTATTTCACCACAGAGTCACAGAGACACAGAGAAAACCTAAACTAAGGAAACACTTCGGGAAACAGGCGCCAATCGACCGTCCTGCGTTCCTGAACGAGAAAGACATAGTGCTGGTTTTCTCTGTGTCTCTGTGACTCCGTGGTGAACGGGTTTCTATCGTAGTTTCAACGTCGTCAGCGCGAACAACGCAAACACCAGCGACGCAATCCAAAAGCGCACAATAATTTTAGACTCCGACCATCCCATCAACTCGAAATGATGATGCAGCGGCGCCATCTTGAAAATCCGCTTTTTACGGAGCTTGTACGACCCCACCTGCAGGATCACCGACACCGCCTCGATCACAAATACGCCGCCGATAAATGGCAGCAGCAGTTCCTGCTTGATGATGACCGCGACCGTTCCAATCGCGCCGCCGAGCGCCAGCGACCCCACGTCGCCCATAAACACTTCTGCGGGATGCGCGTTGTACCAAAGAAATCCAATCGACGATCCGACCATCGCTCCGCAAAAAATTGTCAATTCGCCCACCTGCGGCATCTTCGGAATTTCCAGGTACGTCGCGAACGTCGCATGCCCGCTAACGTAAGTCAGCACGGTGAGCGCGCCCGCCGCAATCACGGTACAGCCAATGGCCAAACCGTCGAGGCCGTCGGTAAGATTCACCGCGTTGCTCGCGCCCACAATCACGAAAGCAACGAAGGCAATGAAAGGAAGAAACGCCAGCGGCCAGAGATGTGGAAAGCGCTCCAGGCTCTGCACCACCAAGTCGGGATGAAACTGCTTGAGGAACGGCACAATCAGCTTGGTGGAATACATTCCATAGGCCTGCATGGCGATCAGCATCGACGCGATCACGATGCTGGTTGCAACTTGCAGCCCTAACTTCGCGCGCCCCGTCAGGCCAAGATTCCGGCGATGCGCCACTTTGGTGTAGTCGTCGGTAAATCCGATCGCTGCAAAGGCGCACGTGGCGAAGACCGCGATCCAAACAAATCGGTTAGTCAGGTCCGCCCACAGCAACGTCGGCACCACAATGGCAATGGCAATCAGCAGACCGCCCATGGTCGGCGTTCCTGCTTTTTTTTGATGCGCCTTCGGACCTTCTTCCCGAATGTATTGTCCAATCTGAAATTCCCGCAGCCGGTTGATCACCAGCGGGCCGACGATGAGCGCGGTAAACAGTGCGGTAAGACTGGCGAAGGCGGTGCGAAATGTCAGGTAGCGGAAGATGCGGAACGGCGGAAAATAATGTTGCAGCTTCACAAACAACAGCCAGTAGAGCAATCAGCCTCCGTCCCGCCGAAGAAATGTCCTAACAGACTCCAGCCAGATACTCACCACGGAGTCACCGAGAAAAACCATACTTGCCCGAGCACGCTACACGAACGACTCTTTTTCTTGAATACCTCTACAGACTGGTATCCAAGGTTTGCTTTCCCGCGCCTTCCTCCGTGTCTCGGTGCCTCCGTGGTGAAGCATTACTCTTCGTCGCGCCGCGCCTTCCAGGTTTCCAGCGCCTTCTCCAGTTTCACTCCGCGCGAAGCTTTCAACAAAATCACGTCGCCATCCTGCGTCTCGCGAGCCAGCCACTCTCCGGCAGCTTCCGGGGACGAGACAAACTCTGCCCGCGCTCCAGCCTGTTTCGCCGTATCAACCAAGGCCTCGGCCAACCCGCGCACTCCGACCACAACATCAATCTTTTTTTGGGCGATATCCTCTCCCGCTTGCCGGTGGAGTCCTTCGCCCGCCGGACCCAGTTCCAGCATCTCCCCCGCCACCACGATGCGCCGTGTGGCGGGCATCGCCGCCAGCGCGTTCACCATAGCTTGCAATGCCTTCGGATTCGAATTGTAGCAATCGTTGATCACCGTGATGTTACCCACTTGGAGAACCTGCCCGCGTTTGTCGGCTGGCGCCAGCGTGGCCAGCCTCCCAACAACCTCGGCGAGTTTCAATCCACGCTCCACACCCACTGCTACCGCGGCCAGAGCATTCAGGACGTTATGTTCGCCAACCAGGGGCAACCTGGCGCATTCCCGCACGCTTCCGATTACCACATCGAACTCCGTGCCCTGCGCGCCCTCGGAGCGAATATGTTCCGCCCTCACATCGGCCGTGATTCGCGTCCCATACATCACAACCTTCCCTTTGAAGCCGCGACCAAACTGCGAGACATACTCGTCGTCGGCATTCAACACGGCGGTTCCGCTCGCGGGTAAGGACTCGATCAACTCATATTTCGCCCGCGCAATCCCCGCCAGCGAATCAAAATACTCCAGATGTACCGCCGCCACATTCGTTACCACGCCAATCTCCGGTTGGGCAATCTTCGCCAGCGCCCGGATTTCTCCGGCGTGCGACATGCCCATCTCGATCACGGCCACGTCATGCTCCGGCTCGAGTTTCAGCAGCATCAGCGGCAACCCAAAATGATTATTAAAGTTCCCTTCTGACTTCAGCACTCGAAAGCGCGCACCCAACACATGTGCAATCGCTTCCTTGGTGGTCGTCTTCCCCGCCGATCCCGTTACCCCGACCAGCGGCTTGCCCCATAGCTTTCGCACCGCGGTCGCCAATGCCTGCAGCGCGGTAAGAGTATCCTCCACAGCCAGGAGCGGAGTGTGCTCGGGATAGCGGCCCATCTGATCTTTGCGAACGACTGCCGCGACGGCCCCTTTTTCCAGTGCCTGCTCCACAAAATCATGCCCATCCAAACGCTCGCCCTGCACCGCAAAAAAAAGCTGCCCCGACACCGTGGTCCGGGAATCAATCGAATAGGCATGCGCCATTTGTGCCGGAGCAAATTCGCCCGTCGCGGAAATAAACTCGGCGATCCTACCGAGCGTTAGTTTCATAATTTCGCTCCCGACGCAGCGGCATCGCACTCAAACCCGACCGCATGCAGAGCCTGCCGCGCTACTTCGAGGTCATCAAACGGAAGCGCACCCTCCCGCGAAATCTGCACCTTCTCGTGCCCTTTTCCCGCCAGCAACACAATATCTCCCGCCCGCGCCTCGCCGATCGCCAAAGCGATCGCCTTGCGCCGGTCAACTTCCACGCTGTACTTCACTCCTGTCTTCTGCAACCCGACGACCGCATCATTCATTATCGCCAGCGGATCTTCGCTCCTTGGATTGTCCGAAGTGAGCACTACAAAATCACTTCCCCGCCCCGCCGCTTCGCCCATCAGCGGACGCTTCTTGCGGTCCCGATCCCCGCCGCATCCAAACACCGTCAACACTCTTCCCTTCGCCGCTGAAACCAACTCCCGCGCCAATGCGGTCAAATTCCGTAGTGCATCATCGGTATGCGCGTAGTCCACTACTACGGTGAAGGGCTGGCAGCAGTCCACTCGCTCAAACCTTCCCGGAACACAGGCCAATCTGCCGACCCCATCCAAAATCGCTTGTGCCGGACAGCCACGTGCGAAACAGGCTCCCGCTGCAGCCAGAATGTTGTAGACATTCACGCGTCCGATCAGAGCCGAAAAGACCGCGATCTTTCCTTCTGGCATCACCAGATCAAACCGTGTTCCGCGGGTCGTGATCTCCACTTTCTCGGCGTGCACATCGCCGCGCTCCCATCCATATTTAAGCACCAGGGAACTCCGCTTCCGGCTGAAATCGGCCAATTTCGCGCCGTATTCGTCATCCCCATTCGTCACCACGGCTCGCGGCGGATCCGTTCCGCACCCTTCAAAGAGCACGCGTTTGGCCGCGAAGTATTCTTCCATTGTTCTGTGGTAATCCAGATGGTCGCGCGTCAGATTAGTAAATACAGCCACATCAAACGGCACTCCATAGACGCGCTCCTGCGCAAGCGCATGCGAGGAAACTTCCATCACCACATCCGTCGCCCCCTCGGCCAACGCCTGGTGGAAAATGCGATTCAGTTCGAGCGCTTCCGGAGTGGTATGCGGAGCGGGCAGCACGTTTTCGGCAACGTGATATTCAATGGTCCCGATCAGCGCGCTCTTGCGTCCCGCCGCCGTCAGTATCGATTCCACCAGAAACGCAGTCGTGCTCTTGCCATTCGTCCCGGTAATTCCGGTGACCGCCATTCGCTCTGCCGGCTTCCTATAAAAGTTCGCACTCACCCGCGCTAGTGCCCGCCGCCCGTTCGGAACCACAGCCCAGCCCACGTTCGGGCGCGGCACTTCTCCCGCCGAATCGGTCACCACGGCCGCCGCTCCCGCCTGAATCGCCTGATCGATAAACCGGTTCCCATCGCTGGATTCGCCCCGGATGGCCACAAATACGCAACCCGGCTTCACCCGCCGCGAGTTATATTCCACACTGCTCACAGCCGGATCATCCCCGCTTTGCGCGAGGACTTCCACTCCGTCCAGCAACTGTTGGAAGGTCATTGCCCAGAATTATATGGGAACGCCACACCCGGCCTCCGATGGTGTGCTCACTTGGCTAATGGCGGTTCCAGGAACGAAATATCCGGCTCTCCAAGGAAAAAATTGCGCGTTACCAACGGCACTTTCCCGGCCAGTCATGCTGGCGTTACATTTCTATTATGTCCAGTAATCGATCCTCTTCATCATCATCGCCCGGAAGCGGTCGCGCCAAGTACCGTTGCGCTCAATGCGAAATGCCAGAGGACACCTGCGAATGCGAAAAATTCTGCTGCCTCTGTCAGACTGTGCTGGAGGTCCGGGTCTGCCAGGACGGACTGATGTACTGCGAGCCCTGCCGCACCGCCTGCGATTACAAAACTTCGGATTGAAATCGCTTCCGGAGCACCAAAAAAGCCAGCTACCGACGACCAGCCGCCAACGACCAACGACCAACGACCGCGCCTAAACTACCACCGCTTCCCTGTACTCTCCAAACACCCTTCGCATCGCGTCGGAAATCTCGCCCACGGTTGCGTACGCTTCCACGGCCGCCAAAATTCTCGGCATAACATTTTCTCCCGAGCGCGCCGCATCCTCGACAGCCTGGAGCGCTGACTTCCACGGGCCGGCGCACCGCCGCATGCGCAGCGCCCGCACTCGTTCGATCTGCTTCAGTTCCAGCCCGGGATCGATCTTCTGAAGCGGAATCGATTTCTCCGCTTCCACCTCAAACCGGTTCACACCCACAACCACGGCATCTCCATGATCCACAGCCTGCTGCGCCTCATATGCCGCGTTTTGAATTTCGTGCTGCACAAATCCGTGCTCGATCGCGCGCAGCATTCCTCCCATCACTTCAATTTTGCCCAGATATTCCGCCGCGCGCTTCTCAATCTCATTGGTAAGCGACTCGATGTAATACGATCCCGCCAGCGGATCGATGGTCTGCGCCACACCTGATTCGTATGCGATAACCTGCTGGGTGCGCAAAGCAATGCCCGCCGCCTGTTCGGTCGGGAGAGCCAAAGCCTCGTCGTAGGAGTTGGTGTGCAGCGACTGCGTCCCGCCGAGTACGGCCGCCAGCGCCTGGATCGCCGTCCGTACAATATTATTTTCCGGCTGTTGCGCCGTCAGCGTCGAGCCAGCGGTCTGGGTATGAAACCGGAGCATCCACGACTTCGGATTCTTCGCCTTGAAATGCTCCCGCATGATGCGCGCCCACATCCTTCGCGCAGCGCGGAATTTTGCGACCTCTTCTAGAAAATTACTGTGCGCATTGAAAAAGAATGACAGGCGCGGCGCGAACTTATCCACATCCAGCCCGGCCTTGATCGCCGCCTCCACATACGTCATGCCGTTGCCCAGTGTGAACGCCACCTCCTGGACCGCAGTCGATCCCGCTTCCCGCATGTGATAGCCGGATATCGAAATCGTATTCCACTCCGGGACGTTCTCCTTGGTCCAGGCAAACATATCGGTAACCACGCGGAGCGCCTGCCGTGGCGGATAAATATACGTCCCGCGCGCGATGTACTCCTTCAGCACATCGTTCTGCACAGTACCGGAAAGCTTCCCGATATCTGCCCCTTGCCGCCGCGCAACCGCCGTATACAGGGCGAGCAGGATCGACGCTGTTGCATTGATGGTCATCGATGTCGAAATCTTGGTTAGATCGATGCCGGCGAATAACCGTTCCATATCTTCGAGGGAATCGATCGCGACGCCCACCTTGCCCACTTCCCCTGCAGCCAGGGCGTGGTCCGAATCCATCCCGATTTGGGTTGGTAAGTCGAACGCCACCGAAAGTCCTGTAGTTCCGTTGGCCAACAGATATTTGTAGCGTGCGTTGGACGCCTCGGCGTCGCCCATCCCGGCATATTGCCGCATGGTCCACAATCGCCCACGGTACATGGTCGCCTGCACGCCGCGGGTGAATGGATACTCGCCGGGATACCCCACTTCACCCTCATAGTCCGAGCCTTTGAGATCCGCAGGGGTGTACAACGGCTTCACCGGAATATGCGAAGACGTCTCGATCTCAGCTACCGCAGCTACATGCTTCTCATCCACACTAACTCTCTCAGCCATTACTAACACCCGGTTTCAAATTAAGCATTGTCGTATTCCGATTCCGACCCGCGAAGCGTGGCCTGCCCTGAGCGGAGTTGAAGGGAATTCGCTGAACCGCGCAGCGCCGCTATGCCCGCGTCACTGTGACCGGCCGCTCCCCTTCTTCTTCACTCTCCAGAACGAACTCACGCCGAACCATGCAAACGCTACTGTGAAACAAATTGCAACTACCACCCGTCCCAAACCCGTCTGGCCGGCGTGATATTTTCCGTACTCTTTTACCGTGGCGCCCGCGAAACTCAAGGCCATGATCAGGAAAACCACCCCTGTGACTTCGAGCCAGAGCTGGTGCAGCACCCGCCCGAATGCCTTCGCCGTGGTCGCTGCGGCCTGCGTTGCCGCCCGCACTGTCCGGGAGCGTTTGGCCTGCTGGGTTGCCACGCGTGCCACCACCCCTAACTTTCGTGCTGTAGAAACCTTGCTCACGGCTCGATTTTAACAGTCTCCAGCGATACAATGACGCCAACCTGTCGCCGGTATCGAAACCGTTCTGCGGCTCCAGGCATCTAAACTAGTGGTTGGCAGTTCGGATGGACGGCGATTGGGGGATTACGTGGATCAACAGCTCAAAGATTTGATGAAGGAACTCGGCGAAGCTATCAACGAATCTCTCTCCGACTCTGAACAGATCGCCGAAGTCGTCTCTCGCATCAAGGAGGGTGGTTACGATATTTTTCTCGTTCTTGAAGCCACCATTGGGGTGAGCAAGCAGGGCGAAAAAACCTCCGACAAGACATCGCTGGTCACCACTCTCTCTACCAATCCGGAATTCAAGATCAACGACCAAGACCTCAAGTTCCTGAAGTCCCTCCGCATCAAGATCGAGGAAGAAAAATAATTCGATCGGGATAGGCCGGAGGCGGCTGCCCGGCGGTGGCGAGTCTCCAGGCTCGACAACAGATTCAATCTCGCCCCGCACCTTATCGTTCCCTCCTGTGTTCTAACCTGCATAGGAGAGAAGTTATGAAATCGAATTCTTCTGCGACCAAGACCCTCGCATTTACCTTCGCCGTTCTCCTCGTCGCGGCCACTTCCTCCTCTGCAGCGGGTTCCTCCTCTGAGCCCGACGGCCCGCTCATAGTCGACCCGAAGAGCCACGTTATCGTCATGGAATATGAGGCCTGGTTTGGACCTGAAGCAGTCGCCTTCCAAGGCACTGCCGCCATGCCTCTGCTCCAGTCTTCCGATATGCAATCCGTCGGCGGCGGCTATGACAGCGCCGATCCCGCCGTCATCCAGCGTCACGTCGCTCAGTTTGAACAGCTCGGCATCGACGCCGCCATCGCCGACCTCACCAATAACGTCAGTTGCATCTTCGACAGTGAATGGTTCGTCAGAAGATATGTGACCGATTGCGGTCCTTCTTTCCGCACCTACAACCAAAACATCCGCGACAATACCGGCAATCTTTTTCCCGCGTGGACGAAGCTCGGCACTCATCTCAAGCTCATTCCACAACTCGGCGGCATCGACGACAATGTCATGTTCAAGGATCTCGACGGCAAGACCGCCCTACAGAAAGAAATCGAATACTTCGCCGCGCTAATGCAGCAATATCCCGAACGTCAGGTCATTTACGAGGGCAAGCCGCTCATGCTGATTTTCCTCGGCGCGGCGCAGGACCCCAATCGCGCCGACCGTCCCCTCTGGGTTCGAATCAGAGAATTTCTCAGC
>Ga0207141_10329_pt1 | contig 10063 bp, 9 predicted proteins | sample Alteio_BWMinHeat_5_FD_153553 | JGI IMG/M metagenome (GOLD analysis project Ga0207141, IMG submission 153553) | Enriched cells from forest soil in Barre Woods Harvard Forest LTER site, Petersham, Massachusetts, United States -... | ecosystem: Environmental > Terrestrial > Soil > Temperate forest >... | reverse complement strand
GAGCTTGCACGCCGTCGTTGACTTCACATAGATCGGCTCGTACTATATTGAAAAAGATATCTAGACGCACAACAAGGACAACTTCTCACGCCAAACAAATTAGTGATGTCGATTTTGCTGGTGGCGTGACACACTGCCCGCGGTCGTTCAAGCTCGCGAGGTACGCTTCCTACGCCACTTTGTCGTGACGGGTGATTATTGCTGTTTCAGTTCAGACTAGCTGAGGAACGGATGAGCGCTAAAGCTTTGTCGGCCCGGCCACGTCGCCAGTGCCCTGAGGGCAGACTATTCACCCGATTCAGCGCCCAGGTATAGGATAGGCGCAAGCGACGAAATCAGATGTGTAACTTGTTCAGTGAGCTCAAAAGCGCGTCACGAATTGTTTCCCGCTCGCCTCGCTTTAGTTTTTCCGTAGTACTGATCCTAGCCCTTGGAATTGGCGCCAACAGCTTGATGCTCAGCGTGATTTTCGCTGTGCTTTTTAGGCCTCTGCCGTTCAGAGATCAGGACCGCATCGTAATCCTTTGGGAGTCACAACCCACTCGCGGCATCAACCGCGGGATTATTTCACCCGCGGACTATCTCGAATGGACGCGGCGCACCCGCTCCTTTGAACACCTGGCGGCCTGGCGCACCTGGTTCTATACGCTGCGTGGAAACGGTGGGCCGGAACAAGTCTGGGGAGTGCACGCCTCGGCGGGATTCTTCAAGATTCTGGGCGCGCAGCCACAGTTGGGCCGAACCTTCTTGCCTGGGGACGACAGCCCCGGGCGTGAGAACGTGGTCGTAATCAGCCACGCGTTGTGGCAGCGTCGATACGGTTCATCTCCCGGCGTGATAGGCAAGGCTATCACGGTCGACGATCGTGTCTACACGATCGTTGGCGTGCTGCGCGCGGACTTCAATCTGTTTGGCACCACGCGCTCCTACGACGTCTGGATGCCGTTCGTGATGATGCCGGGCAGCAGCCGCATGGACCACTCCATCCTGGTCTTTGGCAAGCTCAAGTCGGTTGCAGCACCAGCCTCAGCTGAAACCGAGATGAATGCCGTTATGGGGGACTTGGAACGTGAGAATCCCAGTGGAGAGCAACGCCGCATCCGTGTGGTTCGACTGAAAGACAGTCAGGTGGAGAGGACTCGCCCTACCCTCCTGGTGCTGCTCGCTGCCGTCGGCATCTTGCTGACCATTGGCTGTGCCAACGTGGCCAACTTGATGCTTGCGCGAGCGGCGTTGCGGCGGCGTGAGGTGGCGACTCGAGTGGCATTGGGCGCGTCCTCCTCGCGCTTGGCAATCCATTTCCTTGCCGAGGGCTTGGTACTCGCATCTTTGGGTGGAGCACTCGGACTTCTACTGGCCACCGCAGGCCTGGGGCGCCTCCGTGATACCGCGCTGCGTCCTGGGGTGGCTGAGGTGCCGCGCGCCCAACTGATTTACATGGACGTGCACGTACTTGTCTGCACCGCGGGGTTGGTGCTGCTAACGGCTGTCCTCCTGAGCCTGGCGCCGCTGGCCCATGCGGTTCGGTCGAATGCGTTCGCCTCCCTTCGAGCCGTCGGCGTGGCTGTCTCGTCGCACCGTAAGCTCCGTTCTGGGCTGGTGGTTGCAGAAATAGGATTGAGCACGGCATTGCTCTTCTGCGCCGTGCTGCTCGGCGGCAGCGCAGCCAAGTTGCTGGCGACCGATCCCGGTTTGAATACCAACAACGTGCTCACATTTCGGCTGTGGCTCCCGCAGTGGCGCTTCTCAACTCCGGACGATCTCCTTCGCTTTCAGCGGCAGGCCGCTCTGGCTTTGTCCGTACTACCTGGAGTATCCTCGGCTTCGGTCGTCAATTTCCCTCCGCTAAGTGGATGGGGAGATGCTACAACCGTCACCATCCCCGGCCGTGATCAATCTAGGAGCGAGCAATCGCGGCTCGTGACTCAGTATCGGGTGGTGACGCCAGATTATTTCGCGACCATGCAGGTGCCCCTCCGCCTCGGTCGCCATTTCACCGATGCCGACGACCAACACGGCGCACCCGTCGCGATTATCAATGAGGAGATGGCACGGCGCTACTGGCCCGATACGCCGGTGCTGGGAGCCTCGGTCATTTTGCGCTTTCCCGCGTCCGGCGCCCCTTGGAAACCCGCCGTGAATCGAGAGCGTGTCACGGTGGTCGGAGTGGTGGCCGATGTCAAGGAGTTTGGCGTGGCTGAGCCTGATGTGCCCCAGATTTACTTGCCCTATTCCCAGTTCCCATCGCGGCTGCTGACCTTCGCGTTGCGGACCACGATTGCTCCGCAATCGCTGGCCACGCCCGCGGTCGCAGCGATTCACCAGGTGGACGCCGAACAGGCAGTCTCCGAAATTAAAACCATGGACCAATATCGCTCTGACACTACGACTCTGAGTCGGACCAGTGCAATGATGGTATCGCTATTCGCGGGATTCGCATTCCTGCTGGCGACCACCGGTCTCTATGCCAGTGTCACCTATTCTTTCGCCCAGCGCCGGCTTGAGCTGGCGATTCGGGCTGCACTGGGGGCAACGCCCGCGAAGCTACTTACATTGATATTCATCGAAGCTTCAAGCCTAATTGTTCCCGGCGTGGTCCTGGGATCGACGCTCGGGTTAGTGGGAAGCAGGGCACTCAAGACACTGCTGTTTGGGGTCCGCTCCGACGACCTGAGCGCGCTCGGCATCGTCGCAGCTCTCATGGTGACTACCAGCATGTTAGCCTGCTGGCTGCCGATGCGGGGAGCTCTCAAGCTTGACCCAATGCAGTCTTTAAGGCACGAATGAACTCGGGTAAGAGCAGAGTTGGCGCATCGCGATAGAAAGATCCTTCCGTAGCGCGTTTATTTTCAGATCGACTTCTCGCGGATTCTGTCAACCCGTACGCGGTTGTCATGATAGACTGCGCCGCTGCCCATGTCCGAGTCGCGGTCGTCGACGGTGGCGTTGACCGTCGTGCCCTCTTTCGAGTTGCTTGGCCACTGTCCCTTGGTGCTGGCGACCACACCAGGGCGAATGCGATCACTCACATCAGCGATGGCAAAGAATGAACCTCGCGCGTTGGCAACGCGCACGTCGTCTCCCGCCACAATGCCGAGAGGCGCGGCGTCATCGGGATGAATCAGTAGTGTCGCGACGCCGGACCGCCGCTGCTGCCTCGGCACGTTCGCGAATATCGAATTCAGGAAGTAGTGATCCGCAGGCGTGATGAGGGCGAGCGGGCATTCGCGGGAAAGTTCCGTCTCGCGCTGCGATGTCTCAGTGCGTGGGCGTGTAGCCGGCGACAGGATCCAATCCCGACTGAGTCATTCGATCAGACACGAATTCCAGCTTGCCAGATGCAGTTGGAAAGGTGGTAGCAAATGGCACGAACGGATCGGGATAGTTCAGCCGGATCGAGCCGCGGGCCTTCAGCGCTTCGAGTGTGATGCGGTTTAAAGAAGGATGCCCGCTGTCAAGAATCTGACGGGCGATCGTCTCGTCGCTGTCGTACAGTGCCGGCTCGTCCAGGCCCATCCTTCGCGCGAGACGTCGAAAGATCTCCGTCGTCGGCAGGCACTCGCCGGCAGGAGATACCGCAGCCTCATTCCAGGCGAGATACAGTTGTCCGTACGCGATCAGCAGATCGCTATGCTCGATTTGCATCGTCGCCGGCAGGATGACGTCCGCATAGCGTGCAGTGTCGGTAAGAAAGTGTTCAATAACGACGGTGAACAGATCGTTCCTCGCCAGGCCGCGTATGACCTTCGTCTGATTCGGGACGCTCGCTGCAGGATTGCTTGCACATACGAATAGCACGTTGACCGGTGGTTTGTTGGTCTCGAGTAATCCTTCGCCGAGTCGCTTTATGTCCAGCGCGCGAATTTGTCGGGGTCTGAGATCATCCCGCCACAGCGCGCTCCACTTCAGGCCGAAGAAGCCGCGCGTGTCGTAGAAGACCCCGCCGCCGGGATACCTCCAGTCGCCGGTAACACCAGGAATGCAAGTGATCGTTCGCACTGCCATACCACCGCCGGCGTGGCGTTGAAGACCGATGCCGATGCGAATGCCCGTAGGCCGCGTCTCGGCGAGTCGTTTCCCCAGTTCGACGATCGATTCAGTGGAGAGTCCCGTAATCCCAGCTGCGCGTGATGGAGGAAAGTCAAGAATGCGCTGGCGAAACCTCTCCCAGTCGAGGGTGCGTTCGGCGATGAATTGCCGATCCTCCCTACCTTCAGTTAGCACAACGTGCAGAAGACCGAGTGCGAGTGCAGCCTCGTTCCGGGAATTGGTCCGAGATGCCAGTCGCCTGCAACAGCGGTTCGGGTTCGGATGGGGTCAATCGCCACAACGAAGGCACCCCTCTTTCGTGCCTCGAGAATCGGCCGCCACAAGTGGGGATGGGTCGAAAGCACGTTCGCACCCCAGAGGACGATGAGGTTCGAAAATCGGAACGACTCCGGATCCATTCCAACTCGGCTATCGCCCAGCGTGTAGCCAGTACCAAATCCGCCCGCGACCGTGCACAGCGTGTACTCGTTGCGTGACGTGCCGAGCACGTTCCATAGTCTTCGTCCGGCACCGTAAATGCCTTGGATCAACCCCATGTTGCCACTACCAACAATGGGCCATATTGCTTCCGCTCCGTCCCTTGAGATTACGTCGCGGAGACGAGCGGCTATCGTCTCGAGTGCCTCGTCCCATGAAATACGGACAAACTCGCCGCTGCCCTTCGCTCCGAGGCGGCGCATGGGATACAGCACGCGATCGGGTGAGCGCGTGTACGTCAAGTAGTCCACGACCTTGTTGCACAGCGATCCGCGAGTGTAGGGATGGGTAGGATCGCCACGGAGCGATATAGCTTCACCACCCTTGATCGTTACGATCCAACTGCACGTGTCTGGGCAATCGAGCGGACACGCGCCACGGATAATCGCGAGCTTCAGTTGTGGGAGTCATCTGTATCCGTTAATCAACGAACGCTCCCCGGAATCGCGCTCGCGAACCATAGTGCATAGAGCTTCTCCACCTAGCGCCCTGGCTCAGGAATGACGTTAACTAACATGTTCGGCCTCAGGTTGAGCGTCTCGACGGTCACCTTCGAGATCAAGCCGTTCACTTTATCAGGGAGCGCCTGGTCAACGCGCTCATCCAGAATGGCTGCCAGGCTTTCGCGCGGACGCAAGCAGACATAGCGCGGCGTATTGCCGCCCACAACCATTCGATACCAGAGCGTCTCTCCCTGCAGTTTTGGTTGCTCTGCCGCGAGCTCCGCCTCGAAAGCTTTACCGGCTCCCAGGTTGAGCTCCACCGTTGTGTATTCGGCCCGAGGGGCGGGAGTCGGCACACCATTCCCACGCGAGAGCGCCGGCAGGAATTCGTAGACCCCGTTCCCCAGGAATTGGGCATGTGGCAGTACGTTGATGAGATTGTCCCGCTCGTCTTCGGCCGGTGAGACTGGGTTGCTCAGCTCGGCGGCCGTATGCCCGAACGTTGCGTAGATGATCCACCGCTGACGTTCAGTGGATGCCCAGACCGAATAGCTGTACCAGGCAAAAGTGTCCTTGGCCTGCCGATGCCACTCGAGGTGGCGGACGTAACCGGCCTCCCACTCAACCGAATGACCGTCAAGCGCACGCATGATCGCGATGCGTGCGTACGGACCGGGTTCGCTTTGAGCGACGGTTTGCGCGAAGAGCAGCGTCGGAAACAGCAGGCCGACGATTCCAAGCCAACGATGCTTCATGATGTTTCCTTTCCTCCCGATACTGTGTTCGAAGGGCGATCTTATCGAGAAGCCGCGGTCTGATAGCGGCAGAGTTCAGTCGATTTCGGCCAAACCGTGATTCCCGATTGCTGGAGCCGTCTGAGTCGTTTGCATATTTGCACCCAGATCATGGCGCCACGCGTCCACACCTATGCTTCTCTGCCTGGCGAACTCGATTTGGTCGGCCCGTTGCCATCATTCGTACCTCAACGCCACCATCGGATCGATCCTCGTCGCACGATAGGCAGGAACATAGTTGGCCGCCAGTGCGACTGTGACCAGCAAAGCGGCGAATGCGATCATTGTGATCGGATCGTGAGCACTCACGCCAAACAGCAAGCCCGAAAGCAGATTCGCGACCACAAACGATGCTCCAACACCCAGCAGGACACCGATCAGGGCGAGCGACATGCCTTGCCAAACGACCATTTTCAATACGTCGTCACGCTGCGCGCCGAGGGCCATACGAATGCCAATCTCCCGCACCCGCTGGCTAACGAAGTACGCCATCACTCCGTAAATGCCGATTGCAGCAAGCAGCAATGCCGTAGTAGCAAACAGAGCCATCAACTGCAAGGTAAAACGCCGAGAGGCAAGCGAGTCCGAAACCATATCATCCATGGTGCGCACGCCGAATACTGGAAGATTCGGATCAACCGATTGAACCGCACTGCGAATCGGCTCCAACGACTCGGCATTAGCCACCGTACGGACATAGATTGTCATCGAAAATGCTACGTTCTGATACGACGGAAAGAAAATGTGGGCAGTAAAGGAGCATCCAAACCTTCGCTTTTGGTTCTGCCAAGAATTCCCACGATTGTGGCCCACTGCGGGGACGTGAGAGCTCCGGGAATATTCTGAATATCCTGCAAGATTCGTTTGCCGATTGGATCTTGATTCGGCCAGTAACGTTCGGCAGCAGTTTGATCAACAAGTGCGACAGGATTGCCAGTTTCAGTGTCGGCGTCCGTGAAGGATCTGCCGCGCACCAGTGGCATTCCGAGCGTGCGAGAAAAATCCGGAGTCAGCGACCCGGCTTCAGCAGCGGGCAATTCGCCCTTTCCGGCCGCGTTTCCGTCGATGGTAAAATTAATAAGAGCACGTTGCCCGGAAAATGGTGTATTTGCCGATCCGATCACTGCGGACTGCACTCCTGGCAACCGGCTTACGCGCCACAGCACTTCGCGAACGAAGACCGCGCGCTTCTCCTGCTTGAGGTAAGGATTCAGATTTGGATCATTCGGGAAAGGCAGCCAGACGTGAGCCATGACAAGATGACTTGTTTCGAAACCGGCCTGCACCTGCAACACCTTCCAGAAACTGCGCAGCAGCAAGCCTGCTCCCACCAGCAAAACCAGGGAAAGAGCAAATTCGGAAATCACAAGTCCGCTTAGGAAGCGATGTTGGCGGAGGCCGACTGCGGCGCCGCGCGTTCCTTGCCTCAGCTCGTCCATTAAGCCACGATCAGCCAACTGCAACGCGGGCGCGAGTCCAAATGCCAGACCAGTAATGAGCGAAATTCCCAGGGCGAAAAGGAGCACGTGGGAATTCACGCCAACTTCTTGCAGCCGCGGGAGTGTCGAGGGAACAAACTGCAAGAGAAGACCCTTCAGGCTGAAGGTCAAAACCAGCGCCAGAACGCCGCCGCCCAACGAGAGCACAACGCTTTCAGTCAGCATCTGACGCACGAGACGCCAGGCGCCCGCGCCAAGTGCTTGTCGCAGAGAGATCTCGCGATGGCGCGCCGAGGATCGAGCAAGCAAAAGGCTGGCGATATTTACGCAGGCAATCAGCAAGACGACGCTGACCGCGGCTAACAAAACAAAAAGCATTGTGCCTGCCTTGCCGACGACTTCCTGGTGCAGAGGGGCCAGTTGCACAGCCCACCGCGCCGACTCTGGGTATTCCGTCGGATATTGGCGGCGCAGGCCAGCGACGAATGCGTCGAGTTTGGATTGGGCTTGCGCCACGGTCAGCCCCGGCTTGATCCTCCCAATGGCACCGGGGAATAGCCGGATTTCCCTTTTGGGCGGCGTCGGGAACGGAGGCGCAATGTATCCGGCAGGCCCAGACATCCACGTCACTTCTCAAAGTGTGCCCGGGATGCCGGAACTCCGGAGGCATAACACCAATAATTGTGGAGGGGTCGGAATCGAGACGCACAGTTTGGCCGACTACTGCCGGGTCGCCGCCAAACATGCGTCGCCATAAGCCATGGCTGATTACCACTCCCTCGAAATTACCTGGCCGGTAATCAGAAGGCACAAAGACTCTGCCCAGGGCAGCTTTTGCTCCCAGCAGGCTGAAATAATTGGGGCTGACCCCTAAGCCTTCTATCCGCTCCGGCTTTTCGCGGCCAGTCACGTTGACGTCGATCGGGATCACAGCCGAAACTTGATCAAAAATTCCGGAGCGGTTTTGCAAATCATCGAGTTCCTGTACCGACATACCTGCATCCTGTAGGTTCGCTCCGGAAATGTCGTCATGGCTCGCTACGAGTTGCCGCGGCTCAGGGTATGGAAGCGGCCGAAGCAGAACTGCATCGACCGCAGAAAACAAGGCGGTGTTCGCACCGATCCCGAGGGTCAGAGTAAGAAGTACAACGATGGTAAAGGCGGGACTCTTTCTTACCATCCGCAAGCCGTAGCGCACGTCTTGAAGTAGAGTTTCCATAGGTTTCAACTAGTCCTACCGCAGACCGATTACGAGATCCACGCTGGGAGCGTGCAATTCCTCATGATGGTCCCCCATTCAGTGCGAACTTGGCCGTCCGCTGCAATGTGGAGGAATGCTAGCGATGAAAGGCCGACGATTTGCGACGTTGATCCGCCGAAATCCGCCATTCTGGTGTTCAGGCTTGGAAAAAGTTCACCTTCGCTGCATAGTTAGCAGCTATGGCTGCGATAAAAAGGGACGCCGCCGCTCGCAATGCTTCGCACCGCCGGATCATCGTCGTCGTCGTGTCCCCAGTGGATGAACTGGACTTGGTTGGGCCTCTCCAGGTGTTCAACTCGGTGAATCGCCTTGCGGGCAGGAACATTTACGCGATTGAGGTCGTCACGAACTCAGATCGCCTGACGGTCGAGGGCGAAGGCGGCGTGCTGAGCTTCATCGCAAAGCATCACTTCAATAAAGTCGACGGCGCTTGCGACTCCGTCCTCCTGGTTTGCGGACTGGGCAGTCGATCGGTACGCGACGCGGAGCTATCTGCCTGGTTGCAGAAGATGTCGGCAGAGGTGCGCCGGTTGGGTGCTGTATGTGTCGGCGCTTTTCTGCTCGCCGAGGCGGGGTTGCTGAATAACCGCCGAGCGACCACGCATTGGAGATTCGGCCGCGAAATGGCAACACGATACCCAGGTGTCCGCGTCCAGCACGATCCGCTCTGGGTCAGAGACGGGAACATCTACACCTCTGCCGGCATTTCCGCGGGCATCGATCTCGCGCTTGCGTGGGTGGAGGAAGATTGCGGCGTCGGTCTCGCGCATGAAGCCGCGCGCGAGCTGGTGCTGTTTCTGCGACGCCCGGGTGGACAGCCGCAAGTCAGCGTCTCACTCGCCTCACAAGCTTCAGAGATGATGTCAATTCGCGAGCTCCAGATCTGGATTGCCGAGCATCTGCAGACGAAACTGTCGGTAGAAGATCTTGCCGATCGGATGGCCATGAGTGTGAGGAACTTCGAGCGCGTATTCACTCGAGAAGTGGGCACGACGCCGTCGCAATACGTGCTTCATACGCGAGTGGAGGCGGCACGGCGTGAGCTCGAACGCTCCGGGAAAGGGCTCAAACAGGTGGCCTCGACCGCTGGATTCGGCAACGTCGACGTGATGAGGCGTGCCTTCGTTCGCTTGTTGGGGATCACTCCGCGCCGGTATCGCGAACTCGCGCAGCATTCGACCGGCGAATGATGACACGACGATTGGTACCGCTCGCAGTGCTTCAAGTCCTTGAGCATTTACGTGGAGTTTTAGAGATCGTGGTCCCACTTCCTCCCCGGTTCACTTATCTCAGGATCAAAAGATGCGCTAAGTCTTGCGGTTGGGAAGCCGGAATGCCCCTGATCGAGTGTTTCTCGTTGCTCTCTGTTTGTCTTTGGCCAATCGAGGGCCTTCCTTCAGGTGTACATCAAGTGCCTCCTCCACCTCCTGCAGGAAGGTACATCGAGATCGCATGGATAGGAGAGCACTGCGAGCCATCAAATATTGGAATTCGCGTCTTGCACGCTTCCTTTGACAATTTGCTTCCACCGCACTCAGATGTGCCTGAGTTCATTGAAACGCATACTGAAGGAATGCCGTCCGTTGGTTGGGCCCGATT
>Ga0207141_10327_pt1 | contig 10078 bp, 11 predicted proteins | sample Alteio_BWMinHeat_5_FD_153553 | JGI IMG/M metagenome (GOLD analysis project Ga0207141, IMG submission 153553) | Enriched cells from forest soil in Barre Woods Harvard Forest LTER site, Petersham, Massachusetts, United States -... | ecosystem: Environmental > Terrestrial > Soil > Temperate forest >... | reverse complement strand
TCTTTAAATAAAAACCACTTTAAAAAAAGGAAGGGATAATCATGTTATTATTACTAATAATTTTCTATGAAGTTGATAACTTTTGCAAGCAATTTGAATCAGAATGGGAAAAGATTTTAATCTCTGATGGAAAGAGAAAAAGAAATAGAAAAAGTAGAATGACTTTAAGCGAAATTATGACAATAGCTATTTTTTTTCATCATTCTAATTACAAGCATTTTAAGCACTATTATATAAATCACGTCATGAAGCATTTATCCACAGAATTTCCTCGTTTGGTTAGCTACAACAGATTTGTTGAGCTAATGCAAAAAATAACGATTCCATTAGCTGCATTTATGCAATTTAAAAGAACAGGAACATGTACGGAAATAACATTTATTGATAGCACTCCTTTGGCGGTTAGTCATCCAAGAAGAATTCATTCTCACAAAACATTTAAAGAATCTGCAAAGAGAGGTAAAACTAGCGTTGGTTGGTTTTTTGGATTCAAATTACATCTTGCAGTGAATGATTATGGGGAAATTCTAAGTTTTCTTATTACACCAGGTAACACTGCTGATAATAATGAAAAGGTTTTAATGCGTGTTACTAACAATATGTCCGGAAAAATATTTGGTGATAAGGGCTACATAATAAAACCAGAAGTAAGTCAAAAATTTCATTCAAAAGGAATACGATTCATTACTAAACCAAAGAAAAATATGAAAAAAAAGAAAATACCATTGGATGATATGTTGCTTTTAAATAAACGAAGCCTAATTGAAACTATTATTGGCTTATTAAAAGAATCATTTTCACTTGAACACTCTCGTCATCGTAGCGCAGGCGGATTTTTTTCTCATGTTTTTTCAACTTTGATAGCTTACACTTTTATGGAAAAAAAGCCTTCTATTAAAGAAAAAATAACGGATTTTTCTTATGTTTTTTAAATCGAATTCGCGTTAATTTACAAAAAGGAACTGCGTATGAACATAAATCTTCTCAACAAAAATGCTTTTTACATTTCTGCATACATCCTAACAATTCTTCATAGCAGCACATTCTGCATGAATCTAGCAACCAAAATAAATCACCATATTCCCGTCAAAAATCCAAAAAAAAATTTTTCTACCCCAGAAGAAGCCACTAAAGAGGTAAACAGTTACCAAGAAAAAATATCTGATCGTTTTGGCGATAGCTTTGTTTTGGCAGCAACAGAAATACTTGGCATTACAGGGGAAGCTTCTGAAAAATTAAAAGTAACATGCTATGCAGATATTTTTGATACTTGTAAGTTTTCACAATATTTTGAAGAAACCAATAACCCTCAAGTAGGAAGCCTTGCATTATACTTAAATAAAAATAAGAATAAACTTAAACATGCCGCTGTAGTAACACAAATAACTCCCAACCATCCAGAATTATGCATGGTAAAAGGCAAATGGGGAAACCATCCGGCCATCATTGAACATAAACTCTTAGATACACCAAATGAATTGCATGGCGATATATATTTTTATCATCCAAAAAATGAATTCAAAAACAAAAAAGATCTTCTCGCCCTCATGCAAGAAGACCTAAAAAAGTCACAATTAACCAAAGACATGCTCAATAAAGCACAGAATGTTCTCATTGATCTGGCAAGCGGAAAAAATGCATCCTCTAACAGCATACCATCCGCGATATGCTTACTCGAACAAAATAAAAGCATTTATGACAACGCTCTTAACCTTTTAAAAAATGTTGTAGGTCTTGATATTAATACTCGCACAAAAGTAAATAACCAGACCGTCTCCATGCTCGCTGCAAAAAGAGACGATGCTGAATTAGTTTGTGCTTTTCTTGCTATGGGGGCAAATGGTGACACACAGGACAATGATGGAAATACTGTATTACACCTTGCCGTACAACATAATGCACATAAAACCCTTTCTGTGCTTCTGATGCATGAAAACATTAATAAAACCATTAAGAACAGCGATGGGCTAACGGCCTATGATCTCGCAATAAAAAACAACAATACATTAGCAACTATTATATTTACTATTCCTGAGCAAAATTCTCACAATGCACAACCATGCAACCAACAATAATCAACTGAATCATTTTCTATTATTTTCTATTTAACTAAAACTGTCCTTTGTGGCAGTTTTTTATTGGTTTTTACAATTGATTAAAAAGCAAAAAAGGCGCAGACACCACTTTATTCTGCGCTCCTACCTCATTTCACACTTTGCATAAATTTCCCTATTTGGTAATATTATTATAATTAATCTTTATAATACACAATTTATCAATAGTTATATCCATGAAAAACATACTTTTCTTATACATACTTCTTTTCACTTCCCCACTTTTCCCCATGTTCAGCCCCGGTGCCCTGATCACCGATGCACCCACAGTAAAAAATATCAGAAATGATTTAAGTTATTTAGAAGGCAGAATAGCACCCTTTCGCTACAATCCATGGTCAAAACATCCCATTTTAATACACAAACATAAATTATGGAAAAACAAAAATGACTTTAAATCAAAATTAACCCTCATAAAAAAAGAACAGGAATCTGATCGATTTGGCAACTGCTTTATCTTCGCAGCAACTGAAATACTCGGAATCACTGGCCAAGCAGCAAATAAGCTCCCCATTAGTCATCCTGAATTCATTATTACCGTATGCAATTTTTTACAATATTTTGATCAAATACCTATGCCAAAGCCAGGATGTCTTGCCGTCTATAGTGATTACACAAGCGACATTAAGCACTTTGCTGTTGTTACTCAAGTACCTAACAAAAACACCTGTTATGTTAAGGGAAAATGGGGATCATGTCCTAATATCGATGAACATGAATTATTCTGTACGCCAAAAATTTACGGTGATTTAGTCTCTTTTCATGAATTACTACCCCAATATCGAAATAACACTGAAACAATCTTGTCTTTCATACAAAAAGACCTCAATGAGTCGCTAGAAAACAAAAAACAGATGATTAAATTGGAACAATTAATGATACAATTCGCTCACAACAATAATATCGCAAGCAAACTCACTGATAACAATACCCCAGAAGTAAGTATTTATATCAGATCCCTTTATCTCTTTAAAAACTACCTCGGACTTGATGTCAATACGTGCGACGACAATGGAAAAACACTCCTAACGCTCGCCAAAGAAAATAACAACATCCCGTTACTTAATCTCTTACTTGCTATGGGTGCAAAACACAATGAGCAAGACAATGATACAACTGATCATACAATGGAGTGCGATGATCAAAAAACTATCGATTATTTGCCTCTGCATTAAAACAATTGAACGCGCATGATGCCAGCAATCCACCCAACAACGGTGATATTACATAAACAACAACACTAGCAACATCAATTAATGCATGATTTTTGACAGCATTACAAATAATTGAACCACCTACCACTGCAGGATTAAATAATCCTCCTACAAATGCAACCGCCATAAGTGTTAGGCCAATTACGATTCCTTGTAGTGATGATTCTATATAACGCCTTTCAGTAGAAATGATAAGATAAACCCAGCAAAATACCATCGTAAACAGTGCTTCAATAGATCCTGAAATAATTATCGAACTTCCCGGTGTCATTTCAGGAATAAACATATTATTGGTGATCACCATAAATAAACAAAGGGCTACGCATGCACCAACAACTTGTGATAACCAATATAAAAAGAGCTTTTTTCGTGTTAATCTTTTTTCAAGAAATGCTACTAAACTTATTGCAGGATTAAAATGAGCTCCTGAAACAGAGCCTCCTATGTAGATCATTGCCATCAACATTAAGCCTATCGCCAACGGATTACCAGTCAAGCCAATTACTAAAGTCAAAAAGAACGTCCCTATACATTCCATTATACAGCGTTTCATAGCTATCCCTTTTTTATTTTTTACCTGACCAATTGTTATCTCCTATTTTCGATTCATACCATACATTCCAGTTTATGCAAGTTTTAAAATGTGATATACTCAAATTTGATGGTGAAAGATGTGGCATTTATGATGATAGGTAGAGATTTCTATGAACAAAGTACTGCTTTACTATAAATATATTGCAATTAAATACCCCAAACAAGTAGTAAAATGGCAACAAACGGTGTGTACGCAGCTTGGATTTACCGGAAGAATTTTAGTAAGCCATGAAGGTATTAATGGTACGCTCGGCGGCACTACGGAAAATATTAATCGTTACAAACAGCTCATGTCAGAACACGAACTTTTTGACAATATCGATTTTAAAGAAAGCGACGGCGGACCTGAATGCTTTCCCCGCTTATCAATACGAGTACGCAACGAAGCAGTTTCACTCGGCATTCCCTATAATCAATTAACGCCAGAAAACAGCGGACAACACTTAACACCCCAAGAAACACACGCGCTTATTAGCCAAAAACCTGAAGATCTTATTATTTTTGACGCACGCAATGATTATGAATGGAAAATCGGTCGCTTTGAAAATGCCATAACACCTGACATTCAAAATTTCAGAGAATTGCCTGATTATATCGAAAAAAATTTAGAAACATTTAAAGACAAACAAGTACTTATGTATTGCACCGGCGGCATTCGTTGTGAACGTGCAAGCGCGTATCTTAATGAAAAAAACATCGCAAAAAAAGTGTACCAAATGAATGGCGGCATACACCGTTACGTTGAACAGTACCCTGATGGTTTTTTCCGTGGTAAAAATTATGTTTTTGATAACCGTATTGCTGTTGCTGTTAACAATGATATTCTTGGAAGCTGCCTTTTATGCAATACGCCCTGCGATGATTATTATAATTGTTTAAATGCGCTGTGCAATAAACACTTTATTGGATGCGCACCATGCGTAACAACATTTGAAAAAACATGCAGCCAAACATGCAAAACACTTATTGCAGAAAAAAAGACATCCGTACGCCCGCCATTCAATAAATTTCAAACAACACTCACCAAGTAGTCAAAAAAATATGCTGCAAAACGAAGTTTTATCACCCATTATACCATCATATATCCAACAGAATGTTTCACTTGCTGATAAAAATTGGTTTAAAACAGGGGGTGCAGCACGTTTTTATGCAACACCACACACCGCAGATGAATTTAAGCAGGCATTATTATATGCCCGTGATAACAATCTCGAAATTTTTATTTTAGGACAAGGTGCCAACATTTTAATCAGCGACGATGGTTTTAATGGCCTTGTTATTAAGCCACACATTAATACAATCACTATTCTTGCCCACGAAAATAACGATCACAATAATAATACTATTTTTGTCAAAGCTGACGCTGGCGTTACTATGCCACATCTTATAGACTATTGTTTAGACAACAATATTATCGGCCTTGAAGAATTTAGCGGTATCCCCGGAACAGTCGGTGGCTCTGTATACATTAACCTTCATTATTTCAATTTTTTACTCGCTGATTTCGTTATTTCCGCTGAAATAATTCATAAAAAAAATGGAACCATCCATACCGTCGACGCACAATGGTTCAATTTTGGCTATGATGATTCAAAATTACAAAAACAAGATTATTTTTTATTATCAGCAACATTCAAACTCACGCGCGCTAGCAGCGAACAGACCGCTTTTGCACAAGGACGCAAAACTGAAATAATTCGTCACCGCGCACACCGTTACCCCCAAGCATTTACGTGCGGCAGCTTTTTTAGAAATTTTTTACCCGAAGAAGTGTCATTAGAAATCAACAATAAAAAAATTATTTTTGTTGCTTATTATCTTGATAAAATTGGTGTAAAAGGAACACTACAAATTGGCGATGCTCTTGTTTCTCATCAACATGCAAATATGATTATTAATACCGGCAATGCCACAAGCGCTGATATTATTGCCGTTGCACGCGAAATGCAAAAATTGGTACAAACACAATATAATATTTTGCCACAACCCGAATGCCAGCTTGTTGGCTTCAAAGATTACCCATTATTTTAAGTGCTGCGCACAATTTTTTATAGATTTACGCGTGTTTTTGAGTGCTACGCACGGTTTTTTATAAGTTTACACGTGTTTTTCGAACAACCAATAATCAACAAACATTCCAGCCGCTATTAATTCATGACATTTTTTTTGATCAACCATTTTCTGATCAACTATTTTTTTATAACTTTTAGGATCATTTTTTAACACTTCTCGCTGTGCAGTTTCAGGCAATGCTATTGTTGCAATGTGCTGTTCATGAGCAATGCGAGCAACGGTATTTCTCAAACCTTTTGTTTTTGATTTTGCTGAAGTTATTCCACATTTTTCAAAAATCTGATTAATATACGTGATGTTATAATCAAGTAACAAATCTTTAATAATTGCTTTTATATATGCTTCAGATTGATCAAAAAAACTATAAGAAAGCGGTACACACTGAACGGCAAAATCACCTATTAACCCCCCAACCGCCGCATTAATGGCCAACTCTCCTGCACCAAACGGCATCCATCGAAGTTTATTCATTTTGCTTTGATTGGATACCACATGACTAACAAAATCACCGTGTACTCTATTAACCTGCTCGCGCGTAATAAAAACAACATGCGATGATGCATTATTTTGTAGTTGTGCTCCAGTGTTGCTGCTTACGCTGTCTTCTGCTACCGCATCGTGCAGTATCACATTATCAATACCTGCAATAATGCCACTACTTTTACTTGCTTCACCTACCGCAACACCACTACCTTGATCAGGACTTGCGCAATCAAATGTGCTACAAAAACCACCACCATTAATTTTTTGCGTTGTCACAGCGTTATGCCCCGCACCCTGCTTTTTCGCACTATGCACATAACCGAAGACATTATGCGTACAATCAAGCGTAATTAAATCCCCATCTTTTATTTTTTCTGTTGCATCACCCGCTCCAACAAGCACGGGAATTGAATTTTTCTTACCAAACAATGCAGCATGTGAACAGCTATCACCGTTATCAGTAATAATTCCTGCACTGCGTTTCATCACCACAAGCCATTCATCATTCGTTGTTTTTGTTACCAAAATATCACCCGAACATACTTTATGAAAATCCTGAGACGACTGCACAATACGCGCAACACCAACAACAATATTGCCACCAAAAGCTAGCCCTTTTACTAAGCTTTTATCATGCTTACTGCTTATAGTACTTATGCCATCCTGCGGCTTTATTTGCGTAAGCCGCTGCTGCGTACACTCGTTATCAAAAAAAATACCCGATAACCCTAAAAACATCACCAATACTATTATTTTCAATTTCATATTTTTTTACCAATAAAGAGTCTCTGTCCGTTTCATAACCATCACGTTGCAATGTCCTATTTATTATTTATACTGTATCAGAAAAGCATAACAATGAAAAATGGTCCCTACGCATGACAAACGAAATCATCTTTATTGTACATACAATAACAGTCACTTGTGCAACGCTCATAGCCCTTGCACTGGGTAGCTACGGCCTGGTGGCGTTCGTCAGCGTACAGTGCTTACTTGCCAACCTCTTTGTTATCAAAAACATCACATTGTTTGGGTTTTCTGCCACATGCGCTGATGCTTTCACCGTTGGTGCAACACTAAGCCTTAATTTACTTCAGGAATATTTTGGAAAAGATATCGCAAAAAAAGCTATCTGGATCAATTTTTTTATTCTTATTTTTTATACAATCGCTTCTCAAATACATCTGTGGTACCAACCGAATAATTTTGATACCATGCAACAGCATTTTGTACCTATTTTACACCTGATGCCACGCATCACCATTGCATCATTACTCGTGTATCTTTTTGTACAATTACTCGATTATTATGTATATGGATTATTAAAGAAGAAATTCGATAATCGCTTTCTTGTCGCACGCAATTATGCATCAATCGCCTTTTGCCAATTGATTGACACGGTACTTTTTAGTTTCTTAGGATTGTATGGTTTAGTCGAAAACATTGGCCATATTATTATTGTGAGTTATACCATAAAATTAGTAAGTATTATTTTAGCAACACCATTCATTGCGTTTTCACGCATTATTTTTAATAGAACAAATCACGCACGTTCATCTTGAAAATAGCCTTCTTTAGTAGTATACCTGAAATGAATGAAATCAAATTCATGTAAAAAAAGGTAACAAAAGTGAAGAACATACATAATACATTCATAAGTATAATACTATGCTCAATAACGTCGCTGCTATACAGTAGTCAACAGCCACAAACAGCAATTGTCATAAAAAATGCGACTAAACAACAGTTAAATACACTCGGAAAAATGACAGAAACCGTTTTTAAAGAAGATTTTAAACCAATCATAGAATCCGGATACAAAAATAACCCTATCATTACCAGCGGCCAACTTGATAAATTTTTGGCTGAATATGTTGCACTGCGTAAATGGGGCTATGAAAGTGCAATTGAAAACAATCATGATGATCATCAAATAGTTGTTGCTTGCGATAAAAACACTCAAGAAATTTGTGGATTATGCGATTTTGAAAAACAAACAAATCAATGGGATAGCACCACCAAACGTGTTTATATTCATTTTATTGCAACAAATAAAAAATCACGACAACGAGGTATTGGAACCGCTCTTTTAAATCATGCACTTGAAGCTTATAAAAATGATACTGATGTAACAATGTGCGAATTAACAACGCTTGCTTACGCAAATGATGCAACACAAAAATTTTATGAAAAACGGGATTTTTGTAATAAAGGTTTAGTTACCATTGATCCAAGAACCCCGGATACTCATTTTTTGTATCAAAAAAAATTAGACTAAACTTTTATGCAGTTCAACGCCTATACATGCAACGTTCATAACCGAAAACAGCAAATAATGCTCCAATTATACCCAATATCCCATGGACAGAAATCATGAATCTATAGCGCCATAAGAATTTTGATAGAGGCAAGTAATTATACTCTTTAATTACTTCATTAGAATAAAAAGGATCATATTGTTGTTTCACAATAAATCCCCTATCTTCCTTAAATTGCTTTGATTTAATATTGTTCAACAATTCTTCTGGCGTGATACAAGAATATTGCCCAATATAATTGTAGTTATTTTTACTATCCTTAGAAACCAACAAAAAATTACTTCTAGAGCAATTGCTACTACAATCTGTTTCGGTCTTAACAAACCTATTTCTTGTCTGAATATCTCTATCAAGCTTAAATTCACTTTTCAAGAGTTTACTCTGCATATCAACAGTAGAATTAAGCATTGCAAATAAGAAAGCGTTATGCCGCTGTCCATTGTTTTTAATTATCTCATTTGGCGCAAATTCATATTTCTTTATATCTCGATTATGTTGAGCCGTAAAGACATTCAGCTCTTTTAATATTTCCACATCATTACGCCCATTATTATTCATTGAAAATGCATGCCGAACATTAAGCAATAAACAAACAAAAATAAAAGCGACAAAAAACAAACTTTTTTTCATAAAAACCTTAAAAAATATAACTTTATACTTTCAACGACTGCTGTAATGAATAGTAAAAACCTTTTAATACGAGCGCCACAAACGCAAAAACATAAATCTTATTAGTATACTTCTCCATTCTCCGCCAAATAGTATCAGGAGTTTGCGTTTTCGAATCAACAAAGCAATCATCTCCTAAGGCAAGTTCATAAAAAAACTTCGGCCCCACCAAAGAAGTTATAATCGCGCCTACGTCTTTTAAACCAAAACTACGACCTGTCATCAGAACACAAAAAAGATTTTATCTTATCTGCTAATTTAGGACGAGATTCATCAATATCTCCTCCTAAACGACAAGAATAACTCAAACCATCACGCAACCAATACATCTCTCTCATTGGCCATACTTTACATGCCTGATCTGAATCTGCACTGCTCGCATTTACTGAACTGTTTTTATCTTGCAAATCATTAAAAAAGCGCGTGTTTCCATTGATTGATATGCCATCATTAGGTATTTTTGCCTTCTCATCACCTGAAAGCAACTGTTTCATATCTACAGCAAGAAGGGCTTTATCTTCATCCAATTTTTGCGATGTCACCGCAACAAACTCTTTTCTTGTAATACCATACTGTGGATCGTGCGATGCACGGGTTCTTTCATGCTTCATAC
>Ga0207141_10326_pt1 | contig 10139 bp, 6 predicted proteins | sample Alteio_BWMinHeat_5_FD_153553 | JGI IMG/M metagenome (GOLD analysis project Ga0207141, IMG submission 153553) | Enriched cells from forest soil in Barre Woods Harvard Forest LTER site, Petersham, Massachusetts, United States -... | ecosystem: Environmental > Terrestrial > Soil > Temperate forest >... | reverse complement strand
CGCATCCGAACGCGCACAGCCAAGACTTCATCTTGCTGTCTGCATCGAGCCGTACCTATCTTTCATGCTCGATGGGAAGAAGACAGTTGAATCACGATTCTCCTCGGTTCGATGTTCCCCATTTCACAAGGTCAGCAAAGGCGACGTAATTTTGTTGAAAAAAGCCGGAGGACCAGTTGTCGGCCTGTGTCGGGTTGAGGCGGCCTGGTTCTACGAATTAGACCCAGACACGTTCAACGACATACGGCGCAATTTCTCACAAGCGATTTGCCCGGCTGGTCCAGATTTCTGGCGTAGTCGTGAACGTGCTTCGTTTGCGACTCTCCTTAGTATTTCGGATGTCGAACGTATCGTGCCCTTTTCGGTTGAAAAGCGTGATCGGCGCGGTTGGGTAACGTTCGATGTATCCCCGAGTCGGAACCAGCTATGGATGTACGACTGAAACCTGCCGTTGTTTGCCTTTCTAGCCGAATGGGAGCTGGAAAATCCACTCTCACCAGTTCCCTGGCCAGTTCTCTTGGATGGCCCCACACGAGTTTCGGCGACTATGTCAGAGGTGTAGCAAGCCAGCGCGGTGCTGGCGAATCGAGAGAAGTCCTGCAGCAAATCGGTGAAGAGCTCGTATCCGGGAATCTCGAACTGTTTACGCGAGCCGTGATTTCACGAGTGGCTTGGGAAAAAGGTTGTGTCGTGGATGGCATCCGGCATGTACAGGTGTTGGGTGCGCTTAGAACGATAGCTAGTCCTTTGCCGATATTCTTGGTTTTCCTAGACCTTGATGAATCAGTTCGCAGACAGCGACTGCGTCAACGCGGAATGACAGATGAAGAAATCGATGCCGCGGACCGGCATACTACCGAAGCTCAGGTGCGGGAGACGCTCAAAGAAGAAGCAGACATCTGCCTGGATGGAGCCCGCGACGTGCCTGAATTGGTCCGTGATATCCGCACTTTCGTCGCGGGGAAGTGACTACAAGAAAAGGTTCTCGCGCGAGTTCCAAGGCCACGTTGTTGGCGCCCAGCTTCTCTCCAGTGTTGATTATTCTTCAGAGCGATCACTCTTGGGCCGAGCCAGTTTCTGTGCGCCTTGGCTGAGCGGGTAGTAAACTACTCCGCGTCATCAATTTATGGCCAAACAGCGTACGAATTCCACGAAGTCCTCAAACGGAGCGAATCTCGGATTTGAGCAAAAGTTGTGGGCCGCCGCAGACAAGCTGCGGGGCCACATGGACGCTTCCGAGTACAAACACGTCGTCCTGGGGCTGATCTTTCTCAAGTACATCTCCGACGCCTTTGAAGAACGACACGCTGAGTTGCAGAAGGAGAAACACGCCGATCCGGAAGACCGTGACGAATACGCCGGAGCTAACGTCTTCTGGGTGCCCAAGAAAGCCCGCTGGCCCCATCTTCAGGGTAATGCCAAACAGGCTGAAATCGGCAAGATCATCGATGACGGCATGGTGGCTATTGAGAAAGACAACCCGCAGCTCAAGGGGGTGCTTTCCAAGGACTACGCCCGTCCCGCATTGGACAAGCAGCGTCTCGGTGAGTTGATTGACCTCGTTGGAACCATCGGTCTTGGCGACAAAGAGAACCGCTCCAAAGACATTCTAGGCCGTGTCTATGAATATTTTCTTGGCCAGTTTGCCAGCGCCGAAGGCAAGAAAGGCGGCGAGTTTTATACGCCTCGTTGCGTCGTTCGGCTGCTGGTGGAGATGATCGAGCCGTACAAGGGCCGAGTCTACGATCCATGCTGCGGTTCGTCCGGCATGTTCGTGCAGAGCGAGGAGTTCATAGAGAAGCACGGCGGGCGGATCGGCGACCTTTCCATTTACGGCCAGGAGTCCAATCCCACCACATGGAAGCTCGCCAAAATGAACCTCGCGTTGCGAGGGATTGAAGCCAACCTAGGGCCACACCACGCCGATGCGTTCCGCAATGATCTGCACAAGGACTTGCGTGCGGATTTTGTTCTAGCCAATCCGCCCTTCAACATGAGCGACTGGGGTGGCGATAATCTGAAGGATGATGTCCGTTGGAAATACGGGCTACCGCCTTCCGTCAACGCTAACTTCGCATGGGTGCAACACATGGTGCATCACCTAGCGCCCGCAGGGATTGCCGGCTTCGTGCTCGCGAACGGCTCGATGTCTTCCAACCAGTCGGGCGAAGGTGAGATCCGTAAGAACCTGATTGAGGCCGACCTCGTCGACTGCATGATCGGCCTGCCGCCGCAACTCTTTTACGGCACACAGATTCCGGCTTGTCTCTGGTTTCTGACCAAGACGAAGAAGAACGGTAAATTCGCCGACCGGCGAGGCAAGACGCTGTTTATGGACGCACGCAAACTGGGCGTGCTAGTGGACCGTGTGCATCGGGAACTTACTGATGAACAGATCACGCAGATTGCAAGTACCTATCACGCTTGGCGAGGCGAGAAACATGCGGGCGAATACAAAGACATTCAGGGTTTCTGCAAGTCGGCAAAGCTCGACGAAATTGTTGAACGTGGGCATATGCTCACGCCCGGACGCTACGTAGGTGCAGAAGAAATTGAGGATGATGGCGAGCCATTTGAAGACAAGATGAAACGGCTCACAAAGCGGCTTGAAGAGCAGTTTGCAGAAGGGGCACGACTGGAATCTGCCATTCGCAAGACAGTGATTGGAGCGCTTCGTGGTTAGTGACTGGCCCATTGTGAGTCTCGGTGACGTTGCAGCGGACATAACGGTCGGACACGTAGGTCCGATGGCTTCTGAGTATCAGCCAACCGGAATACCCTTTCTCCGGTCGCAGGACATCAAACCTTATCGTCTCAAGCTGTCTGGTATTGCCCACATCAGCGAGGTATTTCACGCAAGGCTTCAGAAATCGGCATTAAAGCCAGGAGATGTTGTAATCGTGAGAACGGGAAAGCCCGGCACCGCTGCAGTCATACCGGAATCTTTACCTATTGCTAACTGCTCAGACCTCGTTATCGTTAGGCCCGGCAAGCAGCTCGATTCTCGTTTTTTGGTGTACTACGTGAACAGCCTGGGGAATAGCCACGTGGCCTCACACCTTGTAGGCGCGGTCCAGCAGCACTTTAACGTCGGCTCTGCGCGGCAATTCAAAATTGCCCTCCCACACATCGACGAGCAACACGCGATTGGTAGTGCACTTGGCAATCTCGATGACAAAATTGCGTTAAACGAGCGCATGAATGACACCCTTGAGACCATCGGGCGCGCAATTTTCAAGTCGTGGTTTGTGGATTTTGATCCCGTTAAAAGGAAAGCTGCGGGGCAACAGCCAGCGGGCCTGTCGCTGGAACTTGCTGCTTTATTCCCGAAATCATTCATCGATTCATCGCTGGGCAAAATCCCTGCAGGGTGGGAAGTCCGACCAATTGGCGACGTGACCCGTGTCGTGGGCGGAAGCACGCCACGAACTGAGGAGTCTTCATACTGGCAGCATGGAACAATCGGCTGGGCCACACCCAAAGACTTGGCACCTCTTACTAGCCCGATTCTCCTCGACACGGAGCGCAACATCACTGAACAGGGCTTGGCGGAGATCAGTTCGGGGTTGTTGCCAAGAGGTAGTGTGCTGCTTTCTTCACGAGCCCCAATAGGCTACCTTGCTGTTTCTGAGATACCTGTGGCCATCAATCAAGGTTTCATCGGCCTAGTATGCGAGCGGGATCTGCCTAACTACTTTGTGCTGAACTGGGTTCTTACGAACATCGAGGAGATCAAGTCCCATGCGAATGGGACGACATTCCTCGAAATCAGCAAAGCCAATTTTCGACCGCTGCGCGTCGCCGTTCCTCCGCAGCCCTTGCTGAAGGAATTCATTCGCATTGTCGATCCCTTGTATGGACGCATGATTACGAATTTGCGTGAATCCGCAGTCCTTGCTCAAATACGAGATGACCTCTTACCAAAACTAATCACCGGCGAGATTCGTGTCCACGGATCAATCAAGAGCGCTTCTGGCACCCGAGGGGAGTAGCTGATGAAAAAAGTAGACGGTCATCCGCGAACAATCCAACTACTACTTAGCCATGCGAAATATGGGCTGGATTATTATCAACGCGAATATAAGTGGGAGCGCCGCCAAGTTGAGGAGCTGTTGCAGGACTTGGAGCAGAAATTCATGCTCAGCTACGAGGAGAGCCACGACCGTACCGAGGTTCAGGGTTACGAGCGTTATTTCTTAGGCTCGATCATCGTGAGTGAGAGGGATGGACAGCGTTTCCTAATCGACGGGCAACAGCGGCTCACGACCCTGACTTTGCTTTTGATATTCCTCAACAACCTTCAGCGTGGCCGCACCGAGCTTGTTGCTATCGATCATCTGATCTACTCAGAAAAGTTTGGTAAGAAGTCGTTCAACTTGGATGTCGAGGACCGTCGTGATTGTCTTGAAGCGCTGTTCACGCAAAAGCCTTTTAATGCCAATGGTCAGATAGAGGCAGTACAAAACTTGGTTGCTCGTTACGAGGACATTTCGGAGCTCTTCCCAGAGAAGCTGAAGAGCGCGGCGCTACTCCACTTCATCGACTGGCTCATAGAATGTGTGGACCTCATAGAGATAACCACTTCTTCCGATGATGATGCATACACCATTTTTGAAACGATGAATGACCGCGGGCTGCGGCTTAGCGCGACCGACATGTTGAAGGGTTATCTGCTGGCCAACATCGCCGATGCTGATTCCCGCAAGAAAGCTAATGAGGTGTTCAAGGCAAAAGTCGACGAACTGCGGAAAATGGGCGAAGAGGAAGACCTATCCTTCTTCAAAGATTGGCTTCGCGCGAAGTACGCAGACAGCATGCGTGACCGAAAGAAAGATGCTGAGGATCAAGACTTCGAAAAAATTGCCACGGCGTTTCATCGCTGGGTAAAGGATCAGGGTGGGCGCATCGGGCTCAAAAAGGGTCAGGACTTCCGTGACTTCATTTTGAACCGGATTAGCCGGTTTGCGGACCTCTACATCCGCGCCGAGCGCGCAGGCGAGAAAATCACGCCCGGATTAGAGTTTATCTATTACAACCGGCTTAATAATCTTACCTTGCAATACCCCTTAATGCTGGCTCCTATCCGACTTGAGGATAGCGACGAAACGGCTGCTCAGAAAATGGCCTTGGTTTCAGGGTATTTGGATATTTTTGCTGCGCGCCGAATTGTAAACTTTCGAACGCTGGCTTATTCCTCCATCGTATACACGATGTTCAACTTGATTAAGGAAATTCGCGACTTGGATGTGGTCCCGCTCGCGGCGTTGCTGGCGAAGAAAACAGCCGATATCCCGGAGAATTTCGATGGGATTGACACTTTCTCGCTCCATCAGCAAAACAGGAGAAGTGTTCATTATCTGCTTGCTAGAATGACGTACCACGTTGAACAGGAGACAGGACTCCCTACGTCCTTCGAAACGTACACATCGAAATCCATCAAGAAGCCCTTTGAAGTCGAGCACATTTGGTCAGACAAATACCAAAGGTATAAGGACGAGTTCACGTCTGAGCAAGAATTCGCTGAGTACAGAAACCGTTTTGGTGGTTTGTTGCTTTTGCAACGTGGCTTCAACCAAAGTTTTGGGGCTATGCCATACGAAAAGAAGCTCCCCCAATACTTTGGGCAGAATCTGCTTGCACGGTCTCTTTCTCCGACATGCTACGAAAACAATCCGAACTTCCTCCGATACATCAAGAACTCAGGACTACCATTCACGAGTCATACGCAATTTGGAAAGAACGACTTGGACACACGCCAGGAGCTCTACAAAAAGATTTGTGAACAGGTCTGGTCGCCCGGCAGATTCGAGCAGATTGCCAAGACGCAGATACAGCTACCGGAGTCAGACGACCAAACCGAAACGCCCGATCTAGCTGAAGTAGAAGCTATTGACCTGACTACTGGCGGGTACAAAGAGAATTCGGTGGTGTATGACCTATACAAACGTTTAAGCGACGGGAATTGGCATCCAGTGAAAGAGCTTGAGAAGCTTGGTGGAGATGTGAACTTTGAGGGTCGCATAGGACGGATACGGAGACGCGGAAAACGCACTGGAAAGTGGGTGCTCGAAGAGAAGGACTCGAGAATTAGGCTGCGTTTAGTCCAGCAAACGAACGCTGTACAGGCGGACGCATGACCGTCGGCGTGGTCGAATCCACTGTCGAAGAGGCCGCGCTCTCCTGGTTTGAAGAACTGGGCTACGCCGTTGTCCATGGCCCCGACATTGCGCCAGGAGAACTGTTTGCGGAACGCGAGGGCTACGGCGATGTTGTTCTGGTAAAACGCTTGCGCGAAGCGCTTCAGCGTGTCAATCCCGATATTCCTGGGGAAGCCGTTGACGAGGCTACCCGTCGCGTGCTGCATCCCGAAACTGCGAGCCTGATCGAGAACAACCGACGCTTTCACCAAATGTTGGTGGAGGGCGTCCCCGTGGAATACCGCCGAGACGACGGCTCCATTGCAGGCGATCTGGTCAAGCTGATTGATTTTGACAATCTGGAAAACAACGACTGGGCGGCTATCAACCAGTTCACCGTTATTGAGAACAAGACCAACCGCCGTCCCGATATTTTGATTTTCATCAACGGTTTGCCACTCGGGGTGATTGAACTCAAGAACATTGGCGACGAGAACGCCACGGTTCGGGGAGCATTCAACCAGATCAACACCTACAAGAGTGACATACCCACCCTCTTTGCCTACAACGAGCTTGCTGTGATTTCAGACGGCATTAATGCCAAGGCTGGCACGCTCACTGCTGACTGGGAACGCTATATGCCTTGGCGCACGGTGGACGGCAAGGATATAGCTCCGAAAGGCTCATTACAGCTGGACGTGCTGATCAAGGGCATTTTCGAGAAGCACAGCTTCCTCGACTTGATGCGAAATTTCATCGTGTTTGAGAATGACGGCGGGCAACTTGCCAAGAAAATGGCTGGATATCACCAGTTTCACGCCGTGAATAAAGCCGTGGACAGCACGCTCAGGGCAGCCGCGCTACGTGGCGACCGCCGAGCGGGTGTGGTCTGGCACACCCAGGGCAGTGGCAAGAGCCTTTCAATGGTCTTCTATGCCGGCAAACTGATCCGGCATCCCAAACTGGAGAACCCGACCATTGTTGTCCTCACCGACCGCATTGACTTGGACGGGCAGCTTTTTGGGACGTTCTCTCGTTGCGAAAACGTTCTGCGTCAAACGCCAGAGCAGGCAGAGAACCGTGATGATCTCAAGTCCGCTCTGCAGCGGTCGTCAGGAGGCGTGGTCTTTACCACCATCCAGAAGTTTTTCCCAGAGACCAAGGGCGAGAAATACCCGACGCTCTCCGACCGCCGGAACATCGTCGTCATCGCCGACGAAGCGCACCGTAGCCAGTACGACTTTATTGACGGCTTCGCGAAGCACATGCGCGACGCGCTGCCGAACGCATCGTTCATCGGCTTTACGGGAACCCCCATCGAGAGCGGCGACCGCAGCACTCCTGCGGTGTTTGGCGACTACATCGACGTTTATGACATTCAACGCGCCGTGGAAGACGAGGTCACGGTCCGCATCTACTACGAAGGCCGCTTGGCCAAGCTGGAGCTGAAGGCTGACGAACGCCCCAGGATAGATCCAGATTTCGAAGAAGCCACCGAAGGCGAGGAAGTCGAGAAGAAGGAAAAGCTCAAGACCAAGTGGGCCCGCCTTGAAGCGATGGTCGGCACCGACAACCGTATTGAGCTGGTAGCTAAAGACCTGATTGACCACGTAGAAAAGCGCCTCGACGCAATGGAAGGTAAGGCCATGATTGTGGCCATGAGCCGACGCATTTGCGCTGACCTATACGCAGCGATCGTGAAGCTGCGTCCATCGTGGCACCACGATGACGATGACAAGGGCTTAATCAAAGTGGTGATGACCGGCTCCGCGGCCGATGATGCCAAGCTGCAGCCGCACATCCGCAACAAGCAACGTCGCGAGGCAATGGCCAAACGCTTCAAAGACGTGTCTGATCCCATAAAGCTGGTGATTGTCCGCGACATGTGGCTCACGGGTTTCGATGTGCCCTGCCTACACACAATGTATGTGGACAAGCCGATGCAGGGCCACGGTTTGATGCAAGCCATTGCGCGTGTGAACCGCGTATTCAAAGACAAAGAAGGCGGCTTGATCGTGGACTACTTGGGTTTGGCTGACCAACTTAAGAAAGCCATGGCCAACTACACGCAGGCCGGCGGCAAAGGTCAACCCACGTTTGACCAGGACGCCGCAGTCCGCAAGATGCTGGAGCACTTTGACGTGGTCAAGAGCATCTTGCATGGGTTCGACTATTCCAAGCACTTAGCTGGCAAGCCGGCTGAGCGTGTGTTACTGGTAAAAAACGCGGCGGACTACATCATTCCTCAAGAAAACGGAAAGTCCCGCTATTTGTCGTCGGTATCCGCTCTCTCTCGCGCCTTTGCACTTTCCGTACCGCACGAAAAAGCGATGGCGCTCCGCGAAGAGATAGGCTTCTTTCAGACCGTCCGTGGAACACTCATCAAAACGACCCTCACCGAAGAGGAACAGAAAAACCCAGAAGTCGTGGACTCTGCGGTGCGCCAGATCGTCTCGCGTTCCGTCGTTTCTGACGAAGTGATTGACATCTTCTCTGTGGCGGGTTTGGGCAGACCCGACATTTCTATCCTCTCGGACGAATTTCTGGAGGAGGTCCGGCGCCTTCCACAAAAGAACCTGGCGATTGAAGCCTTGCGCAAGCTCCTGAATGACCAACTGAAAACGCAATCCAAGAAGAACCTGGTTCAGTCGCGCCTTTTCTCCGACATGCTGCAGAAAACCATTCAGAAATACCAGAACCGGTCATTGGACACTGCGGAAATCATTGCCGAGCTAGTGAATTTGGCCAAGAACATGCGCGAAGCCCAGAGTCGGGGCGATAAGCTCAAGATGAGTGATGAGGAAATCGCCTTCTATGACGCGCTTGAAGTGAACGATAGTGCGGTGAAAGTCTTGGGTGATGGAACGTTGCGGCAGATTGCTTTGGAACTGGTAGATGCGGTGAGGAAGAACGCTTCGATTGACTGGACCGTCAAGGAAAGTGTTCGTGCCAAGATGCGCGCAATCGTCAAACGCATTCTGCGTGCGCACGGATACCCCCCTGACAAACAGGAACAGGCGACTCTCACCGTTCTGGCGCAGGCAGAGTTATTGTGCAAAGACTGGGTCTCATAATTCAGCCCACAAAAATCGGCAGGGGCTTTCGAGCAATGTGGAAGAAGTCATTCACGGTGACTACGCTCGCTGGATGACGCGAAACGGAGTGGGGATGTTCCTCGACGATTTGGACGAGGATTAGTTTTTCTCGACAATTAGCACGGAGCCGAGTTTGTATCCCAACGTATCCGCCCACAAAATGTCGCCGACTTGTTTGAAGCGTTTTGAGGAATCGAATATGTCTTTGTTCTCTTCGTAAACGAGAACAACGTGTCCCTTTGTTTGATCCTTTTTCTGAAACATAAATACGAGGCGTCGGTGAGCGTGAAATTCGCCAAAGCCCTCGGGGCCACGCTCTTCGACTTTGTAGCCCTTTTCTTGGAGCGTTTTGACAACCTGCTCTTTAATGCTGGGATCACGACGGGCGGTTCTGAACCAGTCAAGTACGATCTCACTGGACAAGTCCAACATTCGCTGTAAAGACTCAATCATGCAGGTTCCGGCTATCGTTACGGGTTCCCAAACTTCCCAATTCCAGATCGTGCTGAGGATGGCGTCTTGTTCTTCGGTGGACAGTTCGACGGGTTCGGGATCAATCTCCATGACTCGCTGTCCGTCAAGTTCTACGCCGGGGACGGAGCCAAAACGGGGTGACTCGAATGAGCCGTCAACCCAGACGTTCTTTGCGGAGTCGCTTCCAGTCAACGACAGGCTGATTAGCCATCCTTCTTTGTAATCCCAAGCTGTAACGTTATAGCCCTTGAAGGGGCGGCTGCGATTGTGTTTCTCCGCAATTAGGTGGATCGTTAGCTTCATGTTGCCTATCTCCAGCCCCAATCACGGTTTCTTTTTTCCCTTAACCTTCTTCAACTCCGTTTCCGCACGGACTAAATCCGCGTTGGCTTCGGCGATCCAATCATAAGCTTTGTGAATAGACCTGACTTCA
>Ga0207141_10324_pt1 | contig 10209 bp, 4 predicted proteins | sample Alteio_BWMinHeat_5_FD_153553 | JGI IMG/M metagenome (GOLD analysis project Ga0207141, IMG submission 153553) | Enriched cells from forest soil in Barre Woods Harvard Forest LTER site, Petersham, Massachusetts, United States -... | ecosystem: Environmental > Terrestrial > Soil > Temperate forest >... | reverse complement strand
GAAGGCGAAAACTACGCGGCCACAGGATACGTCCGTCAAGATAGACTTAGCGGCGGCGTACTTTGGCCGGGGCGAATTCAGGAGGGAAACATTAGAGCGCGCGGCCGATTACAATTTGGCTCTGCAACTGTTAAACGGCGTACTTAAAGAAAATGCAAACGATACGGTGGCGCTCTTCAATCGGGCGCTGGTGCATCAACAGTTGGAGGAATCTGCCGAAGCAATTGCCGACTGGCAACTTTATCTTCAACTTGATCCGGCTGGACAATGGGCGGATGCGGCGAGGGAACAGTTGAGGCAATTGCCTCGCACGGATTAGAAAGTGGGGCCGGAAGAAGACCGCTCCGGCCCTGTGTCGAGATTTCTACTACTGTTGTGGTGGGGGCGGAGGTGAAACCAACATCAGCGCAGCGCCACAATCGTTGTATTTCGCTCTTTCAAGATTGAGATCAATGTTGCTCATTGCTGATCCCTGCCTCATGAAGCGATTAACCCCGACCATTTTTGCCATATTTCGGTATGCCATCATGGCGTGATCCTCACTCGTTGGAACCACGATCGGTTGCATGTCGAGGAGTAGTTGGGCGGCGCTGCCTAGAGGCACAAGATCTGGTTTATCTTGGGGGGAGTGCCAGTCTGGTGTCGGAAATATCTTTACACTAGAGAGATCAACAGATTCATAAATCAGGACTACCTTGGTGGCATACGTGTAGTTCGGAGGATCATCAAGCGTGTCCGTGTCCGACGAAATCTCTGCGTTGGCAGGGGAAAGCCCATATACACAGTCGGGGGTTGGCAGCCTTACGGTAGCAAAAGCTGATGAGTTCTGGGTCCGCGGCCAGCAGAACATATCGAGCGGCGTGCCATCAGTATTCACAGGATCTCTGGGATCTCTTTTTTTCTGTTTGTCGAAAGAAACGGTCCACACTCCGTTGTCAAGCTCTGCGGCATTGTTGCTGGCGGTAAAGCCAGGCTTGTAGTGTGTATCCATCAAGTCCGGGATCAAGATGCGGAACCAGTCTTCATCATTCCGAAGGACGAAAGGCCCAGATAGCAGGACATGCAAATCGAACAGTACGGTTTCCATGCATAGCTCCTTGCAAATTTGAGATTTGACTTAAGGGTTCCCCAAAGCGTCGAACCCGGCCCAATAGTAAGGGTGCGGTTCGATCCTTCTCACGCGAGACTGTGCGTCGGCTAATGACTGAGACACCGAGCGTCCGGACGCAATTGCGTCGTAGAAGGCCCGGATAAGTGTTCGCCCAGCGCTCGAGTCAACGTTCCAACGGGTAGCGATTACATGAGGCACACCTTGCCGCAAAAATGCGTTCCCCAAGCCCTCGGGTGTCAACAGGGTGCCCCCGAAGGCGTTTTCAGTTGAACAGGCAGATAGGACCACTATTTTGAGATCAGATAATGGAATAGTTCGTAAGGCGTCCGCATCGAGAACAGTTGTTCGGGAAGAGACTATTGAAGACTTGAGGAGCAGACCATGTTTGCCACTGACAACACCAGCGTGCCCAGCGAAATGTAATATATTGGCGTGGGGAAGCTCCATCATCACGTTCGAAAGGGTTGCTTGTCCCTCGGTGAGTTGCCGAGTGTTTGCAAAATGAGTAGCCACATCGTGGACCTCTAAGAGCGCGTCCGGTAATGGACGAAGTCCTATCTCCTCATCGCCCGCCCCGCTGGCCACGAGTAGAGCGTCCATCGCGTGTAGGGAAGGCCCCAAGGGAGAATTCAGGGCAGTGAGGTACTGAAGTGTCGGCAGGTAGACGATCGGGTGCTTCTCGGATAGGTATGTACCAGAGTTGTCTACGAGAGCCTGGAAAGGAATGATGGAGAGCGGTTCGTCGGTTTCTATGATTAGCGGCTGGCCAGGCGCCAGATCGTTGGCAATTGGGGCAACCAAGGCCCCATAAAGCTGCCTACCAACAGTCTGGACAGCGTCGACGGATGAAGTAGGTGCAGCACAAAGCTCAGCAAAGCGGGTCGCCAACATTCGAATGTAGGAAGAAGCCGGCTTGATCTGCTGCTCCTGGACCCCGTTCTGGCTGTAACGCCAGAGAAACACCCGGTCGCGGACGGTAATGTAAATAAGTGCAACCGATCCACCCAACAGGGAACGAGTATGGCTGAGTCGATCGGTTATCTTCGCAATTCGCATCCTGAGATTGCGGACCTGAGCTTCGTTGTCGGCTGCGTCGTATCGTAGATCGAGCGCATCGAATTTGAGAAAAGCATCTCCGTGGTACATCTCCCAGGTGGCCAATGCCCCAAAAGAATCGCCCTCTTCCAGTTTCGCTGCTGACAGCGCTCGATAAGATTCAACTGATTGCCGATTCCAAGTTGCCCGATCATTCTCAGAATGCAAAGAGGTCCTTTGTTGCTCCAGCAACGCTACAGCTTTTTCAAACGCCTCTTCTGACTTCTGACGCTCGCCGGCGGTGCGTTCAAGACTGCCAATCGCCCGGAAATAATCGCTGGAAACGTAGAAGTTAGTAAGCTTTTCCACGCTCACAGAGCGCAGACGATCTAACTCTTCCGTAGACTCTTTGTGATTGGAAAGTTCTGCAACCTCAATTTCAGAACCGAGCCGCACGTTTTCCGTTATTTCCGTCTGGGGGGCCCGGGCAAAAAGGCGATTAGCTATTGCAAGGCTCTCATTGGCGACAGGTTCCATGCCCGCTCGCGCCGCCATCTTGGCCAAGCGACTAGTCTCGAAAGCACCCCAGAGTGGGTACTGTTCCAACGGAAGTAAGGCGAGGGCTTGCTGGTCAATAGCTATCTCAAGGAACCAAGGTTCGTTGTGCTCCGAAAGTTCGTCCATGAAAACGTAGAGGTTGTACCCCGGCACTGGAATGGTCGAATTGGACCAATATTCCTTCAAACCTTCTGCGCATGCCTTCCAAGCGTTTCGGTCTTGACCCATTTCTCCCAAATCGGCTGCCAAAAAGCCGTTAGCCCGCAACGAGAGTCCGGGGTATCGGCTCGCCTCTGCCTGTCGGTAAGCCGCGACTGTTAAACGCGATGCATCTCCCAAGTTGCCTTGCATCCTTAGGCAAACTGATTGTTCCAGGTGCAACTGAATGCTGAGCCAGCTATACGAAAGGGACGACGTCCGTTGAAATATTTTGTCGATCTCGCGCAGGCATTTGGACGGCGCATCGGAAAAATGTAGCGCGTAGACTTCCTCGAAACTGGCTCTCATTTCGCCAGGAAAGTTTCCGGCTTTTGAAAAAAGCATCACGGCTTCGGCAGATCTGGTCAGGCCTGTCTGATAGTCTTGGTGGTCTGCGTCGGCCCTAACCGCGGAGGAGAGGACATTGAACGCGCGGGCTGACCTGGGGGACGTACCTCCCCACAACAAATCCATAAGCCATCTCTCAGCATGTGTGTTAGCGAGGATTACTGCCAAACGTTCGCATGCGGATTTAGCATTACTCGATGCGCGAGCCTTTCCCTCCTCCGGAAACGCCGCTGGCAGCCAGTCCGTAATGGCGGCGGATAGATACTCCTCAATCCTAGGCTCAACCGCTTCCCACGTGTGTGGGTCGGAAGGATCGACCTTTTGAGCAAACTCTGCGGCTGTCAACAAAAGCGCTTTTGCTCTTTGCTCGTGCGTATTGACGATTTTCTGAACTTCGTCCAGATGCTGCTTGGCTTCCTCCGACCATTCTCCAAAGGAATCGAGAGAAAGATAGCGTTGCCAGTCCTCAATGCTCTGCTTGTAGAGAAAAAGTCGGGTGGCCGTGATGGCGCGGTTAAAGAGGATAACCGTGTCGCGGGGAGACTGTTGCAGCGCGCGGCTCTGAAACTCGAAAGCTGTTCCGTAGTCTTCGAAGCGACCCTCAGCCTCAGCACGCTCGAAGTATGCGCTGGCCAGACCGTTGAGGATGGCTGCCGACTTGGGCTGTGTATCGAGAGCTTCCTGCATGTCGGTGATCGCGGCTTCGTAGGACCACTCTAGAAGGTTGACTTTGCCGCGGGCTGTGAGGAGGGAGCTGTCTCCAGGCGTGTTCCGTAAGCCGCGGGCTATTACCGCTTCTGCATCAAGCAAGCTCTGGGGACGGTTCATCGGTGAGATCTGTTGTCCGCGCGGCAAGCGAATGGGAGAATGTGGCGCCTTGCCAATCCTGAGCTCTAAGGTCCGCTGCTCTGCATAAGCTTTCGCCAGCAGCTGAACCGGCGATGAGGAAGCAATCGAGCGCCATACGAAGTAACTCCCCAAAAGCACTCCAACGAGCGCGAGGACTGTCAATAACGAGCGGTGTGCTTTAGATATCCACACAGTGGTAATGGGTAACTCGGAACGAGGGCATCTTACATTATCGTGGTCTGGGCCACCCATAATTGTCCGGCCGTTAGCGCGTCTGTACGACATACCATGAAAAACGGAATTTATCAGAAAAGACCTTCGTTCACCGGAACGATTTACTTACGGAAAAGGTCCCCATATTCTGTTTTCGACGCGAAGGTAATTGGCGGGAGTTCTCGTTCTTGTCAGTTAGAAGCAGCCGTAAGACTATAAATTTGTGAAAGATGGCTGCCCGAAGCGATGTTTTGGGAAGAGCGATTGCTTACTTGCTCAGGGGATTCAATAGAGAGAATCGTGCTTATGCACAACATACAGGTCACAGGTCAACTCGGTGAACCGGTCGAGTTCATAAAAGATAGGCCTGACCCAACACTGGGTTCGTGCATTGAAAAGGACAGGCCCCATGAAAATGGGTTTCCCGCAAGCCGTTGCGTAGGAGTAATGTGTGAGGCACATGATGGTTCGGGTGTCTGGAGTTTATGGGAACCTCTGACAGATCGGACTGTGAAGGCGTCCCTTGTTCATCAAGTCGTTGAATGGCCCCAACAGCATTCTGCGCGGACGGGCTCTGTACCCCAAGCGTTGGAGACCCGTTGGTCTGAGCATTTGATTTCGGCCCGACAGGCTGCGGAGGCCACAATGGCAAGTGAACCTAAGGATTCCGGAGTTCCCCTCTTGGGGATCGCGTCACCGTTGTACTGATAAGCCAGGCAGTTGGCCCTCGTGGCTCCGAATCAAGAGCCTTTCGCGCAAGCGACTGGCGGTGTGGGCGGCGCTGTTGTTTGTTGTTGCCGCAGCTCTCGCCATCAAGCAATACGATGCACCGCTATGGTTCTAGCGGGAATTAAGGTGACGTGAATGAAAAGAAATGCCAGTATGATCGCCGCCTTCACTGTACTCCTGGCCGTATTCGGTGTTTCCAACCTCCCGAAGAAGGCAACTGAGAGCGAACCAACCTCAATAAGTTTGAAGAACGGCAAGAGCAGTCTCACACCGAACAAAGGTAAAGCCACTTCTTTTGCTCCTTGCGATGAAATTAGGAAACGTCTTCAACCTTTCGTGGGGGCGTCTCCGTTTGAGAACTGGGTCCTCCCGGACAGATGCTACGGTGACGACAAAAGACCGGCTAAGAAACCCGCGGTGGGCGCCGATTTGAAGGTTATCATTGCGACGGCTCCGAACCCCCTTTCGACTCATCTGCCGCTATTTTTCGATCGTCTCGTAGAGGTTATTCAACAAGCCGCCCAGGATGAAGATTACATCTACGACTCGTCCTGGTTCCCTTGGAATACCGGTAACGATTACTTGTTTCTCAATGACCAGAATGAGGCTGATGCCGAGCGGGAAGCGGTGCAACAGCAACCTGGTGTAATAACCTTCCGTCGGGCGATAAGTAAGGAGCCCGAAGGGGCCCCGTACAGCGCTGGCTTAATCGTATTTGTCGTTGCTGAACAGCCAACTGGCGGAATCGATGCTCTAGAATTCGAAAACGCGCTTGGTTGGATGAACGATTTGGCGGTGTTGACGCGCGAGCGGCACCTTCACATTCTCGGCCCCACTTTTTCGGGTTCTCTTCCATCTCTCAGGAAGGCCTTGGATTCCTCCATGCTGGGCCACTTCGCGCATCAATCCTTAATCCACATTTTCAGCGGCACAGTTTCCTCAGAACAGGGATATGGGTGGTTCAACGACTCTTTGCGCCGCTCTGGGCTCGGGACGTTCAGCACGTTCATGGAAGGCGACGATCTGATGGGGCGGCGATTCACTGATTACATCTGCCACCAGGGATACGACGTGGGCCGAGTGGCTATGTTATCGGAGGACGAAACTGCGTTCGGAACGAACCGCGAATCAGATCCAAAGTCCATTCCACTTCCTGAAGCTCAGCCCGCAAGAAGATCCATCTTCGATCTCTGGACGCGAGAGAAAAAATGCCCCGCAACAGACCTCAAACCACTCTTTTTGTATTATCCACGCGATATCGCCACCCTTCGTTCCGCCTACGAACGCCAGTCTATCTTTAGCTCGGCCAAGCCACAAAGCAGCGGAGGGCCAGCCACCTCTCTACGAGGCGATCTAAGTGAGCCTGAGAGCAGTGATCATGACACTGTCCGCAGTTATGCGAGCCAGCTCACGCCCCTTGCCCAGCAGGCATTGCTGACGAATATCGCCAATGTCTTGAGTGAACATCACATAGAATTCATCATCCTTAGAAGCACTAACTCCTTAGATCAGATTTTTCTCAGCCAGTTTCTGCGCCGGGCCTATCCCCAAGCGCGCGTAGTAATCGATGGCGCCGATTTGCTAGCGTGGCGAGGCATTGAGGGAACTTCTCTACGCGGAGTCATGCTGCTCTCCACTTATCCTCTGCTGACCTTGCAACAGGATTGGACACTAAAAGACTATCGCGCCTATCGTTTATTTCAACAAGATGTCAGTGAAGGCGTGTATGTCGCCTCGCGTTCTTTGATTGGAGGTATTGGCCCTAATCCGGCTGTTCCTATTACGAATTATTCTCGACCCGCATGGATGGGAGATGAGCATGACGCTCCGAGGCAACACCCTGCGACTTGGCTCTCAGTCGTGGGGCATCATCGTTTCTGGCCGTTGGCAGTTCTTACCAAATGGCCGGATCGAGCAATCTCCGAACCCATACCCGTGTCCTCCGACGCGGATCCGAAACCCATATGGATTGTAAGTTCGCTGAAGTTCTTTCTCGTTCTGTCTCTGTTTATGGCCTGCCTACACTTGCTGTGGTGCTCGCGGGCAACGATAGCTCCTACTCCGTCTCTTAAGGTGCTTGGCTATTTCGCTCCGATCCCACGAAAACAACACCCAGTTTTGATCGCGACTTGTAGCGTATTGTTCGCTTGGCTGGTAATGGCGACCGCCGCGGCGACGGGATTGCTGAGGTGGAGTCTCGCTGACTGGCGGGGAGCTCTGCTTACTTGCTGGACTGTGTTGGTTCTTTGTCTCTCTCTGGCCGCATGCGTTAAGAACTACCAGCTTCCCATGACTTGCGCTTACGGTTTTCCGTCCGAGGTTCGAATCGCCTGGCACCGAAAGACCGGTTCCATCGCCCTCATTGCCTTTGCGCTCATATGCCTACTTTACGTGCACCTGGTTGGAAGCCCAAGTGTCGGACCGGCGAATGCAGTCCCAGCCTACTGGCGTAGTGCTCATCTTTTCAGCGGCGTCTCGCCTCTAACGCCGCAAATCTTGTTGCTAATCGGTTTGTATCTGTGGGTCTGGTTTCAGCTTCGCGGTCTTGCTCTTTTTGGCGATGACCGACCGATGTTGCCCTTAGAGGCGGACTTGCCTCCGTCAGGGCGCATCATTCCCGAGTCCAGTCTGCCGATGTTCAGCCAAGAAGGAGCAGCTGAGCCGGTTGAGAACGCAGCAATCCCCTTGGGGAGAAAATATGTCTGGAGATTGATCTTGTTTTTTATACCAGTCACCCTTGCTGTTGTGATTTTTGCGAATGAGGATGTCATGATCCGCACACTGGGAGAGCGATCGTTTGGCATTCTGATGTTCGTGTGGGTCAGCTTTTGCCTCGCCTTGATTCTGGCAGACACGGCTCAACTGGTATTGACGTGGACGAGCTTAAGCTTGTTATTGGTTTATCTAGATCGTCTTCCGTTGCGTCGCACATTGCTTGCACTGCGCGGAATGTCGTGGGGGTCGGTCTGGACCATGAGCGGCGATACCCTCAAGGAACGTTATCGGGTCATCTCTCGCCAATTCGAGAGTTTGCGGCATTTGAAAAATTGTCTCGGGTCACTCGATCCGGGTGATTGCTCGCCTCGAGATGCATCCTTGGAGTTGAATCACCGAGCTCAGGTGCTTGACAGTGTCGAGCGCTGTCAGAAACGGGGTCAGGCTTTCGCAAGTTGGTACGTCAGCATGATTAAGGTCCCCAATCCGAACATTGCGCCATTGCATGCTTTCCAGGAAGAGATCGCAGCGACGGCCGCTTCAGTCCTAAAACATGTCCTGATTCCGGCATGGCAAGAAGAGAAGGAATCCCTAATCTTCGATAGAGAACGGGTCCAGGAAAGAAAAAAAGAAGAAAATGGCATCGTCCTACCCGTAGCCAAAAATGTCCCAGAGCACGTTCTGGCAGCCGAAGAATTCTTTGTACTACCCTATGTTGGCTTCATCCAAAATACTCTTGGCCGGATTCGGACCATTGTTCTCAGCAGCCTGTTTCTGTTCGTGGCGACTACACTTGCAGTGTCCAGCTATCCCTTCGATCCACTGCCCGTTCTCGGTGGAATCTTCCTGGGGGTATTCGCAATTGCCGGGGGAGCGATGATTCTTGTTCTTGCCCAAATGAGCCGAGACGCTACGCTCAGCTATATCACGGACACTAACCCTGGCGAACTGGGAGGGCATTTCTGGGTGCAACTGATCACATTTGGTGTCGGACCATTTCTAGGCTTGCTCACGACACTGTTTCCCTCGATAACGGACTTCGTAAGTTCATGGCTGCAACCGAGCATGCAAGCATTAAAGTGAACAGGCAACGAAAGGAGCGATCAGAAAATCGGCCTCTCCGCGTCACTCCGCTACACGACGCTACGTAAACTAAGTACCTCTAACGATTGAACCGTGCATTGTGCTGAGGGCATTCAACATTCGCCACGACTACTTCCTGAAGGGTTAAGAAGAAAGAAGGCAGCGCCATTTTTCGGAAAGCAGATGCAGTCGGGAGAAGGTCTAGATCTGCCGTTAGATTGGATTTTGGCAGCTTCTTCAGCTTTTTCGGGTCGTTTGAGTGTGAGTTGGGTACCAGTTCTCCGGACCCTACTTTAGGTAGGTGGGATATCCCTTGTTGGCAGAAGCGCAATCCATCCTTCGCCGCATGCAAATCACTTAAAATCAGTGCTTGTTTTCTTCATATACTTACATGGACTAGAGTGCTGACCGTGCTCGACTAAGTCCTTTGTTTGCAGCTAGGAAAGCAGTTTTGACCCCACTCGTACGGCCACTTTTACTTTTTCAATTTCTGCTCACGTTGCTCCGAGCATCTCATTCCTCGGAATCCTTGCCAATAGCCGCGTCGATATCTTGTTCTGCGAGTTTGAACAAGCGCAAGAGCAATGTGACAAAATAGGTGAGCGCTTCTCCTCGCTTCGGTTCGTACATGCTTACAAGAATGTGCTCGTTGTCCCAATCCCTGTAGGGTTCCTTCAGCCGCTGGTACCAATCCCAATCAGGTGTTGCTGCCGCGCCACGCCCGAATTCGCTGTCCAATCTGGTTGCTAAAAAAGGCAAAATACGTCCCTCGCGCTCCCTGTCCTTCACTATGCCGAAATAAAAGCCGCAAGCGTTCCCAGTTGCCCAGCTCGACAGTCCGATACTGTATTTGTCACGCCATGCCTCCTTACCAAAATATAATCCCGCCCACTTGCTTAACGGATCACTCTTAATCTCATTGCGGAAAACCACCACATTTGGTTCCATGACTAGCTCATTTTCCAATGCTTCGGCGAACTTGCAGATCACCGCCGATTTAATTCTCGAAAATCGAGCGCCGACCGCACTGGCAAGTTCAAGGTTGTGCTTATTCAATAGTGCATATGCCACAATCACATCATCCGAAATGTTCATGGTTCTTCCCTCCAAATCGGACACAGGAAACTGACGAAGCAAATACTCGCGAAAATCCCGCAGAAACCACCTAACTTTGTCGGCTTCGCATTCCCGAATGCACTCGTCTAGCCACGCACACATGATTTTCGGGTAGCTAAGAATCTTTAATTGGCTCCTCCGCTCCAAGAGTATCCTGCGCTCGGAGGAAATGCTCGACTGTTCTGGAGGCAATCCATCGCGCGACAGGTAGACGCAGAGAAAATGCCCTTTTGACTCCCGGTCCAGGTCGTTGA
>Ga0207141_10323_pt1 | contig 10223 bp, 6 predicted proteins | sample Alteio_BWMinHeat_5_FD_153553 | JGI IMG/M metagenome (GOLD analysis project Ga0207141, IMG submission 153553) | Enriched cells from forest soil in Barre Woods Harvard Forest LTER site, Petersham, Massachusetts, United States -... | ecosystem: Environmental > Terrestrial > Soil > Temperate forest >... | reverse complement strand
GCTACCGGGTAAATTTCTTCAATGCGGATGACCCGTCGCGGGGTCTGATTCTGCAAGACTTGACGGTCACCGAACTGCCGGTGGTGGCCTCCATTGACTCCATGGTGCGGTTCTCAGCGCCGCAGACGCGGCACGGAGAGCCGATTCAGGCATGGAGAAGTTCGCGACCGCTGTGCGAAGGGAAGAATCAGGCAGCGGCCACAACGGAAGGGTGTCCCGTTCGCTTGACCGAAGAGGCGCAGGCCGTAACTGTTGCCAAACTCACGCGAGGACGGAACGTGGTGCAGGTGCACGACGGGAAGTGCGCCGAAGGGGCTGGGAAGGGGTCCCCGGACAGCAATCGAAATCCGGATAACAACCTCTGTCCGACAGCAGGTGTCAACATCGATTTGTTTCCCTCCACGACGCTTTACGTAACGGCCACGGTAGTCGATCCGAACGCCAAGCACTGGGACCCGGTACAAAAGATCTTTGTTACGGGGCCGATGGAATCGCACTTGTTCTACCAGGTCGGCGGGCGTCATCCCGATCTGAACCGGAATGGGATCGACGATTTCATCGACATTCTCCAGGGCAAATCGAAGGACATAAACGGCGACGGCGTGCCGGACGAGGTGCAGCACTGTCTAAAACAACTGGCCGAACTGGACGGCTGTGAGAAGAAGGAAGGCGACTTGCAACGACTGTGGGCGGACGCGGAACGGCAAGAGGTCGGGCTGGCGTCGTGCGAGCAAAGTTGCCAGGGCAAGCCAGGGGAAGAAGCGTGTGAGAGACAGTGTGACGAGCGTCGGGAAAAGGTTGACGCCCGCGAGCATGACCTTGAAGAGCGCTGGCACCGCCAGGCTCATGAATGCAGAGAAGCTCTCCACCAGTTCAAGCACTGTGAGCAGGAGTTCATGGAGTCAACACACGCGCGATGAATCAAGATAACAAGCCGCAAGGGGAGTAACCCGAGGTTCCGCGGAGATTGCCTCGAGCGCCTCCTATGTTGCCTAAGAAACAGCCAAGCAAGTCTGCCAGTTGTTCGGCGAGTCTCACCGTACCAGAACTACACCAATCGAAGACGACCGTGCTTAATACGCTGGCGTCTGCACATTCCCGTCGGAGCTACAAACACGCCATCGACAAGTTCATTGCCTGGTATTGCTCTGAGCCTCGACTGGGGTTTAATCGATCCGTCGTGGTGCGATACCGCTCGTTCCTTGAGGGTCTTTCCCTGTCCGCCACTACGATCAATCTTCATCTTTCCGCTATCCGGCACTTGGCCGATGAGGCTGCGGAGAGCGGTTGGTTAAGCTCGGAGCTGGCAATTGGAATCCGGCGAGTTAAAGGAGTCAAGCGGCTTGGCCGGAGGATTGGCAATTGGCTAACTGACGATCAGGCGCAAGAATTATTGAATGCCGTTTCTCAAAACACCCTGCGGGGCAGGAGAGATGCGGCTCTGATCGGATTGCTGCTCGGGTGCGGTCTGCGGCGCTCGGAAGCCGTGAGCTTGCGGTTGGATCAGCTGCAATTGAGAGAAAGTCATTGGGTGATCGTCGATATGGTTGGGAAGGGTGGACGGCTGCGAACGGTACCTGTGCCGACTTGGTGCAAGGAGCTGATAGATGTTTGGCTCCGCGACTCGCGAGTGACTGAAGGCAAAGTATTTAGACGAGTTTCGAAGAACGGGGCTCAGCAGGATGCAGGAGTCACAAGCGACGTAGTCTGGTATGCAGTGAAACAATATGCGAAGCGAATCGGCGTTGACCGTCTTGCACCCCACGATCTTCGTCGCACGTGCGCCCGCCTCTGTCATGGTGCTGGAGGGGAACTCGAGCAGATTCAGTTTCTCCTTGGTCACGCCTCCGTGCAAACGACCGAACGGTACATCGGATGCCGGCAGAATTTCAGAGAAGCGGTCAATGACCGATTTCAAATCTCCCTCGCAAACAACGCGCCTTAAGAACTCCAGGGCTGCCGCGTGATAATCCGGTTTATCTGGAAGAACAGAAGAGTCGCTACTGAAGGGGAAGGCTGCATTGATCATAGTCGCGAAAACCGCGAAACGTGGGACACGCTAGAAAATGAACGAACGTCAATCAGGGATTCCCTTAGTTAGGGCACGTAGGACCATACGGTGCCGTAATTGTGACTGCCGCCTGTTGTTGTCGTACCGTACAATCTGCCTTTGGCAGTGCGGAGCACTTCACCCATAGGTCCCGCACCGTCCGAGTGTTGAAAACTGTGCAGCAGGATGAACACGCCGCTCGCGCTCAGCTCGTACAACGCTCCGTAGTCCTCAGCGCCGCAGTATCTCGTCACGCCAAACAGATTGCCGTCACTGTCTAGAGTCACGCCGGCCGAAGGGTAACAGCCGTCTGAAGTGCCTCCCGCAAAGTTGTGCAAAATAGTCTCCGTGCCGGTACTGTCCACCTTCCAGATAGTCCCGTAGTTGCTGGAACCGCCCTGGAATGTAGTTCCATACAAGTTTCCAGTCTCGTCAACCACAACCGATCCTTGCGGCATCAGCCCGTCCGACGTACCTCCCGTAAAGCTGTAAAGCTCAGTAAACTTTCCCCCGTGGGGCAGTTCGTACACGGATCCATAAGCGTTAGTGCCGCCCTCGGAGGTCTCGCCATAAAGGTTGCCAGCCTTGTCCATCGTCAAATGTCCATATTCCGGGTAGCGATACTCGCTGTCTGACGGAATCTCGGTAAACTTTCCTGCACTGTCGATTTCGAATATCGTCCCATAAAGGACGGAGCATCCGTGCGTAGTTCCGTACAAGTTGTGGGCGTTGTCCATCACCAACCCTTGAAGCGGATCGCAGCTGTGGTCATCGTAGCTGCCCATAAAGTTATAGAGCACCTTGCCTTTCCTTGCGGTGTCGATCTTGAAGGCGGTGCCGAAACCGCCAGAACCTCCATAGTAGGTTGTCCCATAAAGGTTACCTTTCTTGTCCCGAGTCAGCGGTGTTTCGGGATTTGCTCCGTCCATGCAGTTCGTCTGCGAGCAAAACGTGTACAGCACGGTTTCTGCTCCGGTGGTGTTCACCTTGTAAATCACACCGTAACCGCGGCCGCCCCCGTAGGTAGTCCCATAGAGGTTTCCAGACCGGCCCTGAATTACTCCTGCGATAGGCGTAGCCCCGTCCGAGCCGCCGGTGAAATCGTGAAGCGTGGTAAAAGTTTGGGCTTGGCCAAAAACTGACAACCCAAGCACCACCAGGAATGCCAATGCAATTCCTTTCAGCCTCATCGTAATCAATCCTCCTCCCCTTCTTGCTCCCCGTCTCGGGAGTCTCTTCTCCAGCAATGGCACCATATATTCTTTTTCACCGGCCCTGCCTAGCATGTGAAAAGGTTGGGTCGTAACGCCACGCCCAATTCACAATCAAGGAAATGTAATCTCCCACAATGTCCCGTCACCCGCTGTGCCACCCAGGAACGTGGTGCCATAGATGTCGCCGTTGGCATCTACAAAAGGATTGGCATAGGGTTCGGCCCCGTCACTGCCGTCAAAACTATGTAGAGTAGTAAAAATCCTGCTGGAAGTGATCTCCCAAACAGTTCCATTGCCCGAAGCGCCTCCGCTTGCAGTTGTGCCGAAAAGACCAGCTTTGCAACCTCCGCTGTTCTGAAGTTGGCAGGTCACGCCGCCGACGGGATCGGAACCATCCCGCCCTGAGAAGCTGTGCAGCAGGGTAAACTTGCGATTCGAAATGTTGTACTGCCACGCCGTGCCATGGCCCGAAGCGCCATGGGCCTGTGCGGTCCCGTATAGGATGCCATCTTGAGCCGCGATCGTGCCGCTCGGAAATCCACCGTCTTTGCCACAAGTGAAGGAGTGCAAAACCTGGAAGGAGTGCTCTGCATGTAGCCTAAATAACGTGCCACAACCATAGGCACCGTAAGATTCGGCGACTCCGAAAAGGTCGCCATCAGAGTCTCGGTACATGGTTCCCTGATACGGGTTGCCGCCATCTCGTCCGCCGGCAAAACTGTGCAGCACCCATTCCTTTCCCGTCTTTATGTTAACTTTCCACACGGTGCCAAAGCCATAAGTGCCTCCGTCGATACTTGTTCCGTACAGAGAGTTGCCCTTCACCACCACGCCAGAATACGGAAACAGCGGATCTCCAGTGGCGGATCCGAAGTTGTAGGCTACATTCAAAACCCCATTCTCCAGGTAAAATACGGTACCTGCCCCATGGGAACCACCATTTTCTGTGGTGCCAACGAGTTCGTTATCTTTGCCAAAGGTGAGGCCCGCAAACGGGTTGGCCCCATTGCTGTACGTGAAAGCGTACAAGGTTGACAACGTACCGGAACCGAACAACCACAACGTTCCGTAAAGAGACCCTCCGCCAGTGCTTGCCGTGCCGAACACTTTGCCCGAGCTGTCCACAATAGGTTGCCCGGAAACGTTACCTCCGGTATTATTGCCATCGTTAAAGCTGCAGAGAGTGGTGAACGTCTGTGCTTGTGCTGCAGATGCTCCCAGCACGACTATCCCGATAACGATCAAAGCACTAAGACCCGCCAACGTATTGCAACTTGAATGGGCACGTTCTGCCTGAGACATTTCATAGCTCCGGATTCAGAAGCGAATCAAAGACGCTGGACTTTCGTCTCAAGGATTCACCTGCCCAAAAAACACCTGGTCGTTTGAACGGTTGGGAAGAACAAAGTCCAACTTCCCATCGTTATTGAAATCCCCCATGCCATCATAGAAGCAGCAGAAATCTGAAGATGCGTTGAACACCAGCGGCTCTTCGAATGAGCCGTCACCCTTGCCCAAGAAAATATTGAGATTTTGGTCTCCGTAATAGTCGACCAGATCAATGGCAAAGTCCACATTACCATCGCCGTTGAAGTCGCCAACATTAATGCCAACGTCGTCTTGCCCGTTGACGTCGAATCCTCCGCTCACTACGAATGTTCCATCGCCATTGCCCAATAGCACCGAAATTCCGTCCGTAACCAGATCGAGCTTTCCATCATGATTGACGTCCACCGCGGTAACGCCGGAAGAGGCATAGGGGATGCTGTAAGAACTTGCCATCTCGAATGTGCCATCGCCATTACCAAGTAGAATGATTACCTGCCTGCGGGAGTCGATTATGCAGGCCAGATCGAGCTGTCCGTCGCCGTTAAAATCACCGACCGCAACGGCGCCGACACTCTCGCCGTCGTCAAAGAAAAATCCGGGTGTAAAGGTCCCATCGCCGTTACCGAGATAGACATTCGGCCAGGAAATCACATCAATTTTGCCGTCTTCGTTGAAGTCGCCAATGGCGTTCAGCGGGGCAGTATTCAGTCCGTATTTAGGCGCTTGCGTAAAGTACCCTTTGCCGTCACCCAAAAAGAAATACACGCCCGTGAACCCGTTGGAATAAGAAACAGCCAGGTCCAGGTTCCCATCGCCGTTAAAGTCTGCGGCCTGAAGGGCGAAGATGCCATCAAAATTGAGATCGGTAACCACAGGTGTACTAAACGACCCGTTCCCTTTTCCAAGAAAGACCTCAATCGCCCCACTTTGCTGGCTGTCGTTGTTTATGCCGAGAGCGACATCCAGTATGCCGTCGTTATTGAAGTCGCCCACGGCAACTACTCCGCCGGAAGGAAGACTTTGTTGTGTAAACGACACTTTTTGTGTCCGCTTTTGGATGGGGAAATAGACGACGTTCGAGGTTCGTTTGCCAGGGTTCACCACGGTGACCCAAGCCGTGTGTGCCTTTGCTACGTCAGCCGCCGTAATCTTCGCCCGCAGCTGGTTGCTGGAGACGATTTTGGTGATGCGCGGTGAGCCGTCCCAATGGACAATCGCATTTGACGCAAAGCCATATCCGTTCAAAGTCAAAGTAAATGGCTTGCTTCCTGGAGCAACGCTGTCCGGGACCAGAGGCTGAGAAATCATCGGCAGGGGAGCCGACTTTGCAAATAATGCCGTAGCCAGCAAAATCACGAATGCACAAGGGCTTGCAATTTGTTTCATAACTCCTCCAAGCAGGACCCTGGCTACGAACAAGCCTAGGTGCCAGTTCCAGCCAGCGCCACCTTTTGCGGGCTGCCGCCGCCGTCATCCGAGATTTGCAACTCCGCGTTTTTCTGCCCGTTCGATTGCGGTTTGAAATTGACTTTGATGGTGCAGTGACCGCCAGGCGGCACCTTCTCGCCGCAACCGGTACGCTGAGAAAAATTGTCCGCACCACCTCCAACCACTGCGATGTTACTGATCACAAGTGACGATTTTCCGGTATTAGTAAGCCTGACCGCGACCGCGGGGCTCTTCGTTCCTACCTTCTGGTCGCCGAAGTTGACTCCTATGTCCGAGAGCTTGACCACCGTGCCGACGCCTGATAACGCAACCGTTTGCGGACTTCCCTTGGCATCGTCAAAGACGGACAGTTGACCAACAGTGCGACCTCTCCTGCTCGGATCAAATCGCACGGCGATATCGCAATAGTCCCCCACCTGATACAAAACGGTGGGACAGTTATTCATTTGGCTAAATAGCCCTGTAACCGAGATGCCTGACAAGTTCACTGGAGCGTCACCGGTATTGGTCAATCTTGCGACCTTGATATGACTACTTGTCCCAATCAACTGATCGCGAAAGTCCATTTTCGCCGGCCTCAAGCTGACCCTGATAAAATGAGGTTTCCCGTCCTGATTGAAGTCCGCCAGCGTCCCGTCGACCGAGCTGCCGCAACACGAGTCGCCTGTTCGCGTAAATCCGTGGCTGCCGGGAACTGCGCTTTCTGGACGGAGGGGCTGATTGATTTGTGGTACGGATTGAGCCCACACGACTGCGCTTCCAAAGAACGCAAGAAGACTGCCGAGGACGCATCGACATTTCATAAAATCCTCCGCCGGACAACTTCGGAGCCAGTGAAGCCGGGCATATGGTGCGAGCGCCGCAATTAGTGCGGGTTAAGGAACGTGATCACTTTGTCACCATCCAGACCACCTTGTTGCTTCACCGAACATGTTGAATAGCAATGTCACAGAGCCCGGAAAGGTTCCATTTGCGAGCGCCAAGTCAGGTTTACCGTTTCCCTTAAAATCGGCTGAAGTCATTGACAAGGGCACGCCTACAGTAATAACTTGCACAGATCGATAGGTTCCGTCTCCATTGCCAAACCATACCGCCAGGTCGTAATCGCCGTACAGTACGGCCAGGTCAAGATTTCCATCTGAGTTAAAATCGGCGATTACGACGCTTTCGCCAAAGGATGAAAGCTGATAAGAGATTGGCTGCTGAAAGGTTCCATCGCCGTTCCCTAGAAGGATATCCAGCACGGCTGGCTGGTCTGCGACCGATACCAAATCGAGAATGCCATCATGGTTAACGTCCGCAGTTGCAATGTAGCCATATACTTGGGTTGTCAGTGGTGCCTGAAACGTTCCGTCTCCGTTCCCTAGCAGCACAAAGACGGCGTCGTTGCCCCCTCCGAACGCCAAGTCCAGGTTGCCGTCTTTGTTAAAGTCGCCGGCTATGACTTCTAGAAAGAAACCTTGTCCTCCTCCCGTGTCAAGCTTCTGCGGCGCCTGCAACGTTCCGTCTCCGTTTCCCAGCAGCAGACTCGCGTAGTCTTCCTGGGCATCTACCACGTCCAACTTGCCATCGTTATTAAAGTCGCCGATCACCAGCGATGTTAGTCCTTCCCCCTGACCGGCGTAGTAACTGGATGCAGGCTGAAAAGTCCCATCGCCGTTGTTTAATAAAACACTGATGTCTGCACTAAAATAGCAAGCGGCCACAATGTCCAGATACCCATCCCCGTTCATATCCGCAAGTACGACCTGCGCAACATTTGACGCTACAGGGTATGTGACAGGTGGCTTGAAGTTCCCATGCCCAGAAGCTAGCAGCACTTGTACAGATCCCAATTCCGTTGCAACGACCATATCCTGCATTCCATCGCCGTTGAGATCGCCAGCCACCACTCCACTAGCTCCATCTCCAACGGGGACGTTCCGATTCGTCAAGAATCTACCGTTTCCTTCCCCCGTTAACACGCTGATTGTGTTTGTAGCGGAATTGGCAGTGACCAGATCCAGTTTACGATTGCTATGAAAATCCCCAACGGCAACAGCCACAGGGGTCGGCCCCGCCAACCAGTTCCGCGGAGTTCCCAAATTGCCTTTCCCGTCCCCCGGTAAGACCGTCACATCATTGCTTCCCTTATTCACCGTGATCAGGTCGGAGTATCCGTCGTTGTCCACATCAGCCGCCACAATCATGACCGGATCCTCTCCGGTAATTGAGCTGTAAGTATGGATGTTCCCGAACCTTCCGTTACCTTGTCCGATCAGAATGGTCACGCCGTTTTGCGAGGACACTGCCAGATCCAAAACTCCGTCACGGTTAAAGTCTGCTGCGGTAATAGATAGAGTCGGATTGCCAATGCCATACAAGGTTGGAGGTCCGAATGTACCATTGCCCCGCCCAAGAAACACGTAAACATTGTCGCCGACGGTTGCGGCAAAATCCAAAGTGTGATCGCCGTCAAATACACCTGTCACCAAGGCTGTCGCGCGCTCGCCCAGCAGGACGACTTGCACGGGCGACCGGAAAGTGCCATCCCCATTGCCGAGGAGAAGCGAGATGGAGTTCTCTCCAGCAGAAAACAGATCGATGTTGCCATCGCCGTTAGCATCCCCTGCTGCGATTAGCGAGCAGCCACCTTCCGGATAGTACGTTCCCACCTCTCGAAACTTGCCATCTCCCTCGCCGAGCAGGATGGTCAGAACGTTATCGTAAGCACTACTGCTGGCGACCGCCAAGTCCGGCTTACCGTCATGATTAAAGTCGGCGACCAGCACGGCCACAGGATAGGCTCCAACAGCATAATCGTGGCCGTGGCGGAACCTACCCTTACCGTCGCCGAGCAATATGCTGACGGAACTTCCCACTTCGTTGACCACTACCAAATCGAGCTTGTGATCCCCATTGAAATCGCCTGTCGCCAGGGCAGCTGGAACTTGGAGATATCCTGCGCCGTACGTTGCAGGCGTTTCAAAAATGCGCGTCGCACTAGCGAGTGCCAACGGTGTGAGTAGGAATGCAAACAGGCAACAAGTGGCCCACCTTCTGGCGACCATGCGATTCTCCGATCTGCGAGAGCTCCCTGGTCCAACTGCGGCGAACAGCGAAGGGGTCCTTCGGCGCGAGGGGTGTCGCGTCTTCCGAATTAGCTGACTACTCCACTCTTTGAAAAGCCTGAGCTCTCGCTTTAGGCTCGGTAAAGGTAAGACTAGTCTTGGACAGACAGAATCTTCCTCCCATGCCCAAATCCGCCAGTAGTATAGCGCAGCGAAGAGCGGTACCCTTCTATGATTTGTGCCAGTGTGAAACAATTTTCATACGGACCGCCCCCTACAGTCCGAGATTCCGAACCGGCGCCGCCCCAAAGATTGCCTCGATCGGTGACAGTGGTAGCCGCGAATGGCAGGGCGGAATTTCGTGCCCAACCACGATTTCCCGAGGTTGGACCGGACGCAGTTCAGAAAAATTACCTGAACAGGTCCAGGAACATCTCCCGCGCCTGGGCATCGCCGAGAGCCGGTGTGCTGCACTCATTAATTATTGGCCATCGGCCCGCTCGAAGCCATCCACCGGATTGCCGCTGACGGCATTGCACTCGCACAAATAGTCGAACTGTGAAGACAGGCCGAAAGCTTGCGCCGTGCTGTGGGCAGGTTCCAGCTTGCGCTTGGGATCTTCCATGACCTTGCGCCAGGCAATGACATGGGCGCGCGTGACGGTGAGCAATTGCGCGCGCTCCCTTAGTCCAGTAGAGGACCAGAGTTCGGAAACGTCGCGTTTGTACGCACGGCGGGTTTTCTCACTCTTGAAATTGGCGAGCCACTCGATCTCTGGAGGAGCTTCGGCGAGCTCGCGTACTGGGCCGGTGTGGGGGTTTCTTTGGGAACCGGAATCAGCCCAGAAGTCATGGCCCCTACCCGTGTTGCTTAAACGCGATAATGTATTTTATCGGGTTACAAAGTCAAGCCGGGGAGCGAACGCTCACAAGCGTTGCACAACGGCTCTCTCCGCGTCTTCGAGCGCACGCAAGTCGTAACTTCCCAGATGCCCGTTTCTGATAGTCTCCGAATCGCCGCCCACACGCCCGGAGAGATTCCGCACTTCTTAGACCCCCATCGCGACGAAGACTTGCGCGGCGGACAGCTATTCCACAGATACGTACGCTTTCAACCCCAGTTGGTAACCTC
>Ga0207141_10322_pt1 | contig 10252 bp, 8 predicted proteins | sample Alteio_BWMinHeat_5_FD_153553 | JGI IMG/M metagenome (GOLD analysis project Ga0207141, IMG submission 153553) | Enriched cells from forest soil in Barre Woods Harvard Forest LTER site, Petersham, Massachusetts, United States -... | ecosystem: Environmental > Terrestrial > Soil > Temperate forest >... | reverse complement strand
AGCGTCAGGCGGCTTGACGAAGCATCCCACACCGTGAGGCTTGCATTGGGATCGAGCGATGACGGCAGCAGGAAGGGGAATACGCTGAGCCCGGCCGTCGCGATCACTCCGGCAATGCTGAGTGCGCTCGCCACGAAGCTGAGGATATACCGGCGGGCTCCAAGCATCAGCACGGCGCCCAGAGCGCCGGCCACGGCGAGCAGCGGCGCAGCCATCGTCCAGGGCATGGCGCCATAATTGGCGAGCCAGGCCCCCGAGGCATGCCATACCGTCTTCAGCAAGGGGTTCGACGGACCATCATGCGGGACCATGCCAGCCAGCTGGTAGCCGTCGATGCCCTTGGCGACCCAAATGCCCGCCAGCACGAACAGCACGACCATGGTGAGCGCCGCATAGCGCGCGAAGGATATGGCCCGGCCTGCTACCGGCTGACCAGCCTTGAGGGCCACATAGGTGCCGCCATGCATGACCAGCATGGCGACACTCACCAGCCCACATAGGAGCGAGAAGGGATTTAGAAGTCCGAGCAGCGATCCGGCATAGGTCATGCGCAGGGTCTCGTCGAAGCTGAAGGGCACGCCCATGATAACGTTGCCGAAGGCGACCCCGAAAACCAACGACGGCACCAAGCCGGCGACGAACAGCACCCAGTCCCAGATGCTGCGCCAAGTCGAGTTGGCGAGCTTGGACCGGAACTTGAAGGCGACCGGACGCAGGATCAGCGCGCACAAGATCAGGAACATAGCGAGGTAAAAGCCTGAGAAGGCGACAGCGTAGAGTAGCGGCCAGGCTGCGAAGATCGCTCCGCCCCCCAGAATGAACCAGACCTGGTTGCCTTCCCAGACCGGCCCGACCGTATTGATGACAACGCGCCGCTCGTCATCGGTCTTGCCGACAAAGGGGAGGAGCATGGCGGCACCCAGATCAAACCCGTCCATGATCGCAAAGCCGATCAGGAGGATGCCCAGCAGCGCCCACCAGATCAGGCGCAGTGTTTCATAGTCCAGCATGGTGCGATCCTTTCAAGGATTATTCGGCCGGGGCCGGAAGCGGTGCCGCTGCCGGATGTTGTGGCTGGCGTGGTTCGGCCACCGACGGGCCGAGGCGGATCGCCTTGGCCATGAGGTACACATCGACGACGAGAAGCGTCGAATAGAAGACAATGAAGCCGACGAGCGTGGTCAGGACATTGCCGGCCGACAGGCTCGATACCGCCAGGAAGGTCGGCAGCACGCCTTCGATCACCCAGGGCTGGCGGCCGACCTCGGCAACGAACCATCCCAGTTCGGCGGCGATCCATGGCAACGGCAACGACAGCAAGGCCATCCACAAGAACGCCTGCGCTGAGACGAGACGTCGCGTTGATGCCAGGTAGAAACCGACGGCAAAGAGCAGAATGAAGAAAAAGCCCAGGCCGACCATCACGCGGAAGCTCCAGAAGAGCGGCGAGACTTGCGGCACCGTGCTCCAGGCGGCCTTCTCGACGTCTGCGCCAGTCGCATTGAGGATATCCGCGCGTGACTTCTTCAAGAGCAGCGCATAGCCCAGATCGTCCGCATGGGCTTCAAGCACGGCCCTGGCGTCCGCATTACTGCGGTCGGCATGGAGCTTTTCGAGAGCTCCGTAAGCGACCAGCCCCGAGCGGATGCGCGTCTGGGCATGGGCGACGAGATCGTTGATGCCAGGAACCTCGGTGCTGATCGAGCGCGTGGCAATGAGGCCGAGCATCCAGGGCACCTTGACCTCATAATCGGTCCGGTGCTCCTCCTGGTTGGGCAGGCCGAACAGCGTGAAGGAGGCCGGCGCCCGCTCAGTGATCCACATAGATTCGATGGCGGCGATCTTCATCTTCTGGTTTTCGCCAGCCGTGTAGCCGCTCTCGTCCCCCAGCACGACCACCGACAGGGCCGCGGCGAGACCAAAGCTAGCCGCGACGGTCATCGAACGCTTAGCGAGCTCGACATGGCGGCCACGCAGGAGGTAGAGGGCGCTAATCGCCAGCACGAACACAGCGCCGGTGACATAGCCCGCGCTGACAGTGTGTACGAACTTGGCCTGTGCGACTGGATTGAAGATCACCTGCTGGAAATCGGTGACCTCCATACGCATCGTGTCGGGGTTGAAGCGGGCGCCAATGGGATGCTGCATCCAGCCATTGGCGATGAGGATCCACAAGGCCGAAAGGTTGGAGCCGAGCGCCACGAGCCAGGTCACGGCCAGATGGGCGATCTTGGACAGCCGTTCCCAGCCGAAGAAGAACAGCCCGATGAAGGTGGCTTCCAGGAAGAAGGCCATCAGGCCCTCGATCGCCAGCGGCGCCCCGAATACATCGCCGACATAGTGACTGTAATAAGCCCAGTTCATGCCAAACTGGAATTCCATGGTAATGCCGGTGGCGACACCCATGGCGAAGTTGATGCCGAATAGCACGCCCCAGAACTTCGTCATCTGCCGCCAGATCTCGCGGCCGGTCATGACATAGACGCTTTCCATAATGCCGAGCAGGACGGCAAGACCGAGCGTCAGGGGGACGAACAGGAAGTGATACATGGCCGTGAGGCCGAATTGCAGCCGCGAGAGCTGCACGACATCCATGGCGAAAGTCACCGCTCCAGTTTCCTTTGCTGAGGACTGCCGGCATCCGTACCGATCAGCCTTGTTGCGATGGTGCCGGCATCCAGCTTTGGTCGTTGCCCGGGGCTGAACACGAAAAGCGCAGCCGCTGTCACCACCACGAGCTTGATGGCGAAAACGATGGCGACGTCCCGTGTGAGCGAATGCTTCGGCATCACGCACTTATCCGACACGCCGGGAAGACCCGCTTTGATCTGGATCATGTCGAAATCGGCCAGGCACGAGCCCGGGCACTTGAGGCAGGTCAATATCCTGTGCCCGCAATCGTGCATCCTGACGGTCAGATGGCCAACCGGTTCAATAATCGGCGGCCAATCAGGTCAAAGCGATGGAGGCTTTTATGCGCGTAAAGGATGTGATGACACGCAAGGTAGTCAGCGTGCTGCCACAGTCGACGCTCGCTCAAGCAATCGACGTCATGATGCGCTCGAATGTGAGCGGCCTGCCGGTTGTCGGCGAGAATGGTTCGCTGCTCGGCATCGTCAGCGAAGGCGATCTACTGCGTCGTCCGGAAATTGGCACTGAAGGACCGCGGGCGGGCTGGCTCGAAAGCTTGTTCCGCCCAGGTCATACTGCGGAGTCCTATGCTCATAGCCACGGACGGTTCGTCGACGAGATCATGACCACCAACGTCGTCTGGGTCCGTGAAAACGAACGGCTTGAGGACGCTGCCCGACTTATGCAGCAACATGACATCAAGCGGTTGCCGGTCATTCGCGACGATAAGGTTGTCGGTATTATTTCGCGGGCAGATTTTGTGCGGGCACTGGCCGGCTTCGTTCGACCGTCCTACGAGGATCAGCCGGTCCGCGACCAGGCCATCAAGGCAGCCATCGAAGCAGAACTCAAGGCCGAGCCCTGGGCTCCGGTCGGAACGGTTGGCATAGAGGTGAAAGACGGCATCGTCGAGCTGAATGGCGTCCTCACCAACGAGAGCCAGCGCAACGCCGTCCGAATCATCGCGGAAAATGCCGATGGTGTGACGGCCGTGCACGACAATCTGAGTTGGGTTGAACCAATCACCGGTTTCGTCGCCCCTCCCCCGGAACGCAGTGGCGAGGGCCCGATTGCCCGATGAGGTACGGTCCGGGATTTTTCGAACACTCACAAACGGTGCGTGTGAAGAATAATCTGGGATATTGAACGGCCGGCTTCCTATTGCCGGCCATTCTATTTGTCCTAACCAAAATCCAACCCGTCCAATCCAAACCGAAGAACCGTCAATTGCTCAAAAAAAGGCAAATCGGGGTCTTCTTGAGCATTTCGTAGGTATCCCCTCCGACCGTCCAGTCATGCAGCCGCGCATGCGCCCGCCCCCCCATGACGATCAATCCAGCCTGCTTTTCCTTTGCGACAGCCAGGATGTGCTGTGCCACGGAACAACCATCCTCGGATCTCACGATTGCCTCAGACTTGATAGCGTGACGACTGAGAAAGACCGCCACATCATTCGTTTGCAAATGTGCTACCTCTCGTCGGTCGATCGAGGCGACCTCGACGACAGTGACGTTCCCGGCCTTTTGCAGAAATGGCAGCGCGTCCAGAAGGGCTCTGCGGGCTTCGCGGGTATCCTTCCAGGCAATGACAGCTCCGGTGCCCAAAGGGCTCGCATCGATCGTGGGGGGAACAACCAGGATTGGGCGTCCCGTTCGCAAAAGAAGGTCAGCTGGCCTTGCGACCTGATGAGAGGCAAACTCGCCTATGGTCTGGCCGATGAGGATCAAATCAGCGGCGCGCGCTTCGTGAGCCACAAAGTGGCCCGGATCATTGATCGAGCACCGCCACTCCAGGAAGCAGCCGCGTTGGCCGACAATCTTGCGAAAGAGCCGCTCCGAGCACCTCAGGTCGGCTTCTGCGTTGTCCTGTTGCAAGGAAGGTGTCTCGCCGGCTCTCGTGCCAAATTTCAAGGAGGCAGTTACCGGTGGAGTAGGTACGCTCGCCGATATGCCAATGACGCGGGCACCACTAATCGCCGCGATATCGCAGGCAAGGTTGATACGGGATGCGACGTAATTGCTGGTGTCGACATATACCATGATGGCTGCGTAATTCATCTTGGCAAACCTCCCGATCAGGCACTGCGAGCGTGTTCATAATGAACACCGATTTTCCAGCCTGAAATTGAGCCCGATCAATGAAACCATGTTTTCGGTGAGTTGAACTCTCGAATATGCGCTATGGGGCTCGTCTCAGCTAAAGCGTTCGAGCCCAGAACAGGCTCGCAGGCATAGCGTCCGCGAGGCCACGCCAGGTCGCGTCAGTGCCCATATATCTCATCACCAAAGAGGGGCGAAGTTGGCGTCTGAACTCTGATAAATCCGGCATTCCGACGCCACGGCAGCTTTTGCACGCCGTGGTGAGATCGAATTAGCCGCGGGCGACCTTCTCAATGTCCTTGGTCGGCAAGGCATCCCGCATGTCGGCCAAGGGGCGATTGACCCGTGTAACATAATCAACGGGTATGCCGGTCTACAGCATGGCGGCCTTGTCGAGGTTCTCGCTTATGCGTTCCAGTTCGTAGTCAACCAATTTCCAGTTTCCGGACTTGGCGGTTTACGAGAGCTTGATGTGACGCAGTTGAGCGCGGATCATGATTTCGCCGAAACCAGGCAAAGCCAATGGATCGCAATTCCCCGGCATTGCAAGAGAAGCCGATGCGAATGGCATATCCCCTCCAGCGGCCGGAAGTGCCGTCATCAACGCAATCGCCGCGCCAAGAACGATAGGCTTCATATCTCGCCCCTTTCGGAAGAGCGCTTCGCGCCGAGGAGGCGCTACACGCGCGTGCGTGGATGAGGATTTTACAAACCCAGCATTGATCAAGATCAACGCCGGAGAGCCGATGCAAATCGGGGCAATGCCGAGCATTTCGCCAAGCCGCATTTGGACAAAAAACACACTGCCAGCATGCGCGATGGCGTCGTCTTATCACATGCTCAAAACCAAATTGATCATTCGAGGGCGTCTAGGCTCGCAACTGTCAACATTTCGAGAGATGGCTCGGAGGCCGACAAGCTCATTTGATCTACGACAAGGTCATGATTTTGGACTGTGATAATCATTGGCTACTGATGTCCCAGTCAGCGCAAAAAGCTCTCCAAGCCGGATTGGTATTCCCACCCATGAGGCAAGAGTTCGTCTTCCGCGGCGCGACTGGATCCATACCCACTCGGCAAAAAAACCCAAGCTGATTTCCATTGATCAAAGGGTTAGGTCCATGCCCCTCGCTGAAAACGGTGTCGAAACCCCTCAGCTCACGAGCAGACTTCAGGTTCTATGGGCCCGTCTGAAGGAGCATCCTTTGTCCCGTGTTGGTCCGGGCCTGATTACGGGTGTGGCCGATGATGATCCGAGCGGCATAGCCACATACTCGCAAGCCGGCGCACAATTTGGTCTGAACATGCTTTGGACCATGCCGTTGGCCTTTCCATTAATGGCCGCGATGCAATCCATGTGTGCACGCATTGGACGCGTTACCGGAAAAGGGCTTGCCGCCAATATTAAAGCAGCGTTCCCGCCAATTGTGCTCCAGAGCGTCGTGCTGCTGTTGGTGATTGCCAACGTCCTCAATATCGCAGCGGACGTTGCCGCCATGGGCGAGGTTGCCGAGCTCGTCAGTGGCATCAATCGCCATCTGATGACGGCCTTTTTTGTCCTTGCGACGCTGCTGCTTCAGGTCTTCATCCCTTATCATCGCTACGTTTACTTCTTGAAGTGGCTGACACTTTCTTTACTCGCCTATGCGGCCGTGTTGTTCACAGTGCATGTCCCTTGGGCCGAAGTCGCTCGACGCACGGTCTGGCCAAGCTTCACCCTGAACTCTGATGCGGCAGCGATGATTGTCGGTGTCTTCGGCACCACCATCAGCCCCTATCTTTTCTTCTGGCAAGCCTCCGAAGAGGTCGAGGAGATGCATGCTCGGCATGACGAAGCACCACTAGTCGATGATGCATCTGCCGCCGCAAAGGAGCTTCGTCGCATTCGCTGGGACACCTGGAGCGGAATGCTCTATTCCGACATCACGTCCTTCTTCATCATCCTGGCGACGGCTGTGACGCTGAACGTGGCGGGAATAACCGACATCGAGACGGCCGCACAGGCAGCCAGCGCACTAAAGCCGCTTGCCGGAAATTTTGCCTACATACTCTTTGCCCTCGGTATCCTGGGCGTCGGCCTGATCGGTGTGCCCGTGTTGGCTGGTTCCGGAGCCTATGCACTTTCCGAAGCGCTGGGGTGGAAATCTGGCCTCGAATTGAAAGCCGTCGACGCTCGAGGATTTTACGGCGTTATCGCCGTCAGCGTGCTGGCCGGGCTCGTCATCCAGTACTCGCCAATTAGCCCGATGAAGGCCTTGTTCTGGAGCGCGGTCATCAACGGCGTGGTGGCAGTGCCCCTGATGGTGGTGATTATCCTTCTGGCCTCGAAGAAGTCGGTGATGGGCGCCTACACGGCGAGCAAACCGCTGATCGCACTGGGTTGGATTGCAACAACCGTCATGGGTGCGGCAGCCGTAGTGATGTTTCTGCCAGGCTAGAAGCAACCTGGCCGTGTTTCATACACTCACAAAACTCGATCAAGAATTAGAGGCCCTGAGTAGTCCATGCTTATAAACATCGTACGCGGATCCAACGGCCGGTTGTGGCGAAGGCTCTGCCGAGAGCGGAATGGCGACTTTTGAATATCGAAACGCAAAAGCGAACGTTGGTTTCACTTCTGTCGGCGTCTTAACTTGACCCTTTTCGGATGTTTGATAGATCCGCTTCTCGAAAAATCGTGTGCCCCCGATTTAACTCACGCGATCTGTTAGAGGATGGGTCAAACTCCTCAGCCGGGGATAGAGGGTGATGAAGCGTTTCAACCCTACGCGTCAGGCTTCCCGCCACCGATCGCTCTAGCTTGATTCAGGGCAACCTCAATGAGATAGGCTGCGGTGCTCAGTTCGGTCACTCGGCCGTCGGAGGCAGCCGATGGCGGTGGAAGACCTCGCGCCGCCTGATCCATTTTCGTGTCGCGGGTCGAAATCAGGTTGGCCGCCAGAAGGAACGTCGCGCCGAGCGCCATCGCGACCAGCAAAAGGAGCTTGCTGCGATCCGCGGAGGCATCGGCCTGCGATTTCAGCTGCTGCACCTGGGTCAGGACCCCCTGAAACCGTCCGATCTCCTCTGTGGCCTGATGCGACAGCTCCTTTTCCTGGTCGTCGACCGCGGTGTAGGTGGCGAGGGAGATGTCCTTGCGGGCCGCGTCGACCAGGTTCTTGTAGCGATCGAACGTTGTACGGTAATCGAGCTGCCGATCCAGCGCCAAACTGCCGATGATGGTCTGGATCGCCTCTGTCCTGTCCAGCATATTGAGCTGGAAGAGCTGGGAGATGATCTGGGGGCCGTTGGTCGCGCCTGCCGAGACGCCGGCGGCGCTCATGGCGAAGATCAGGGCGCCCTGCTGCTGGAACAGAATGTATTGCGCCTGCGCATTTTTCACCGTGTCAATCTTCGCGGAAAGGTCTTTCGCGCGCAATTCGAGGGCACTCGAAGCGTTCTCGTAGGGCGCCACGACGAGCTGGGTTCCGAGCGAGCCGATGATGGTAAGCAGGAAACCAATCAACAGTGCCAGTCGCTTGGCCGACCAATAGCGAAGGGTGGCGATTGGCGCCAAACCGATACGCGGCATATGGCTCCGTCCCCCATGGTTCAAACGAACGATTTCAAGTCACGTCGTGCGTTGCTCGGCAAGACGCCGGTGCGTCTCATCGAGAGCTGCCTGCATCAGATCCATCGCCTTGTGCATCGGATCTCCCTCAGCAGTGCGCAGAAGAGTTGCATCCGCCTCAACCAACGCAAGCACGAAGATGATGCTCGAACCGGCCGCCCCCAGCAGGGTTGTGAGCCAGGCCCTGCGAGATCCTTCGGCCAGCAGTTGGAGGAAGCTGTTTTCGCCCGTCGGCACCGACTTTTCGAGGCGCCAGCGCTCGGATCCGACATGCAGGCTTAGCTCGGCCGGCAAGCCATTGGTGGCGGAATAAGTCTTGAGGGACCAGTCGACGCTCTCAGCGGCGATCAGGGCGTCATAGCGCTTCATCGTCTGGCCATAGTCGATCAGCCCGGCCGCGGCGACCTGGGCGAAATAATTGCGCATTGCCTCGTGCCGCCCGTGCACCGCACGGATCATGACCTCTGCCACCGCATTGGCCCCCTCCGGGTTGCGCGAGAAATCTGCCGGAATGAGATAGACCAGTCCTTCGAACGATTGCAGCAGGCCGAGCAGCGCCTGGGCATCGTGGATGATCTTCAATTGCGCCCAGGTCTCGTCAAGGTTTCGAGCGGTTGCCTGCAGGCGGTCAGTGCTTGGCTGCTGATAAAGCTGCGAGGCGGCAATCCCGGCGATGCTCAGGACAAAGCCGACGATGAGGGAAACCCGTTCCACCCTGAGGCGGCGGCCCTGCGAACATAAATTGCTTCTCCACCTGATGCTCATGCGCAAGACCTGTCTCACCTCAGCATTGATACGGCCCGGCTGACAAGCATCCGTTCACCAATCGCAAACGTCCGGTAGGGTGTGGGCTCTTGGTGGGTCACATCGAGGCTTTTCAGAACGGCCAAGCGTCCCTGATTATTTGGCACAGGAGCCTTGGTGTTGTCCCCTCCAAGCAAAAGACGTGTGAACTCGTCCCCTTGTTTACTCAATCCAGACCTTGCCCGTTTCCTGCGCAGCTACCACACGCTCCTGAAATATAGAAATAGGGCCTAGCGGATGCCGATAAAAGCGTGTCGGCGTCTGGGTCCGCGAAGAGCCGAAGGCGCAGCATCTTGACTGGTCGCCGGTTCGGCCTGGTTTCATCTGATCTCCCCAATTCACGGCGGCGGGGAATGATGGTAGCAAAGCGTACCTAGAACCGGGGTCCTTGTGACTGCGGGTGGCAGGCTTGCACAACAGCGCAGCACGGCAATGGCGTCATCGGGATTATCGGGCTTGCTGATGGCGCATGACGTCCCGTGCACCGTCTCAATTGAAAGTGTGATTACGCCATCGCTCGACCTCGCGTAGCGGCTGAACTCCAGCGGTAACGCAAGGCCGTCGATCTACCATCTTTCGTGATGCTCGTTGAAATCGGGGCGTTTGTGCCAGAGGAGTGAGCCCCAGCCAAGGATGGCCATGCAAGGGTGTTGCCTTTCCTCAGACATGTGAGGCCGCGGACAGCGAATCTGCGACCAGTCGGGTGCGGTCTTTGATGGCCCCAATGGCGGATGTCACAAGCTGATCGGGGAAGCTACCGGGCAGCGACGCGATGACGGCCTCTGCTTGCCGTTCGCCGTTCGCTTCAATGTCTTTAAAGATCGCCCGCATCGCCTGGGTGCCGACACCGGCGAGATCCGATGCCTGCATGAAATGTCGTGGCATGATGTCGTGGCATGATGTCGTGGATGGCGCAGTGGCGGTTCTTCCCGACCGACATCGCCAGCTTGAATTTCTTATCTAGCATTTGGTTTGCATCGAGGCTCGGCTGTGCGGTCAGCACGTCGTAGAGCGGCGTCAAGTTGAAGCGTCCGCCAGGAGTGAGGAAGAAGCTGAAGTTCTTCGCGTGGCCGTCCGTCGCGCCAAGCAGCCAGAAGATAATGTTGGC
>Ga0207141_10321_pt1 | contig 10263 bp, 4 predicted proteins | sample Alteio_BWMinHeat_5_FD_153553 | JGI IMG/M metagenome (GOLD analysis project Ga0207141, IMG submission 153553) | Enriched cells from forest soil in Barre Woods Harvard Forest LTER site, Petersham, Massachusetts, United States -... | ecosystem: Environmental > Terrestrial > Soil > Temperate forest >... | reverse complement strand
TTTTCCCAGAGTTTGTGTTGCACATAGGTTTTTTCGGCAGAGTCGCGTGAGAAGGCGGTATCTAGGCGGAGTCGGCCCTGTTTTTCAAGCGCCGTAAAATAATCGGAGTAATAAAAGTCTGTTGCCTTATTGCGCTCGCCAAAGAAGAGCCAGGTGCGGCCTGGGTGTTGGAGAGCAATGCGCTCTTGGAGGAAGGCGCGGAATGGAGCGATGCCGGTGCCTGGGCCGATGAGGATGATGGAGGCATTGGGGTCGTCGGGAAGGGTAAATCCATTGGAGGGTTGGACGTAGATGGGAATGGGAGTTTGCATGGGTTTGGCGTGGTGGCAGAGAAAATGGCTCCCGACGCCGCGGCGCGGGCCAGATTGGGTGGAGTAGGTAAGAGAAGCAACGGTGAGATGGATTTCATGCGGGTACATTTTTGAGGAAGAGGCGATGGAATAGAAACGGGGCAAAAGGGGGAGGAGTTTGGAGGCGAGTTCTGGACCGGAAACGGGAGTGGGGAAGGCATGGAGGATGTCGATGAGGTGATGAGTCTCGAGGATGGATTTGTCATTAACGCCAAAGAGTTTGAGTACGGCGGAAGTGCACTTGCAAATATTGGCTTTTTTGAGGAGGAATTCGGGGTCTAAATCGGGCACGATATGCAAAATAGCTTCTACAATGGAGTGGTCATTTTCTGGCAAAACACCGATGCTGTCGCCCACTTTGAAAGGAAGGTCTGACTCAACGGAGATGTGGTAAGTTTCTTTGGTCGATCCGGGCTTATTTAGGAGAACGCGCTCTTTGATTTTTGAAAAAAAAGGGTTGGTTCTGCTATGCATAAAGTATGAAGTGGATTATTTTGTTATGCCTTCTCTCTGCCTGTGGTGATATGGAAGGAAATAAACGCGGGTATGTCATTAGTCAAACCGAAGACGCTAAGTTGCTGGAGGAGTGAGTTCTTTGCAATCTTTCTTCGCCCAACCTTTTTTCAGTTGATCCATTTTCTTGTTCGAAAGGCTTCCTAGAGTCTCAATTGCAGCCATTAGGCGCACGCGGGTTCTGTCTTTGCCTAGAAGTGTTACTGAATCAAATAGCGGCGGTCCCTGGTGCTTGCCCATGATGCTCGCAAAAAAAGGTGGGATCACGATCTTTTTGTGATGAGCGCCAAAAATTTCCGCAATATCGTGAGTCGCTTTTTCAAGCCCTTTTCCGCTCCAGTCTTCTTGCTCATCCATGCTCCAAATCGCCGCCTGTAAAATACACGCAATCAGTTCAGGGGTGCTATTTTTGGGCATCAATAATTCTGGCGTGATCTTGAGTTCGTTGATGAAGAAAAAGTCGCAAAGCTGCAGAAAATCGCCAAATGTGCGGATGCGCGTGTGGACAAGCGGCATCAATTTGCGCATAAACCCTTCATTGAATTGCCAGTCGCAAAGTCGATTCCAAAGCTGATCTTCGGGAATTGTCTCAATGAGTTTTTTTTGATTTAACCAGTTGAGTTTTTGGATGTCGAAAAAGGCTCCGGAGATACCGATTCTCTTGGGATCGAAGGAGGCGATCATTTCATCTAGCGAATAAAGCTCCTTCTCGTCTTGCATGCTGTAGCCCATGAGCGTCAGGAAATTCATGAGCGCTTCGGGCAGATAGCCGCTGTCTCGGAAATAGAAAATGGAGGTGGGATTTTTTCGCTTGGAGAGTTTTTTGCCATCTTTGCCCAAGAGCAGTGGCAAGTGCATGAATGTGGGCGGCGTCCAGCCAAAACATTCGTACAAAAGGATGTGCTTTGGTGTGGAGCTGACCCATTCATCACCGCGGATGACGTGGGTGATTTTCATCAACTGATCGTCGACAACGACGGCCAAGTGATAGGTGGGAAAGCCGTCTGATTTCAAAAGGATCTGGTCGTCGATATCGGCCCAAGGCGCTGTGATTCTCCCTTTGATCGCGTCTTCAAACACACATTCGCCGGTAAGCGGCACTTTTAGACGGATCACGAATGACTGCCCTGCCTCTTCACGCTGCCGTACTTCTCCTGGGCTTAAGTTCCGGTACCTGCGGTCGTAGCCTGTCCGTTTTCCTTGCTTGGCAGCGACTTCGCGCATTTCAGCGAGTTCTTCGGGCGTGGCAAAGCACTTATAAGCTTTCCCTTTTTCGATCAGTTCATAGGCATACTTGCGATAGATTTCCGTCCGCTCTGATTGGCGATAAGGTCCATAAGGTCCGCCGATGTCGGGGCCTTCATCCCATTGGATTCCACACCAGCGAAGGGCATCGAAGATGTTCTTTTCGTATTCCGGGCGGCTCCGTTTCTGATCAGTGTCTTCAATTCGTATAATGAATTTTCCTTTGAAATGGCGCGCAAAAATCAAGTTGAACAGGCCGATATAGGCAGTTCCTACGTGAGGATCTCCGGTGGGTGATGGGGCGATGCGAACTCTTACAGTCATAGAGCGACTATTTTCACAGACGGCCGCGTTTATCTCAAGAGAAAGATCAAGTCTTTCATCACGTTGGAAGATTCTACAAGCTGCAAGTCTGACTGATCAAAAAGATCAATGGGATTGGCATCAAAATTTTTCTTGGCCAATTCCACTAAGAAATTTTGATAGTTTTTATTGTTGTCGATTCGAAGTTTGGAGTTCTTTACCAAGACATCCAGATAAGGCTCATAAGTGGTCAACTTGGTTTGCAAATTAAATTTATAGAGGGCTCCTAGCTGGATTCGATGAAAGGCAGAGACATCCGATAAATCGTCATCAAAATGAGGTTCGATTTCATCGTAATCGAGCGGGAATTTGGAATATTGTTCACCGATATCCAAATTGGAGAGGATGCCTGGAACAACGATATTGGCCTGAACTCCTTTGAGTTGTGGCGTTTTGCCAGAGACAGTGTAATAACGGCCTCGAGTCACTTTGTATTCGCCCTGTGGATTCACTTTTGGATTGTTGATTGGATCCAATGTAAACGTTTGGAAAGAACCTTTGCCGAATGTCCGTTCGTCGCCGATCACAAGAGCTCTGCCGTAGTCTTGAAGGGTTTGTGCGACGATTTCAGCTGCAGAAGCAGAAGCTCGGTTGGTGAGGACAAAAAGAGGGCCGTCCCAAACGGGTTTGCCGTCCACTTCGCGCAAATGTTGCAATTTTCCAGCGTTGTCTTTGATCGAGCAGACAATCCCCTTATTGATGAATAATCCGGTCACGGAAACGGCTTGTGTCAAAAGTCCGCCGGAATTTCCTCGTAAATCGAGAAGAACGCCTTTGAGTTTTTGTTCCCGTTTGATTTGTTCGAGAGCTTTTCGGATGTCGCTAGCGGAAGAACTTTTTTGATCTTGGTAAAAGGAGAAAAGGCGTAAATGTGCGATGACACCGTCGCCATAAGGCTCGAAACTCGATTCTAGTCGGGTTTCCTCGAGGACGACTTCACCGCGAGTCAGCTCAATTTCCAGCATCTCGGTATGCCCTTCACTTTCTCGAAGGAGTTTGAGGCGGACAGGAGTCCCTTTTTCTCCGCGAATCAGATCGACAGCTTCAACGATGTCCATTCCCACAATGGGATCTTCATTCACTGCGATGATTTTATCGTTAATTTTTAGTTTATTGCTTTGGCTTGCAGGGCTGTTTTCTAGGATGCGCACGATGGAAAGACCGTCGAGATCGTCGCGCAATTGCGCTCCAATGCCAAAGAGGCGCTGCTGCACTTGGATCATGAATTGATTGGCTTCGCTTGGAGTGAAATAATTGGTGTGGGCATCCATGGCGGCGCTGCAGGCTTTTAGAACGCAGGAAAGAGTGATTTTAAAACGCTCATCGGCCGATTGTCCCGCGAGTTCTGCTTCTCGATTGATCCGCCGTTTATCCATTCTCTGAATGAATTTCCCTTTGGTTTCCTCACCCAACCGATCGGCAGCAGAAAGTTGCAGCGCGCGGATGCGCAAAAGACGGGTCTCGAGTTCGTTTAATGACTCGCACCAGGAAAGGTCTTTGAATTCTTCGGATTTGACTCCCTTCGGCAACTCGGCCCCTTCAAGCTTGTTTTCTAAAGCTGTTCTTCGATCAATGGAGTTGATAAAGGCGTTGTGGATGTCTTGAAATACGGTGTAATTGGCGTTTTGAAAGTTCTCTAAGGCTCTTTGGACCGTCTCTTGAGTGGGATGTAGCCAAGTCTCTACTTCAGAGGCTAAGAGGTAGGTCTTCGTCGGATCCAGCTCCTCGAGAAAGTTTTGCAAGGTCCGCTCGACTAGCTCGGGGTTAAGCCGTTTGTAGGAGGCATGAGCCTTTAAGATCTCCTCGATCTTAATCTTCACATCCTTAGGGCCTATTTGAGGGGGTTTTGCTCCCAGGACGAGAACTGCAAGAAAAAGGAGAAGGATGCGAAAAAGCATAGGATCCTATAAGTCGTTAGAGTTGAATATATAAAAAATCCGTCTTCCTGCCAAGACAATTCTTAAAAATTAAGATATTGATTATTAGTTAGTTAAAATTTGTATACATAGGCCTAGGGAGATCTTCATAATTTCTTTGCCTTTAAGCCAAGGAAAAAGATTGATTTCAATTCCAAATAATGAAATAATAGTTACTTAAAAGATAAGAAATGAAACAACAAATAAGCGTTTAGCATAATTCAATATTTTAATTGCGATGCGGTTGTTTTGAAAAAGATAGATTAAAATTTTAACTTAACAATAATTGGAGGAAGGAACCATGGACACAGTATGGGGCCAAAATCAGGCGGAGAAGGGATCGGAGAAAATTGTTTCCATTACGGAAGCAGCTCGAATCAATAACGTAACCCGTCAAGCAATCTATGTCGCGATTAAACAAAAGAAATTAAAAGCGACGAAAGACTCGACTCGTTGGACTATCCATTTGGATGATCTCGAAGAATATAGAAATAACAAATATTCTCGAACCAAATCCATTTACGATGGTGAGCTCTTATTTGATAACCGCAAAGGATACTATTCAGTAGGTCAAGCTGCGAAGTTTTTGAATGTTCCAGCACAAAAGATTTACTACGCAACACGCGTAGGTCTTTTGAAAGCGATCCGAAAGGGCGCTGCTTGGGTGATTCATATCGACGATTTGAAAGGTTACCAAGAAAATTATCTCAATAGAAAACCAAAAGTCGGTTAATTTCTATATATTTCTTAGAAATCGCCCCTGTATTCACGTGAAGGGCGATTTTTTTTTGTTCAAATATCTTGTATCTGAAAATCTTTGATGTGAAGTTGAATGCTCGCCTTATTTAAAAACATGTTGATGTGAGGGGTAAAGGCGATGCGGAGATTGAGGCCTTTGCGGCGGAGTTGGTCGCGGCGGGGGCCTAGGCCAAAGCCGATCCCTTCGAGCATTCGATCGCCTTGCTCTAGGAAGAATTTCATGTGGAATTTGCCAATGAGTTTGGGAGGCCAAACCTGGACTGCGTCGCAATAGAGAATGGGAGGCGAGTTTTCATTGCCAAAAGGCTCAAGAAGATTGAGCGATTCCATGAAGTCGAAGGTAAGGTCCTTGAAGTCGATTTTGGCGTCGAGATAGAGCTTGGAGACGACATCATGCTCTTTGAGGGCATGATCGGCTGCTTGGATGAATCTTTGGCGGAAAATCGGGATGTTCTCTTCTTTGATGGTAAGGCCGGCAGCAAAGTCATGGCCCCCGAAATTGATGAGGAGGTCGGCATTTTGTTTGAGGATGGGGAGGAGGGGGAATTCTGGGATAGTGCGGATAGAGCCCTTGCCGATGCCTTGTTCAATGGAGATGATGAGAGTGGGGCGATTGTATTGTTTGGCGATCCGAGCCGAAAGGATGGCAATGATGCCTGGGTGCCACTTGTCGGAATGAAGGACGATCGCCTTTTCTTTGAGGATCTCAGGATGGAGGTAGATCGTATTTTCGATATCGTCAGCGACTTCTTTTTCGATTTTTTGTCGCTCGAGGTTGAAGAGATCGAGTTCTTTGGCCAGTTTCTCGGCGGCATCGCTATCGCGGATGAGGAGGAGTTCTACACCTTTGATCGGTTCGGCGATGCGGCCCAGGCTATTGAGACGCGGCGCAATTTTTGAAGCGATGTCTGTGGGTGTGACGTCTTGAGGAAGGAGTTCGCTCACTTGAAAGAGTTTTGCGAGGCCGACTCGTTTGAGTTTCCGAAGTTGCCGTAAGCCATAGCGGACGAGGATTCGATTTTCTCCGCGAAGAGAACCCATATCGGCGATGGTCCCCAGCGCGACTAGATCGAGATAATTTTTCAAATCGATTTTTATGGGACTGATTTTTTCTTGTTCGATGAGAGCGTTTGTGACGGCATGAGCTAATTTAAATGCAACGCCGACTCCTGTTAATTCTCGATTGGGATAGGTGCTATTGATGAGTTTAGGATTTAAGGTGGCCGCACAGTGGGGGATTTTTGAAGTGGGCTCATGATGGTCTGTGACAATCACATCGATACCGTGAGCGACAACTTCCTGGATTTCCTTCGCTGCGGTGATGCCACAATCGACAGTGATCATCAATTTACAATGATTTTTGAGAGCGATTTCGAGAGCGTCGCCGATGAGACTGCGCTTCAGAGAGGCGCGGTTGGGGATTTCGACAATGGTCTTGGCACCGATAGCTCGAAAAAATTCTGTGAGCAAGGAAGCGGCTGTCATGCCGTCGACATCGTTATCGCCATAAATCAAAATAGCTTCATTTTCCGAGAGGGCCAAGAGGACCCGGTCGACAGCCTTGTCCATATCGGGGAATAAGTCGGGATCGAGTAAATTAGGCAATTTTGCATAGAGGTATTCATGGACCTCCTCGATCGTCTTAAATCCTCTGGAAATCAGGATTTGCGCCGTGACGGGATGGATACTAAATTCTTTGGTTAGCGCCTGAAAAAGCGCCGGATTTTTTTCAGGGTACACCCATAAAGGGTCGTGCGATTTGACCGTGGTTGCCATTGATGTCCATATATATTATACATTTTTTTGGAGTATACAGTGGTCTATGATTTATACCTAACGTGACTTAAAATTTGGCCGCTAGGTATATACCCAAGTGCATTCAAAACTTGGCCGGTGACTTCGTCGGCATCCCAATCTTTGCAGCCGGCTGCATCAGCCATGCCTTTAGCATGGCTTGCTTCGCCGCCGCTTCGCTGCTGCAAATCTCGGGCGCCGACTTTGTCATCGGCCAAGTTTTGAATGCACTTGGGTATAGGACACCAGCCCCTCTTCTTTTTTGTGGAAAAATAACATCAATGGGCAGGCAATGAACCAGGAGGAGAGGGTTCCAAATACAACGCCGATGGTCATAACAAGAGCAAAACTAAAGATTGAGGCGCCGCCCAAAAATAAAAGGGCAATCAAAACTAACAAGGTTGTTCCCGATGTGATGGAGGTTCGGCTCAAGGTTGTGTTTAGCGCCATGTTGACGATGTCGCGCATCTTTTTCTTTGGATAAAGCCGCACATCTTCTCTCACTCGGTCGAAAATGATGATGGTATCGTTGAGCGAGTATCCGATGATGGTCATGAGTGCGGCGATCGTATTGAGATCAATTTGCACCGGAACTTTGAGGGCGTGAAGAAGTCCAATCAACCCAATGGTGATGAGGACGTCATGTAATAAGCACAAAACAGCCGCAATCGCATATTTGTATTCAAAACGGAACGCGATGTAGACGAAGATACCGGCAAAGGCGATCAAGAGACCCAAGAGGGCGTTGTTGCGCATGCTGTCAGACATTTGTCCGCTCACGGCGGTCCAATTTGCGTCGAGCGAGTGTAAGTTTGCTGGCATGAGATCAGAAAGAGAGTTGACGACCCATTCGATGCGCGGATTTTTGATGGTCGCATTGGGATTTTCAAGAGGAAGGCCGTTAAAAGGTTTGCCGGGTTGTTCCATGCCAGTGCCAAACAGAATTTGGAAATGATTTTCCTGTTTGCGTACATGAACATCTTGAAAATTGGCGCCGTTTTTCAAGAGAGCATCTTGGATATCAGCGATATCTGCATTGCTGTTCAGTTCGACTGGGAGGGCGTAACCGCCTGTGAAATCCATACCGAGTAGCGTTGAACGATGGGTCACGAGGAAGGTGCCACCGATACCAATGATTAGTAAGGCTACAGCAAAGGCTATTTTCGCCTTTTTCAAAAAGTCGAATTCAGAAGCGCGGATCCAATTGGACATGGAAAGTTTGGTATGACGAGGATTTTTCAACCATCCATTGAAGTAGAACCGTGTCATGAATAGGGCTGTGAACATGGAAGAGGCAATACCGATGATCATGCAGACCGCAAACGCTTTGATGGGACCCGCGTCGAAGTTGAGCAAGATGAGCGCGGCCAAAATTGTGGTCACATTGGAATCGACGATGGCGCTAAAGGCTTTTTCGTATCCCGCGCTAATAGCGGACGCGATGCGTCCCGAAATGGCAAATTCTTCCTTCATCCTCTCAAAAACAAGGACGTTTGCATCGACAGCCATCCCCACTGTCAAGATAATCCCTGCAATTCCAGCCAGAGAAAGAGTGGCTCCCAAATTTTGCAAAGTGGCCCAGAGAATGAGCAAGTTAAACAGGACCGCGACGGAGGCGACGACTCCTGCAAAACGATAATAAATGACCATCGAAGCAATGACCAAAATCAACGCGGCAACAGTTGCGCCAATCCCTTTCATTCGGTCTGCCTTGCCCAATTCAGGACTGATATTTTTCTCGGAGAGAATGTGCGGCGTAAAAGTGAGCGATCCCGCCTTCAAATCGGAGGCGAGCTGGTTGACTTCTCTTTGGGAGAAACTGCCGCTGATCGAGGCGTTATCGCGAATGGCTGATTTCAATGTGGGCGAGCTAATGATCGCATCGTTGAGAAGAACGGCCATTCTCCAGCCATTGCCATGCGAGTAGGATTCATTCACAGTCCCCGCGATTTTATCTTTGCAGTACTGAGAGGTCCATGCATATAAATCGCCTTGTGCGGATCGTCTGACCTCGAAAGAGAGATAGTTGCCTTCGGAAGGGTTATAGTTGGCTCGGATGTTTTCCAAGTTGGAACCTTCCAGAGCAGCTTTTTTGAAGACGATCATCAACGGATTTGGGTGGCCTTCAGATTCGCGAAGAACAGCTACTTTGGATAAAGTTTCATCGGCATCATCTTTGGGAGAGGCCAATTTTAGGCCGTTTTCCAGCAAGATAAGGGCCGATTCACTTGGCGTTTCTCCGTGCAAATGTCGATGGGCAATGGCTTGGATGCTTTCTGCATCTTTGCGAGCAGTGACAATGGCCTCATTCCATACTTCTTGTAAAAAACGATTTGTTGTTTGGGCAAGAGATGGATTATAAGGACCAAATTTTTCATTGACGACATGGAAATACATCGAAGAGGCTTTGATCAATTCTGAAGCGGACAAGGCGCCCGTGCCTGGAAAGTCGAGAGCAATGTGATGGCCTACCTGGCGAATCGAAACATCCGATACGCCCATTTTGTTGACGCGGTCGAAGAGTTCGTTGATCCCTTGTTTCAAGTCATTGTCATCGATCACTACCCGATTATTTTGATCGCGAAGCTCGATTTGGACCGATTTTCCTCCAGAAAGATCAAGGCCCCAGCGAAGGACTTTTTTCTCGTCGCCGCGAACTAGTTTGCGCAAAGTGAGATTGAGATTGCTCCAGAAAATGCTTCGCGTGGGTTTTGGGACATCGAAACGAACGGCTGGGTTTAAACTAACGACGGATGCCTGATACTCATCTTTCCACTTTAGCAGATCTTCATGGATGGCGGTCTCAATTTTGTTCTGGGTCAAGATGCGTTGTTCTAGATCTGATAGTTCGAGCCATGCTGTTTGTCCGAACCCGTAGACTTTGAAGTCTTCGCGAGTTGCAGCCAAAAGAGGTCCGTGGAAATTGCGGCATTCAAAGACGAAATCTCCCTGAACTGGATAGCCTCTAAATCCATATTGGCTAAGCAGCTCGGCGAGCTTGCGAAAATCTTTGGTAAATGTTTGCTCAAGATCAGAAGCTCCTGAATAGGCTTTTACAATCTGATCCATCCCCTTGGCTACTGCGAAAATCGATTGATTTTTGGTGGAAATGACAAGGCAAAGAGCTTTGTCCTGGATGGAAAGGGTTTCATATTTTGCTTCGGTAACGATCGGAAGGTGGGCGAGATCGGGATGTTCCGGACGCCAATCAGCCCGAACTCTTTCAAGAATGGTTGTTGTGATATTTTTAGCCATTTGATCGAGATTGATGGTTAAAATGCCCGTTGTATTGGTCAATTCTTGTAGAGGAATGGAATAACCGT
>Ga0207141_10320_pt1 | contig 10276 bp, 10 predicted proteins | sample Alteio_BWMinHeat_5_FD_153553 | JGI IMG/M metagenome (GOLD analysis project Ga0207141, IMG submission 153553) | Enriched cells from forest soil in Barre Woods Harvard Forest LTER site, Petersham, Massachusetts, United States -... | ecosystem: Environmental > Terrestrial > Soil > Temperate forest >... | reverse complement strand
AGTTCTTTTTTTTCATCTACCTGATTGCTTGCTTTCATTGCATCCCGTTCTTTTGCAAAAGCGGAGCGTAATTCATCGGCATCGATTCTCAAACGAGCGGCCAGACGTCCAGCCAGCTCGGGACGGACGTTGTAGATCTTAGAAATTTCCAGAATTTGATCGGCCCCTTCAACAGGAGTTGGTGCCAAAAGAGCTGCGACAATGGCTTCTGCTCTTTGATGAATGAGAGTGCGATAGCGCTCAGAAGACTTGGGCACGTATTCAAAGAGATCCGGGGAAACATGAGTTGTGATTCGGCGTTGGACAAGGACTTCTTTTGGGTTTTCGGATGCAAGGACGCCGAGTTGCGCGGGGAAGAAGGGGATGAGGGCTCCAGCTCTAGGAAGAACTTTTCGGAGTCTTTCAGCCTCTTCGGATTTGGCAAAATTAAGGGTCACTAAGCCTTCAGAAGAAGAGATCGACTGCGGCTTAATATTCAAAAGGGTGCAATAGGATCCGAGCCAGTCGGTCGCGTCTTGCTCTAGCTGATTGACTCGCTCTGAGATTTCAAGAGACGTGCTTTTGGCCAGTTTTTCAGAAACAGGGCTTTTCAGCGGTTTCGAATAAAAGAACAGGGTAGGAAGGATATTGTAGGCTGTAAGAGCAATGACCCCGAGGATCAAAACTAGTTGCCATTTCCGCTTTTTCTCCATGTAGAACACCTTATTTTTTAACCTTGAGAGGATAAAAAAATATGGTGATCTTGTCTACTTAAAACTTGTGAAAAGTCGAGGGATTAGAGTATATTTATCAACCAAACAGGTATGATTTTGTGGAAAGAGCCATGGACAGCATTGCTGTTGTAGGAATGCAGTGGGGCGATGAGGGGAAGGGGAAGGTCATCGACCTCCTTTCGAAAATGGCTAAGCATATTGTCCGCGCTCAAGGCGGCAATAATGCGGGCCATACAATCATGGATGGCTCCCGGGAATTTAAATTTCATTTGGTCCCTTCGGGAATTCTTTATCCCAATACGAAGTGTTATATAGGTGGCGGCGTGGTCGTCAATCCTCCTTCACTTTTGCAGGAAATGGAAGGCCTTCGGAAAGAACAAATTCATTTTGACCATCGCCTGTTCCTCTCTCAATATGCTCACGTAATATTTCCTTACCATCAGAGGTTGGATCTATTGAGCGAGCAAAAAAAGGGGAAAGGGGCCATTGGAACCACGGGGAAAGGAATTGGGCCTTGTTATGTGGATAAGGTCCGAAGAACGGGGATTCGGGTTGCGGATTTGGTGGATCCGACCCTTTTAAGGGCGCGGTTGGAAGAGATTCTTCCGGCGCGAAACGAAGAGTTGGAAAAAATTTACGGCAGCGAGGGGTTCGATTTAGAGAAGCTATTTTCCGAATATGTTGAGTATGGGCAAGCTTTGAAAAAGTTTGTCGGACCGGTTGAGGAAATGCTTTTTGTGGCTTCCCAGAAGAGGGAGAAGATTTTATTTGAGGGGGCGCAAGGGGCGCTGCTCGATGTGACTTTTGGGACGTATCCCTATGTGACTTCATCCTGTACATTAGCTGGTGGGACAAGTGCCGGCGTAGGTTTCGGCCCTTCGAAAATTGACCATGTGATCGGAGTTGCTAAGGCGTATACGACCCGGGTGGGGCATGGCCCTTTCCCTACGGAACTCAATGCTGAAGAGTTGGCCTTCTTTCCCGAGCACACGGCGTCGCGAGAGATTGGAACGACGACGGGGCGTAAACGGCGGATGGGCTGGCTGGATGCGCAAATCCTCAAGAACACCCTTTGTTGGAACGGAGTCGATTCTTTGGCTGTAATGAAATTGGATATTTTGGACGGACTCGACGAAATTCAGATTTGTACCGGCTATAAACTGCATGGAAAGGTCATCGATTCATTCCCTGCTTCTTTGGAAGATTTGAAGAATGTAAAGCCGCTTTACATCACTCTTCCCGGCTGGAAGAGCTCGACGCGAGATGTCCGCACTTATAACGATCTTCCCTCTCACGCCAAAGCTTATTTGAGAAAAATCGAAGAATTGTTGAAACTCCCGATTTCCATTGTGTCTGTAGGTCCCGAACGGGATCGGACAATTTGGATGGACCGTATTTTTGAGTGATTTGATGACAACATCTTCTGAAATTTATGTGCGCAGCGAAGAAGAATTATTTTCTCGAGAAGAGCTCGCTTTGATCACGATTGTGCCAGAGCATATTGCGATCATCATGGATGGCAATCGGCGCTGGGCCAGACAGCAAGGATTGCCGCCGATCATGGGGCATTGGGAAGGCGCTGAAACGCTCACAGATGTTGTAAGAGCCGCTGGCCAGCTCGGTGTGAAGACTCTTACCGTTTATTCTTTTTCGACGGAAAATTGGTCTCGTCCAACAGATGAGATTGAACAGTTGATGAATATTTTTGAGCTCTACCTTCATCGAAAAAGAGAAGTGATGGTGCGCGAAGGAATTCGACTCGATGCAATTGGAGATTTGACCGCGCTGCCCGAACGAGTGCAAGCAGCCTTTGAAATGACGAAAAAGGCGACCGAACATTGCAATAAGGTCAATTTGGTTTTGGCTATGAATTACGGCGGTCGCGACGAAATACGCAGGGCTGTTGCCAAAATTCTCGAAATGCACGGGAATGAACCCGTTCATGTGACCGAAGAATTGATCTCGAGTCAGCTTGATACGTTCCGTTTTGGAGATCCTGAATTATTGATTCGGACAAGCGGAGAGCTAAGGGTCAGCAATTTTCTGCTTTGGCAAATTTCCTATGCTGAAATTTACACAACTGAAGTGCTTTGGCCTGACTTTTCGCCGAAAAATCTTTTTGAAGCGGTGTTGGCATTTCAAACGCGTGAACGTAGAAAAGGGGGAGGAGTATGTTAAAAGATATTGGACGGAGGATGGCTGCTTCATCTGTTGCAATCCCTGTGGTGGCGTGTTTGTTGATCTTCGCGCATCAAAGTTTTTTTCAATATGTCGTTGCTGCTCTCATCGCTCTTCTAACTGCCATTGCTGTTTGGGAGTATGAACAATTTGCCAAGGCCAAAGGCGGCCAGATGATCTTTCCGGCACTAGTTGCGATCACTGTCCTGGAGGTTCTGGCCTTCTATGCAGCCGCTAAATCTCCCGCTTTCAAAGCAATGCCGCTCTTTGTTTTTTTTCTTGGTTTTCTAATCCTTTTTGCACTCCATTTTAGACAAAATGATGGAGCTGTTGTGGATATTGCAGTGTCTTCTTTTGGACTTCTCTACATCGCCGTCCCCATGGGCATGGTTTTGGGCATTTTGTATTTTTCTGCTCAGGATGGTAGATGGTGGGTCGCTTATCTTTTAACTGTGACGAAAATCACAGACGTTGGAGCTTATTTTGCTGGAAGTTTGTGGGGAAAACGAAAATTGGCGCCGCACATTTCACCCGGTAAAACAATCGAAGGCGCTCTCTTTGGCCTCGTTTGCGCAGTGGGAGCAAGCTATGTTTTTCATCTCATTAGCGATTATTCCGGCGCGCTCCGTTTTCAACTCGGCACTTTTGAATGGGTCACTTTGGGTCTTATTTTAGGTGTAACGGGTCAATTTGGCGATTTATCGGAATCCTTGCTCAAACGGGATGCAAATAAAAAAGATAGCAACGTATTGCCGGGGCTTGGCGGCGTTCTCGATGCGCTCGATTCGATTCTCTTCAATGCTCCGATCCTTTATCTATATTTAGAATATCTATGATCATAGCAATCGACGGTCCTTCAGGCACAGGTAAATCGACAGTGGCTAAGGGCGTTGCTGCAAAGTTGGGATTCGCTCATTTTGACACCGGTGCTACATACCGTTCCTTGGCGTGGTGGATTGCTGAACAGGGAATCAATCCGAATGATGAAAAAGCGGTGGAAGGACAACTCCACTCGTTTCATTTTGAAATCAAGAAATCCTGTTATTTCGTCAATGGCGCCGATGTCACGGAGGCCATCCGAACCCACGAAATCTCTTCTCTTGCCTCAAAAATAGCGGTCTATCCTGAGGTGCGCAAGAAAATGGTCCAGATTCAGAGAGCATTTGGACACAAAATCGATGCTGTTTTTGAAGGCCGCGACATGGGGACGGTGGTTTTTCCAGAAGCCGAAGTGAAAATTTTTCTCACTGCGAAGCCAGAAGTGAGAGCGCAAAGAAGATACCTCGAACTCCAAGGAAAAATCCCATTTGAACAAATTTTGAAAGATATCCAAGAACGAGATCACAATGATTCTACTCGAGCTGTCTCTCCTTTAAAAAAGGCTGAGGATGCCATTTTGGTGGATACATCCGACCTGACTGCAGCTCAGGTCATTGATAAAATTGTCAGAATTGTGAAGCCATCCATGCATTTCCTTTATTGGTTGGTCTATTGGTCTGCGCGTATCTACTGCAAATTGTTTTATCGACTTAAAATCTATGGTTTGGAACATTTTCGCCCTGGCGCCGCAATCCTTGCTGCCAACCACGCCTCTTTTTTAGATCCCATTGTATTATCTATTTCTTGTCCTGAAGAAGTCCATTTTTTAGCAAAAGATTCTCTGTTCAAAGTTCCTTTTCTCGGGCGGTTGATTCGGATGCTCAATTCTCATCCTGTTGCAAGAGATGCGGGAGATGCAAGTACTTTCAAGTTGATTATCTCATTGCTTCAGAAAGGGCAGAAAGTCATTCTTTTTCCAGAGGGCCAGCGGACCTATGATGGCGAACTCTTGCCGATCGAAAGAGGGCTTCCCTTCCTCACTATCAAGGCTCACTGCCGCATCCAACCTGTTTACATTCAAGGAACTTTTCAAATTTGGCCACGAGGTCCTCGCTTTCCCAAATTAAGTGGGCGCATTGCCTGCGTTTTTGGTCCGCCTATCGAGTGGGCAGAATTCGCCAACCTAGATCGGAAGACGGCTGAGAAACAGATCATTGAAAGAACAGAAACAGCGCTTAGGCTTCTTAAGTCTCAGGCTATGAATGATTTGCGGCCAAGATGAGTCGAACATCCACGAGGTTGCCCCCACTAGAACCTGAATCTAGCGCGTCTGCCAATTCCGCCATGGCCGCAAAGTGAGGATATTGTATGGCAGGTGAGCTTTGATGTAAAGCAGCTTTACATTTGGATGGTTTCCGGATAAACTGAGCGGGAAAAGGAGAACCGACATGTCCGACAAAGATGCTTTCAAGCACCTGACAGATGCTAACTTTCAGAAAGAAGTACAACAAGGAATTACACTGGTTGATTTTCACGCCAATTGGTGCGGGCCTTGTCGCATGCTTACGCCTGTTTTGGAAGAAGTGGCCAAAGATGTAAAAGGAAAAGCCGTGATTGCAAAAGTTGATATCGATAGTGAGCAGAAGACGGCCGCCCAATTTCAGATCACCTCTGTACCCACAATGATTTTGTTTAAGGATGGAAAAGAGGTAAACCGACTCATCGGTCTTAGAAATGCCGATGCCATTAAATCTATGATTTTATCGGCATGATCGGAAAATTTTTGAGTTTGAGTATTTTTTTGGTCGTTGTCACGGGATTGCTCCTCCATTTCAATGTGGAGGTGCCTTATTTTTCTGGCTGGATCGGCCATTTGCCCGGAGATCTGATTTTGAGAAAAGGGAAGGCGACGATCTTCCTTCCTTTTACAACAGCGGCGATTATCAGCGCAGGACTCTCTATTCTCGGCTCTATGTTTTCGAGCAAAAGGTGAATGCATTTTGTCTGAGCGCCTCATAAAGGACAATAGCCGCAGAGGTGGCTAGGTTCAGGCAGCGGGGGCCTGGAGCCATTGGGATTGTGTAAAATTGCTCGGGATATTGTTCCCAGTAATGGGAAGGAAGGCCGCTTGTCTCCGACCCAAAGATGAGGTACGCGTCCTCGGGGTACTCAGCACTGGCATAAGACTTGGTGGCTTTGCTGGAAAAGAAAAAAAACTTTCCCAAAGGAAGTTCGTCTACAACTTCTACCTTCACTTGGTCCCAATAATCTAATCCTGCTCGTTTCATTTGCCGGTCTGAAAGACTAAATCCTAGCGGACGTACTAAAACAAGCCCGGTATTTGTTGCTGCGCAGGTCCGCGCGATGTTACCGGTGTTCTGAGGAATTTGTGGTTGAAATAAGATGATTTTCACGGAGGTAAGGGATTAAGTGGTCGAAATGGATTTCTTTTTCTTCGCGGGTTGCGAGATTCTTTAGCTTTGCTTTTCCAGATTGCAATTCCTCTGAGCCGAGGATACAGACAAATTTGGCCTCGGAGCGCAAAGCATTTTGAATAGCGGCAGGCACTTTTTTGGCATAGAGCTCAATGTCAGATGGAATGTGAGTGTGGCGGCAAAGAGACGCGAGTTGAAAACATTTTTCCCGAGATTCCTCTCCGAGGGGAATGAAATAAATGAGTGGACGCGAACTTTTGGGATAAGGTACTTTTTGCGCCATCATCGTTTGGAGCACTCTCTCTAAGCCAGTGGCAAATCCAACTGCGGGTAAGTCAGGCCCTTCAAATTGGCCGATGAGACCGTCGTAGCGACCGCCGGCGCCGATGGTATTTTGCGCACCGATGTCTTCTGTCAAAACTTCGAATACAGTCTTATTGTAATAATCGAGTCCGCGCACAATCCTGTCATCGATTTCGTAATGGATTTGGATTTGGTCTAGTAGATGGCAGAGAGCTTGAAAATGGGCCTTTGCATCGGGAGTTAAATGATTCAAAATGGAGGGCGCCTCGCGGACGATTTCCTTGTCTTTTGGGTTTTTGGAGTCGAGGATCCGGAGCGGATTTTTTTCGAAACGGGTCTTGCTGTCGTCAGACAATTCCCCAAAATGAGGTTTTAAATACTCCATCAGGGCCTCGCGATACAACTTGCGCGACTCGAGATCGCCGACGGTATTGACGTGGACTTTGAGATTTTTCAATCCAAGGCGCTTGTACACCTGCAGCAACAAGTCGATCACTTCAGCATCTTGTTCAGGAGTGCTGACGCCATATGCTTCGACGCCGAATTGATGATGTTGACGGTATCTCCCAGATTGGGGGCGCTCGTAGCGGAACATAGGACCGATATAAAAGAATTTATGAGTAGGCCCCAGCTGCTGCAAGTTATTTTCGACAAAGGCTCTGGCGACAGCGGCCGTCCCTTCGGGGCGGAGCGAGATTTTGCGCCCAGAGCGATCTTCAAAGGTGAACATTTCCTTCATGACGATGTCGGTCGTTTCGCCGACGCCTCGATCGAAAAGCTCAGCGCTCTCATAAATCGGGGTTCGGATTTCGCGGTAGCCATATTCGGCTGTTGTTTTTCGGATGACTTCCTCGACGTGCTGCCAGAGATCGGATGTGCGCCAAGACTCATCGGCAACGGGGAGGATATCGAAGGTTCCTTTAGGGAGTTGCACTTTCATGCTGACATCATACCGACTTTCTCTCTACTCGGCAAGTGCGGCGATGAGATGATCGATTTTTGCAGTCCACTGGGTCAAGATACTTGCTTGAGGTCCATTGGCATGCTCTCTATGAATTTTTTGGATCAGTTCCATATAGGGGAATGGGAGCCATTTTTGGCCGGTGTATTCCGTGAGGTAGTAACCTAGGGTGTGTTCTTTTTCTTTGGGGTAGGTTTGGATCTCTTTGAGGAAAGATTTGAGTGAAGAAGAAAAGGTCGAGCCCTTTTTGTAATGGAGGCTATTTTCTAGTGTTTTGTTCCAGATGATCGAGAGAGCGTTTAGAAATTCGACATCTTGGCTTCTGTCCTCGATTTTTAGGATTTCGAAAGAGGCCTTTAACAATTGCAGATTCTCTCGCACATCTTGCCCGATTTCGGTGCCAGATGGGATTTTTGTGAATAGATCCAAGACCTTTCGCATCCAGGCTAAAACTTGCGCGAGCAAAAGGGTCGATTCATTCGGAGGCTCACTTTTTTTCCCTTTCTCGCGCGCTTCTCTTTCGACGGCCTCGACTTGCCGCTTGTATTCTTCGTAGGGATCTTTCGGCGCGCCGCCAACGGGGTTGTCTATACTCATATTTTATCAATACTTTGAAAAACTTTACTTGGCGAGGAAATTTGATTGACAAAAGCTGGAGTGGGAGCTACGCTTCTCTCGTTTGTTTTGGTGAGTTTTAACCTATGAATCTGCTCCATTTTCTCCGCACGGCGCCGTATGCCGATGAGATTCAAGACCAGGAGCTTGTAAAGAAAAATTACAAGTATTGGCGGCTTCGCATTTTTTTTGGAATGTATGTGGGTTATGCCTTCTTTTATTTTTCGCGCAAGAGCTTTACATTTGCGATGCCCGCCTTGCAGAACGAGATGGGGCTTGGGAAACTCGAGCTGGGGCTGATCGCGAGTATTTTGAGCATTACATATGGCGTTAGCAAATTCGTCAGCGGCATTTTGGGAGATCGATCTAATCCCCGCTATTTCATGGCTGTGGGGCTGATTCTTACAGGGATTTTCAATATTTTCTTTGGGATGTCTTCAGCTCTTTGGGCGCTGGCGATTTTCTGGGGATTCAACGGTTGGTTTCAAGGGTGGGGCTGGCCAGGGTGCACCAAACTGCTCACTCATTGGTATTCTCATTCCGAACGGGGGCGCTGGTGGAGTAGTTGGAATACGTGCCAAAACTTAGGAGCGGCCTTAATCGCTTTGGTGGTCCCCTTTACGGCCGACCTTTTTGGATGGCGATGTGCGATGTTTGTACCAGGTGTCATTTGCATTTTGGGCGGATTTTATTTGATCTACTCTCTTCGAGATACGCCCCAATCATTGGGTCTTCCCAAGATCGAAAAATACCGGAATGATTATCCGGATGAGCAGGCAAAAAAAGAGGAAAAGGCCGCACTTTCTACGCGGGAAATCCTGTTCGACTATGTCCTTCGCAACCGGTTTATTTGGATATTGGCCTTTGCCTACTTCTTTATCTATGTCATCCGAACCGCGATTGAAGGGTGGAGCATGCTCTATCTCGTCGAGATGAAAGGATACACGAATTTTACGGCTGGATTTTGTGTCTGTTGGTTTGAAATCGGGGGATTTTTTGGCAATTTAGTGGCTGGTTGGAGTTCTGATCTCATTTTCCAAGGTCGGCGCAATCCTGTCAGCATTCTCTATACAATCTCCATTCTGCTGCTGATTTTAGCCTTCCAAGCCTACACAGGCTCTCTCGCTCTTGTTCACGCGACCTTCTTCTTTTTCTTCGGTTTTTTCATTTTTGGCCCCCAAATGCTCATTGGGATGGCTGCAGCCGAACTTTCGCACAAGAAAGCCGCAGCTACTGCTACCGGATTTGCCGGTTGCTTTGCCTATCTCGGAGCCGCAGCAGCAGGTGCTCCATTAGGCGCTCTTATCAAATATTGGGGATGGAATAGTTTTCTCTTCTCGCTAGTGATCAGCGCTCTTGTGGCGATGGTTCTGCTTTTGCCTCTCTGGTCAGTCAAGACGAGTCAGAAAAAGCTTGTTCCAGAAGAAGAGTCGGACCTTGTTCAAGGTTAAGTAAATTGTATTAAAAGAACTAGAATACAGAAGGCCAACATGAGGGCCAATGTCAGTTTTCCTCCTGGAACGAGAGGGTTTTTATTGTGTTTATAGACATAGCGGCCAGACCAGACAAATAGGATGGGAAGGGCGCCGAGGAGGAGAACCATGCCGATGCCTCCGGCTAGGTCAAGGGCTTGAAGGAAGATTCCTGGATCAATGAAGACACAGAATAGGGGAACGAGGAAAACGAGAGCGAGAAGGCCGGTCCGCTTGCCCCCTTTTTTGGCCCAATGAAGACCGTCAGCCCAGAAGTCGAAAAAGGCGATAGCGATGCCGACAAAGGAAGTGGTGAGGGCGAAAAAAGAGAAGATGGTGGCAATTGAGGAGACGGGGCTATTTGCTAAAGCCAGTTGGAGCGGAACAATGGCGCTTTGGCCCGCTTTTTTAGCCGCTTCTAGACTTTCCAGAGGAACGATGGATAGGACAATGAATTCCCAAGCAGTGTAGAGAACGAAGGGGATGGCTGTACCAATCCAGATTGCTTTGCGCAATTTCTTGGTGTCCCGCTCCATGTAGGTGACGAGGGTGGGAATGAGGTTTTGGAAACCAAAGGCAGTGAGGATGGCGGGAAGAGCAGGCCAGATTTTGGACCAAGCGATGCGAGAGAGGAAGTCAAGGTCGATGTGCGGGGCAGCGCTGATGACAAAGAGCAAATAAGTGATGACGACACCGGTCATGAGGGTGATATTGACCCGGTCAACGGCATTCGTTCCGAGATAGACGACGGGAGCAAAAACGGCGGTGTAGATGAGGGCG
>Ga0207141_10318_pt1 | contig 10376 bp, 5 predicted proteins | sample Alteio_BWMinHeat_5_FD_153553 | JGI IMG/M metagenome (GOLD analysis project Ga0207141, IMG submission 153553) | Enriched cells from forest soil in Barre Woods Harvard Forest LTER site, Petersham, Massachusetts, United States -... | ecosystem: Environmental > Terrestrial > Soil > Temperate forest >... | reverse complement strand
GGTTCGCCCAAGACGCCAAGCTGTCTTCTTAAAGTGTGCTTGGCGACGAGTGAGCGCAGCACCGTCTCGCTGACGCGGCGCTCATGTGCGACTCGAGGAATCTGGAATTCAGCGGCGGAGGGAGAAATGTCCGGGTCCAAGCCTGAGCCCGAAGTCGTGACCAGATCGACAGGGACTAGCGAGCCCGGATTTTCCGCATGCAACTTTTCCACGTCCCCATTGACGCGGTCACGTAAGGTCTTGCTCGTTGGGCCCAGATTCGATCCGCCGCTCGAAGTGGGATCGTACCCATTCCCAGTTCCCGCTGCTGACGGGCGTGAATGGAAGTACCCGGGGCCTGTGAACGCTTGGCCGATAATCCGAGATCCAATGAGCTTGCCGTTTCTTTCGATCAGTTGTCCGTTGGCCTTGCCGGGGAACAGAAGTTGTGAGAGGCCGGTGACAATAAGCGGATAGATCAGACCGAACATGACCGTGGTCACCAGCGTGAACCACAAGGCGATGAGAAGGTTTTTTTTCATGAATTCCTCTAGGCCAGTCCGAGGTGAGTAAGTAGTATGTCGATTAGCTTGATGCCAAAGAAAGGCGCGATCACTCCGCCGACACCGTAGATCAGCAGATTCCGGCGCAGCAAGGCCGCTGCACCCAGGGGCCGATAGTGCACTCCGCGCAAAGCCAGTGGGATCAATGCAATGATGATCAGGGCGTTGAAGACGACTGCCGACAAGATCGCGGATTCCGGCGTACGTAGGTGCATCACATTCAGCGCGTTCAGCACCGGAAAGGCCCCGGCGAACATCGCCGGGATGATGGCGAAATACTTCGCCACGTCATTGGCGACCGAGAAGGTCGTGAGCGCCCCTCGTGTGATAAGCAATTGCTTGCCGATTTCAACGATCTCGATGAGCTTGGTGGGGTTGGAGTCGAGATCAACCATGTTTCCCGCTTCCTTCGCCGCTTGCGTGCCGGTGTTCATGGCGACGCCGACGTCGGCCTGCGCCAGCGCCGGGGCGTCATTCGTGCCGTCACCCGTCATGGCCACGAGCTTGCCTTTAGCCTGCTCGCGCTTAATGAGCGCCATCTTGTCTTCCGGCTTGGCTTCAGCAAGAAAATCGTCCACGCCGGCCTGGCGCGCGATTGCCGCGGCAGTAAGCTGGTTGTCACCTGTGATCATCATCGTGCGAATGCCCATGGCCCGCAGATGATCAAATCTTTCGCGCATCCCGCCTTTCACGACATCCGTCAGGGCGATGGCGCCGAGCACGTGGCGGTTGTCCACGACTAATAAGGGTGTGCCGCCGCCATTCGAAATTTCCCGCGTGATCTGCTTGATCTCGGGTGGCACGACCTGGCCTCTTTCAGCCACATATTTCTCGATGGCTTGCGGTGAACCCTTGCGGATTTCGTGCCCATCTAGGTCAACGCCCGACATGCAGGTCTGTGCCGAAAACGGTATGAAGATCGGGTTGTGAGGCGCCAGCTCACGCCCGCGAAGGCCATACTTTTCCTTGGCAAGGACCACGATCGAGCGCCCTTCCGGCGTTTCATCCGCAAACGACGCGAGCTGTGCGGCGCTGGCGAGGTCCGTCTCGGTCACATTGGGACTGCAGTGGAACGAAGTCGCCTGCCTATTTCCTAGAGTGATCGTGCCCGTCTTGTCGAGCAAGAGCACGTCCACGTCGCCGGATGCTTCAACAGCGCGGCCCGACATGGCAATGACATTTCGCTGAATCATCCGGTCCATTCCCGCAATCCCGATGGACGAGAGCAGTCCGCCGATGGTCGTGGGAATCAGGCAGACCAACAACGAGACCAGGACAAAGATGTTTTGCGGCGCCCCGGAATAAATTGCAAAAGGCTGGAGCGTCATGACCGCCAGCAAGAAGATAATCGTTAGACCGGCAAGAAGGATGTTCAGAGCGATTTCGTTTGGCGTCTTTTGCCGGGAGGCGCCTTCGACCAGGCGGATCATGCGGTCGAGAAACGTCTCGCCTGGATTGGAGGTGATACGTATCTTGATTTCGTCGGAGAGCACGCGCGTCCCGCCGGTAACTGCCGAGCGGTCGCCGCCCGATTCGCGAATCACAGGAGCAGATTCCCCGGTGATCGCCGACTCATCGACCGATGCCACGCCTTCTATGACTTCGCCATCGCCCGGGATGAACTCTCCTGCCGCAACGACCACCGTGTCTCCGGAGCGTAGCTTGGAGCTTGGAATAGCCTCGATCGATCCATCTCCACGCAAACGACGTGCCTCCGTCTCTGCCCGGGCTTTGCGCAGCGTGTCGGCCTGCGCCTTGCCTCGTCCTTCCGCCATGGCCTCGGCGAAGTTTGCAAACACAACGGTGAACCACAGCCACAAGGTAATTTGGAGTCCCCAGCCGAAACTGCCCGCGTGGTGCAGCTGGTCGCGCACGAGTTGAATAGTGGTCAGCAGCGCGCCCACCTCTACCACGAACATCACGGGGTTCTTAACCATCGTTCGCGGATCCAATTTGCGGAATGAATCCAGCAGTGCTCTTCGCAGAATCTTTGAATCGGCGAGCGATATTGGTTTGTGCTGCAGAAGTTCGGTCATAGCGGCCTCAGAAAACCTTTCCGGCAAGCATCTGCAGGTGCTCGAGAATAGGACCAAGACTGAGCGCCGGAAAAAATGTGAGCGCACTCACAATCAGGATGGTGGAAACGAGCAAAGTTGTGAACAGCGCGCCGGTCACGGGGAAGGTCCCGGCAGACGCAGGAGCGATCTTTTTCTTTGCCAGATTTCCGGCGATGGCAAGTATGGGGATATGCATGAAGAAGCGGCCCAGCATCATGGCCGCCGCTCCGCTGGTGTTGTACCACATCGTGTTGCCGTTCAATCCGCCGAAAGCCGAGCCATTGTTGCCCACCATCGAGGTATAGGCGTAGAGCACCTGTGAGAGTCCATGCGGCCCTGGATTAGAAATGCTGGACGTGCCAAAAGGCCGCACCACGGCGACTGCAGAGAAACCAAGGATCACAAAGGTCATAATTAGAATCGAAAGCATCGCCATTTTTACGTCGTAGGATTCGATTTTCTTCCCCAAGTACTCGGGCGTTCGCCCGACCATCAGCCCGGCGATGAAAACTGCGAGGATCACGAAGACCACGACCCCATACAGACCGGAACCGACCCCGCCAAAGACGACCTCCCCTAGCATGATGTTGATCATCGGAACCATGCCGCCCAGCGGCGTAAACGAATCATGTTGGCTGTTGACCGCGCCGCAACTCGTGTCTGAGGTCACGGTGGCAAATAAGGCGGAGTTCGCGATCCCGAACCGGACTTCCTTGCCTTCCATGTTGCCGCCGGATTGCACTACGCTGGCCCGCTGATCCACGGCGGCTAATATCGGGTTTCCTTTTGCCTCCGACCAATAAGCCGTCGTCACTCCCATCAGAAACAACACTGCCATCGCGGCCCACACCGCCCAGCCGTGCCGGGGCGAGCCTGTCATACGCCCCAGCGTGTAAGTGAGGCTAGACGCGATTGCAAACATCGACAAAAGCTCAATAAAGTTCGACAGGGGAGTGGGATTCTCAAAAGGATGCGCACTGTTCGCCCCGAAAAATCCGCCCCCATTGGTGCCCAATTCCTTGATGATTTCCTGCGAGGCCACCGGTCCTTGCGCAATCACCTGCTGACTCACGACTTGGGTCGATGTCTTTCCGTCGGCCCCAGTCACCTGCACGGTCTGCGGTTCGGTAAGCTCCACCGTTGTATATGGCTTCAGGTTCTGCACCACGCCTTGCGACACCAACGCCAGCGAACCTACTAGACAGAGCGGCAGCAAAACCCACAGCAGGCAGCGTGTCATGTCTACCCAGAAATTTCCGAGCTTGTCGGTTTCCTTGCGCGCAAGGCCGCGAATGATCACGAGTGCCAGCACAATACCGGTCGCTGCGGAAGCAAAGTTGTGATACGCAAGACCGGCCATCTGCGTGAAATAACTCATGGTCGATTCGCCGCTATAGTTCTGCCAGTTCGTATTGGTGGTAAAGGAGGCGGCGGTGTTGAAGGCCAGCGCCGGGGGCACGTTGACCATCTTCTGCGGATTCAGTGGAAGCCACTGTTGCATGCGCTGGATCAGATAGAGGAGCGCCATGGAAACGCCGCTGAACAACAGCATGGCGACTGTATATTCCGTCCAGCGCATCTCATGCTTCTCATCCACGCCGGTTAGCCGATAGACGAGCCTCTCGATCGGCCGCAAGACCGGGTCCAGAAACGTTTTTTCCCGGTTGAATACCCGCGTCAGGAAGATACCCAACGGCTTTGTTACCGCAAGAGTTACTCCCAGCAGAAGAAGGATTTGGAACCAGCCATTTGCCGTCATGTTAGAACTTCTCCGGTTTCAGCAGAGCCACCAGCAAATACCCGAGCAAAAACACGCAGATAACGATAAGCAAGACATTCTCAATCATGCCGGGTCTCCATCCTATTTCAGGCGTTCGCAGGCGCGGACGTAAAGAATCGCGATGGCAAAGAAGAGCATTGTCACTACAACGAAAGTGAAGTCTTGCACAAGAATCTCCTGGACTACGCGATGTCAATCAGCAGATAACCCGTTGACTCGGGAGAACTCAGGCGAAAAAGGCCGAACGCGCGCTATCTGGCAGGGGACACAGTAGCGGGCTGAGGCTTAGGAAGCAATGAAATGTACCTAAGGATTTTGTGAAGGAAAAGAGGACCTGGATGATGGAGGAGGCTGTAGCAGGGTCTATACGGGAAGTCGAAGCAAGGCCCTGCAGCCGCGCGCGTCGGAACGGTTCTTTAAAGTCAGTTCACCACCGTGAGCTTCGGCAATTTGGCGGCTGAGTACTAGGCCAATACCGGACCCGCCCGGCTTAGTCGTAAAAAAAGGAACGAACAGGTTCGAGGTATTCGGAAGGCCCAAGCCTTCGTCGACCACCAACACATCGAGTTGCGCACCCTGACGCGACCAACCCACCTTTACGCCTCCTCCGGCTTCCAAAGACGCATCCGCGGCGTTGCGAATCAGGTTGATTAGCAACTGCTCGAGCTGGTCCGGATCGGCCGAGATGATAATGTCCGGCCCCTTTTCAACGCTGACTTTCACTCGCGTCTCGAGTTTCACTGTCCGACAGATCCATTCCGTGACATTAACAGGCAACAATTTCGGTTGCGGAAGTCTTGCCAATTGCGCGTACGCCGCCATGAACCGCCCAAGTGCCTCTGTCCGCGAGCGAATGATGCCCAGCCCCTGCCGCAGATCATCCAGAATCGAAGCGGACGCTTCACTCTGCAATTCGGCGGACTTCGTGGCGTTCAAGAGCCCGCTCTCCAATCCCTGCGCGACGGACTGGATCGGAGCGAGCGAGTTGTTCAATTCATGCCCAAGCACGCGAATGAGCCGCTGCCATGCTTTGCGCTCCTCGTCACGAAGTGTGCGGCTTAGATCGCTCAGCACCACCAGCTGATGAGGCAATCCTCCTTGGCGAAACGTCCCGCGACGCAATCCCCACCGCCCGGAACCACCGGGAAAAGCCAGCTCCATCGTGTGCGCGGCCTCGCCCTCCAGGCAAGCCCCCAGCCCTAGTTCTTGCGCCGTAAATCCCAGCAGGCGCTCTTCCGGACGAGCCAGCAAACGTTCACCGGCGCGATTGACCAGCCGCAGCTTCGCATCGTTGTCGAACGTGAATACGGCCAGGTCAATCTCCTCCATCACCGTCCGCAGCAGCGCATTGGCCTCCATCGCACCAAGGCGCTGCTCCCGAAGGGTCTCGCTGAGGGCATTGACTTCGATGATCACTTCGCCCATGGCATCATCGCTTCGCCCGCCACGCGCCCGCAACGAGAAGTCTTCTTCTCGCAGCGCGGCCAGAAGATTCGAAAGCGTTTGCAACGAAAAAACAACGCGATTCCGCAACGAAAAAGCGAAGCCCAACCACAGGGAAAGTATGAGAAAGGCCAGCGTCCAGACCGCCCCGGAAGAATAATTTCCATGCCACAGCAGAATCATGGCGATCAGCGAACCGGGAAAACCCGCGGCTAGCGCGAGGAGCTGGATGCGGCGCTCATAGGCCAGTTCCCTCATTCCAATCCATGTTTTTGCAGCCGGCGATACATGGCGCTGCGGCTCAATCCCAGCGCCCTCGCTGCCTGGCTGACATTTCCTTCGTGGCGCGCGAGTGTGCGCTGGATGAGATAGCGCTCGACTTCGTCGAGGCTCATTTCCTCCAGCTTGGCCGCCCCGCCCGCGGCTTGCGCGCGCAAACCTAGGTCCGCCGCGCGAACGGAAGGGCCAGGCGAGAGCAGCACGCCGCGTTCCACCGCATGATCCAGTTCGCGAACATTCCCCGGCCACGCGTGTTCGTGCATCGCCTTGAGCGCCGCCGTGTCAAACCCGGAAATATTTTTGCGATACCGTTGTGCGTAACCGTGGAGAAAATGATGCGCGAGCAAATCCACGTCTTCGCGCCTGTCTCGCAACGGCGGAATGTGAATCTCGATGGTATTCAATCGAAACAGCAGGTCTTGCCGGAACCGCCCCGCAGCGGCCTCGGCATTCACATCCGCATTTGTTGCCGCCAGCACTCTCACGTTGACGCGCCGCGTGCTGGACGACCCCACGCGCTCCAGATCTCCCGTCTCTAGAACCCGCAACAGTTTTGCCTGCAAGTTCAGCGGCACGTTCGCAATTTCATCAAGGAACAGCGTGCTGCCGTCCGCAAGTTCGAATCGCCCTACGCGATCCGCCCGCGCATCCGTAAACGCTCCTTTGACGTGCCCGAATAGCTCGCTTTCGAACACCCCTTCGGACAGCCCGCCCGCATTTACCGTCACCATCGGCTTCGTCGCGCGCGCCGACAACGCATGAAGGGTTCGCGCTACCACTTCTTTTCCTGTGCCGTGCTCCCCGGTGATCAAAACGTTCGCGTCCGAAGGCCCGATTTGCCCAATCAGCTCCATCACCGGCGCCATCGCCGGCGATTTCGCCAGAAATGTCGGCCGCGATTCGGCGCGCAAGATGCGGTTCTCGGCTTCCAGCCGCGATGCCTGCCGCAGCGCCTGCCGCAAATCGATTTGCGTCCGCAGAATTGCCAGCAAGCGCGTATTTTCCCAGGGCTTCTGCACAAAGTCCCGCGCCCCGCGCCGCATCGCCTCCACGGCCACCTCGATGCTGCTCCATGCCGTCATGACGATAACCGGCAGCGTGCTATCCAGCGTTTGAATGCGCGTGAGCAGGTCCAGTCCCTCCTGCCCTGACGTCGTGTCTCGCGCGTAGTTGAGGTCCATCATCACCGCGTCAAATTCCCGCGCCTCAATCGCGCTCAACGCCTCCGCCGGAGAGGCCACCCCTTGCGTTTCATAGCCCTCGCGCTTCAACAGCAAACGCAGGGCATCCCGGATGTCCGCCTGGTCGTCCGCTAAAAGAACTCGATAAGGGTGCGGGTTAGTCGTCTTCATTCGAATGGTTTTGCGAAGTGTATCCTACCGCCCGTTTTCAGGCACAGCGAGAAACGATCCAGGCCCCGCATTGCCGCCGGAAAGCACCCGCTCACGCTGGCTGTGCCGCGCCGACATGCGCGCCGGCGGTGGCGTTGTCTCCCACTACCCACCCGTCCTTCAGTTGGATAATGCGGCTGCCATAGGCGGCATTTCTCTCGGAGTGTGTGACTTGGATGATGGTCGTGCCCGCGTCATTCAGTCTCTTGAAGAGCTGCATGATCTCATCGCCTTGCGCGGAATGCAGATTTCCCGTCGGCTCATCAGCGAGAATCAGCTTCGGACTGAGAATCACCGCGCGCGCCACGCCGACGAGTTGCTGCTGGCCTCCGGAGAGCTGATTCGGGAAAAGATCTTTCTTGCCCACGATGTGAAAACGATCCAGCGCGTCGCAAACCAGGCTAACGCGCTCCTTATGCGGCACATTCTTGTAGGACAGCGGCACTTCCAGGTTTTCGAACACCGTCAGATTGTCGATCAAGTGATAACTCTGAAACACGAACCCGATGTTCGCTTTGTGCAGCTCGTTGCGCTTCTTCACGTTGAGCTTGTGTACGGCTTCGCCGAGGAAGTAAAACTCACCGCTCCACGCTCCATCGAGCATTCCGATGATGCTCAGCAGCGTGGACTTTCCGGCGCCCGATGGCCCCATGATTGTGACAAACTCGCCCGGCTGAATATCCAAATTAATTCTGCGCAATAACCAAAATTTATTTGGCCCTGCCTCGATCACCTTCTCCAAATTCCGCAACTGTATTAATGGCTCCACAATTTCTCCTTACCTCACTCAAGGGAATCCGGGCAGCAGCACCAAGTCTTTGCCCGTCTCTCTGTTGTAGCGCAAGTGGTCAGTTTATTCCAAGGGCTGTCTGAAGGCGCGGCGCAGCACAGCACCTCAATCGTGCCGCAAGGCCCGCAGCGGATCGAGATGCGCGGCCCGTCGTGCGGGAAGGTAGCAGGCTATTCCGGCCACAGCCAGCAGCAGCAAGGGCAGGCCAATGAATGACGCTGGGTCGGCAGCCCGCACTCCGTAAAGGAGCGACGAAAGCGCCTGCGCCAGCAGGAATGCGACGGGCAGGCCAATGGCCAGTCCAAGCACGGTTAGCAGCATGCCGCTTCGCAGCACCAAGGCGAGGACGTTGCCCGTCTGCGCCCCCATCGACATGCGAATTCCGATCTCGTGTGTCCGCTCGCTCACCGAGTAAGACATGACCCCGAACACACCCACTGATGCCAGCACCAGCGCGATAACCCCCAGCACCGCCATCATTGTGGCCACGTACGCGATTCCAACAATCGATTCCGTGATTACCTTGTCCATCGGCTTGAAGTTGTACAGCGGCAAGTTTGCATCGACCGCCGCGATTTCCGCGCGCGCCGCGGAAACGAATTTCAGCGGATCGCCTGCCGTGCGTAGCACCACCGTCGTGTAATACGGAGGCGCCTGCCGGAACGAGCGGTAAATCGTGGGGACATCCTCCTTGACGATCCAGCTGTAGCGCACGTCGTTTACTACGCCGACTACCGTCATCCATCCGCCTTCGGCTTCCGCTTTGCGGGCCCCGATATGGCGGCCCAGCGGATTTTCGCCCGGAAAATAGCGCCTGGCCAGACTTTCGCTGATCACCGCGACCTGCGGTGATTCCGCTCCGTCCGTATCGCTCAGCAATCGGCCGTCGCGCAGCGCGATATTTAGCGTATTAAAGTAATTCGGTGTAACCGTCTCCACGATGGCGCTGCGTACTTCGCCGCGCCGCGTCAGCGGCCGTCCCTCGATCGAAAACTCTCTCTCGTTGATCGCTCCTCCATCCGCGTAGGGGACAAACGTCACCTGCGAGGCCGCTTGCACCCCGGAAACAGAACCAAGCCGCCGCATGATTTGTTCGTTGAAGTTCAGCCGCGCGGCCGGCTGTGCGTACTGTACTTCCGGCAGCGAGAAGTTGAGCGTCAGCAGCGTTTGCGGGGCGTAGCTCTCATTCACGCTCAGCAATCCCTGGAAGCCTTTCACCATCAGGCCCGCGCCGACCAGCAGCACCAGCGCGAGCGCCACTTCGGCAACCACCAGCGCTCCACGCAGGCGGTGCCGTGCACGGCTGACGGAAGAGCCCCGGCCCCCTTCTTTCAGCGTTTCCGCAATGTTGGCGCGGGAACCCAGCAGGGAAGGGGCGATCCCTGAGATCACCCCGCTCAATACCGCAATTACCAGCGCGAACAGAAACGCATTGGCGTCCAAACGAATCGTCTTCCACCCGGCCACGAATCGGGCTACGTCCGGCGGCATGTGCGCCAGAATCATCTGGATGTCCCATTGGGCCAGAAACAAACCGAGTGCCGCGCCTGCCAAGGACAACATGATGCTCTCGATCAGCAATTGGCGAACGATCCTCCAGCGGCTGCCGCCCAGCGCCGTGCGCACCGCTAGCTCACTCGTTCGCCCCGTGATGCGCGCGAATTGCACGTTCGCGACGTCGGCGCACGCGATCAGCAGGACGAACCCAACCGCCACCATGAGCAGCACTGTGTATTGCCGGGTCAGCGTTCCAGTGATGAATACCCGCAGCGGTTGCGGGTGCAGCCGCCAGGCTTTATTGGTATCGGGATAAGCTTCCGCTTGCCGCTCCGAGATGGCTTGCATCTCCGCGGCGCCCGCGGAAAAAGAAACGCCCGGCTTGAGCCGCCCGAGCACCCAGAGCCGGCGATTGTCGCGCCGGAGCCGTTCCTTCACGCTCAGCTCCAACGGAATCCACGCCTCGGCGGGCATCGGAAAATCGAAGCCCTTCTTCATAACGCCGATAACGTTAAAACTCTTTCCGTCAACCTTTATAACGCGCTTCAGCACGTTTGGGTCGGAGGCATAGCGCTGCTCCCACAGCCCGTAGCTCAA
>Ga0207141_10317_pt1 | contig 10388 bp, 10 predicted proteins | sample Alteio_BWMinHeat_5_FD_153553 | JGI IMG/M metagenome (GOLD analysis project Ga0207141, IMG submission 153553) | Enriched cells from forest soil in Barre Woods Harvard Forest LTER site, Petersham, Massachusetts, United States -... | ecosystem: Environmental > Terrestrial > Soil > Temperate forest >... | reverse complement strand
ATCAAAGGACAACCAAATGACCCCTTTAGAGGTATATTGTTTTTGCAAATTGGGCATATTCCCGCTATTGTAATGTTTTTTGACGAAGGGACAATCGGGATTGAACCATTCCAAGACCACAAACTTGCCTTTATAATCCGACAAGGAATGTTTTTTGGCCCTTGGTATCTGTTAACGTGAAATTGGGCGCCGCTTGACCGCTGACTACTTGCGCAAAAACTGCACCTGAGGCTAAAATCAACATTGCCATCATACACATAAAAATTTGTTTTACTTTAAACATAAAACATCTCCTTGTTATGAGTTCTTCTTAATACGGTCTAATATCATACCAGGCGTTATCACTTGCGGCAATATGATGGGTGTATCAGATCCCGGCGGATAATAAACATAAACAGGGATGCTGTCCCGTCCCAACAAACCCAAGGCCCGGGTAATGGCAGGATCATATTTTGTCCAATCCGCTTTAAAAGCGATAATGCCATGGTCTTTGAATGCCTTGACCACATCATCATTTTGTAAAACAAGGCGATCATTGACCTGGCAGTTGATGCACCAGGCCGCCGTAAAATCCAGGAATACCCCATGTCCCATCTGACGCGCTTGATCTGCCGCCTTTGAAGAATAATTTTGCCATTGGATCTCATGGGAAGGTTTAAGGAATTTTAGGAAATCCCCCATCCCTGTTTCTATCGCAAATACCCATAACATCCAAATAACACACGCTAATAAAATCGACCCCAATGCCTGTTTTAAATGGACCATCCAAAGGCCCGGTTTGGGGACAAAAGATAAAAGAGAAGGAAATGCGCTCAATAGAACAAAGGGCAAGGCCAGCCCCAGGCCCAAAAAGGTGAATATCCCGAATCCAATGATACCTGGCTGGCTTAGGCCTGCGGTCAATGCTGTTCCCATAAAAGGCGCGGTGCAGGGGCTGGCCACGATGGTGGTAATGATCCCGCTGATAAAGCTGGCTTGATACCCTGCCTTATGGCCTGGCAAGCCGTTGATCGCCGGCACATCGAATTCAAAGGCACCAAAAAGATTAAGCGCTAAAACAAATAGAATCACAGCTACAAAAATGACAAAAACCGGGGACTGAAATTGGAACCCCCAGCCGGCAAAATGGCCGGCCGCTTTTAAAAGAGCCAGCAGCAGGCCAAGCGACCACACTGAAACCATGATACCCGAGGCATAGGCCAAAGAATGCTTTAGGGCAATTTTTCTATCCGGATGGCGTTCAATTAAATGAAGGACCTTGATCGATAAGACCGGCAGCACACAGGGCATTAAATTAAGGACCAAACCGCCGATCAAAGCAAATAGACAGGCCAGTAAAAATGGGGGCCTTACTGACGCTATCGGTACTGATACTATATCAATCGGCGCCTGGATGAAAAGAGATTTTGTTTTGCCATTATCTTCCCAACCATCGGGATTAACGGCAATCCCCGATAAAGTAGCCATAGACCCTTGATAGATATGCGACTTAGTCAGAGTCACCCGATAGCCTTTGCCGGTCATTTGCGTATGTTGCGGCTCGGCATTCTCAATGACATCATCGCGAAAGGGATAAAAAGCAATGTCCCCTTGCCCCCTTAAAGGAGTTTGAATGTCCAATTGCCATTGATCTCCCTCAATGACGGCATGGCTGGTGATAGAGGGGATGTTTTTAGGTAAATTCTCTCGGGCTTCATCAAAAGATCTTTTAAAGCCATTGAACAATGTCCCGGAAGCATTTGTCACTATCGGCACTGAAAGATTTAAATCAGCCTTGCCCGGCATGCACATTTCCCGGCAAGCCAGCCAATCCAGGCGGGCATGCAGATGTACTTCTTTGGAAGGCTGAAAATTCCCGTCAACCGTCATTGGCACTAATAGCAGGACCTCATGCTCATACCCGAAACTCGTCAATGGCCCCAGATTTAGCCGTTGCGGGTACGGCCATTGGATGTCCCCTGCCTTGATGCCCGATGGTAATTGCCACTTGATCCTGGCTGATAGTCCGGAGTCCCCCGGATTTTGCCAATACACATGCCACCCATCGTCCAAGACCAAATCAAGCCCCACCCAAAATGTCTTGCCGGGCACAGCTGAATCTTGTTCACTGACAAGACGCACATGGGTGTGGGCCTGATAGGCCTCTTGGGCGAAAACCGGTCCCAAGCTACCAAGAAAAAATAATATTAGCCAATAAAATTTATTCATCATTTGCCGTATCATGATTCAAAGACTTTTTCTCCATGCGGGCCATGTAATGAAGTGAACTCGTGAGACTGAAGCCCTGGGTGTTTGGGATTTGTCAAAAGCTTAAGTGTTTTTTCAACGGCTTTGACCCTGATGGCGTAGGCCCGATCCGAACGAAGTAAATCAAGCTGCGCGGAAGCTGTATCTGACAGAAGAACTTCAAACATATTGATGATCTAATTCATTTTTTTATGTTTTAACGGGCGATATGGCTTTATTTTCCCCTCCCCAGATTCCTTTAGCCCTTGCAGAACTGACGCAAGAGCCTCAGGGTTTTTATACAGCCAGGCTTCCTTCACAGGCACAGCGCGCATAGGTTCGAGAATGATTTTTCCGTCTATTACAGACGCGTTAAAAAGAGACACGCTGTCATCTGATAGCAGACGTCCGAGTGGAACACGTTTACGGGAATCAATAGTAAGTAACATAGGCAGCTCCTTCCACAAAACATTGCTTTTAAAATATTCCCAGAGTTGTGCCGTTTCCTTTAATTTATATTGGAAAAACGGCCTTTCTTCAATTGGAGTATAGCACATTGTTACTTTTGTTACAAGTGGGTAATGTTACAACATTATAAATATACCACATAATTGTACATCATCCAGAAATGGCAAAAACTTCCTGCCAGCACCAAAAGATGCCAAATTTCATGGGGGCCGAATCGTGGAACAGCGACCTTCCTTAAATTAAATATCCCGGCCCCAACGGTATAAATGATCCCTCCTAATACAAGCCAAAAAACCCCTGGCTTGGGGCAGGCCTTGGTCAAAGGAGCCCAGGCCACGACTATCAACCATCCCATCATAATATAAAAAATAAAGAACAAAATGCGGAGCCATTTTGCCGGGTGGCGAAAGACCAGTTTTAAAACTATCCCCGTAATAGCAAGTGCCCAGTTGATGCCCAATAAACTCCACCCCCAACTCCCCTTTAAAACAATCAAACAGATCGGCGTATAGGTGCCGGCGATCAAAAAATAGATCATCGCGTGATCAAGCTGTTCTAAGGTGCGGTTCACCGTTCTGGGAACATTCAAAGAATGATAAAGGGTACTGATCGTCCAAAGGGTGATCAGGCTGATGCCGTAAATACAAAATGCTGCCACATGCCAGGCATTGCCCTGGGTTGCTGCGCGGCATACTAAAAGAATGGTCGCAAGAACGGACAAAAGGACCGCGACAATGCCGATCAAACTGCGGATAGGATATTTAAAGATGTTTGGCATTTTCAAATAACCATAATGGTTTTAATAAAAATTGGATGCTCACCGGGCCCCAGTAGCGTGAATCCCAGCTGTTTCTCACAAAGCTGCTTAATAAAATATATTTACCTTTAACTAGCGTGCCTTCTTTCTCTTTATAAAAGACCTTCAGCGGTCTTGCTGATGAGTCATGGTCCATTATATCGTAGGAACGGCCATTTAATCTCAAAAATCCATGCTTCACAACAAAATGGTCCCCGGGAATTCCCTTGATCATTTTAAGGACCAAAACTGTTCCTGTATCACAATTACCTTGGGCTAAATAATTTCTGACTATACCATAACGGGCTATCTGGGGAGTGAGACAAGTTGCCGCGAGACCATCCCTTTGGGGAGTCCCGTTGATCTTCGCATAGATCCCATAAGGCAGGGAATGGGTGAAAATATTAAAATAAATAATAGGGGTAAAATTCAAAATAATCAACCCAAACAAAACCAATATCAGCCAATATGTTGTTTTCATGGAGAATTAACTTCAGAAACATTAAGCCCCAGCAACGACGAAAAATCGGATACTGGGACAATGTTTTGGATATGAAAATCCAACCCGTCAAAACCTTCTCGCTTGATGCGCGCGACCATGGCTGGGTCAAAGCGCATCTGAACCCTTGGCCCTTCTTTACGGACATACATTTGCATATTCGAACGGTTAAAATCAATACCACCGCGGGTTTTCATCGCGGTATCGGCCCCCTGCACTATCATCGCTGGAACCGCCAGGCCCAAGACCTCTTGATAGGACTTTTTTAACATTATAACTTTTGGATCGCGCGGCGCCAGGTCCGCGATTGTATATCTTAATCTGTCAAACACCCGCGGCTCTTTTTGTTTCATTTCTAATAAAATCGCCTTTTGAACGTCTTCTCGATCAGCATCCCTCACCAAAAAGGTAACAAAGTAATCATATTCGTCCTTACCGTAACGAGAGATCAGGTCACCGGCATCAAGGACCTGGATATCACCTTCGGGTGTTACGTAATATTGAAAATCTCCACTTAATGGCAAATTTTCAGAATGTAAAAGTTCTTTAAGATTACGCAGTTGACGATATGTCTTAATTGTTATGGCATGGCCGTTGTTTTCAGAAAAATCGCCAGGCACGACATCTAATACAATGTTCCAGCGTTTATTTTCATCCATATAAATCCCATGCACCTGGGGGCCAAAACTTTTTCCGTATCTGGTCCTGAGATTATGGGCCAAATAAGCCCCTCTATATTCCTTTAAGATCCTCTGCTCTCTTGAATCTTCACCATCTATAATAAAGGTCTTAACAGCGACAAAACGGGGAGGACCATTTTTAGGATGTAAAATTCCCAGACGGACAATGCCTTCCGTTCCATTTCGCACTTTACTGACAAGATAAATATTCTCAGGCAGCATGTTAACCCAAACTTCCGGAATTTGATCAATGGAAACCGGCAATGAAGCCAATATGGAATCTACGGGTAAAACAGGCTTGGGAATTGACCTATAAATTTCATTTTCATACCCTAAATCAGCCTCTGTGATACTGATTGTAGGCAGGGTCCGGCCCTGTACTTCCGTTTCTTTCTCATAAACCTCGATGGCCTGCCGGCTTAACGGAGGTAAAGCTTGTATATCCAGTAATGTTGTTTTGGCCATAAGTCTTTTTAAACTTGTAATGATCGGATGACCCGGGACCATTCCGGAAGCAAGCGCTTCCCATACACCGTGAAGCCTATAGCCTGAAATCATCGCGGCACTCTTTGTATCGAGATATTGAAGGAATTTATTGGCCAACCAGGGATCAGCTTGTGATAATTTTGCAAGCATACTTATAAGCCTATTCTCGTTAGGCAATATAAATACCACACTCCTATCATTCCACGATAGAGCAATCTGACCTCTTTTTAGCTCAATTTTCTCTTTAGGTTTTTGCCAATACCCATAAGCTTCAAAATCATACCCCTTCGAGGCCAAGGCAATCCCCACCGGATCATTCCAACCGGTTATATCAATTATTTGGCCCGATAGTTGACTGCTTAAATCTACAATTTTTATTCTACGGGAAGGCAATTTTGCAGTACTAGGTGTCATTATATACTGGACCGGTGCAGCCCTAAAATTTCTTATATGGACACCGTTTTTATCATACTTTAAACTCACCAACCGCGAAAGATTCGAATTTATAGTCAACGTGTGGCCAGAATAAAGAGCATATCCCAGATAAGTTCTATCTTTATTCACAATTAAATATGCCGACAATTGCCTCTTATCATTTTCAGGTATGATTTCTATACTATGCGTGAGAGGACGTCCACTAGGTCTAGCGACAAGCAAATTTATTTTGCGTATATGGTCCATTTCACTTAAAGGGATTAAAAGGACCGATCCCTCTCCCGGCAATACCTTACGCTTTGATAAAATTATTTGCACATCATATCGCAATTCTTCTAAGGACTCGCGCAGTTCTCCAGCCATCTCTGCGCTCACCTCATGCCCAGGAGAGTCTAAAGGAAAAACCGCCCCTGAATAATATTGTTTACCTCGTCTATTTGCTTTTAATAAGTTCATAATTCTAATGGTATTTCTATACTCAGGATATTCAAATATACGATCAATCCGATAATCACCGTTCCTATCCTTTAAATAATCTAAATTACTGATCGTTCCATCAATAAAATTTAAAATATTCGAAAAAGAAACAACGCTTAGATTGGATAAACCATCAGATAACCATAATCCCTTTGCATCTGCAATGTCTTCCAAGGGTGATATAGTCATCGCCGCATTAGTAGATACAGCCACAGCGACCTCAAAATCGTTGTCGGCTTGGGTCAATATAGCCTCTGCCTTTGGTAGCAAATTGACATATGTTGAGATAAACCATGATTTTCCAGACACATCCCTTATTAATTCTTCCCCAATATCCGGCATAGAAACATCCCGGCTGGCAGCAGCTTTCATCGCGGCACTAAAATGATCTCTGGTCATTCCTGGTTTGGGTATAAAAATAACGATACGGCTGCCATCTTCGTATATGATAAACTTTAATCCATATATGAATTCCCCCAAATCCCTGGCCTCAGGCACAGAAATACTACTTAGTTTTCCGTTACCATTTGAGAACCACCAATAGAGAAAATCAGTTGATTTCAATGACAACAATTCATTAAATATACGTAACGGATCATTCGAACTAAACTGCGTCTTTATGCCGTAAAGTTTTCTATCCGCTGGGGAATCGTAGTCATATCTACCTTTGATTTTCAACAATCTTTTAATTCGAATACTGTCCCTGTACGCCATAAAATTTTTCCTGTTGGGCATATCTATGTGCTTGTTTGGTTGTACTCGGCCGGATCTTTCATCCTCATTATCCGTTGACATGGCCTTGCTTGCTTGATTGCCATTTCTTCTTACATTTTTGATGAATGCATCACCTGTGACAATAACTAAACGGTCCGTTGATTGGGCTGCGTCTGCAGGGAAGGTGTGCATGCGGTTAGGCATCATGGCATTTCCCAGCATCGCCATGTTTAGCCCTCCTGAAAAATACTTCCTGGGAATGGGTTGTCGGTTGGCTTGATCGATATCTTCTTTAATATAATTGAAGACGCCTTTCTTGTAGGCCTTCAGATACTGTTCATAAATTTGTTCAGGGGATAAATTTTGTTGAGACCCCCTTTCTAATCCCTTGACCTTGGACTTGTTTCCATAGATCTGGGTGAGGATGGCATCTTTGAGCGCTACCTTATACCACGATGCCAGGACCATGCTGTAGAACATTTGGCGCAAGGGTGCAAAATTCTTGCCCTGGTTGACTTCTTTTTCGATTTGGGGAAGGATGATTCTTTTGATTATTTGGGAGGCGATGGAATGGGCCTTGTCTGGATTCCCGACAAAAGCATTCGGGAATGACAAACTATTTTTACTCTTTTGTAATGCAAGATAATCTTCTTCCAGCATTACCTTCAAATGCGCTCCCACCACATAGGCCACATTGCCCCGCTCAAACACATCTGCCTTGTCTGCTACGATCCATACTTTATTGAATGTATTAACTGGCACCTGTGTCGTCCCGTACATCGCCCTAGCTTTGGCATAAACTTCATCCCAAAATGCCTTGCCTAAATGTTTCTCAGGATAGATCAAGCTGGCTGTCAACTGCTTGAGAATATAATCCTGGGCCAGCATGTCACGGCCCATTTCTGTTTGGCCTAAATTGGGTGCGATCATACGGTCTTTTTCATAAGGGCTTAGATTGACCCAGAGGTCTTTTTCGGGGATGGTTAAAGAGGCTAGGAAGTATTTGATGAGTTTAGCTGCTTGCCTTCTAACCTCTTCACCACCCGGTAGTGGACCCGCCTTCTTAGACGAAGGGTCCACCACCGGGTGGTTGTCACCTAAGTCTAAAATGAAATCAAAAAGAAAAGGATTTTCGGGGTGGACTTTTAGACCTTTCATTAACACAGGCTCATAGGCAGGGCTTAAATTGACCATGGTTCCAGGCACAGGCAACGCAGGAGATGCCTGGACTCTTTGAACAGGAATGACCAAAGTGGATAAAAAGCTAATAATTAGCCAGGAAATGGATAAACGCCGGAGCATGAGAAAGAATAACATGCCCTCTTATGGAAGGCAAATTCTAAGGCTTTCCAAAAAATTCATAACTATATGAATCTAATAAAGTTATGAAACGTGACGTAGATTTTATGTTTTAATAATGTAATTCAAAGTAATATAAGGATTTAATACTGTTGTTGATACTCCTTGGGCGCTTTGCGCTCCAGTCATCCCATAAAGAGAACCTCCGGATATTTTTACTTGATTAAACCAGTTTGCGGTATCCGCATGCCCTGAGCTCCATTGCCCATTACCCACCATCGTTGTGGATCCGCCTGTATTCCCTAATCCCCCAAAATTGGAGTCCCCTGATCGATATCCAAAGATAGTTTTTCCTTGTAAATTAGGGACGCCAAAATTATTGATCCCATCACCGCCATACGCACTGCCCAAAACGTCAGCCAGAGCAGGATAATCAGAAACTTTGTAGATAGTACCATCACATACAAGAAAACCTCCTCCCGGAGGCATGCTGTTCGAAGGCCAAGGCATGATCAGCCCTGGCGGCAAGGAACTCAATGAACCCGGCACAGGAATACTGCTGTAGACATCGTTGATGTTGTTTATTTGCTCGCTCCCGGAGGCGGGCAGTAAATTCTCAATAATAGGTTCGGCAGCAGGCGGTACAAATGTATCAACCTTTAATGTGGACCCTATTGATGTGACTATATAGTTGTAATTTGAAGGAGTATTGGAAGCCGCACCAAATGGGTTGATAGCATTCCAAGACGACGGCAGGAAATTACCGGCTGTTAAATCACCCATGGCCGTATGCCCTTGCGCTGTCCCCGGCCAGGAATTGTTATTGATATAATAAGCTCTGGCAGCTTCTTGTATGGCACTGATATCAAGGGCTGTTTTGGTCCCTGCCTTTTCCAAATAAGCCCTGCTTAGCACCGGTATCGCGGCCGATACAAGTATCGTCATAATGATAATGACCACCGTGATCTCGAGAAGGCTGAAACCTTTATTCTTTGTAAACATATTTTTTTTCATAGGCCAGCCTTCCGGTCAATTCATTGGGGATCCCCTGGGTTATTGAAATGGTATCAACAACCGCGCCAGGCAGTATTTGCAAAAGCGTGCCTTGATAATAATGATGGGCCAATCCTGAAGGCACTGTTGTCCAAACAGTCACTATATCGTTAACTCCATTGATATGATAACTGCCCCCAAAGGGCGAAGAAGCGATGGCCGCATACATATACTTCGGGTAGAGATCGCCCGGTCCCAAAGGCCAGGCGCCTTGCGGGAAATGGTCATTATAAAAATCCAGACTCGCTTGGGCAATGGACATCATTTCATTGACCGCCCCTTGAAGCCTGGCGTTATTGACCCTGGCCTTATAATTTACCCAAACTATTGAAAAAAGAACGGCAATAATGGCCAAAACAGCGGTCACTTCTATTAGGGAATTTCCCCTTTTAGAACGTTCCTGTCCAAGTTGAACTTGTAGGATCATAAGCCACCCCTTCAGCTGTTTTTTGAATTTGATTATTGATAGCGGCATTGTCATTTGCCGAAATATTCGACATGGAAAGGTCAAATTTTGTCGCGTCATTGGCGTTAACAGCGACGGTGTAATTCCCGTTCCATGGGTTAGTGTTCGAACCGCTAAATGAAGCAGGCAGGTAATTTCCAGAAACTAAATTGGCAATGGAAATTCCGCTGCAAGATCCGCCGTTTCCATTAAAATAACCCATCGCCGCTGTCTGGATCGATTTGATGCTGTTTAACGCCGTCGCCACCCTGGCATTGTCAGATGCCCCTTTAAAAGAAGCAATGACCCCGGAGGCGATGATCGTGATGATCACCATGACAACAATCAACTCCAATAACGTAAAACCTTTTTTGCCGCTTACCTTGTTTTGAATTGCTTTCATTTCATACTCCTTCCTGATGATTGGTCTTTATTGATTAAACCGGCTGCCTGTCCCGCTCATGGATGAATAAAGGGGAAGAATAAAACAACTGATGATAAGGCCTAAATACAGGACCGCTATTGATAGTAAAGCCGGATTGATGAAGGTTATAAGCGTTTCGATGGATTCACGGGAGCGCTGATCATAATATTTGTAAATTTCATAAAAATATTGATAAAGATTGCCCGTTGTTTCCCCCTTTTTAATGTTCATCCAGATCAAAGATGGGAAAAACCCGTCAGATTTTAGGGCTTCACCCAAGGAGTAGCCCTGGCTTACTTTGTCCCTTATAGGGATGAGCCGGTGAGTGACATAATTGGGCTGATTGGAATAAATATTAGTCAATGAAGCAATGATATTGATACCAC
>Ga0207141_10298_pt1 | contig 10437 bp, 8 predicted proteins | sample Alteio_BWMinHeat_5_FD_153553 | JGI IMG/M metagenome (GOLD analysis project Ga0207141, IMG submission 153553) | Enriched cells from forest soil in Barre Woods Harvard Forest LTER site, Petersham, Massachusetts, United States -... | ecosystem: Environmental > Terrestrial > Soil > Temperate forest >... | reverse complement strand
GCACGATCACGCGGCAGATGCTGCAGCTCGGCGAAAGCTGCGACTGGACGCGCGAGCGCTTCACGCTTTCGCCCGAGCTTTCGCGCGCCGTGACCGAAGTTTTCGTGCGCCTGTACGAGGACGGCCTGATTTATCGCGGCCACTACATCGTGAACTGGTGCCCGCAATGCCGCACCGCGATCAGCGACCTCGAAACCGTGCACGAAGACCGGCAGGGACATCTCTGGCACATCCGCTATCCGATTGTCGGGACGAATGAATATGTGGTGGTGGCGACGACGCGGCCCGAGACGATGCTGGGCGACACGGCCGTGGCTGTTCATCCGAGCGATCCGCGCTACCAGCACCTGATCGGGAAGATGGTTTTGCTGCCGCTGATGAACCGCGAAATTCCCATCGTGGACGATTTCGTCGTGGACCGCGAATTCGGCACCGGCGCCGTGAAGGTGACTCCCGCGCACGATCCGAACGACTTTGAAATCGGACGCCGCCACAATTTGCCGGAAATCGACGTGATGACCGACGACGCAAAGATGAGCGCGGCGGCGGGAAAATATGCGGGGCTTGACCGGTTCGAGGCGCGCAAGCGAGTGGTGGCCGATCTAGAAGCGGCGGGCCTGCTCGAAAAAGTGGTCGATCATACGCACGCGGTGGGCGCGTGCGATCGCTGCGGAACGATCATCGAGCCGCGCGCTTCGACGCAGTGGTTCGTGAAAATGAAGCCGTTGGCCGAGCCTGCGATCGCGGCCGTCGAGCGCGGAGACATCGAAATCGTGCCCGAGAATCGGCGGACCGAATACTTCGAGTGGATGCGCAATATTCGGGACTGGTGCATTTCGCGGCAGCTCTGGTGGGGACATCGCATTCCGGCGTGGTATTGCGGCGATTGCAAGGAGATCATCGTCGCGCGCACGGCGCCGGCAAAATGCGCGAAGTGCGGCTCGGGCAAACTGACGCAGGATCCCGATGTGCTCGAGACGTGGTTCAGTTCCGCGCTGTGGCCCTTTTCCACGATGGGCTGGCCTGACGACACGCCTGACTATCGCAAATACTACCCGACCAGCCTGCTGATCACCGGCTACGACATTTTGTTCTTCTGGGTCGCGCGGATGATCATGATGGGCTTGAAATTCACGGGGAACGTTCCCTTCCGGCAGGTTTGCCTGCATTCGCTCGTGCGCAATGCGGAAGGCCAGAAGATGTCGAAATCCAAGGGCACCGGCATCGATCCCGTCGAGCTGAACGAGAAATTCGGGACGGATGCAATGCGATTTACTTTGGCCAGCATGGCTGCGCCGGGGACCGACATCGTCTTGTCCGAGGAACGCATCCTGAGCTATCGCGCCTTCGCCAACAAGATTTGGAACGCGGCGCGATTTGTATTCATGAACCTGGACAAGTACGAGGGGGCGGGTGGTGAAGCGCTGGAGACGCTGGCCGCGCCTAGCGTGCGCGCGTCCGCGCCTTATGCGGCGGGCGGTGAAGTGGCGCTGATCGATCGCTGGATTTTCTCGCGGCTGGCGCGCGCGACAGCGCAGGTGAATGACGCGCTCGAACACTTCCGTTTTCACGAAGCGGCGCACGTCGTGTATCACTTTTTCTGGGGCGACTTCTGCGACTGGTACATCGAGTGGGTGAAGCCGGAGCTGGTCTCGGCGGATCGAGCGAAGTCGGCGGCGACGTGGAAGAATTTGTTTGCGGCGTTTGAGAGCGCGCTGCGGCTGCTCCATCCGTTCATGCCGTTTCTGACCGAGGAGCTGTGGCATCAATTACCGCAGCGCGAGGGCGCGCGGTCGATTGCGCTGGACCGGTTTCCGGAGCCGCATGCGGAGCGAATCGACACTGCGGCGGAACATGATATTGCGCTCTTGCAGGAGATCATCACGGCGGCCCGAAATATTCGAGCGGAAATGAAGCCTGATGCGAAAGCGAAGCTTGTGGGCCAACTCGCGTCAGCTACACTCGCCATCCAGTCGACAGCGGAACGAGGGCTCGACGCCGTTTTGCGGCTGGCGAATCTCTCTTCCCTTTCGTTTGCCAGGCCGCCCTTTGACTCCACCAAAGGGGTCGTGCGGTCCTCGACCGAATTCGATCTGTTCATTCCCTATGAGGCGGCGTTCGACGTTCAGGCCGAAATGGCGCGATTGCGGAAGGAGCTGGAGCGGCTCACGAAGGACATTGCGTCGAAACAGCAGCGTCTGGATGATCAGACATTTCGGAGCCGCGCGCCCGAACACATCGTGAAGGGACTCGAGACGACTCTCGCGGAACGGCAATCCGAGTTTGGCAAAGTGGGAGAACGGCTGGCGCAGCTCGAGAGGCTTTAGGTGGCACAGCCACTCTTAGCGGTGTGGTTTTTGCAATCACGGTTGGGCTCGGATCGATTTGCAGCTTACCCAACCGCGCCGCGCGGTTTTTGCTATCGTGGTTAGACCTCGGTTGACTTGCAGCTTACAAAGGCGCACAGCCAAGAGTGGCTGTGCTACGTAAATGCCCCAGACCGCTTATCCGGGTACGACTGATCGGCGCATTGATGCGCTGCTGGCGCTTCTTGCCGACAACACGATGATTGTGATCAGCGGAGCGAAAATCGCCCGCGAGATCGGCGTGACCCGCGGCACGGTGTGGAAGTGGATCCAGAAGCTGCGCGGGCTGGGCGTGCGCGTGAAGGGGCATCCGCGCACCGGATATCAGATCGAAAAGGTTCCCGACATTCTGGTGCCCAAGATTTTGCACCGGAGGATCACGCCCGGCGGGCTCGGCAAGCGCATCCATCACTTCTTCAAGATTGATTCGACCAATTCCGTCGCGATGTCCCTGGGAGAAAAGGGCGAGCCGCACGGCACTGTCGTCATCGCTGAGGAGCAGACGGCCGGGCGCGGGCGCGCCGGGCACACGTGGCACTCGGAAAAAACGAACGGCATTTACATGACTGTGCTGCTGCGCCCGCCGGTTTCGCCGCAGCAGGCTCCGGTGATCACGCTGGCCGCCGGCCTGGCCGTGCGTGACGCGATTCTCGAGCAGATCGACATCGCCCCCGATTTGCGGTGGCCGAACGATCTCCTCATGGGACGCAAAAAATTCTGCGGCATCCTGACCGAGATGAACGCGGAGCAGGACCGGATTCACTTCGTGGCGGTGGGAATCGGGATCAACGTGAACCACGATCGCGTTCCCGAGGCTTTGTCGGCGATCGCTACTTCGCTGAAGATCGAGACGCAGCGCGCGCATTCGCGCGTGGAGATTGTGGCGCGGTTGCTGCGGCACCTGGACTCCTACTACAATCGCTTCATCACGGAAGGCGCGGAAGCGATCGTCGGGCGATTTTCCGAGTGTTCGAGTTATGCGAAAGGAAAACGCGTGCGCGTCGAGTCCCCTTCCGAAACGTACACGGGCACTACCGATGGACTCGAACCGGGCGGCCTGCTGCGCGTGCGGCGCGACGACGGACGCGTGCTGCCGGTGATTGCGGGAACGCTTTCCGAGGCGGATTGACTCCGAGGGATTGATGCTGCTGACGCTGGACGTCGGAAACACGAACACGGTGCTGGGATTTTTTCGCGGCACGGAACTCCTGGCGCACTGGCGGTTGACGACCGCGCGCGACCAGACCGTGGACGAGTACGGCATCCTGACGCGCGAGCTTTTCACGCTCGCGGGAATCGACCCGTCGTCGGTGACCGGCGTGATCATCAGCTCGGTGGTGCCGCCGCTCAATTCCACGCTTCAGGAAATGTCCGAGCGTTATTTTCGCGTGAAGGCGCTCTTCATCGAGCCGGGCGTGAAGACGGGAATGCCGGTGCTGTACGACAATCCTCAGGAAGTCGGCGCGGACCGGATCGTCAACGCTGTCGCGGCGTATGCGAAGTACGGTGGCCCGTGCATCGTGGTGGATTTTGGGACGGCGATTAATTTTGATGTTGTTTCGGCGCGCGGCGAATACATGGGCGGCGTGCTGGCGCCGGGGATCGGAATTTCCGCCGAGGCTCTTTTTTCGCGCGCGGCGCGCCTCTTTCGTGTCGAGATTAAGGATCCTGGGAAAATTATCGGCACGAACACAATGCAGTCGCTCCAGTCGGGCTTGTATTACGGCTACGCGGATATGGTGGACGGCATCGCGGCGCGCATCAAGAGCGTGATCGGCGATTCGGCGCGCGTGATTGCCACGGGCGGGCAGGCGCCGCTGATCGCGCGGGCTTCGCGGCACATCGAGATTATCGACGAATTTCTGACACTCGAGGGCCTGCGCATCGTGTGGGAGCGGAACCAGCCGGCGAAGTCTCCCAAGCCCATTTCCACCATGAAAGAAAGAAAACTCCGATCTTGAATCCCCAGGAAGCGATGGGCGGGCTGAACTACTTCAACTACTTCACCGAGATCGAGGAATATTTCTGGCAGAAGCGCGGCGCGCACCTTCTGGTTTCGCCGCTCGACTGGGCCATCGTGGAGACGTGGCAGAAAGCGGGCATTCCGCTTTCCGCGGTGCTGAAGGGGATCGATCGCGCGTTTGAGAGCTATGCGCGGTCGCGCCGCGCCGCGAGCGGGCGGCAGCTGAAGACGCTTTCCTACTGCGTGGATGCGGTGCTCGAAGCCGCGGAGGAAGAGAAGGAAGTCGCAGCCGGTACGGGACCGGTGACTTCGTCCGCGAAAAAGGAAGAGGAGACTTTCTCGTCGAGCGCTCTCCATACATTTTTCGCAAACAACATTGAACGCTTCGCGGCGGCAGCCACGGCGCAGCGTACTTCGCAGCCCGATCTCGCGTCGCGCCTGGAGGAAACGCGGGCGCGGCTTCAGGAAACTCTTCTGCTCGTCGATGTCCCCGGCCGCGTGGACCTCGAAGACATCGAGCGGCGGCTCACCGTGGTAGAGGAAAAACTTACCGCCGCTCTGACGGCCAGTGCACCGGAGGAGTTCTTGCTGGACATCCGGCGGGAAATGGACCATCAGCTGGCGCCCTACCGGCGCAAGATGAATGCCCCGCAACTCGCGCAACTCGAACGGCAATACATGCAGAAGCGGCTCTGGGAGCGCTATAATCTTCCTCGCCTGAGTTTGTTCTACCTGACCTGAGGCCCCCGGCCAAGGATCACACCCACCGCAACGGAAAGTGAATCGCATGGAAGTACGCATAGAAAAATTGGTGTACGGCGGCGACGGCCTGGCGCATCACGACGGCCACACGGTCTTCGTTCCTCTGGTTCTGCCGGGAGAGCTAGTCGAGATTGACGCGTCCGAACGCAAGAAGAAATTCGTGCGCGGGCGGCTCGATCGCGTGGTGGAAGCCTCGCCGGAACGGGTCACCGCTCCGTGCCAGTACTACGCGCGCTGCGGCGGCTGCCAATATCAGCACATTCCCTACGAAGCTCAGCTGCGCTACAAGGCGGAGATTCTTCGCGAGACGCTCGGGCGCATCGGCCGGATTCAGTGGACCGGGCCGATTGAGACGCATCGTTCCCTGCCCTATGGCTATCGCAATCGGGCGCAATGGAAGCTGCGAACGGCACCCGACGGCGCCGCTCCGGAAAGCGCCGGTATCGGGTATTTCGAGATGGGCAGCACGAAGTTGTGCGCGGTGACGGAATGTTCCATTGTCTCTCCGCGGCTTGGCGATACGCTCTCGCTTCTCCACAATCTTGTCTTGCAACGGAAAACTCTCGCGGCCATCGATGAGATCGAGGTTTTCGCCGACTCGAATGACGATAAGATTTTGCTGAACCTTTCCGCCGAACGGCTCGCCGATTCTCCCGAATCGATCGCCGCCGCGCTGCGCGAAGCCGTGCCGCATGCCGAGTCGATTCTGATCCAGGACCGCCGGGCGGACAAATTCCATCTGGACGGTCCCGGGTTTTTGACTTACATGGCGGGCGGAGTTCCCTACCGCGTGGGCCACCTTTCGTTTTTCCAGGTGAACCGCTTCCTGGTTGAACCGCTGGTTGACGCAGTGACCAGCTTAGGGGGAGGCGGGAAGCTGGCGCTCGATTTGTACGCGGGCGTGGGCCTCTTCAGCGTGGCGTTGACGAAGGGCTTTGACCGCGTGATCGGCGTTGAATCCAATGCAGCGGCCGCAAAGGACCTGGAAATCAATTTAAAGGAGAGCGGCGGCGCTTCGCCGGCCGCGCGCAACTCAACGGCGGAGGGATTTTTGTCGCGCTGGCGGGACAAACCCGACCTCGTGGTGGTCGATCCGCCACGCGCTGGAGTCGAGACGGAAGCATTGGCACACCTGCGGAAAATCGCGCCGGAGCGCATTCACTATGTTTCCTGCGACCCTGCGACCCTTGGGCGGGACCTCGCGCAGCTCGTTGGCACGAATGATGCCAGCCCCTACACGATCGAGAGCATTAATTTGTTTGACATTTTCCCACAGACGTATCATATGGAGGTGCTGGTGCGGCTTCGAAGGCGTGCATGAAGCTTCCTTCCCTCTTTCCCGTCACGTTTCTTGCCGGAGGCGTTCTTCTCTCCTCCCGGCTCCAGGCACATTCGCTTCCTTCTTTTCGTTTTTGCATTGTTGCCAGCGCTCTGTTGCTCGCAGTGGGCTTCGTGTGCTTGCGCCGCAACCGGATTTCTTCCGCCTTAGTGTTAGCAGCCTCTGCCTGGGCGTTGCTCGGACTTACCGCGTCGAACCTGGAGCGTAGCTCGGCGCCGGGAAATCTCGCCGGCTCTCTGATCGAATCGGGGAAACTGGACGGCAGCGTCGCGCTACGCTGGCGAGGGCGGCTGCGCAGCGATCCGCTGGAGCTTCCCTGGGGCATCCGGTATGAGTTGAACCTGGAGGAGGTTGAAACCCCGGGCGGGGCCGCGCCCGTCGCCGGCGGATTGCGCTTGACCTACTATCGTCCCGAGCTACCGGGCGCAGCGGGGCCTCCAGCGGTCCGTGCCGGAGATCGCGTCGAGGTTTTTGTCCGCGCGATTCCTGTCCGCAATTTCGGCGATCCTGGCAGCTTTGACTATCGCGGCTACCTGGGACGGCAGAACATTCAGCTGCAGGCCACGCTGCGCAACGCGGCGCTTCTTACGGTCGTCGATCACTCTCGCCTGACGGTCTCGGAGCGATTCGCCCGCGCGCGCGGCCGGTTGCTTCGATCCCTCGATGATTTGTTCGCATCGCGCCCGGACGAGGGAGCACTGGCGCGCGCCATGCTGCTCGGGGATCGCAGCTTCGTCGAGCACGACCGCGTGGTGGATTATCAGAAGACGGGCGTGTATCACGTTCTGGTCCTGGCCGGATTGCATGTGGGGGCGCTCGCGGCATTTTTTCTTTGGGCGGGCCGCCGGCTGCGGCTTGGGCTGTTCCCGCGCATTGGGCTCACGCTTCTTGCGCTGGCCGCGTACGCCGCGATCGTCGAGGACCGCCCGCCGATTCTTCGCGCCGTGGTGATGGCCGCGGTATACCTGTGCGCGCAGCTTCTCTATCGCCGCATGGACCTGCTGAATGTGGCGGCGCTCGCGGCGATCGCGATTCTGGTGGCGCGACCGTCGGAAATATTCGACCCGAGCTTTTTGCTTTCATTTACGGCGGTCGCGGCGATCGGTGCGATCGCCGCGCCGTGCATGGCACGGTGGATCGACCCGCGGCGCAGGGCGCTTCGGCACTTGTCCGACGTGACGCGCGATCCGTCTCATGCGCCGCGCCAGATTCAATTCCGAATCGAGATGAGGGCCGCGGCGAGCTGGCTTTCGGCGCGCTTGCCGCGCTTCGCCGCACCTTATGCGTCCGGGTTTCTCGTCTCACCCGTTCGAACCGCTATTTATTTTGCCGATCTTGTGTTGATCTCACTTGTGCTGCAACTCGGCATGCTTCCTTTGCTCGCGCACTATTTTCACCGCGTCGCGCTGACAGGCCCGGTTGCGAATATCCCCGCGGTCTTGCTGACGGGCGTCGCGGTGCCGCTTGGATTCCTTACCCTGGCTGCATCACTCGTTTCGCACGCGCTCGCTGCGGTGCTTGCGAAAATACTGGGCGCTGTGCTGGCATTGCTGAATGTGAGCGTTGGCTGGTTCGCGTCACGGCATGTGTCGAGTTACCGCGTGCCTGGCCCACCGCTCGCGCTGATGGCGGGTTTCGCTGCGCTTGCGGTCGCGCTTGCGGCGGCCATACGTTTGCGCTCGCGGGCTTGGAAGCTATCGACTGCCGCCGTGGCCGTGCTCGCAACCGCGGCCCTCGTTGCGACGTACCCTTTTCCCCCGAGGTATGCGCACGGGAAGCTCGAATTTACGGTGCTCGACGTGGGTCAGGGAGACAGCCTGTTTCTTTCGTTTCCGCGCGGTCGGACGATGCTGGTGGATGCGGGAGGCGCGCTTCCGAATTTTCATCAGGGCGGCATGCGCTCCGGGATCGACGTGGGCGAGGACGTCGTTTCGCCTTACTTGTGGTCACGCGGCATGAAGCGGATCGACGTCGTCGCTCTCACACACGCGCATGAAGATCATCTCGGCGGGATGCCCGCGGTTCTCGAAAACTTTCGCGTGGGCGAGCTGTGGGTCGGCCGTGATGTGGACAGCGCGGCCTACCGGCACGTACTCGCCGTCGCGCGTGCACGCGGCGTGACCGTCCGCCACATGAGGCAAGGCGATGCCTTCACCGAGGACGGTATCGCGGGAGATGTTCTTTGGCCCGACGATCTATCCGAGGGCCGAGCCGCCAAGAACGACGATTCACTAGTCTTACGCGTGAAGGACGGAACTCAATCCATCTTGCTGGCGGGAGATATCGAGCGGCCGTCTGAGCGAAAAATGCTCAGTGAAGATCAAACGGTCGGGGTCAATTTCCTGAAGGTTGCGCATCATGGAAGCAAGACTTCGACAACCGATGCATTTTTGGCGGCGGCGCATCCGGCGTTCGGCGCCATTTCGGTGGGGAGAGATAACTCATTCGGACATCCGTCGCCGGAGATCGTCGAGCGGCTGGAGAGCGCGGGCGTGCGCGTGTATCGCACCGATCACGACGGCGCGATCACAGCACTCACGGATGGGACGATCCTGCACGTGAGCACTTTTCTGCACGGGCCTGAGTAGTGCAAGTAGGCGCTGTTCCGCGGTTTTTCGGATTGCCGACCGTTAATACACGGCAAGTCTGCGATCTGCAAAAACCACACAGGCAAGAGTGCCTGTGCTACCTGCGCCACAGCATCAGCGCCCACAGAATCGCCATCGCGACCGCTAATCCGATCGTAGCCTCGTACTCGCGATTCTGTCGGTAGAGCGGCCAGGAAAAATGCTCAGTCGATGGCGTGGCGGGTGAGAGGCGGGGCCAGAACGCGGGGACTTGCGCGGCATATTCGACGAATGCGGCGCCATAGAGAGCTTTCAACTCGGTCTGCTCGCGGCGAATCACGGCCGGATAGAAAATTGCGAGATACGCGGCCAAGAGCAAAGTGGAAACCCAAGAGTGACTCGCCACGGAGAATCCAGCGGCGAGCAGGATGCTTCCCAAATACAATGGGTTTCGAGTGAACGCGTAAGGCCCGGACACCGCCAGTTGCTTGTGCTTGCGGAGATGGCCCGCCGCGTATCCGCGAAGAACCAAACCACACGCGGCGATGCAAGCTCCCCACAAAAGCCATTTCATTTGCGGCCGCGCGAACGAGAACGCGGCAACACCGACCACGTAGCCGAATCGTACGCGCCATTTGATCCAGAAATTTGTTTTGGAACTCAATCCGCAACCTTCCGAAGCGAATCGATCGCCGAAAGCACGTCTTCCACTGAAATCCGCAGCATACTGGCCGAATAGTTCGTGCGCCGCTTGTAGCTGATCTCTTCGGGCAGCGCCTTGTGCACGATCACGGCTCCGGGCGCGAACGGGCCGTTGCGCGCAGGATCGGTAGGGCCGTACAAACCGACGACCGGAGTGCCCAGCGCCGCCGCCAAGTGTAGCGGGCCGGAATCCACCGCGACCACGTATTGAGCGTGAGCAACGAGTCCCATCAATTCTTCGATCGTTGGCGCAATCACCACTGGGCGAACCGGCGCTGCCGCGCGCAGCACTTCGTCCACGACGGATTTTTCGCCCGGGCCCTGAATCAACACAACGCGCGCGCCGATCCCCGCCGCGGCGCGCGCTTCGAGTTCCCTGCACAGCACGCCAAAGCGATCCGGCGGCCAGCATTTGGCGCGCCAGCTCGCGGCCGGCCCAACCACCACGTACTCGCCGCCGATTCCAAGATCGTGCAGGCGCGCGCGAACGGACGCCGCGCCGCCCGCCGGAACGCGCAGCGGATAGTCCGGAGACGCAGGCCGCAACGCGCCCGCTTGCTCTGCCAGCGAATAATTCAACTCCGAAACGTGGCGTCCCGCCGGCGTCACGCGCTCGGTGTAAAACATCGCCGCGCCCTCTTCGCGCGCCCACGCGCGCTCAAAGCCGATGCGGCGCGGCGCACCGGAAAGCGCAGCGAGTATTGATGACTTATAAAGCCCCTGAAAATCGATGGCGCA
>Ga0207141_10168_pt3 | contig 10477 bp, 11 predicted proteins | sample Alteio_BWMinHeat_5_FD_153553 | JGI IMG/M metagenome (GOLD analysis project Ga0207141, IMG submission 153553) | Enriched cells from forest soil in Barre Woods Harvard Forest LTER site, Petersham, Massachusetts, United States -... | ecosystem: Environmental > Terrestrial > Soil > Temperate forest >... | reverse complement strand
GCGTGTATTTCCAGGATTTCCGCACTGCGGTCCGCTTCGGACAGCCAAGAAACGCGAGCCGCCAGATTCCGGCGGCCCGATCTACTCAAGCTTCGTCCACTCGGCGCAAGCCCGTGCAGCCGGCGTTTTACCGTCCTTACTTCTGGGATTCTTCGAGCAGTCCCTGTTCAGCCTTTTCCTGACACTCGATGCAATGGCGAGTCCAGGGCACTGCTTCCAAGCGCTTGGCGTTGATCTCCTTGCCGCAGGAGATGCATTCCCCGAAACTGCCCTCGCGAATGCGCGACAGCGCTCCCTCGACCATCTGCAACAGTTGGCGGTCGTTGTTGCTCTGATGAAAGAGAAATTCTTTGGTATAGGAGCTAGCCGCCCGGTCGGCGATGTCCTGGGCCGAGTCTTCATCGACCGTGCGCCCGTCCTGTTCGGTCCGCGAGACCATGCGCCGCAACTCGTGCTGCCGCGTTTCCAGCCTCTTCTTGAATGATTCCAGTTTCTTTTTGTCCATGGATAATAACTTCACTTCTTGTCAACCTACCTAGCTCGTTCCAGCCCATAAGGCCAAACGAAGATGATATGCGTCTAAAATGAGATGCGTCAACTGGCGTTGGGGATTCGGTGGTCGTTCAAGTACTGGAATACTGGGGTGACGAGCAGCCCGTCTGTCGAATCGAAACCAGATGTGGGTACCACGGCAACGCTGCTCCATTATTGAAGTCGGTTGCCGCGTGGTCCCGTCCTTTCTCTTCTCTTCTGCGTTTTCTCGACTGCGTTGGCCCGAAGTGGGAACTGTGGGATTACTAGTTGGTACTGGCCACCCCCTCCCCCTCTTCGAGCGCAAAATCTAGAAAACACGTGATTTAGATTTTCGACACCTGCTAGATCTTTGAGTTTGCAGGAGTTATGCGCAAAATCTAGAGAACATGGAAGTTACGAGTGATGCTAGGTCTCGGCGCTCCCATTTTGGGATTGCGATTGGAGTATGCAGGCCCAACTCCAGGCGGGGCTAGATTTTCAAAGATCGCTAATTATCTTCCAGATAACGGATTACGATCTAGAATATCTGATTTAAGGCTTCCAGTCAACAAGGAAACGCGATGGAGTGGCCCGGATCGAGAGTCTCGCGCCCACCCATTCCGCAAAGGACGCGGACAAGGGTGGGGCACCCCCGTGGTAAGTGAGGCCGAGAATGGGCTGGGCCAGCCCCCCACCAAGCCTCACTGTCCTTTAATAATAAATCCAGAGAAGCGTAATTACCGATCCGTAGGAGTAGAGGGCTCGCGATTGTTCTCTAATTGAGTCCTCCATAGACTCGCCGTCAATCCATGCGTCCCTCGGAACCTCCTGCATTTCTCGCATCTTAACCGCATCCGGACCCTTCTCGAAGAAATCGATCGCGTAAGAGTGCGCCCTTAACTCCCAGCCGCGCTTTATCCAGTGATGAAATTCAGGACTCGGCCAGGCCCAGGAGACCCTGCGATTCGTTGAACACACGATGGCGCACTTCTGACCGCAGAGCTGCACGTATCGGATCGCGGTGGCTGTCAACGTCGTCTGAAAATCTGCGGCCAGTGATTCAATAATCTCAAAGCTCGGGACAGTGCCTATAGCGCGCGGCGCGAACAGCGACTCCGGCATAATTAGCTCAGCGGCAAATACGTTCGCTTCAGCTTCCTTGTCGCCCTGGTCGTTATACCAAGCGATAAATTCCTTCTCTGCGCACTCCGATGGCTGTCCGGGGTTATGCGCAAGCTTCAAGTGCCCGAGCTCGTGCGCTATAGCAAAGCGGCGCTTTCCCGGCGGAGAAAGGTTTCTGCTGACCCTCAATCTTGCCGGCCCCGCACCAGGCGTGTGAACCAGCCTAGCGTCGCAGCCGCGAAGGCCCCCTTCCATTACGAGAGCCCCCTGAGTCCACGCAATGTCTTCAATAGATAGGTCAGACGGCTGAGAGATTTTAAGCGTTTTGATAATCTCCCGCGCCTTTAGACGCGGCCACCATTCCCGCTCATCTCGGATGCTCATGGCATTTTCTTGCTCTTCAGAACGTTATACTGCGCGGCAAGGTCTTCCACTAGCGACTCCAGGTCAGTATCGGTGGCCTCCTGAAACTTCTGGTGGTACGCCCCTGCGGCAACGTTTACCCCCAACTCCTGCATTGCTTGGATCAGCCCCCGTATGTCTCGTTCGATATCAACGCGCGCTCTTGGAGCCGTGGCGCCACCTTTCACGAACGCCTCCAGAGCAGCTATGCGTTCCCGTTCAGCCTTCTGCCTCCACGTCGGGGCGTGTTCTGCCAGCAGTGCACGAAATTCATTGTCGAGCTGCTCGGGGTCGAATCCGCTGGCTCGAAGGTCCTCGACTAGTTCCTCTGGGCTGACATCCTCCGCGAGAAAGGACGTCAGATTATCAAGGAATTGGTCTGCATCGGATTTTTTGTCCTTGCGCGTCATGACTTACCCATGTCGCGCGCAGCTCGTATCACTCGGGCTCGTGGAATCTTGCGCACGATTCGATCCAGCTCTCTGCGCGCGGAGTACACCCGTTTAACGGGGAGACCTGTCACGGCGGCGATCTCCGCTGAGCTGTCAGCGTCGCAGATGGCCAAGACTACCGATTCCAACTCGTTATTTCCCTCGACTTCTCGTAGGAGCAAAGTCATGGCCGCCAACCCCAGATTCTCCCTTTCCTGCCGTAGAAATTCCTGCTCCGGGTCCAGCTCTTCCGGATGTAGCGTAGCAGAGGCAAATGAGTCTCCCGTTCGTTCTTCCCCATCCGGGAGCAGAATGCTGATCGGTTCCACTGAGGTCTCCTCTAATTTTTGGTACAGGTGCCCGATTTCGCTGCGAACCATGCCTTTTAGGGCATTTAGCAGCGACGGTTCTTTTTCCTCATCCCAGGTTCGAGCGCCATCAGGTTCCAGTAGCTTAACTATGACATTGTGCGCCACGGAGCTCGGCGAGGCGACGCCAGGAAGCGTTGCCCCTGTTCTCCATCCGTGCATTCTGGCAAGCAAATCTGCGTAGCGAACCAGTTGGCGATATATCTCAGTGCCTTCCGACCCGTTGAGGATGGACGCAGCGCGTTCTCTCCCGCTAGACATCGTTCATATTTATATGCCCGCTGAGTGTGTTCTCTTGCCAAGAAAATTTCTTGGCAAAAAGTACTGACTCGCCGGCACTAGAACCTATAGGGGATTGCTCGACCCCAACTAAATCCTAGTAGGAGGTTATTCTGCGCCATGCCAGACTACGCTGTTCGCGTTGAACTTAGGGGAAATCCGTCCACGGAGGAATATCAAGCCCTCCACGCGCTTATGGCTCGCAAGGGCTTCATTCAAACTATCGCAGGAGTAGACATACAGGGAAATCAGAAACGATTCAACCTACCTCACGCCGTTTACTACGGCTCTTCCAGCGCGGACTGCGGCGCTGTGAGGGATTCGGTCCTGAGGTCAGTTAAATCTGAGGTCCAGAACGACGTTATTGTTTTTGCAGTACAAGCACAGAATTGGTCAATCGGATCCTAGTTGTGTTTTTTTACTGGAATTCGCGCAAACTCATGGCTGAAGGAGGGGAAGAATGTTTAGGAGACTAGCAATGCTGCTGATAGCGGCGGCTTCGTTGCTGGCTCAGACCGGACAAGGGCCGACGGGTATCAGTCACCACTACAGGCCGGGTGACAAGCTCCACTACACGGTCATCTTCGATGGCGATCCCAATTTCGATAGTGTTGCCATTTACTTCCAATCTGGCCCTGTGCCCCCGAATCAATCCGGTCTTTCCAACGGTTTTACGCTCGATCATTCTAGTAGGATATCGGCGGGAATATTTGAGGTGGACGGAACCATCCCTGAGAGCGCAGCAACCGGTACCTATCAGCTCTCGATCGTTCAAACTCGGATTAAGCCGCAAGGAGTGAAGGACTACGATGTGAAAAGCTTCCATGAAGCAGTGGAGGTCGACAACGGCACGAAGTACGAATTTCCGCCGATCAAATCGATCTTTCCGAAGTAATCCGAGGGTTGCAGGAGGCTTGTGAGCTCGCGTCGGCTGTCCTTGGCAAGTGGCACGCCAAGTGGGGGCTAACCTGGGTTCAAAAAAAGCGGCCCCATTGCTGGGGCCACAGTTCAAAAGAGGCAAAGGGTAGGAAAGTCAGGATAGGCGATGCAAGGGGCCGATCCGCCCGGCGGACCGGCTTATTGTGAGAAGTCGAGAACGGAGAGTGAAGGTCAAGCGCGGCCTCTTTTCTTACTGGGGAGAGGAGCACTTGCCCGGCCAAAATGACCGGCCAGATATCAGAAGCGCGGTCCGCACGCAACTACTTGCAAGATTGACGTTTACGAGGATCCCAGGCGTTTCATGGCTTGCCTTCGAATTCAGCTGTCCAGGGCAAGAAAATGCATAATCCTGCACATTGACTGCAGGACACTACTAGCTCCGGGAAGCGCCCAGGTTGAGATGAGACAAGGGTCGCGGCTATGAGCTGCCCGCGACCGTCCGCAGCTTGCCTGGAAGGAAGTGATACGGCGGCCAGGGTCCGCTGAGCACCAGCTCGCAATTCTTCAATTGCTTCGCGGCGCTGCTATAACGGTTCTGATACTTCTCCACCGACTTCGAATCGATCAGGTGGGCGATGTCGATCATCATCCCGTCGGTGTTTACTCGTTTGCAACTAATCTCTTCTTCCAGCGGATTAAACATCTTGTGGACTTGAACCGCCAGGCCGCGTGCCTTGGTCTGACGTTCGCGGTCTTTGGAAGCCTTCTCCCGCAGTTTGATCAGATAGTCGCCACCTACGGTGTCCGGGAGCACGACGTCGGCCATGGCGGCTCGCAGGGAACCGTCCTTAACCAAGACTTTGAGGTGCATTTCGGCTTTTCCCCGCAACCGCGCGACGCTCATCCCAAAGGCGCGCCGGTTGGTTCGCACCGCTTGCCGCAGGGCATCGTCACTGTCAAAAATGGTCCCAAAACGGAAGGGGAGGACGGTGCCGTTGCGGAAACATACGCTTACTACGCGCGCATGTTCCAGAACCGTCTTGTCTTCCAGCTTGTCACCGCCATCGGCTGTGCGGTCGAACTCGCTGACTACCACCGCGAACTCACCGCTGGGATAGATCAGGACTGGGGCTCCATTCACACCTTGAATTCCCTCAAGAAGGAAAGGTCGCCGCGTGCGTACTCCATTATTTAAGCTTTGCTGCTCTGTGAGGCAATAAGCGTACCACGCCATAAAGGGCTTCTCCGAACCTAAGTCCGAGGCAGTAGTGTCCACCTCGTGACGAGACAGTTGGTTACGGCTCTTGAACCTGGAAGAAAGGGCGGTACCACGACTGGATCGGGCGCCTACTACCGCGTCCTAAGTAACATATTACTTCAGTACTCGAAAAATGCAACCTTTTTGTGGCATGGAGCATCGTTTTAGCAGAAAAAAGTACACTCAGACCGTGGAATGACCCTCGGTCAATGGTGGCGGCCTTGACACTTATCCGCCTAGAGCGGCAGACTTCTAGTACGCACGTGTTGCAAAGCAGCGGATTCGTGCGCTTCGTAGGTTATCTGGCCAATTTTGGAAAGTCTTTTCAAAGGAGAGATAACATGAAAAAGCTGATGATTTTTGGTTTCGCGCTGGTTCTGGCAATCTCGGCAGCCGCCGTGGCACAGGACAGCATGAAACCGGACACCATGAAGTCAGATAGCTCGATGAAAGCCACCAGTGTCACCGGAAAGATCAGTGACGATGGCAAGTCTTTCGTGGGCGACAAAGACGGCAAGACGTGGACGATCAGCAATCCCGATGCGGTCAAGGGCCACGAAGGACATCACGTCACCTTGAAAGCGCAGGCTGATGCCAGTAAGGGCGAGGTTAAAGTCATGTCCTTGAAGATGGCAAAAGACAACATGAGTAAAGACACCATGCAAAAGTGAATCTCGTGGGGCACCACTCCAAGGCCAGCCATTCGGCTGGCCTTTCAGTTTTTATGAACAAGGCCCGCATGTGTGCTTCCCGGCTGGCTTGATTACGCCAAATAAATTCACAAGAAGTTAACGCGGCTGAAACGAATCGTGCACCTCGACTCACTATTCTCCATGCATCGGCAATATTGCCGGCGTTTCCCAGCGCGTGGAACTGCGGCGGATTTCAACTTCTGCGGGTTTTCTCGTGCTCCGGCGCCTTTGAGAGGTGTGCTATGACCCGGCTATACCAGGAACACCGAAGGATTCTCCTGATCGATCAAAACCGCACCAAACAGGAACTGCGGGCCACCATCCTGAGGAACTACGAAGTCGAGGTTCACACCGCCAGCAGCATCACGGAAGCAGCAACGCTTTGGACGAACTCTGCTTACGACCTTGTGCTGCTGGCTGCCCAGGAGAGCTCCGAGGAAGCTCTGGCGCTCACCCGCCAAATCAGGGGTATAAATCCTCGTCAACGAATAGGATTGCTGGTTGGTCCGCCGGCGTTTGTCCAGGAGTTGGGCGGGAGGAGAAGAAAAGCTGTCTCCGCTGCCAATATCTCGCCGAGTCGCACCGTGGAGGATTCCAGCATCGCCGGTTCGGAACCGCATTCTCCGCCGCAATGGCAAGAGATGATTTCGAAACTGGTCAGCGATTGGTATGTCATCCAGAGTGCGCTGTTCAGATTGCCAGGCTAGCCCGGGTTGAAGGTTACTTCTTCTTGGGCCCATTATTTCCGCCATTCTGGGCGGCGGCCCGTTCCTCGAGGATCTTGGTCACGACCCGCAACATCTCATCCCATGGCGCCGGCTTGCCCGTCCATATTTCAAACTGACGCGCAGCCTGGTGTACGAACATCTCCACGCCCGGAATCACCTCCGCGCCCGCAGCCTTGGCTAGTTTCATCAGGCGAGTTTCCGGCGGATCGTAAATCATCTCGAACACATAGCGTGCCTTGATCTCGTCCTGATTCAACGGCGATTCCTGAGAATTGCCCATGCCCACGGGAGTGGCATTGACGATCACATCGAAGCTAAGTTTCTTCAGGTCCGCCCGCTTCAAAGTTCGCGCCCGGGCGGAGCGAGCCAATTTCTGCGCGGCGGCGAGGCTGCGATTCAAAACATACACTTCGGCTCCCCGTTCCTTGAGTCCAAACACCGCTGCTCGCGCCGCGCCACCCGCGCCGAGAACCAGTATTTTTGCCGCTTCGATGGTAATCCGTTGTTCCAGCGGCCGCACCACGCCAGCGGTGTCGGTATTAAAGCCATACAGCTTCCCGTCCTGCGCCCGGACAACGGTATTGCACGCGCCGACTTTTGTTGTGTGGGAATCCGTATTGTCGAGGTGAGACAGGATCGCGGTCTTATAGGGCATAGTGACCGAAAGACCGTGAATCGGGATGTCGCGCACGCAGGCCAGCAAGTCCTTCAGAGTCTTGGCGTGCAAGGGGAGGTAAACGCCGTTGACCGTCTCGCGCCGCATCGCCGCATTCATGGAGGCCGGCGAGAGCGAGTGTTCCACGGGATCGCCAGCCACGCCGTACACTCGAGTCGCGGCATCGACTTGCTCGATCCGGTAGGTACTGCGCAGTTCCTGCGCGGTAACCTGGCCGGGCGCGGTTTTTTCGTCTTGATTTACCGCCGCAAAAGTAAATACGCTGCCCGCGCGGACCCCGAGCACTCGGCTGATGATGCCCTGTTCTCCCATGCACACGCCGATCAGCGAATACGTATCGCTATTCTTCTCGAGGAACTTCATCATGACCACGTTGTCGTAGAGCGTCGTGGCGGTGGTGACGATCTTGTAGAAGTCGGCGGAGATGGCGACCATCTTTGCCAGCGTCTCTTCAAGATTCTTAGTGGCCTTGAAATCGTGGCTCGAGAGGATAAGAGCGGCGCGGCTACGGAGGCGCCGCAACTGCTCGGGCTTGCAGTGCGCTGCGCTCTGCAGTTCGAGATCGACCACCAGGCAGCCCGCGGCAGAAGCCTTAGATAGTATCTCTAACTGGGAGGCCACCGAACCGCGAAACTTGCCCCCAGCCACCACCCTCCGGCAAGTTGCCAAAGCTACGACATGAGAGTGATACTCGGCGAACTGTTTGATCTTGGGTAACGCCAGCGCCGGCCGGGGTAGGTAGTCTAACCTGAACTCAAGAAAGGTATTATCGCGGACCAGGGCCTCGGCCTTTTCAAGCATCTCTGCCGGATCGGAACCGATCACGGCAACGCACACCCGCGGCAGCCGCAAAGGGCGCAGGCGAGCGACAAGGTTGTTTGATACTGAAGTCATCATTATTTTGCGAGTGGCCGCGATATTACAGGCCTGCAATTCCAGATGCAACTATGGATTACAAATTTTCTGCGAAAAAACTATTTAACGTATCCCGCATGACACCAGAGTAACCTTGACCCGCCTTGCCGCTGTTGTTACTGTCCGGGCTGTAAGTCCTTTTATTTTGTGCAATCAGCGGAGCCGCGGCACCGGCGATCGGCCGGACCTGACTCTGGAGGTAACATGAAGAAAACACGATTGTTGTTGATTCTGTCTCTGGCGATTTCGGCCTGCGCTCAGGACCCGGTGCCGGCAAACCAGACAGAACTCGTCGCGCCTGCCGGAACCCAGCCCACCACCGTCAGCTTCCCCTTCGAGAGGATACAGACGCCGACGGCTGTCGATCTCGGCTGCGCCGGATTCGTCAGCAAACAACTCGTGCCCAACTCCAACTTCGTGGCCGGCGACTTGTACACTCCGAGCGACACCAAGAACAGTAATGGAGAGGTGATCTATCTGGCGGGTAAAGGCTATGAGGTCGGCCAGAAGTATTCGATCATACGCGAACTGCGCGATCCCAACCGCTATGAAATCTTTGCTGGCCAGCACACCTTGTTGAAGAGCATGGGCCAGCCCTACTCCGAATTGGCCCGGGTACGGATCATCGATACTCGCAGCCACATGGCCATTGCGGAAATCGAAATGAGTTGTGACCCGGTCAATCCGGGAGACTTTGCCATCCCGTACGTCGAAAAACCAGCCATCTCCTTCCATCCTCCGTTGCGCTTTGACCGCTTCCTGCCCGCGAACGGGAAGTTGACCGGCAGGATCGCGATGGCAAAGGATTTCGATGCCGAGATTGGCCCCGGAACCAAGGTCTATCTGAACGTGGGTTCCAACCAAGGCGTGAAGCCTGGCGACTATTTCCGCGCCGTGCGGTCCTACGAAGGCGACCTGCGTGACCCGGTCGACTCGCTCTCATTCAAAGCCTCCACCAATGAAGACACACAGTTGAAACAGGCCGTAATCGATCCCAATTTCTTGACCAAAACGGGAGGCCCGGTGATCCATGTGCGCGATCTGCCTCGCCGCGCCGTGGGAGAAGTTGTCGTCATTGCGACCACGCCGACGACCGCTACAGGCATGATTGTTTTTGCCATGGAGAGCGTCCACCTCGGCGACGGCGTCGAAATAGACCAGCCCTAAAACTGTTTCCTGCTAACAGCATTCACCGGGGAGAAGCAAATCGCTTCTCCCCAAACTTTGTTGCGCTGGATTCGAAGACCCCTCTACGGCGACTCCATCATCAGCGATGCTGCCAGCTGGCTCCAACTCCAGTCGCCGCCCCAGCCAGCACCAGCCATACAGAATTGACCCGGTAGGCGACCAGCAGGAACAAGCTCAATCCGGCCAAAACCAGCGTTGTCCCGTCCACGACGGCAGCCCGGAATAGTTGCCAGGTTGCGACCGCAATCAGCGCCAGTGCGGCAACGTTCACTCCATCCAGCGCAGCCCCAGCCAGAGGGGACTGGCGCAAGCGCGGAACCAATGGCCCGCTAATGGCGACGAAAAAGAATGCCGGCAGAAAGATCGCGACGGTCGCGATCGCCGCTCCCGGCAAACCTGCCAGAAGGTAACCGATAAAGGTTGCCGTTGTTGAAAGAGGACCGGGAGTGACCTGTCCCATGGCTATAGCGTCGAGCAATTGCCGTTCGCTGATCCAACCCAGGTGGCTGACGAGGTTGGATCGAATCAAAGCTACCAGCACATAGCCGCCTCCAAAAAGGATTGCGCCGATCTTCAGGAACACTAGGAAAAGCGCCATCAGGCTAAAGGGCGCGAGGAGACTGGATCCGACTGCGATGCCGGTCAAACTTGCTCCACCAGTCAAAAGAGCCGGAGCAGCAGACGACCTTCGCTTGCCCGGGCGCAACCAATACATGCAACCCGTCAGCAAGCCGCCGCCCGCCAGCACGGCGAGTTGATCCACGCCCAGGGCGGTCGCGAGCACGGCGAGGGCACCCACGATCGCAAGCCATCTCGACTTCACCGCCGACTTCGCCAACTTGAACACGGCCTGCACGATCACCGCAATCACGACGGGCTTGACTCCATACAGCACACCCGAAACTTGCGGCAGTGATCCAAAGCGCAGGTACGCCCACGCCAGCACTGTGACCATAACGGCCGATGGCAGAATGAAAGACCCGCCCGCCACCAGCAATCCCGGCCAGCCCGCTCGCACCCGGCCGA
>Ga0207141_10313_pt1 | contig 10502 bp, 11 predicted proteins | sample Alteio_BWMinHeat_5_FD_153553 | JGI IMG/M metagenome (GOLD analysis project Ga0207141, IMG submission 153553) | Enriched cells from forest soil in Barre Woods Harvard Forest LTER site, Petersham, Massachusetts, United States -... | ecosystem: Environmental > Terrestrial > Soil > Temperate forest >... | reverse complement strand
CGTTCAATGCCAATGGCAGCGACCTGGCCCATCGATTGGCCGAAAGCGAAAAAGTCAGCGCGCGAACCTGGTGGTACCACCCGGCCGGCACATACAGAAGCTCACCGGGTTGCATGATGCATTCGATCACTGCTGCCTGGCGGGCAAGTGGAAATTTCTCGAAATCTGGCGCCTCAGGGTTAAACGGCGAGCCGAACAGGATGGCGTTCGCCTCGCGGGGATAAAGGAATTCGTCGTGGTGTGGCGGTGACAGGAAAATACGCTTGGTGCCCCAGATCTGCGCAAAAATATTGTCGTCATAGTCGCAATGCAGCGGGGTCACTGTGCCGGAGGGGCCAAGCCAAAAGCGAGGTGGCCCCATTTTTTTAAAATAGACTGGCCAGTAACACAGCCTATTCAATTCACGCAATTCCAGATTGCCCAGATACGGTGGCAGGTCCTGCGTGTTATCAGCGACGAGCTCAAGGTACTCCAGCAGCGACATATCCTGCATCGCCCGGTCAGCCGCGAAAGCGGTATTGACATAGTCGCCCACCCTCGCGCGCACGTGCAGCTCGCCAAAGCGGTCGCGCAGCGTTTGCGGCGTAAGGGTGGAAAGCGGCCAACGATTGACCAGCCCGGTTATGACGAATGGCAGGCCTTCTGCTGCACGCATGCGAAACGCCGCGGCGTCGAGCGTACCCATGCGTGGCACTGCGGAAATGGTCGGGAGGCCGCGCCCCGCACACCTTATCGCTTCACGCATTTCCTGTATTGAAGTGACGCCACGAACCAGCGCATCCTTTCGCTCTCGCGCCCGTTTTTTGACAATGGCGTCCTCGGGCGAGATGGATGTCGATGACGGCCGCGGCGGCAGCAATCGTGACGATAGGCGTGTCTCTCGCCGTTCATGATTAGCGGCTACCGGATTTTTCATATGTCCATTTTTCTATAGCTGTACAGATTTATGTCTTAACGGTGATTAACGCCGATGTGCATAAGCGCCGGAACGCCCATATATCGGCACGTTATTGGAAGGATCAGGCCTCGGGTTCGTGGCAAACCACTTCGATGTTGTGCCCGTCCGGACCAATGACAAAAGCTGCATAGTAGTTGGCGTGGTAGTGCGGGCGCAGGCCAGGCGCACCATGGTCTTTGCCACCCGCCTCCAGAGCCGCGCGATAAAAAGCGTCGACTTGCTGGCGATTCTCGGCCATGAACGCCAGGTGAAGATGCGCCGGCCTCTCCTCGGTTTGGTACAGGCACAATGAAGCCTTACTCGTTGGGCCAATAAACTCGACACCATACGTCGGCGGCCCCTCCGAGGCAACAGCTACGCCGAGCGGTTCGAGCGCCTTGAGGAAGAAAGTTTTGCTCGCTGCATAGTCGCTGACTCCGAATTTGACGTGGTCAAACATGAATTCTCCTGAAGTGTGTGGGCCTGCGCGAGGCCTGACGCAATATAGACCGCAACCTGCTTCAAAACGGCCCAGAGTGTGTAAAAACGCGATGCTCTTAGGGGATTGTATTTTAACTATTTTTCGACCAAGCGCCCACAGTCGCTGTGTTAACCATCAACCGCGGGAATTGCAGAGTCCAGGTTGACATTCACGCGCAACAACAACAACGCCAGTTGCTCCTTCTCTTCCTTGCTGAAGCCAGTCAACGCTTGACGACTTACCGCGTCCATGACTGATTTTCCTAGTGGTAATTGCTGGATGGCGGCATCTGTCAACGAAATCAATCGACTCCGCCGGTCACTCGGATCAGCGACACGCTCGACCAATCCGTCGCGTTCCATGCGGTTGAGTAATTGCGCCATGCTGGACTGCTCGACCCCAGAGAGACGGGCCAATTCGGCTTGAGACAGCGCGCCTGCCTTCTTCAGCGTAACCAGAACAGGCACCTGGCTCATGGCGAAGCCGAGTTCGCGTAACGGTCCCTCGACGACCCGCGCAAATGCACGATTGGCTCGGCCGATGAGTCTTAACGGATTGTGCAAGTTTTTTTCGATCATATTGACTTTGGATAGGAGCCTATGTTTATATATAGGATCCTATTATATATCGCAGATCATATCCAGTGACAAAAATCCCTCGTATCGCTATTGTCGGTGGTGGCCCCGCGGGCCTTACGCTCGCCCGAATCCTCCATGCCTCCGGTTTTCAGAGCACGGTCTTCGAGCGTGACGCAGATCCATATGAACGTCCCCAAGGTGGCACGCTCGATCTCCACCAAGGATCGGGGCTTCTGGCCCTTGAGCGGGCAGGGCTGATGCCGGCAGTGAAAGCGATTGCGCGGTACGACGACCAAGGCGCCCGCGTGTTAAACAAGGCCGGCCATGTGCTATTTGATGACAGTGGCGAGAAGGGCAATCGGCCGGAAGTCGATCGTACGGCACTCCGCGCAACCATGATCTCGGCGCTGCCGGACGGTAATGTGCGCTGGGGCTGCACGGTGCGCGGAGCGTTTGAGCAGGGGAGCGGCAACTGGAATCTCCGCTTCGACCACGGCGTGGAAGGACCATTTGACCTGGTCGTGGGGGCGGATGGCACGTGGTCGCGGATCAGACCGATGCTTTCTCCGTACCAGCCGCAATATAGCGGCCTCACCTTTGTCGAGTTCGGGGTAGACGACGTCGATCGCCTCCATCCCGCTCTGTCGATGCTGGTTGGCCGCGGAAAAATGTCCGTCGAAGCCGATGGCAAGGCGATTATTGCTCAGCGCAACGGCAACGCGCACATCCGCGGCTATGCCATCTTTCGCGTCCCGACCGATTGGATTAGCAAGCGCTTCGACTTCAGTACGCCCGACACAATGCGTGAAGCTCTCAAACGGGAGTTCGACGATTTTGCTGACGATATTGTCAATCTCTTCGCAGCCGCCAACGACCATTTCGCGGCGCGGCCGATTTATGCGCTACCGGTAGGTCATCGCTGGGACAACCGTCTCGGGCTCACTTTGCTAGGTGATGCTGCGCACGTCATGTCACCGTTCGGCGGCGACGGCGTGAACAATGCGATGCTGGATGCCGCTGAACTGGCTCGACTGCTTATCGAACACGAACACTGGAACGAAGCGGTGATCGAATTCGAAGCGCTGATGTTTGCTCGGGTCGTCGAATCTGCTCAAGGCGCCGCGGATGCTGCTGCTACTTTACTGTCGCATGATGGCGAAGCGCTGACTCTCGAAATGCACCGATTGCATTCAACAGAAAATCTCGAGCCTGCAGGCTGAAGAGGCTGGCTCAAAGCGGCCAAAAACCGACTCTGAAGCATTTCACCAATACGATATTGCTTTATTAATTACCAAGTGGCAACATGTGGCAAGATTTTTCCGCCAGGATTAATTTGTTCAATATCGAGGCATATCTGTGCCGGTCCACTTTGCATTTATGCCTGCATCGAAACAGCTATGGGTAGCACAAAGACAGCCTACCTATGCAGAAAATTTAATTGGAACGGACATGTGCATGATGAAAAATATACTTCTATCTCTCACTTTATTTATATTGGCCGCTTGTGCGAACACCCACTCGCTATCACCATCTTCGTCAAGTAACAACGGAGAAGAAAAACTCAACGCTTTGTTCGCTGAAGGACTTAATTACATTCAAAATCAGGGTGGCCCATACATAACAGATGAAGATACTCAAAAACAAACTGAGCTTCTTTTCTGGAATGTAGATCATCCTTACTGCCCACACTGCCCTGTAGCTCTCCAAACGACAGCGGATCAAGAAATTGCGTATACGAAAACCATTCAAACTAAGGCCGAAAGCGGTGACTCGGTTAGCCAGTATCTGTTAGCCGTGCGTTATTTGGAGGGTAAGGGTATTTCGCAAAGTTCAAAGCAAGGTATTTTTTTGGATGGAAAAGGCCGCCCTGAATGGGAATGGTGATGCAGCATACAACCTTGGCCAAATGTATGACCGTGGGCTACAAGTGCATGTTGAGAAACAAAACGCAGTAAAATTTTATAAAATTAGCGTCAAGAATAACGCTTTGAATATAGTAGCCAAACACAGGCTCGGAGAAATGTATGAGTACGGGATCGGTGTTTCCAAAGACTATACTCAGGCAATGGATTGGTATAAAAAATCTGATGAACCCCACGGATTTTTTTTGGCAAATCGATTTCAACGAGCCGAATTTAGCATTGGTAGATTGTATGCTCAGGGAAAAGGTTTGCCGCAAAGCTATGCCGAAGCCTCAGAGTGGTTCCTAAAAGCGTCAGATTATGGCAAGGGATATGGCGGAATGGTTGGTGAAGCACAATGTGCATTGGCCATAATGTATTCAACTGGGTTGGGCGTAAAACTCGACAATGAGCAAGCGGAATTCTGGCTTCGTCGACCGAATACCCAGTCATATTGTCATTCACTGATGGTGGGCCATACTTAACGTTCTCTGTCACCAAGTCATTTAATCACAGACTTGTCACAGTCCGCTGTCGGCCACAAGCTGTCCTTTAGATCTAAAATAAATCGAGCCTTGAATGCCCGCTTCACTTTAATAAACCGACGTAGCCAATTCTAGCTCGACCGATGGCTCCACCCGCTCGAGGGTCTTAGCACATTTAGACTCGGAGGAGGAAATTATTGCCGGGCGTTGCGCCCGACTAGCGCTCGTATAGTCGATGCTCCGCAAGAGGAACGAATAGCCAATAACCAAGAGCCGCTGCATTCTGAGAATGCGGGCGGCAAACATTTCCAGTTGGGTAAGGTGATCAGCTTGCGAACCAATGAGAGACGATTGCCCCAAACTCACGCTAGTGGCCCGCCTGCAAAGACGCCACTGCCGACAGATGCGCATGCCGCAGCAGCCATCGATCGTCTGTCTTCACCCACACCATCGTAAATAGGTGCCGGCTTTCCTTCGCTTGATCACCTTTGGGGGTTATCGAGCCGACGCGCGTTCCGGTGACAATGGCGGTGTCGCCGAAATCTTGTACCTTCACATCGACGGCACGCATATTGATCATCAGATCAGTCTTGAAGAGCCCCTCAAAAGCTTGCTTGTCTAGACGGCGCGCTTCGCCTTCTCCCATGCCGACTTCGGTGAAGCCGTCAGCGGGAATTAAGCGTAAAACACCGTCCAAGTCGCGTGCTGACATCCGTGTATACAGGTCGACAGTTGCCTCTGCCGGCGTCTCGATGCTGTTCGAATTTGCCGCCCAACTGCTGTTGAGCGACATGATGAGCGCCAGCGAGACCGCCATGGTGGCGACGATGGCTCGTCTTGCAAAAAAATGATTCATGTTGATTTTTCCTGGACGCGGTTCAAAGTACACTTATGCAGGCAAATCGAAGCCAAGCTGCTTGAGCGCACTCTCGCAGGCTTGTTGGTCCTGCAGCGCATTACCGCCCGAAATGCCGATGCCACCAACAACTTGCCCATTCAACAGGATGGGATAGCCGCCGCCGACAGCGACCATGCGCGGCCGGTGCGCCAATTGCGCGACTTCGCTGTTGCTGATGATCGAATTCCAGACGTGGGTCGCCAAGCCGAAGGAGGCGGCGGTCCATGCCTTGTCGATTGCTACTTCTGCGGTCAGAAATGGCGCTTTGTCGGAGCGATCGAATGCCTTCAGATGACCGGCATTGTCGGTGATGGCAATGGTGACTTCAATGCCGATGTCGCGTGCTGCAGCTTGCGCGGCTTCGATCAAGGCAGCGGCTGCCGGACGGGTGATGGTGGCTTGGGCGAATGTTGTAGGATATGTGTTCATGATATAAATTGAGTGAGGTTAAAGAAATTACGTGCAGTGAAAAACTAGAATCCGGCAAGAACGATTTTGCCGCGTGCTTGACCGCTCTCGACGTGGGCATGAGCGCGACGCAGGTTTTCGGCGTTGATGCGTCCGAAATTGGCACTGGCAGTGGTGCGGACGCGACCGGTATCGACCAGCTCGGCAATTTCCGTTAGTAATCGTCCCTGTTCGGCCATGTCCGGCGTCTGGAACATCGAGCGCGTAAACATCATCTCCCAGTGGAGCGAGATCGACTTGGTCTTAAGCTTCATGAGGTCGAGATTGTCCATGTCGTCGATGACTGCCAGCTTGCCTTGCGGCTTCAAGCTTTCGACGATTTGCTCGTAGTGTTGGGGGGTCTGCGTCAATGCCGCCACGTAGTCGACTTCACCGAAGCCGCCGCCTTTAAGTTCCCCGGCAATCGGTCGACTATGATCAATGACCGCATGCGCGCCCAAGTCCAGGCACCATTGGCGTGTTTCCTCGCGCGAGGCAGTCGCGATGATGCGCAGATGGGTTAGTTGCCGCGCCAGTTGAATGAGGATCGACCCCACCCCACCGGCACCGCCGATGACCAGTAGCGTTTTTCCGGCGTCACCGCCTTTGGTGATGCCTAGGCGATCAAATAACAATTCGTAGGCGGTAATGGCGGTGAGCGGCAGCGCTGCGGCTTGGCTGTCGTCAAGCGAGGTTGGCGCCATGGCGACAATCCGTTCATCGACTGCATGCAGCTCGCTGTTAGTACCGGGGCGGTTGATTGCGCCCGCATAGTACACGCGATCGCCTTGTGTGAAATTCGATACCGTCGCACCTGTCGCCTCCACAACACCGACCGCATCCCAGCCGAGAACTTCAGGCTGATTGGCTTTCGGTGCGCGGTGCGCGCGTACCTTGACATCGACTGGATTTACCGAAATCGCCCCGATGCGCACCAACAGGTCGTGGGGTTGTAATGTTGGCTTTGCCACTTCAATGTCCTTCAAGGAGGCGGCGTCGTCAATGGGAAGGGATGCAAAATAACCGATCGCTTTCATGCTGATTCCTTATGTTAATTTTCTGAGTGCTAGGTAACCTGTAAAGGGCCTACTGCAGTAGGGTGAACTGTATAATCACAATTAAAATTTGAGAATACATATAGAGAAACAACACTTTCAAATGAAAATTGATAATATGTCCGACTTGGAGGTGCTGATTCATACCGCACGCACCGGAAGTCTGACCAAGGCGGCAGCGGTCATGAGCATCACGCCGGCAGCCGCCAGTGCCATGCTAAAACGCTTGGAAACGCAACTCGGCACCCGCTTGATTGAGCGTTCCACCCGTGCCATGCGGCTGACCGCGCATGGCCAAACCCTGTTGGACTATGCGAACCGCGCGTTTGAATTGGTCGCGGAAGGGGAGGCGCAGGTAACGGAAGACCAGAGCGAGCTGGAAGGAACGATACGCGTGGCCGCACCGAGCGACCTCACGCGCGCCGTCTTGCTCGCCTGGTTTGATGAATTTCTGATAGCCCATCCACGCGTGCATTTATCGCTCTTCGTTGGCGACCGTGTGCTCGACGTCATTCGGGACGAGGTGGATGTCGCAATTCGCTATGGACAGTTGGTGGACTCGCAACTGGTCGTCAGGCCATTGGCCGTGTATTACCCGATTGTGACGGCTGCGCCGAGTTACCTGGCACGCTTCGGTACGCCGACTAATCCGCAAGAGCTCGAAAGACACAATTGCGTGATGTTTGGTCGCGGCGGGCGCACCCATCGGCTCTGGAAATTTGCGAAGGACGGCCAGTGGGAACATGTGCGGGTAAACGGAGATCGCAGTGTCGACGATGCCTCGCTGGCGCGCGAATGGGCATTAGCCGGCGCCGGAATTCTGTTGAAGACACCGCTTGAGCAGCGCCGCGATATCGAGAGCGGCGCATTGGTGCGATTGCTCGAAGACTGGCAGACCGAACCCTATCCGCTTAATGTCCTATTGCCAAGCGGGCGTTTTTTGCCCAAGCGAGTGCGGGTCATGGTTGACTTTTTAAGTGACAAGTTCCGAGGCACGACGATTGAATGAGCGTCCAAGGAAAACGCTAAACTACGAAACACCGGCCGAACGATTTCATCAATCTGTTGCATCTACCGGTTGAATCCACAGTCGTTTCCGGACAGAGATTCATACAGCGAATGTCAAATCAAGTCTGAGCAAGTACAAATTACCCTTTCTCTTCGAATAAAAAATCCGCTCCCAACCCTACCTACTGCGCAGGGTTGTAGAACGGATTTTTTGCGGCAGATGCTGCGATTAAACGTCAGTCTTAGTCACAGGTAATCATCAAACACCCGGTCATGACTCTGACGCGTACAGTGGAGTTGGGCTTGAACCCGGTTTGTTTCATGCCGCTGCCATGCAATCGTATCCAGAGCGTTTCGGGATTGTCGTCCTGATAGAAGGACACGGTGAGCCGTTGTGCTGCATTTACTACCGGCGTGTTGCTGTCTCGCGTAGAATTGCGCTTAGCCATATTTAACTCCGTTCTAGTTACTTGTGGTTAGCGGGTTGGGGATGCTGTTACATCCCTAATCCGCGTCTTCTTCAAAACCTGCCAATACCAGCGCAGGCACTTCAAACACCTTTGCTTCACCTCATTGTTCGCCGTTCGACCCTTGTTCCGTTTCATCGATTTAACCGCTCGCCTTTTACTAAAGGCTCGCCCAAAATACCATGTAAGAAATCGCAAATACATCTTAAAAAGGTAATCGATGAAGGTTTTAAGGCAAAGCATAGGCAAAGCTTCGTATCTCCGGCGGCTAGCAGGAGCGGCTGACAAGAGGAGTTTCTTGCGGTACGCATTTTCCGCGCTGCTTCTGCTAGCTTGTGGCGCGGTGTCAGCACAAAGCACCTATCACACCTCCGGCCAATGCGACGGTTATCCGCGCCTCGATCTCAAGGTGGCCAAAGGCATGTGCATGGGCTTGCTGGCTGAGCATCTCGGTTTCGTGCGCGGCGTGGCGGCGATTGGCCAGGATATCTATGTGCTGGACATGGGCGGCTGGGTCAACAAACGAGGGCGCTTGCTGCGTTTGAATCTGAAGCAAGGAGGCAAGCCGGAAGTGCTGATGAGCCAGCTCGACATGCCCAACGCGATTCTGGCGACGCCGGACAAACGGCTGTTGATCAGCGTGCTTGGGCGCATCGTGCGGATCGATCCGGCGGCCAGGAATCCCGCCGCCACCATGCAGGATGTCGTGATCAATCTGCCAGCCACTGGCCGCCATCCGCTGGCAGCGATGGTGCTCGGGGCTGACGGTTCGCTGTATATCAATGTCGGCTCCGCCACCGATAATTGTGAAAGCAAGCCAGATCAACTCGGAAAATCGGCATTTCCTTGTCCCGAAATAAAAGAGACGCCGCCGCGCGGCAGTGTGCTGCAGGCAAAGTTGCCTGCCAACGGTCCGCCGCTTGACGCCCGCACCATGCAGGTCCATGCGCGCGGCTTGCGCAACAGCATGGCGCTCGCGCTCACCCCCAATGGCAGGTTGATCGCCGCCACCAATTCGCGTGACAACATCAACCTGGCAGATCCCAAACTGTCCGACGCGGCGCTGCCGCACGATACTCTCAGCTGGGTGCTTGCCGGCGCCGATTATGGCTGGCCTTATTGTTTCGATAAACTCAGGAGCAGCCCCGAATACCCGGATTTCGATTGCAGCAAAAAGACTGCCCCAAGCCGTCTCCTGCCGCCACATGCGGCGCCGCTTGGCATGCTTATTTACAGCGGAAAAAGTATGCCGGGGCTGGCCGGCCGCCTGATCATCGGCTATCACGGTTATCGCGCCACCGGCCATAAACTGGTCAGCCTGGCTTTGAATGCGGCGTATCAGCCGGTGGCGGAGCCGCAGGATCTGGTGTCGGGTTGGAATTTCCTGGCCGGCAAACACCCGATGGGTGCGCCGGTGGCGTTGGCGGTGCTGGATGACGGCAGCATTGTGATTACCGAAGATCGCAACGGCACTTTGCTGCGGCTGGCTGCTGAGCGGCGCTAAAGCTCATCAGCGCGGCTCGGGAGTTAGCGCGCGGTGGATTACCGATATGTGAGGAGATTCTAGCCATCCAGTGCTATCTGCAAAGTGACAGGGCTATTGATGAATCTACTCACATATCGGTAATCAGCGGCGCGATAGTCAACTGTGAGTCCGGAACCAATCATAGCGCCGGATTATTACAGGCGTTTGACATCGCGATCAGGCTCTGGAAATTCTCTAGCATCGCCCCTTAATTGCACTGATATTGATGTTGCTACAGTGCAAATAAATGATAATATTTCAACCAGCGAGCCTGCCGGGTTTTAATAACGCCGGCAGGTTTTCGCGGATCTTATCGATAGGGCAGACAAGCGCCGTGGTTAGAGCGCTGCGCCCGCAAAACCAGGGGGAGTGGATGGAAAATACATATCCGGCAGGGCCGGCGAGCGTGCCGGGGGATCTTGCCAAACCAACCAAGGCATACAGAAACCGGGCATGGCTCGCGGTAGGCTGCCTGGCCCTGTTCATCGCGCTGTATTTCTTTCTCGCCGGCTGGTTCGCGCTTACCGCATATCGCCTCATAGAATACGCGCGGACAACTGAAAAAAGTATGGGCGTGAGCGTCCTGGCCGCGGGCTGTGCAGCCTTCCTTGCCATCTTCATGCTGAAGGCGCTGTTCTTTACCAAGCAGATCGTCAAGACCGATGATCCGGAAATCACGTCTGAACAACAGCCGCGTCTTTTCGAATTTCTGTATCGCCT
>Ga0207141_10312_pt1 | contig 10617 bp, 10 predicted proteins | sample Alteio_BWMinHeat_5_FD_153553 | JGI IMG/M metagenome (GOLD analysis project Ga0207141, IMG submission 153553) | Enriched cells from forest soil in Barre Woods Harvard Forest LTER site, Petersham, Massachusetts, United States -... | ecosystem: Environmental > Terrestrial > Soil > Temperate forest >... | reverse complement strand
ACGCCTGAGGTGGGCGCGTAAACGCCCGACAGAATCTTCATCAGGGTGGATTTCCCCGCGCCGTTCTCGCCCATCAGCGCGTGCACTTCGCCTCGCTTGACTTCGAAATCAACGTCGCAAAGCGCCTTGACGGCTCCGAACTCCTTGGAGATCCCCGACATTCTCAACGCAAGCGGGGCTCCTGACTTCATTGCGTCCAACGCCTCGGATTTCGCCTGCTTGTCACCCGACATGTCTTTTCTGCTGTCTTGCAATTCTGCGGACCGATCTGACAAGCGTGACATTCCCTTGATGATGACGAAGAACTCTGAGCAGAACGATGGCCACCCCCGCAGCGTAATTCGGTGGCCCCAAAACCGCCGTGTGAGCTAAAGACCCCCACCGCAGCCAAAACGTCGCCTCCGACTCCAGCGCCCGACCGGGCTCTCTGGTCACGAGCGCGGAGCGGGCTACACGATTTCCGCCTTCGGTGTTTTGAACGTTCTCGCTGCTTCAATGCGCCGGTATTGAAACGTTTTTATTAGGCGGCTTCTCTTGTGTCAATACCCGACTTCTGCCGGGTCTGCCTTCATACTCAACGAGATTTGCGGAATTTTCGCGTATTTCTTCCTCATCCGTGTGAAGCCTGGCTTGCTTACGCGACGGTTGACACCGGGCAACGAGCTCGACTAGACCTGATAATTGAAACGTTTTAAGGAGGCCGACGTGAAATCGAAGCCGACGGTGACCGCTCTGGGCGTCGAGCAGCGCCCCCGTATTGCAGATGGGGAGTACGATCTTCGCCTGAAGCAGGTGAAGACGCTGATGGAGCAGATGGAAGTGGATCTGCTCTTTGCCTATGCCGATGATCGAGCCGTTTTTGGCCCTGCGCATCTGCGCTGGTTGTTCGACTACTATCCGCATTTCGAGCCTGCCTGCGCTCTGATCCCGCGTAGGGGCGAGCCGGTCATCGTCACCGGGGCGGAGTCCATCTCGTACATAAGGACAAGCTCCCGCTTCAAAGGCGAAGTGCTTGCCATTTCCGAATTCGTCCATGCCGACGAAGAATATCCTTTTGCTAAGGTTTGCAGTCTTGGCGACATCGTCAGGCGCATGGCGAAAGACGATGCACGGGTGGGCCTTGCTGGCACCAATCTAATGGAGCAGCAGCTTTATCGCACGATCGTCAGCCTCTTTCCGCAGGGTGTCAGGGACGTGAACAGCCAGGTCGAGGCCTTGCGCGCCGTCAAGTCCCAGGCCGAGATCGAGGTCATCCGCTACGCTTATGGCGTTGCCGAGGCAGGCACGCTCGCCGCGATCTCCGCCATTTCGGCGGGGGCCACGGAACGGGAGATCGCCGCCGAAGCGGAGTATGTCATGCGTCGATTGGGGGCAGAGGGCACTGGCATCGATACGATTGTCGCCTCCGGCCCGCTGCACACCTATCCAATCCTGCACCGCACCACTCAGCGTCGCGTGCGCGAGGGCGACAGCATCGTCCTGACGATTGCCCCACGCTACGAGGGGTATCATGCCGCGATCGGGCGAACCTTGCTGCTGGGCGATGTAGATCCGGTCATTCGCCGAGCGCGACAGACGGCCGCCGATGCCTTGGAAGAGACGTCGAAGCTGCTGCGTCCCGGCGCCCGCGCCGAAGAGATCGACGCGACGGCGCGGGCCGTCGTCGCTGCCGGGGGGTTTGGCGAAAACTTCCTTTATTCGGGAAGCCACAGTGTCGGGGTCATCGAATTCGAGCCGCCGATCCTGTCGTCCTTTGCCGGCACCACGCTGCAAGCCGATATGATCTTCTCGATCGATATCCCGATGTTCCACTGCCCCTGGGGCGGCTTGCGCATCGAAGAAGGGTTCAGAGTCACACCCGCCGAACCTGAGCGCCTACAAGCAATCGCCCTCCTCGTCGATCTCTGAAATGCCAGGAAACACCCCGATGAAAGATAAAGTACTTCAATGGATTGATGACAACCAGGAGCGTGGCGTCCAAATGCTTCAGGACATGATCCGCATCCCGAGCATAACGCCGTGGTTCCGAAGCCCACCGGAGCTCAGCAACGAAAAGGGTGTGCAGGAGTATATCGCCGGGCATTTGACGAAGCTGGGCGCCGAGATCGACATATGGGAGCCGGATGCCGCGCTGCTCACCGGCTATGACGGCATGCCAGGCTATGTCCGCGACAGGAGCTTTGTTGATCGTCCCAATCTCGCCGCGACGTTCAAGGGAACGAGCAGCGGCAAGTCGCTCCTGCTGTTCGGGCATGTCGACGTGGTTCCCGTCGCAAGCGGATGGACCAAGGACGCCTTCGCCGGTACACTGGAGGACGGCATGATATTCGGTCGCGGTGCTGTCGACATGAAGGGCGGCGATGCGGCGATGATGCTTGCGGTCGAGGCGATCGTCCGGTCAGGGGTCAAGCTGAAAGGCGACGTGATCGTGGGCACTGTTGTCGAGGAGGAAACCTCGGGGATGGGGGCGCTGGCCTTCGCCGATCGCGGCTATCGTGCCGATGGCGCGATCGTGACCGAATCCACGGCCATGGCGATTGCGCCGCTTTGCCGTGGAATACTCTGGGGCAAGATCACCCTCCGCGGCCGCGGTGGTCATATCGAGCTGCCTCAGGAGGGATGGCGGAGCGGCGGCACAGTCGATGGCGTCAAGAAGGCCCGATACATCCTCGATCAAATCGACCGTCTTAATCTGGATTGGGCCCAGACCAAAACTCATCCATTGCTGCGCATCCCTTGTCAGATGCTGGTGGGAAAAATCGAGGCCGGTGAGTTTCCGTCGTCCTATGCGGATAAGGTCGATATCTATTTCAACGCTCAGTTTCTGCCGCGTGAACGGGACGAAGTTGGCGGCGGCAAGCTCGTACAGGCCGAGATCGAAGAGTTTATCCGTTCAGTGGCGGAACTCGATCCCTGGCTGAGGCGAAATCCCCCTATTGTCGAGTGGATCGTCAATGCCGATTGCGGCGAGACCGAAAGCGACCACCCGTTCGTGCAGGCCTGCCAATCCGGGTTGGAACAAGTCGGCCGCGGCCGCTCCATGGAGGGGGCATATTTTCATACCGACATGGGCTGGCTTGAACGTACCGGAACACCGACCATTAATTTCGGCCCGGGCGACCCCGCGCTTGCCCATCAAAACGATGAGCGTGTACCTGTTCGCGACCTGATTGACTGCGCGAAGGCCATTGCCATCATCGCGATGGATTGGTGCGGAGTCGAAGACACTCTAGATGTAGGCGGCGCCAATCAAACCTAATATGTCCAACCAGGCTCACGTCAGCAACCGCGTCGACCGACAGGAAGCCGCAGCGCCGATAGCTCCACAAGGATTCTTTCAGACTTGAATGACCAGCCGCCATCACCGCCGGAACGAAACCGGCCAGGCTCGACTATTCACATTCGGGACGTCGCGGATTCCGCCGGCGTCTCGATTGCCACCGTCTCCAATGTCATCAACAAGCCGCACCTCGTTTCACAGTCCACTCGGGACCGAGTGAAGGATGCCATTCGTGCCTTGGGGTTCGTACCAAACGGATTCGCCCAGCAATTGCGGAAGGGGGAAAGCAACACGGTTGCATTGCTCGTGCCAGACGTTTCCAATCCATTTTATGCCGACGTGTTCAAGGGAGCGGAGCGCTGCGCGACAGAAAATAATCTGACCATCCTCCTTGGTGATCTGGATAACGACCTTTCCCGCGAAGAGCGGTATGTCGACATGTTCTATGAGCGCGGAGCGAAAGGACTGCTGTTGATGTCCGTGGGCAAGGCGGCGGACAGATTACGATTTCTTCGGGAAAGAGGCGTTCCATCGGTCATGGTCGGTCATCGCGAGCTGGCGGCCGAGTTCCCATCTGTCTTCTTCGATGAGGTCGCTGGCGGATACCTCGCCACCAAACATCTTGTCGACTCGGGACGACAAAGGATCGCATTCGTCGGTGCCATGCAAGGCATTCCGCAGATCGCGGACCGACTAGTCGGCGCTAGCCAGGCCGTCTCTGAAACAACGGATGTAACGCTTGAACTTCTCAGTGTCGATGCTCTCACTATCGAAGGCGGGCGCGCAGCTGCAAGGCGCATCTTGGCTCGCGACCAACAGAACCGTCCCGATTGCATCTTCGCAGCCAATGACCTGATCGCCATCGGTCTCATACAGGCATTGATGCTGTTTGGCGCGGTCAAGATCCCCGCCGACATTTCGGTGATCGGCTACGACGACAACATCTTCGCCCAGAGCGCGCTCGTGCCGCTTTCAAGCATTCGAGCGCCCGGCGCGGCTTTGGGCGAAACTGCATTTCGATTGCTGCTTGATGCGTTCGATGAAGATACGCGAACGCCGTCAAGCGAGATACTCAGTCCTGAATTGATCATAAGGCAAAGCACAACTGGTTAGACTGAGACTCTCGACTGTTCCCTTTGCGTTCGGTTTCGTCGTTGCTTTGAAGCGAGAAAATAGGATCGTTGTGTGCAGGAGTTTTTCCGCGTCGATCGCCCCTTAGTGGAGAGCATAAAAAAGTTGGGGGTGCCGTTTATTGGGAAGTATGGACACGGCCTCGCGCTGGACGAAAAAGCCGCACTCTACGGACTGTTGCGCTCCAACGTCCAGGCGACTGACGATCGGGCTCACGGTTAGCGCCCGTCCAAAGGATCGCAGCAATTCCTTCTTCGGATTATTCGAACGAGGCGAGATCGCGAAGGACCTTGGCAACGAGTGTCGGGTGTTCCACGTGTGGCATATGGCCGGCGGCACCAACAACAACGAGCCGGCTGCCGAGGCGTCGGCCCAATTCGGCAGGCATCGGAACAATCTGGTCGGCGCCACCCCATACGATTTCGGTCGGGCGTTCGCCAACGAACTTGAGATCTTCGCCGATATCAAGCGCGTCGTCGACAAGATGCGAGCCAATTTTCTCCAGCGCCTCGCGCGCGTGGACATCTCGAAGGAGTGCGAGCGCCTCCGTCACCATCGTTCGTCCTAGCATGTCCGGATCCGCGAACAGCATTTCCATAACGTGGCGCATTTCGCGCTTGCGCTCGGCGCCAAGAAAACCCCGGACATAAAGGGGGTTCGGTCGTACGCCCATCCCGACAGGGGCGATCAACAAGAGAGTATCTATGCGGGCCTGCGTCTTTTCGCATAGATGCAGCGCCACCGCAGCTCCGAGGCTGTGAGCGACAACGTCCAGTCGTTTGAGGCGAAGTGCGACGATGAAAGCCTCGACCCGATCGGCCAGCGCTTCGGGTGATCCGTCGCCAACCGCACGGTCGGACGCGCCATGCCCCGGCATGTCAATGGCAATAGAGCGCCGCGTGGTAGGAACTTCGGCCTGAAGAAAGCTCCAATTTGCATGATCGCCACCAAAGCCGTGCAGGAACAGGACAGCGTGGTCGGAGTCCGCTGGTCCGGTCTCCAGATATGCGATGGCTCCGGCTTCGATTTCAATTTGCTTCATGACGGGGCCAGAATCGACTGCAGCGGTTTTGGTCTGTGTCCCCGCAAGATTAGCAAGAAAGTTGGAAATTTCGCCATTATCGACCGTACCGTCCGTAACGACAGCAATCACGTCGCCGACATCCACAACGCTACCACTCGGTTTGGCTATTCGGGCCAGCGTACCGGTAAAGGGGGACTCAAATTCGTTCGTGATCTTGCTCGTCTCGATGTCGCAGAGAGCCTCTCCTTCCGCGACGACATCGCCCTCCCCCTTGTGCCAGCCTATTATCGTGCCTTCCTGCATCGCCAGACCCCATTTGGGCAGAGTGACGAGATTGATGGCTTTGTCGCTCATCTACTTCTCCTTGAGGCCCGCTTTAGCGAGTTCCCGACAGGCCCCCGTCGACGACCAGGACTTGCCCCGTTATGTAAGAGGCCTCGTTCGAGGCCAGAAACATCATCGCCGGAACGAGTTCCTCCGGCGTTGCCTGTCGACGCATCGGTACCATTTGAAGCGCCTCTAGCTTTGCTTGACTTTGATCACCAGCGAGTGCCCAAATCGGATCGTTAAATGGGGTGTCGATCCAGCCTGGAGCAACGACATTCACCCGTACCCCGTCGAGCGCGAGTTCCGCGGCGAGACTGCGCGCCAATCCGATGATGCCCGCTTTTGCCGCCGCATAGGCTGCTTCGCCGCTGGCCCCGACCAAACCCGAGGTGGAAGAAGTAAAGACAATCACCCCCTGATGCGCTCTCAGATGGGGAATACTGGCTCTGGCGAGCGTGAACGCCCCTCTGAGATTGACACTGATCGTTAGGTCGAAAGTTTCCATTGGAAACGTATCGGTCGGGCCGACTCGCAGAAATCCGGCATTCGAAAAGACCAGGTCGAGCTTTCCATGGCGCTTGACAACGTTCTCGACGGCACGCGCGACTTCGGCTGCATCCGAGATATCGACCGGTGAGCTGGAGACGACGTCGAACACTTCGACCACGGCGCCCGCCGTCCGCAGTGCCTGCGAAAGCACCCTGCCAATCCCCTTGGTTCCACCCGAGACGATCGCGACCTTGCCCTCGAAGTTATGCCGCGTCATACACAATCCTCGAAACCTTCGAGTGCAGCACTGGCGCAGACCACATCTTGCGAAGCCTCGCCGCCGCTGACCCCGAGACCCCCGACGATATCTCCGGCGATGGAAATCGGCGCGCCGCCCGGCATTGCGTTAAAGCGACCGGCGAGTGCCAAATTCATGCCCCAATCCGCACGGCCCGGTTGAGTCGACTCGAACCACGCTTGGGTCGGAGCCAACGTCATCACCGCCGTCTCCGCCTTGGACACGGCGAGCGGAACGGCACACGCCGCCGCCCCGTCCATGCGATCAACAAGGATAATATGGCCGCCCCGATCGACAATCGCCACGGCGATGGCAATCCCTTCACGCGTTGCCGCCGCATGGGCGAGCGACGCCATCTGTAAAGCCGCCTCGCGCGTGAGGTCGTGCACCAGCCTGGTTGCAAGCATCAAGGTATTCCTCCTTCGGCGGCAACGGCCCCTTAGACCAACTTGCGAACTTCCGCGACTATTCGCGCAGCCCTCGGCAGCACGTAATTCTCCATTTCGGGCGCGAATGGCACGGGTGTGTTGAGTCCGCAGATGCGCGCAACCGGCTTATCCAGCTCCTTGAAGGCCCTTTCGGTGATTGTCGCGGCGATTTCTGCGCCAAAGCCCGCCCGCCGAGGCGCCTGGTGGACGACGACCAAGTTATTGGTGCGCCACACGCTGTCGAATACGGCCTGCTCATCCCAAGGCACGAGCGACAGCAGGTCAATTACCTCGCAATCGATCCGCTCGGCCGCCAGGATCTCGGCCGCCTCCAGAACTTCCGGCAGGGTGCGTCCCCAGGTAACGATGGTGACGTCTTCGCCCCTACGCTTCACATCGGCCTTACCAAGCGGGCGCTGCTGATAGACGTCCGGCACTTCACCTGACGCCTCATAGAGGCCGAGCGGCTCCATCACGATCACTGGGTTGTCGTCCAAGATCGAGTCGCGAAGGACCTGCCTTACGTCGCCGGGCGTAGCTGGACATACGATCTTCAATCCCGGAACATGAGCGAACCACGCTTCCAACGATTGCGAATGCTGGGCAGCAGCGTTGAGATATCCGCCGACTCCGCAACGGATCGTCAGGGCGACCTGAGCCTTGCCGCCGAACATGTAGCGCATTTTGGCTGCCTGGTTGACTACCTGGTCCATAGCAATGGCGATGAAATCCATGTGCATGATTTCCGCCACCGGCCTCATGCCGGACATCGCGGCGCCAATCGAGAACCCTATGATCGCGCTCTCGGAGATCGGCGTGTCGCGGACCCGGGCTGCGCCGAAACGGTCCCGCAATCCTTGCGTCGCGCCGTAGGCTCCGCCATACCCAACGTCCTCACCAAGGCAGAAAACGCCTTCGTCTGCTTCCATCGCCTCGGCCAGCGCCAAAGTGATGGCCTTGGAATAGCTCATTCTCACTGCCACCCCTCCACTGCAAGATCGGTATAGACATCTTCCAGAGCACTTTCGGGCGATGCATAGGGGGCCGCCCGCGCGAAATTTACGGCATCGTCCACCTTCCCCGTCATTTCGGCGCGGATGCTTTCGAACACGCTCGGATCGGCCAATCCTGCTTCGATGAGACGTACCTGGGCCGCTTTTATCGGATCGCGTGCTTTCCACGCCTCGACTTCGTCCTGCGTGCGATAGGGTTGCGGGTCGCCCTCGAAATGTCCGCGCCAGCGATAAGTCACGCATTCGAGCAGGGTTGGGCCGTGGCCGCTGCGCGCCCTTTCAACTGCTTCCTTGGCCGCACTATGCACGGCCTCGACATCATTGCCGTCTACCGTTTCTCCGGGCATGCCGTAGGCACTGGCTCGCTGGGAAATGCGGTCAATTTTCTGATGGTCGGATACACGGATGAAATCCGCAAATCCATTGTTCTCGACCACAAATACAACCGGGAGGTTCCACACTGCCGCCAGATTAAGCGTTTCGTGAAACGGTCCGATATCGGTGGCACCATCGCCCATGAATGCGACCGCGATCCGCTTCTCACCGCGAATGGAACTGGCGAGTGCTGCCCCCGCGGCTATGGGTACGCCGCCTCCAACGATGCCGTTTGCGCCGAAGACCCCAATATCCAAGTCGGCGACATGCATCGACCCGCCTTTTCCCTTACAGGTCCCTGAAGCACGCCCATAGAGCTCGGCGAAAAACAGGTTGAGATCGCAGCCCTTTGCGATGGCGTGGCCGTGACCGCGATGGGTCGAAGTTATCACATCGGCCGTTTCAAGCGCATAGCAGACACCTACACCTGTTGCCTCCTCCCCAATATACGAGTGGATGAAGCCGGGCATTTCGGCTCTCTCGAATAGACGCAGGAGAGCTTCCTCGGCAATTCGGATCAAAACCATCTGCCGATACATCGCCAGAAGGGCGCTGTCGTTCGGACGTGTCATTGTTCGCCTCCAGCGATCCTGAGCGTCAGGTTGCGGTAGGTCGCAACCGCCTTTTTCAACTCGTCGATTGAAATGGATTCGTTGGCGGTATGCGCATCTGCCTCGGCGCCAGGTCCAAGCCCTATCGTGGGTATGTTGCGTTGCCCGGCCGACTCCGAGCCGTTGGTACAGAATGCATAGACGCCGAAGTGGACCTCGAGACCTGACTCCAGGAGACTTGCGGCCGCAGCTTGCGCGAGAGGTAGGTCCGAACCAAATTGCCAGGCCGCCAAAAACCGCTCCCAGACCACTGTCTCCCCGGTATAAGTCAAAACCGGATCCGCAGTAATGCTGACTCGGAACGCTTCGTGATCGATCTGGCCCAGTCGCTCTCTGAGTGCGGAGAGAACACTTTCACGCGTTTCTCCGACGACCGTACGGCGGTCGAAGCGAATGGTTACGCTTTCCGGCAGCGCCGATATCAGTGGATAGGGGTTCGATATTATGTCCGTAGGCACCATGATTGCTTGCCCGAGTACGCTATCATGCGGCAGCTTCATTCGATCGATTGCCTGAAGCGCGACCGCGGCGAGCGTCAGCGCGTTCTTGCCGCGTTCCGGATGAGCGGCATGCGCCGGGATACCCTGAACTTGGACTTGGATCTCCATTCGGCCGCGCTGTCCGGTTTTTACGCTCAATGACGAAGGCTCGCAGATCACAACCATCTCCGGCACAACACGGTCGATTACCTCGCCGAGCGCGCCACCTTCGATCGTTTCTTCCAGGACGGACGCGCTGACCGCAACCGCTCGATTGAGCCTACCCGTTGCTGCGGCTTCAGCGACACCGACGATAGCAGCGGCAAGGGGCCCTTTCATGTCGGTCGAGCCACGTCCGTAGAGGCGACCTTCGCGGACCACGCCTGCAAAAGGCTCCACAGTCCAGACCCCAGTGGCTCTTACCACATCCATATGGCCGTCGAACAAGAGCGCGGTTGACGTTCCCGCCGGACCGACAAACCCCACGATGTTGCCCAACCTGTCCTGGGTGATGTCGCGATATCCCAGGTCCTTCATGGTGCTTGCTACTATGATAGCCACGGGCCTTTCCTCTCCGGAGGTGGCACCGACTCGCACGAGTGATCGGGCCAGTTCGATCACATCCGGGGCCATCTGGCTGTTCACGGGCTTACTCCTGCCTTCTTTCATTTCTGTCGGAATTGCTCGAGTTTATGCCGGTTGACTTCGATCCCCAGCCCAGGTCGTTCAAGTGGTAATAGGGAACCGTCCGCATAATCGAAGGCCTCATCGACAACATCATCGAGGTAGTACCGACCCGCCGTTCCGCACGGACCCTTACCACTTGGTGCTGTGATCGAAATCACGGAAGGCAGCGATACGGCGCTGTTTGCGAGGGCGAAGTGCACATTGGCGGCGGTGCCGATCGCTGATTCCAGAGAACCATTGATGTCGCAGGGAAGACCTGCCGTTTTGGCGATGGTCGCAACGCGCCTGGCGCCGGCGATGCCGCCGGCCTTAGCCAGGTAGATCGATATCGCATCGGCGCCCCTGCACTGCACCAAATCGAGAGCGTCGAACTCGTCCCAGCAGCTCTCGTCGGCAATCAGGTCGATTTGCGTTACTCGTCGCAACTCGGCCATCTCTGCCAGGTCGCGAACAGGCTGCTCCACCATGTCGACGA
>Ga0207141_10310_pt1 | contig 10708 bp, 9 predicted proteins | sample Alteio_BWMinHeat_5_FD_153553 | JGI IMG/M metagenome (GOLD analysis project Ga0207141, IMG submission 153553) | Enriched cells from forest soil in Barre Woods Harvard Forest LTER site, Petersham, Massachusetts, United States -... | ecosystem: Environmental > Terrestrial > Soil > Temperate forest >... | reverse complement strand
CCGCCATCGCGGCGTCCACGCGAGCGACTTCCTCCAGCATCAGGACGTAGGAAAGCGTGTCCGTGCCCAAGCCTCCCCAGGATTCAGGAATCAACATGCAGCAGCAGCCGAGCTCGCCGAGCTTGCGCAGTTCGTCGCCCGCGAATTTCTCTTCTTTGTCGCGCGCGCGGATCGATGGGCGCACTTCGGCTTCCATGAATTGACGAATGGTGTCTCGAATCAGGCGCTGATCGTCGGTGAGAGAAAAATCCATCGCGTCGCGTGTACGAGCGATGCTAGCACAAGAGAACAAAATTACAGAAGTAAGGAGGTTTCGGAGGGCCGGGCTTCAGCCCGGCCGTAGCGACGGCAAGATAAACCGGCTTTAGCCGCTGAAGTCGTTCTTGCTTGCGCCGAGGCTACAGCTTCAGGAGCTCGCGGAGGTGCTTGGTCTGCGCGCGGCTGACCGGGACTTCCGACCCGCGCTTATCGTTCATCTTCAGCATGTAGCTCGACTTGAACCACGGCACGACTTCCTTGATGTGGTTGATATTCACGATGTAGGAGCGGTGCGCGCGCCAGAAAACGTCCGACTCGAGCGCCGACTGCAGCTCCTCGATCGTGCGATAGCTCGACGTGCCTTCGAATTCGCGGGTCACCACGGTGATGGTCCCGTCCTCGATGGACGCAAAAATGATGTCCTCGGCGTCGACGAGGAAGAGCCGCTGCTGCGTCTTGACCAGCAGTTTCACCGGCGGCGTCTTGGCGGCGCCGATTTGATTCACCAGCGTCTCGAGCCGCTCGCTCGGTGAGGCTTCCGCTTCGAGCGCTTTTTTTGCGCGCTGGATGGCGCGCGCGAGGCGGCTCTTTTCAAAGGGCTTCAGTACGTAATCGATCGCGTTGACTTCAAACGCCTGCACCGCGTAGTTGTCGTACGCCGTGGCAAATACGATCTGCGGAAGCTTCCCTTTGCGATCCATCAGCTTCTTGATGACGCCGAAGCCGTTGAGCCCGGGCATCTGCACGTCGAGGAAGACCAGGTCCGGCGAGTGTTCCTTGATCAGTGCGAGCGCCTCGACGCCGTTTTTTCCCTGGCCGACTAGGTGCACGTCTGGAAAGCCTTTCAGGAGAAACACCAGCTCGTCGCGGGCCGGCTTTTCGTCGTCGACAATGAGAGTGTTGATCATCATGCGCGTTGCTATGAGGCGAGTATATGCGAGCGTTTCGGCGCGTTCAACCACGAGAAAACGCCGGCGCAACTCCTGGGGTGACGCTTCCCTGCTACTATTCCAGCCGGCCATTCGTGGGTGCGCAAGGCTGCGCGGCCGAGTTGCCAGCATGGATCGACATGTTTCTTCCCGGAGGATGACTTGGCAAAGAGCGGCGCGAAAATTCTCAACAGCGAAACTCTGTATCGAGGCAAGGTGTTCCAACTGCAACGAGACACCGTGATCGAGCCGGGCGGAGTACAGGTCGAGCGCGACATCATCGTGCACCCGGGATCGGTGGTGGTCCTTCCCGTTTTTCCAGACGGACGAGTCCTGCTGATCCGGCAATACCGGCACAGCATCGGCGAGTTTCTCTGGGAGCTGGTCGCGGGACGCAAAGAGCCGAGCGAGACTCCGGTCTCCGCGGCGCGGCGCGAGCTGGCCGAAGAAACCGGATACGTCGCGAAGCGGTTCCGCAAACTCATGCGCGTCGTGCCAACGCCCGGGTTCGTGAACGAGTGGATGTGGATTTTCGCGGCGGAAGGACTGACCCAAGGCGCCGCGCACCCCGAAGAAGATGAAAAGATCACGCCGCGCATCTTCACGCTGAAGCAGGCGGAGAAAATGATCGGGCGCGGAACGCTGCGCGACGCAAAATCGATTTGCGGCCTGCTCTATTACATGCGGTTCGTAAAACACAAGTGAAGACGCAATTCTCACTGCAAATTGTCCTCGCAACGAAGAAAATCTCTCTTCAGGAAAAATATTTTCCGAAATTCGTCGTTCTTCGCTTGAAACATCGGCGCGTGTAGCATAGGATTTGCGCAACGGTACGGTCTCCGGAAAATAATTTCGGAGAGAAAGGTGGACATGAGCGTAAAGGATTTCGTCAAGCACCAATTCCGGCATTTCAACGCAGCGGTGGTCGTGGATGCCTCGGAAGCCTATCTCGCGCATCTCGAGCGCGGCGGAAAAATGTTCCTGACGATGGCGGGAGCCATGAGCACGGCGGAGCTGGGCATCTCTCTCGCGGAAATGATCCGGCGGGGCAAGGTGCATGGCATCTGCACAACCGGAGCGAACCTCGAAGAAGATATTTTTAATCTCGTCGCGCACGATCACTACAAGCGCGTCCCGAATTACCGCAACTTGAGCGACGCCGAGGAAGTCGAGCTGCGCGATCACGGGATGAACCGCGTCACCGACACCTGCATTCCCGAAGAAGAGGCCATGCGGCGCATCGAGCGCCAGATTCTGAAGCTGTGGCAGAAGGCCGACAAGGAAAAGCAGCGTTACTTCCCCTACGAATACATGTACCAGCTGCTTCGCGGAGGGCTGATCAAGGAGTCCTACCAGATCGATCCCAAGAATTCGTGGGTCATCGCGGCGTGCGAAAAGAATCTGCCAATTTTTACGCCAGGCTGGGAAGATTCGACCCTTGGAAATATTTTCGTCGCCAATGTCGTGCGCGGCGACGTTTCCACGTTTCAAGTGGTCAAGGCTGGCGTCGAGCAGATGGCTTGCCTGATCGAATGGTACCGGCAGGTTTCCGCGAACCACTCGATCGGCTTCTTTCAAATTGGCGGCGGTATCGCTGGGGATTTCCCCATTTGCGTGGTGCCGCTCATCACGCAGGATCTACGCGAGAAGTGCCGTCTGTGGGGCTACTTCTGCCAGATTTCAGACAGCACAACTTCCTACGGATCGTACAGCGGCGCCGTGCCGAACGAGAAAATCACCTGGGGAAAACTGGAGGCAGCGACGCCGCGATTCGTGATCGAATCGGACGCTTCGATTGTCGCGCCGCTGATGTTTGCGTACATCCTCGGGCAGTAGAAAATTTCGTCGGCCGATCGTAGATTGACGCATCGTTGTAGCGCCAACCTTTAGGTTGGCATTCGTTGTCGCGCCGCCATCGTACCCGCGGATGCACGCGCCCCAACGGTGCGATGCCCGCCTGAAAGGCGGGCGCTACACGTTGCTCATCAGCCGTCCGCCTGGAAGACACACATGGAAAACCGCGAAATTGCACGCATCCTGCGCGAGACCGCGCAACTCCTCGAAATCGACGGCGCGATGATCGGCCGCTACCGCAGCTATGAAAAAGCCGCCGAACTTCTTGGCAGCCTGCCCGGGTCCGTCGAAGAGCTCGCTAAGGACCGCGCCAAACTGATGGAGCTGCCCGGGATCGGTGACGGCATGGCCGATCACATTGCGGAGATCCTGAAGACGGGCGACTACTCCCTGCGGCAAAAACTGCTGAAAAAATATCCGGCCACGATTCTTAACCTTTTGGAACTGCAGTCGCTGGGCCCCAAGAAAGTTGCGCTGCTCTGGAAAACATTCAAGTGCGCGACGGTCGACGGGCTGGAAAAGATCGCCCGCGACGGCAAGCTGCGCGACCTGGCCGGTTTCGGCGAAAAAAGCGAAGAGAACATCCTGAAGGCCATTCAAGTCTTCAAGAAAATTTCAGGGCGCTTCCCGCTGGACGTCGCCGCAGCGGAGGCGGAGCGCCTCGTCTCGCACATCCGCGCGTTTGGCCGGCCGATCGAGAGCGTCACGCCCGCCGGTTCGCTGCGGCGCGGCAAGGAGACGGTCGGCGACCTTGATCTGCTCGTGACGATTCCTTCGGAAAAATACAAGCCCAAAGCCGTCGAGGCCATTGCCGAGCACATCCTCACCTATTCCGAAATCGGGCAGCAATTGGCCCACGGAGAAAACAAAGTCAGTTTCCTCCTGAAGAGCGGCATGCAGGTGGACGTGCGCATTCTCGAAAAGGAGAGCTACGGCGCCGCACTTCTGTATTTCACCGGGTCGAAGGAGCACAACGTCACGCTGCGCGGCCGCGCGAACAAGATGGGCCTCACCCTCAACGAATACGCCCTGGCCACGCTCAAGGGCGAGCGGCCCGTGGCCCGCGCCACCGAGGAGGAAATCTACGCCAAGCTGGGACTCGATTTCATTCCGCCGGAGCTGCGCGAAAATACCGGCGAAATCGACGCCGCCGCGGAACATCGCCTGCCGCATCTCGTCGAACTCTCCGACATGCGCGGCGATTTGCAGATGCACACGACGGCGAGCGACGGCCGCAATTCGATCGAGGAAATGGCGCTTGCCGCGAAGGCTCTCGGCTACGAATACATCGCCCTGACCGATCACAGCAAAGCGGTGACGGTCGCGAACGGCCTCGACGAAAAGCGCACGCTCGAGCAGATCAAGAAAATTCACGCGGCCAACGCGAAGGGCCTCGGAATTCGCATCCTAGCCAGCAGCGAAGTCGACGTCCTGAAGAGCGGCAAGCTGGACATGGACGAGGAAGTGCTCGCCCAGCTCGACGTCGTGCTCGTTTCGATCCACTCCTACATGAATCTCGAGCGCGCGGAAATGACGGACCGGATTCTGGCGGCGGTGGAAAACCCTTACACCCAAATCGTTGGCCACCCCACCGGACGGCTTGTTCTGAAGCGCGACGAGTACGCCTACGATATGGAGCGCGTGCTGGATGCCGCGCACAAGCACGGCGTGGTGATGGAGTGCAACGCTTCCCCGGAACGCCTCGACCTCAAGGACACGCACCTACGCATGGCCAAAGAGCGCGGGGTCAAAGTGGTGATCTCTACGGACGCCCATTCCACGCACGGGCTTGGCGTGATGCGGTACGGAGTACAAACGGCGAGGCGCGGGTGGATCGAGAAAAAAGATGCCATCAATACGCAGCCGCTCGAAGAACTGCTCGCCTGCTTGCGGCAGAGGCCCGGCTCCCCCGTTTCCGGCAAGCAGCGGGCCGCCGTCGCCTCAGCGCGGACGTCATCCAGGGCGCGCAAAACCAACTGACTGGCTTGCGGGCTCGCGGGCGCGGCTTGATTCGGCGCTGTGATTCCGCGCTATCGCACGCGATCCGCGTTGCAAATCTTCGCTTCATCGCGCATGATACGTTGTTTGCGCGTAGGGGAACCGCGGCGTTTGTAATGGGTGAAGAGGAGCCGCGCGCTGCTTCCAGGTTCCGCACAATTTGAAAACGACAGGAGAAATAAGAATGCGCAGGTCCGCGGGCATTGCCTTGCCGAAGGGAAAACTCGGAGTCCTCACCGTCGGCATGGGTGCGGTCGCCACAACCTTTATGGCCGGAGTGGATCTGGTGCGGCGAAAGAAGTCGCTGCCCATCGGCTCGCTGACGCAGATGGGAACGATCCGGCTCGGCAAGCGCACCGAGGGGCGCTCGCCCAAGATCAAGGACTTCGTACCGCTCGAAAAGCCCGAAAATATCGTGTTCGGCGGCTGGGACATCTTTCCGGTCAGCGCCTACGAAGCCGCCAAGAATGCCGCGGTGCTCAGCTCGGAGCACCTGGCCGAAGTCAAAACTTTCCTCAGCAAGATTCGCCCCATGAAGGCGGCGTTCGATCAGAACTACGTCAAGAAGCTATCGGGCACGCACGTCAAGAAGGCTCGGAACAAATACGAGCTGGCGCTGCAAATCCGCGAGGACATCAAGAAATTCCAGAAGAAGACCAAAGTCTCGCGCGTAATCGTGATCTGGTGCGGGTCCACGGAAATTTTCCTCAAGCCACACGCCGTCCACGACACGCCCGAATCGTTCGAGGCCGCGATGAAGGAGAATCACCCGTCGATCGCGCCGTCGATGCTCTACGCGTGGGCCGCAATCACGAGCGGCGTGCCGTTTGCCAACGGCGCCCCGAACTTGACCGTGGACATTCCGGCCATCGTCGCGCTCGCCAAGCAGCACGGCGTGCCCATCTGCGGCAAGGACTTCAAGACCGGCCAGACGCTGATGAAGACGATTCTCGCCCCCGGCTTCAAGGCGCGGCTCCTCGGCATGGACGGCTGGTTCTCCACGAACATTCTCGGCAATCGCGACGGTGAAGTGCTGGACGATCCCGAGTCCTTCAAGACCAAGGAAGAATCCAAGCTCGGCGTCCTCGAATACATCCTCCAGCCCAAGCTGTATCCCGACCTGTATGGGAAGATTCACCACAAGGTCCGCATCAACTACTACCCGCCGCGCGGCGACAACAAAGAAGGCTGGGACAACATCGACATCTTCGGCTGGCTGGGCTACCCCATGCAGATCAAGGTGGACTTCCTCTGCCGCGATTCAATTCTAGCCGCGCCGATTGTGCTCGACCTGATCCTTTTCCTCGACCTCGCCAAGCGCGCCGGGATGCGCGGCATTCAGGAATGGCTGAGCTTCTACTTCAAGTCGCCCATGTGCGCCCCGGAGCTTTATCCCGAGCACGACCTCTTCATCCAATCCATGAAGCTGAAAAACACGCTGCGCTGGATGATGGGCGAGGATCTGATCACTCACCTAGGGCAGGAGTACTACGACTAGTCGCGCTGGGCACCGGAGCGCTCTTTGCCCGCGCCCATAGCCCTCCTTCTGTACATAAATAATTCATAAAGATTCCAGATATCAGCAATCCAAATTTTGAGCATTCAGAAAACTTGACTACCCTTGCGTCGTTCGGTAGATTCGCGCTTCCCGCGCAGAGGTGAGGAAGTGTCTTTACGCATTAAATTCGTCTTAAGGAGAGCGAATGGACGCTAAAGGTGTACTCGAATTTGCGAAAAAGCACGGCGCGAAGATTCTCGATCTTCGCTTCATCGACGTGCCGGGCATCTGGCAGCACGTCAGCTACCCCATCGGCGAGCTTTCCGAGGAGTCCTTCGAGGAAGGCTTTGGATTTGACGCCAGCTCGATTCGCGGCTGGGCGTCGATCCATGAATCGGACATGCTCCTGATGCCCGATCCGAATACCGCCTTTATGGACCCATTCCTCACGGTCCCGACGCTGGTGATGATCGGCGATGCCACCGATCCGCCGACCCGGAAACCGTATCACCGCGATCCGCGCCACTTCGTGAAGCGCGCCGACGCGTACCTGAAATCGACGGGCTTCGCGGATACCGCGTACTTCGGCGCCGAGGCTGAGTTCTTCATCTTTGACAGCGTTCGCTTTGACTCCGCGCCGCAGCACAGCTTCTACTACGTCGATTCCGACGAGGGCCGCTGGAACACGGGCCGCGCGAACGACGGTGACTACAAGAACCTCGGCTATCGCACGCGCTACAAGGAAGGCTACTTCCCCGTCCCGCCCGCCGATCATTACCAGGACCTGCGCTCGCAGATGGTCCTAAACATGATCGCGATTGGCATGGACGTCGAGTGCCAGCACCACGAAGTGGCTACCGGCGGCCAGGCGGAAATCGATCTGCGCTTCAATACGCTGCTCAATTCCGCTGACAACATGATGAAGTACAAGTACGTCATCAAAAACACAGCGGCGAAAGCGGGCAAGTCCGTGACCTTCATGCCCAAGCCGATTTTCTCGGACAACGGCTCCGGCATGCACACGCACCAGTCGCTGTGGAAGGGCGGCAAGCCGCTTTTTGCCGGCAAGGGCTACGCCGGACTTTCGGACATGGCGCTGCACTACGCCGGCGGGCTCCTGAAGCACGCCCGCGCGCTCTCCGCGATCATCGCGCCAGGTACGAACTCGTACAAGCGACTCGTCCCGGGTTACGAAGCCCCGGTGAACCTGGCGTACTCGCGCCGCAATCGCTCGGCCGCCGTGCGTATTCCGGTGTACTCGGAAAGCCCGAAGGCCAAGCGGCTCGAGTTCCGGCCGCCCGATCCGTCGTGCAATCCTTATCTCGCCTTCGCGGCCATGCTGATGGCGGGCCTCGACGGCATCAAGAACAAGATCGATCCCGGCCCGCCGCTCGACAAGGACATCTTCGAGCTCGAAGCGCACGAAGCCGCCAAGATACCGTCGATGCCCGGCTCACTCGAGGAAGCGCTCGGCGAACTTCAGAAGGACCACAAGTTCCTTCTCGAAGGAGGCGTCTTCACCGCGGAATTCGTCGAACTCTGGATCAACTACAAGAAGAAGAACGAGGCCGATCCCGTCCGGATGCGCCCGCATCCCTACGAGTTCCACCTGTACTACGACATCTAGATACCCGCCGCGAGCGCGGCTACACGGCGTGCCCAGCCCTGAGCAGCAAGCATTCGCATAGCTTCGCAAAACGCCCCCGACCAAGTCGTCGGGGGCGTTTTGTGCTTTCACTAGGCTTGCGTGCGGCCAAGAACTATGTCAAAGATTGACATCGATTGCGGATGCCGCTATTCTTGGCAAAGAGGTCTATTCCGACCCCATGGATCAGATGAACGTATCGATTACCGACGAACTTGCGAGCTACGTCCGCAAGAAGGTCAAGAGCGGTAGGTACAACAATGCCAGTGAAGTGGTTCGCGACGCGCTCCGGCGGATGGAGGAGGAAGACGCCAAGGCGATCCGTCTGGCGCGGCCGACCGCGGAGGCTGTGATCGCGGATATGACCGCCGCACAGGTTGAGGCGGTGCGGCGGCGCGTACGCGATGGGATCCATGCGATCGAATCGGGTAAATTCGAAGCTTACGAGGGATCCGCCGGCCTCCAAGAGCTGGCGGGCAAGGTGAAAGCACGGGGAAGAAATCGCCTCGCTCGGCGCACCTCGCGGTCGGTCCTGCAAGGACGCTGATGCGGTTTCGCGTCTCGCGTCCCGCACAGAAAGATCTCGAGGAAATCTTCGCATACTGGGCTGAGCGGGTCAGCGAAGCCGTCGCGGACCGTGTAGTCGATGCGATTATCGACCGCTTTCGCTTGGTCGGCGAATTTCCCGATACGGGAAAACCCGTGGACGAAATCGCGGCCGGCGTGAAGTGCTTCCCTGCAGGCAAATACCTCATCTACTATCGAAGGGCGCGGCAGGTCACAGACATCCTCCACATTTTTCACAGTGCGCGGGATCAACAGCTCGCGTTTCTATCGCGGCGCCGGCGTCACCCCTAACGGAATTCTTGCGCCCTCGCCGTTATGAAGTGTCACCGAAAGACCGGGTGTGTTATTCTTTCCCATTCGCGTCACTGTTTTTCAATCCACAGAGGAACTGAACTATGAAGAACGCATACAACGGCAGGCCTATTCCGTCCGATGGACAGCCCATTCAATACGTCGGCGGGAAATTCACCATTCCTGACAGGCCCATCATTCCCTTCATCGAGGGTGACGGCACCGGGCGAGACATCTGGAAGGCGTCGCAGCGCGTCTTTGACGCCGCCGTCGAGATCGTCTACGGCGGCAAGCGAAAAATCGCGTGGTTTGAGGTTTTCGCCGGCGAAAAAGCGTTCAACGAATTCAAGCAATGGCTGCCGGACGAAACGGTCGAAGCCGTGCGGGATTTCCGCATTTCGATCAAGGGGCCGCTGTCGACTCCCGTGGGCGGCGGAATTCGTTCACTCAACGTGGCGCTCCGGCAAATGCTCGATCTCTATGCCTGCGTGCGGCCGGTGCGTTACTTCCAGGGCGTGGCTTCTCCGGTGAAACATCCCGAGCGAATGGATGTAATCGTTTATCGCGAAAATACCGAAGACGTGTATATCGGGATCGAATGGCGGTCCGGTACGCCCGAGGTGAAGAAGCTGCTCGAATTCCTGAACAAGGAAATGCTTGGCGGCGGCCCGAAACAGATTCGCGCCGACTCCGCGATAGCGATCAAGCCGATTTCGCCGTTTGGCACGAAGCGGCTGATGCGCCGGGCGATTCAGTACGCGCTCGAAAACAAAAAGCGCGTCGTCACGATCATGCACAAGGGCAACATCCAGAAATTTACCGAGGGCGCAAGATAGACGGAAGAAAGATAACGCAAAGACGCTGAGAACGCAGAGGTTTCGCAGAGAAGAGTTCCGTTGGATACAAGGAGCGGCATGAGCAGAAAAAAGGTGACGGTGGTGGGTGGCGGGTTTGTGGGATCGACCACGGCGCAGCGGATCGTGGACTTGGAGCTGGCTGACGTGGTGCTGACCGACATCTTGGACGGGCCTCCTGGCAAAGCGCTGGACATGGTGGAATCCGGGCCGATCACGCGGACGGATTCGCGCGCGACTGGCGTTTCCACGGCGTCTGGTGATTATTCGGCGACCGCGGGAAGCGACGTGGTGGTCATCACCGCGGGTTTTCCGCGCAAGCCGGGGATGAGCCGCGACGACTTGCTGAAAGCGAACTACGACGTGGTGAAAGCGGTCGTTGAGCAGATTGTCAAGCATTCGCCGAATTGCATCATTATTGTGGTAACGAATCCGCTGGATGCCATGGCGCAAGCGACGCTCAAGGTCAGCGGCTTCCCCAAGCACCGTGTGGTGGGCATGGCCGGAGTGCTGGATTCCGCGCGTATGAGCGCGTTTGTGGCCATGGAATGCAAGGTCAGCGTGGAAAACGTGCACTCCTTCGTTCTGGGCGGTCATGGCGACGACATGGTACCGCTGCCGCGGTATTCGACGGTGGCGGGAATTCCCCTCCCCGATCTTCTGCCGAAGGAGCGCATTGACGCTATCGTGGAGCGCACGCGCAAGGGCGGCGCCGAGATTGTGAACTTGTTGAAGACCGGCTCGGCATACTACGCGCCGTCAGCGGCGGCGGTCGAGATGGTCGAAGCAATTCTGAAGGACAAGAAAAAGATTC
>Ga0207141_10309_pt1 | contig 10743 bp, 6 predicted proteins | sample Alteio_BWMinHeat_5_FD_153553 | JGI IMG/M metagenome (GOLD analysis project Ga0207141, IMG submission 153553) | Enriched cells from forest soil in Barre Woods Harvard Forest LTER site, Petersham, Massachusetts, United States -... | ecosystem: Environmental > Terrestrial > Soil > Temperate forest >... | reverse complement strand
AAATCGATCGCGAATCAGATTGACGCCCGAGGGAGTTACACCGATCTGCGAGAACCACTCGTTGAGCTGCTCTTCCGTCGCGGAAAACGGAAGGTTGCCGATATAGAGCTTCTTCACCTCTCACTCCTTCTGCCCGGAACCTGAAATGCGAGTCGCGGAGCGCGCTGAAGGGGCTGCAGTCGTTCACAGCGAGGCGAAAAAGCGGGGCCGCCGCGGGGAGCGAGACCGGCACTTCAGCGGTCAGTGGCATCCTCCCGGAAATTGACTCCTTTTGCAACTGAAATTGTCTCGAAGCGGCACACTCATTTTCCCCCAGCCGCCCGGCCTCGCCTTTACACGCCGCGCCGCATTAGTGATACGATTCGCCCAGTTTGCTCCCCGCCCGAGAGGTAGTATGCGCGGCACGATGATGGATTTTCCGTTGACGCTGCCCACCATTCTGGAGCGCGCCGGGAAAATCTTTCCGCGCGTCGAGGTCGTTTCCCGCAAGCCGGACAAATCCATCGTCCGCGCTTGCTACGGCGATTTTTATCGGCGCGCGCGGCGGCTCGCGGCCGCCTTGACGAAACTCGGCTTGCGGCCCGGTGACCGCGTCGCCTCGATGATGTGGAATCACTCCGGCCACCTCGAAGCTTTTTTCGGTGTGCCATGCGCCGGCGGCATTCTGCATACCTTAAATCTTCGGCTGCATCCCCATGAAATTGCCGCCATCGCCAGCCATGCCGGCGACCGCTTTCTGTTGATTGACGATGTGCTCCTGCCGCTGTGCGAAAAATTCCGCGAAACTTTTTCTTTCGAACGAGTCGTCGTCGTGCCCTACGGGTGCAACACCGTGCCGCAAGGTTTCTTGAACTATGAAGAACTCCTCGCCGAAGCAAGCGATGATTTCCGCTATCCGCGGATCGATGAAAACGACGGCGCGGCCATGTGCTTCACGTCCGGCACCACCGGTCATTCGAAAGGCGTGATCTATTCTCACCGCGCCCTGGTGCTGCACTCCTTCGCTTGCGGCCTCGGCGAAGTTTTCGGCATGACTAATTTCGACACCGTCCTCCCCGTCGCTCCGATGTTTCATGCCAACGCCTGGGGCCTGCCTTACGCATGCACCATGCTTGGCGCACGCCTGGTTCTCCCTGGTCCATGCGTCGATCCGGAAAGCGTGCTTGACCTGATGGTCAGCGAGCGCGTAACCATCGCTTGCGGCGTTCCCACCGTCTGGATCGGCGTCCTTGAAGCGCTCGAGAAAGATCCAGGCCGCTGGAAATTCGACGCGCCCGTCCGTGTGGTTTGCGGTGGCACCGCACCGCCTCTCGAGCTCATCCGCCGCCTCGATCGTTTCAACTTGCAGATCAAGCATCTGTGGGGCATGACCGAAACGACTCCCATCGGCACTTCCGGCGGACTCCGCCCGCACATGCACGACTGGCCGGACAGTGAAAAGTACGAAGTTCGCGCCAAACAGGGTTGGCCCGCACCCTTTGTGGAAATTCGCCTGATGCGCCCGGAAGGCCGCGAAGGCAAGTCAGAAGAGGTTCCTTGGGATGGCAGTTCGTCCGGTGAGATCGAAATCCGAGGCCCATGGGTCGCCGCAAGCTACTACAATGCTCCCGACCAGGCGCATCGCTGGACCGCCGACGGCTGGTTTCGCACCGGTGATGTGGCCACCATGGATGACGACGGCTACGTCAAAATTGTCGATCGCGCCAAAGACCTCGTAAAATCCGGCGGCGAGTGGATCAGCTCCGTGGACCTGGAAAATACATTGATGGGTCACCCCGCCGTCAAAGAAGCGTGCGTGGTCGGGATCCCGCACCCGAAATGGCAGGAGCGGCCTCTCGCCGCGGTCGTGTTGAAGGATGGCGCCCGCGCCACGGAGGAAGAGTTGCGTGCGTTTCTCGCAAAGTCCTTTGCCAAGTGGCAGCTCCCCGACGCCTTCGTTTTCCTCGACGCTATTCCACGCACCTCCGTGGACAAATTCAAGAAAATCGCCCTCCGTGAACAATTCGCGGATTGGAAGTGGGAATAGTAAGCGATGAGCGGTGAGCAGTGAGAATCGCGCTCGGCCCCCACATTGCCGGTGTTTCTTTACCGAAACTCACAGAGGGAGCGTCCCAAGGGGCCTCAATTCTGAGTGCCCCGTGGGGGGAGAATCAGGTACACTACGGAGAACTCGTGCCAGTGGCAATACGAATGCGTCGGTCCGATAACACGAAGGTGCCGTCGCAACGCAAGAAGCCGAGTGCCCAAGCCATTCTCAATGGCGAGATACACAACTGGTATCGCTTGAGGCTTGGCTATTCCGATCACCTTGTCGCCGATTTACTGGATGAATTCTCGTTGTCGGCCGGCGACCGTGTTTTAGACCCTTTCTGTGGTTCGGGCACCACGTTAGTTGAGTGCATGAAGAAAGGTATTGATTCTGTCGGCATCGATGCCAACCCATCCAGTTGTTTCGCCGCATTAGTCAAGACGAACTGGTCGCTTCAAGCGGGAGTCCTATTGACCCTTCTTGACGAGGTTGAGAGTTCCGTGAGTCGCTACCGCCGTCGGCCCTCCCGCCTCAAATCCGATCCAACTTATTTGTATCTCGATTCGTCTGGGATGCTCGATCGGGGTTGGATCAGCCCCTTACCTCTGGCTGAATGTCTCGCCATCAAGCAGTGCGTTTCTGATCTGAGGACAAGCGTCCACTACAAGCAGGCATTGCTCCTCGCGTTGATCGCTGAGGTCGTTGATGGAGCGTCAAACGTCAAATTCGGGCCGGAACTATACTGTGGCCCTCCACGGCGAGAGGCTGATGTCCTAGCGGGCTTTGTTGGCCGAGTTGAAACGATGGCCTTCGATCTGCGCACTGTACGTAAACTCAAGACGAAGGGTAAGGCAACAGTCCTTCACGGCGATGCAAGAAAATGTGCGACACTTCTGCCGCAATCATCTGGACCATTCGCCGCCGTCATTTGCTCTCCGCCGTATCCAACCGAACATGACTACACTCGCAATGCACGGTTGGAACTTTCCTTCTTAGAAGTCGTCACTGATCTCGAAACACTGCGTGACGTCAAGCGGCTGATGATCCGCTCTCACACCAAGGGAATTTATAAGGCGGACCGGGATGCCACACTCGTTAAGGAACATGCAGCCATCCAAGCACTCGTGACCGAACTAGATCGAGTTACTTCGACGAAAACATATGGTTTTGCCCGGTTGTATTCACGAGTCGTGCAGGAATATTTCGGCGGCATGAAGCGTCATCTTGTGAGCGCCAAAAGGAGGCTTCAACCCAAGGCCAAGTGCGCGTATATTGTTGGCGACCAAGGTTCTTACCTCGGAGTTCATATTCCGACGGGTAAGATTCTAGCGAGTATCGCCGAGGGGATAGGCTTTCGGGTCACGGGGATCAGGAAGTGGCGAACTCGATGGGCTTCCGTGTCAGGCCGAAAGATTGACGAGCACATTGTTCTCTTTGAAAAACGCTGATGCCAAAGATTCAGGTACATGAGAAGGCGCTTGCTCACCTGAGCCGAGGATTATATCGAAGTCCGGCCAGTGCGCTCCGGGAACTCGTCAGCAATGCTTGGGATGCATACGCCGGTGTGGTCAGAATCAACACCAACTATCCCAACTTCTTGCAACTCTCCATCCAAGACAACGGGCGTGGATTCACGAAAGAAGAATTTAAGAACCTGATGGAGGGTGGGATCGGCAATAGCCAGAAGCGATCGGAGGATACACCTCCAACGAGACCCGTCATTGGGCGACTTGGGATCGGATTGCTTGGTATCGCACAGATTTGTCCCAGCTTCACCATCAGTTCCGCCACGTCGAAGGGAGAGGGATTCCGAGCACGAGTCGTGCTATATGACTTGCTCAAGAAGAAACTCGATAAGAACGACGACACGATTGTGGCATCCGGTGAAGTTCTAATTGGCACTTACGAATTCGATCAGGATTTCAAACCCGACAAGTCCAAACCGGGGACGTTGATAATCGGCGATGACATACACCCGACTTTCACAAAAGCCTTTCGAGATTCACTGAAATTCGAGAAGTTCAAAAAGCCCCCGCTCGATTGGAGCAAAGCCCTCAAAATTGCATCCGGGGTTCACTCCCTTCAAGAGTTAGGCGACTATTGGAGACTGCTGTGGGAACTGTCTGCGTGTTGCCCGCTGCCGTATATCAGTGCATCTGCTTTGCCCACCGATTTGCTTGCTGAGGATCAGGAAAGGTTAGAAAGTTACGGCTTCAAAGTCTTGGTGGACGGGATTCAACTTGCCAAACCTCTTCATTTGAAAGGGAACCCAGGTGGATACACAATCAAGCGAATCAAGCAGCACACGCAGAAGGTCTACGGCAACGATCTGTCATTTCACGGTTACATCGCCGTTCAGGAAGGCTTGCAGTTAAAGCCCGACGAGTTGCGAGGAATACTCATTCGGATCAAAGACGTTGGGATCGGATACTACGATCAATCAATGCTCGATTATCGTGTCAACCAAGGACCACGCAGCCGATGGATCACCGCCGAGATTTTTGTCGATCAGGGCCTTGAAGATGCGTTGAACATAGACCGGGATAGTTTCAATCGCTTCCACCCCGAGTTCCGAGCGATTCAAGAATATGTCCACACATTTCTTCAGGAGAAAATCTTTCCGGTCGTTTACGAAAACATCGAGAAGCGATCTGCTATTCGTAACGACACGAGGTCAAAAGCACGTAAGGCGCAACTCGCAAGGGTGTTGACGAAGGCTGCTGAGAAACCCGTCTCGCTGTCATTCAGCGCAGATGAAGATGTGCGCCCGAAGGTGACACTGAGAAGTAAGGAAGATCGAGCCAAAGTCGTGGCTCCTGATCCAGAAACTCTAGACACGAAGAAGAAGAATCGTCAACTCGCCGCTTCTATCTTGACGATCTTTGAAATGGCAATGCGTGAGCGAGACATAGAATCCCAACGGGAAGCATTTAAGCGACTGTTGCTCGACTTACTCTCTGGCTGGTGAGGATGGGGACGTTTAAGTACGAAAGAGATTTGCTCAAACATTTCATTCGCACGGACGGATGGCTTCCGCTTTGTAGGCGGCGTCGGAAAAAGATTCGTTACAAAGTCGCCGCCAAAAACCTCCGTGACCTTCGCTACTTCACATTTTGTGCAGTCGGGGCCATCGACGTTCTAATGCTCGACGTTCACAACATTCTCAACCCGACCGACCGAGGATTTGAAACGGTCGTGTTTTTCGACAAGGATCAGGAATCGGTAATAGAGACGCAGACAAGAATTCCGGGTTCGGTGGGATTCGTTGGTGACTTCGTCAAACTCGTGACTTCCCTAGATCCTGAAGATGACCCGATCCAAGATGACGTTCAACGGCTGATCGAAGGCGAGGGTGAGGGCGACTTCTTGGCCAGCCCAGAAGGGGAACTCGACACGGCAGCAGTCAGAGAACAGAAACGTGATCGTGAACAGTTGCGCCAGTTCGTGGATCGCTTCCCCTTCGACGTTATAAATCTGGATTTGGAGGAATACGTCTTCAAGCCGAGCGAACGGCTTCCCGGGAAGTTGCTCAAGGCTCTCCGCAGGGTTCTGATCTGGCAACAGCGCCCCGTCAGAATCAGCGCCCACAATCAGAAATTACTCGATGGATTCAGCCTGATGTTTACGACGAAGATCGGGCCTCAGAATCTTCCAAATGACTATCTTGCACGATTGCAGAACAGCCTGCACAACAACCTCCAACGCGACAATGACCTCAATGGAATGTTGCAGAATAGAGCGGGCATGGTAGACGTGGCCGCATTGCGCCAAGCGAACTTCGAGTTATTTTTCAAGCTTGCGATCCCGAAATTGCTTGCTCAAACGCTGATGTCTCAGGATTGGTACATCGATCCAGACCGGGGAATTACGATTTACGAATTCGAGCGTTTGTTTGAGGGTGGAAGTTACAAGATGCTCCACATCGTGATGGACATCAAGCGCCACGAGCCGCCACGAGATCAGAGATTGGACGGCGAACACTCACCAGTCGCGGCGGAGGCATACCAAAACGTCATACGGCGACTCTTCCAAGAGGCGGAGATCGTCGTGTTAGAGGATGGGCTCGACCGAGACGCTTTGACCGCCAGTCTCGATCAGATCATTCAGCGTGGCGACAAGTACCGAGAAGGAAGTTAAGGCCGCCCGCTGGCCAGTTCGACGCTCAGGGTAAACGGGAAAACGAAAAGCGCGGCGAGCGAGAACGAAGAGCCGGGCCCTTCGTTCCTCAGGATGGACTGAAACCCGGCCTCGACAGTTCAAAGAGAAAGAAGGGGACGCGCTAAAGCGCGCCCCTACACAGGCGTCGGAAAAAGCGGCGTCGGGCCGCCGCACTCCAAAAGGAGGGTTAGTCGTTGGAGGTGGGGAGGGACTTGATTAGGGAGGAGAGTTCGAGGATTTCGATATGGGGTGGGCAGTCGGGCCAGTTGTGGCGCCAGCAGACGATGACGTCGCAGCCGGTGAGGGAGTGGCCGTGGTCGCGGAAATTGCGGCTTTCAAATTCAAATTCGAGGTGGACGCGCTGCCAACGTTGCGGAGCGATCTGGCGCTTGGCTTCGCAGTCCGGGAAGCCGGATTGCACGGCTTCGACGGTGTAGCCGAGTTCTCTGGCGACCATGCCGAAGAGCAGCACAACGCCTTGTTCGTTGACGGGCTCGTGACGGAGGCCGCGAAAATCCATGGGCTGGCCGTAGATTGGCCGGTGGTCCAAGGGCGGGTAGCGAACTTTGCTGGGCGGAGACGTAGATGGCGATTGCCGGTTCCGCGGGCTGTTAGGTGGCGCACCTACGGTGCTCATGATTTTCTTGCTCTTTACCCAGCCCTGACGGGCTGGGCTAGAGGGTGACGCGCCTTCGGCGCTTCTGGTTCGAGAGTCGAGGGCGCGGAGACCGGGGTTGGCAGGCGCGTGGGACGCGCCCTTCGTTTCTCTGGGTAAACTGAAGCGCGCCCCTACAGGTCCAGGATGAACGGGCTTTGGTGCGGAGACAGGCAGAAGGGCCAGGACATCGGCCCATTCCGGTTTGCTCTGTGCAAAATTGCGAAAAACCTCGGGAAGTTGCGACCAAGGGCCGAAGCGGCGTTCGAAGGTGCGATGGTCGAATTTCCCCAGGTGGCGATAGGCGCGGCGGGCGGGGATTGCGCGGTTCCTGCGAACAGCGCAGCCCCAGTCTTCGAGTAGTTCGCGGTCTTCGAGGCGCAGGTTTAGGGTGTAAGGCGAAAGTCCGGCGGCGCGGAGGGCGGAGTTCCAGTTGGGGAAGAACTGTAAGACGGAGTGCTCGGAGATTCCGGAGAGGGAGGCGAATTCGGAACGCGAGGGCGGGCGACCAGCGCCGCGCGCGATGGCGGCGAGGGAATCGAGAATAAGCTGTTTGTCGGGCCGTTGTCGCAAGGGACCTTTGCTATTTACTGATAATAGCCGACTAATTGATGATACTACAGGCGCCGGGTGGGCGTTAGTGGGGTGAGAGGAAGGCAGGGGGTCAGTTTGAATTTTGGGTAGTCGGTCAGTTTGAGTTTTGACCCCTATTGTCACGATTAAGGAAATTCAAATTAACCCACTATCGAATCTTGGCCCCTATTGTCACGATCAAGAAAATTCAAACTGACCCACTAACAAAGCGCCCCGCGCCGCCACAAGTCCCGGGCGCGCGGTTCTTCCGGCGTTTTGTCTTTTGTCTCTTTTCTGCGAAAGAACATGGACAAAGGGCCATGCTGTTGTTTACCGTATCTGTGTGGCTGAAGCCACGCGTGGGGCCAGCCCTCTGAGGGGTATCGAATGAAGAGGCTATTGCTATCGGCATTGCTGCTGCTTGGCAGCGCGGGCATCGCGTGGGCGCAAGTGGGCGCGCCAACCTTAAATCTCGACCGGGGGAGCGGCGCTCCGGATTTTTCCGCGACTTCCGCTGCCAAGGCGGCGCTTCTCAGCGACCTCGCCGCTGCCGACACATTTGCCGCGCCAGCGGCGAAACCGGCGAACACGTTCGCAGCGCCCATGGTCGCCACTGTTTTGGCCCTGCCGCTCAACGATGCCGAGCCGGCTGCCCCTTCACCGCACCCGAAATTCCTCTACGGCGGCCGCGATGACTACCGCTGGCAATTGGGTCTCAGCGCAAGCTGGTTGCGCTTCCGATCCTCGGTCTTCAATGCCAGCGCCGTCGGCATCAATACTTCCGTGGTTTATTTCACAAACGAGTGGTTTGGGGTCGAAGGAGCTATTTCCGCCGTTTTTGCCCCCACCATTCTTGTCGGCGAACACGTGAAGATTGCAACCTACGGCGCCGGCCCAAAGATCGCCTGGCGACAAAGACAGTGGGAGCCCTGGCTGCACGGAATTTTTGGCGGCGCTCATGAACAGCCGCAGATAGCGGGCTCCGGCCGCAATTCCTACGCCATCAAGGCCGGTGGCGGGGCGGATTACCGCTGGAACCCGCGCGTCTCCTTCCGCTTGGAAGGCGATTACGTGCGTACCGGCTTCTTCAAGCAATCGCAGAACGACTTCCAGCTTTCCGGCGGAATTGTTTTCCACTTTTAGCGCCACTGCCAGCGAGGCATCCCTCCGGAAGCAACGGGCGCACGCCGGAACTCACAATATGCCACTGAAGTTCGCTGCCCTACCTTCAAGAATTTCTTGAGCTTGATTCGTGTCTCTGGCTGCGCTCGATTACCAAATCTTGCAGGTCTCTTCGCGCACCATCGGCTCGCCTTTTTTGCAAGCAAACGCTTTGGCAAACTGCGCCATGTTCGAGAGCGGGCCGTTGCCGCGGAACCTGGGCAGCGGGTGCGGATTGGTGTTAGCCATCAACCGTGCGTATTCGATGGTCTCGTGGGCGCCCCAGACCTGTGCCCAGCCGAGGAAAAAGCGCTGCTCGGGAGTGAAGCCATCTTTGTCCGCGGGCCGCGGCTTGCCGGCGATGGATTTCTCGTAGGCGGCGTAGGCGACGGTCAGTCCGCCCAGGTCGGCGATGCTTTCGCCCAAAACCAGCTTGCCATTCTCGTGTAAGTCGCCATCGACGACGTAAGCGTCGAATTGGCCGGAGACACAGGCGGCGCGGGCCTTGAAATTCTTCAGGTCCTCCGGGCTCCACCAGTTTTTCAAATTGCCGTGACCATCGAATTTGCTGCCCTGATCGTCGAAGCCGTGCGTAATTTCGTGACCGATCACCGCACCCATTCCGCCGTAGTTCACGGCGTCATCGGCATTGGGATCGTAGAAGGGCGGCTGCAAAATGCCCGCCGGAAAAACGATCTCATTCATGCTGCTGCTGTTATAGGCGTTGACGGTGGGCGGCGTCATTCCCCATTCGGTGCGGTCGACAGGCTTGCCGATCTTGTTCAGCCGGCGCGCGAAATCGAATTCCGCTCCGCGCAACTGATTTTCGGCATAGGACCGACCATCCATTTTGAGTGCCGAATAGTCGCGCCACTTGTCGGTGTAGCCGATTTTCACCGCGAACGCCGCGAGTTTTGCGGCGGCTTGCGCGCGGGTTTCCGGCCCCATCCAAGGCAGTGTCTGTAAATCATCGCGCAGCGCGGCAATCAGGTTGTGAACCATCTCAAGAGCGCGGGCCTTGGCCGCCGGTGGAAAATATTTCTGCACATAGACCTGGCCCAGCGCTTCACCCAACACCCGGTCGGTCGCCTGCACGCAGCGCTTCCAGCGCGGCTGAATTTCCTTCGCGCCAGTCAGCGTCTTGCCGCGAAAATCAAAATCCTCATCGACAAATTTTTCGGGCAGCCCGGGCGCCGCCGCATTTACCAGGTGCCAGCGCAAGTAGACTTTCCAGTCGTCGATGGGAGTCGCCGTCAATTGCGCGTCGAGGGCCTTGAAAAAGTCCGGCTGACCCACATTGATTTCTTTTAAATCCGGATGTCCCGCCGCTTTGAAATAGGCCTCCCATGAAAAATTGGGAGTCAGCGTCTTCAAACCCGCGAGCGCCGTCTTGTGATAGACCTTGTCCGGATCGCGCAGGTCGGTGTTCTTCATCGAAGCGGTTGCCAGCGCCGTTTCGATCTTCAAGATGGTAGCCGCTTCCGCTGCCGATTGGTCCGCCGGATCGCCGAGCAATTCGAACATCTTGGCGACATGCTTCAGGTAAGATTCGCGAAGTTGCTTCGATTTGTCGTCTTCTTTCAGGTAATATTCGCGCTCCGGCAAACCCAGGCCGCCTTGAGACGCGGAGCCGATGACTTGCGTGCTGTCCTTGAGGTCTTGCACCGAATTGAAACGAAAGAACGCGCCCACGCCCCTGCTGTGCAGGCGCTCCGCCTCACCTTGCAGATCCGCTACGCTCTTGATTCCGGCAATCCGAGCCAGTTCCGACTCGAGGGGTTTTGTCCCGGCAGCGTCAATCGCCGCCGTATCCATGCAGCTCGCGTAAAAGTCCCCGATCTTCTGTTCGTTTGATCCTGGAGCGGCCTTGGCGTTCACGGCAGCTTCGAGAATCTGGCGCAAGTTCTGCTGGTTCTTGTCCGCCAGTTGCGTGAACGTGCCCCAAGTAGAGAATTCCGGCGGAATCGGATTGGATTTTATCCACCCGCCCATGGCGAACTGGTAGAAGTCATCGCAAGGTTTGCAGGTTTTGTCGAGGTTCGCGGTGTCGAATCCCCAAGAGGCTGGCTTATCCGCTGCCCCCGGCGATGCACGCAGGCCAGCGCCAGCCACAGCTACGGCCAAAACACCAACAACCGCAAGAATGCACCCAGCAGAAAAAAATCGT
>Ga0207141_10307_pt1 | contig 10771 bp, 8 predicted proteins | sample Alteio_BWMinHeat_5_FD_153553 | JGI IMG/M metagenome (GOLD analysis project Ga0207141, IMG submission 153553) | Enriched cells from forest soil in Barre Woods Harvard Forest LTER site, Petersham, Massachusetts, United States -... | ecosystem: Environmental > Terrestrial > Soil > Temperate forest >... | reverse complement strand
GCCGATCTCAGGTAAAGTCTTCGCATGCAGGAAGGTCGCGATCGTAGGCCGTTCCCTGAACGAAAGGTCAGTGTGCCACCCCTCTGCGACGATAGGTCTTACAGTTTTTCCCTGCACGTTCACAGTCGTATTCACGAGCATCGAGACCTCTGGATAGTCGGGTCTTCTCATCCACGCCCGATCGCGATGGTCGTCGAGCACGCCGAACCGTGCGCAAAAGGCTACTTGTTGCTGCGGTCCTAGTTCTTGACCCCGAAAACAAAGGACGATGCTTTGATGCCACGCGGTGAGAATTGCGTCCATCGCGACGTCTGAAATAGTCTGTCGCAGGTCAAGATCAAGGACTTCCACACCGAGTGCATATCCAAGCTGCCGCGTCTCCGTGCCGCTACCTCCCTAAACCTGAAGCTTCAGCTAAGCTTGCGGCCAAGAGATGTCTCAAGCAAATCCCACTCCTTGGGGCCAAACGCATTGGCCCACGACTCGTAGTATGGTCGCAGGAGTGCGCGGAACGGTGCTTGATCGACGGGGTTTAAGACCAGACCTTGTCGCGTTAGCTTGTCCGCGATGATCGGCTCGAGCAATTGTTGATCTCGTCGCGCAGCTTTCGCGTATTTAACGGTGTTTCGTTCAACGATTTCCTGAAGATCGGGAGGTAGACTCTTCCAAGCGTCGCCATTCGCTATGAGCCAAACACCGGCCCAGGAATGATTGGTTAAACTAAAGTATTTTGTAACTTCGAACCATCGTAGTGTCTGTTCTGAGGCGACTCCTACAGATACTCCATCTATGAGTTTCGTCTGCGCAGCAGTGTAGGTTTCTGCAACACTTATTGGCGCAGGACTCGCACCGAATGCCCTGAAAAGCTCGCTCAATATATTCGTTTCGGCGATGCGGATCTTGAAGCCGCGCAGATCATTCGGGTTTCGAATTGGGTGCGTATTCGAGGCAATATGATTCATGCCGGCATCCCAAATCGTGCGGAACAAATAAATACCTTTTGCTCCAGTCTCGTCACGCACAAAAGTGCCGAGAGGTCCGTCCACGACACGCAGCGCTTCGGCGGCATCTCTGAAAGCGAAACCTAGAAACGTGATGTTTGCCGCCGGAACGAGCGAAGCAAGGTTTCCGGCACTTATGAAGAAGAACTGCACTGCGCCGAGGCGTAGCTGCGCGAACATGGCCGCATCGCCGCCTAGCATGCTGTTTGGGAAGAACTGGGTATGCAGACGGCCCGCCGATTCCTTCTCGATCGCAGCCCACATCTGGGTGAGGCGGACGCTAGTTGGATGCTCTTTGGGAAGGTTGGATGCGCACTTAAACTCGAATTGCGCCCCTTTTGCGTTCCCCTTTAAAATGGCCATGGCGGCGACTGCACTCGCACCGGCCACGAACCTGCGACGCTCGGCGCGTAATTTCGGCGTAAACATATTCTCTCTCCCCGGGAATCACAAAGTTCCGTGATCTGCGCCGGATTTCCTACATCGGAAGGTACGCCGAAAGCACCGCTCAAAGCTTGTGCGAGGTACGGTTAACTATCGCCGTCAAATCGGAAGGGGAGTTTGGTAATGTCACTCGTCGCTCGTAAGCTCGCAACCGGAGTAGGGCGAACCGAAGGACCTGTGATTTGCGCCGACGGCGCGATCGTCGTCGTATCGATGGACAGGGGAGAAGTTCTTCGCATTGAGGGAGGCAAAACCGCGGTCTTGGCCGAGGTAGGCCACCACCCAAACGGGGCGACCGAGGGGAGCGGCGGCGCGATCTACATTACGCAAGCCGGCACCCAGCGCTTCGGACCCAACGCGGGGACAGGCGGCATCCAAGCTATCGCAAAGGACGGCTCGGTAAGCTGGGTAACGCAGGATCCGATCGCACCGAACGACCTATGCTTCGGACCCGACGGCTTTCTCTACGTGACGGATCCGACGCGCGGACGCCCCGCTCGCGATGACGGCCGACTCTTCCGCTGCGACATCAAGACCGGCGAAGCCGAGCTGCTTTGCTCGTTGCCGTGGTTTCCAAACGGCATCGGCTTCGGGCTAGAAGATGACGCAGTCTACGTAGCCCGCTCGGCGGTACCGCCGGGTCGCCCGGAATCCGCGATCGTGCGGTTTCCCCTGAACGGTGGGAAATTAGGTAAGGAAGAGATCTTCGTTCAAACGGGTCCGACGCACCGTCCGGATGGATTCTGCTTCGATACCGAAGGCAACATCTTCATCGGCTGCAATACCAACAACGAACACGACAAAGAACCGGGTCAGGTTCAAATCTTCGACCGCAACGGCAAGGCGCTCGATGTATTCGTCCCTGGCTCGAACAAGCACTACACCAACGTTGCGCTCGGTACGGATCGCGTGTTGATCATCACCGACACAGAGGGCGACGCAGTCCTCGCTGCTGACGGCTGGTCCCACCCGGGCTTGCCGCTCCACCCGTTTCGCAGGAAGAGATGAACCTCGATGCCTTACGATCTCTTGATAAAGAACGGTACAGTAATCGACGGTACGGGGAAGCCTAGGCGGCACGCCGACGTAGCGGTTGCTCAAGATAAGATAGCGGAGATCGGAAAGATCACTGGGGGCGCGAGGACCGTGATCGATGCCTCCGACTGCATCGTTGCGCCAGGCTTTATCGATCCGCACACACACTACGATGCGCAAGTTTGCTGGGACCCCGCGATGACGCCGTCGTCGTGGCACGGGGTGACGACGGTGGTCGTGGGAAACTGCGGAGTTGGGATCGCACCCTGCCGCCCCGATGCACACGAAGTCGCAATGCGCGATCTCGTTGGTGTGGAGGGCATCGATTACGACGTGCTGCGAAAAGGTATAGGGTGGGAGTGGGAAACGTTTCCCGAGTACCTCGATGCTGCGGCTCGGCGCGGTTCTGCGCTGAACTTAGCGTTCCTCGCAACGTTGAGCCCGTTCCGTCACTACGTTATGGGAGACGCGGCGACGGAGCGGTCAGCTACGCCGGAGGAGACGGCAGCCGTCAAAGCGCTGCTGAAGGAGGCGATGAGCGCGGGCGCGTTTGGGTTCTCGACGACCATCGTTTTGCTCCACTTAGGTTATCAGGGGCGCCCACTAGCCTGCCGAAATGCCAGCACAGACGAGCTGCGGGCCTATTGCAACGTGCTTCGAGAATGCGGCAAAGGTGGGATCGAGATCGCCCTCACCAATAAAGTCTCGATGGTATCTGACGAAGAATACGACTTACTCGAGATGTTGCTGACGGAAAGTGGACGTCCGGTTACTTTCATCGGCCTGAAGCAACGCGAGGATCTACCGAATGCATGCCGGGAGCTATTATTAAAGGTTGATCCGTTGATCCGCCGTGGCGCCGTGCCACAAACTACAGCACAATATCAACCGCGCGAGCTCACCTTGCGTACGCCCTTCCTCTTTGGGAGGTTCGCGAGTTGGGCTCCGGTCTTTAATAAGTCAGCGGAAGAGCAAGCTTCTATATTCCGCGCTCCCGCATTCCGCACCGCCTTTCGCACGGAGTTGCAGACCCTAAAGAATTTCAACTACGATTGGCACAAGATCAGCGTGAACGAGGTGTCCTCGCCGTCGCTAAGAGACTTGGAAGGCTGCACGATCGCGAAAATTGCCGGCGAGCGGGGCAGCGACTGCGTTGACACCTTTCTCGATATCAGCCTTACCGACAACCTCGAGACCAATTTCAGTTTTCAGGGCGGCAAACTCGATGAGCAGGGGATCGCCGATATCTTGCGTGATCCGCGTATTCTTATCGGGATGAGCGATGCGGGTGCCCACCTTGATATGATGTGCGAAGCCGGATATTGTACCCAAGTGCTCGGACACTGGGTCCGTGACAAAAACGCCCTCTCGCTCGAGCAGGCCGTTCAAAAGATGACGTCGCATCCAGCGGATGTTTTCGGGATTAAGGACCGCGGACGGCTAATCGAAGGACTGTCAGCCGATCTCGTGGTCTTCGATCCCACAACCGTCGGCTCAGGAAGTCGCCGCGAGAAACGTAACGATCTACCGGGCGGCGGCAAGCGCTTCGTGATGCCTTCCAACGGTATCAACTGGACTGTCGTCAATGGAGAGTTGATTTACGAAAAGGGGCAGATGACAGGACTCATGCCGGGGCAGGTCTTGCGCTCGTAAGCGCTTGTTAGTACCACTGCTTCTTGTCGACGACCGTCAGGAGCGGCTCGTCCGTAACAAAACGGCGCAGGTTCTCGTTGACAACGAGCACACGCCGCTCCTCGCCATGCGGACCGGTGCCCCCGGTGTGCGAAGTAATGATAACGTTTTCCATTTCCCAGAGCGCGCTGTCTTTCGGTAATGGTTCCGTCTCAAAGACATCCAAGCCGGCACCGGCAATCCAGCCTTCTCGCAATGCCCGCTCGAGAGCCGACAGCTTAACGATCTCCCCACGCCCGACGTTGATGAAGAACGCATCCGGGCGCATTTTCTTAAACATAGCCTCATCGAATAAACCGACGGTTTGTGGGGTTGCCGGCGCGCAAATTGCGACCGTGTCCACCTGAGGTAGAAGTTCCGGTAAGCGCTCCGGATTCGCAACTTCCTTGACGCCGAATGGTGGCAGCAACACCTTAGGGTCAACGCCAATAATCGTCGTGGACATTGCGGCGAAACGGCGGATAAGCTCGATGCCGATCGCCCCTAGGCCCATTATCAAAACCGTCATTCCGGCCGGGTCGCGAAGACGCTGGTTGGGCAAACCCCATTCGTGCTGGAGCTGGCGACGCCAAAGACGGGGTAGCTCGCGACAAAGGGCAAGAAACAACGCGAGAACATGATTCGCTACGTGATCGTGGCTGAGATATCTCATGTTCGTTATTGTGACGTTGCTGTCGATCAATTCTGGAAACAACAATGTCTCCACGCCGATCGTTGGTGATTGCACCCACCGCAATTTCTTCGCTACAGAGAACATCGCCGGAGTTAGACGGCCAATCCATGCCTCCGCTTTCGGCGCGGCCGCCAGGGCTTCGGCGTCTGTTTCCGGCGTTATGATCTCTGCCCCACTTGCTATGCCTCGCATTAAGCCCAACCATTCCGGCGGCATGCTCGGCAGAAAAATATCAGTTCCCCACTCTTTAGGGTGAGGCCAAATCACGATGGTCATTTCTATCTATCCTCCATGTTGTTACAATGTGCGGCCCAGAAGTCGGTGGCTGCCAACGCGCATCGCTCCGGTTCAAGCACGTTGATGCCATGCCCATAACCGTCAAATATGCGAATGTCGATGTTTGGAAGGTTGCGTCGGAGTATATCAACTTGGTCTGGAGTTATCACTCGGCTCTTGTCTCCGCAAAGCAGCAAAACGGGTATCCTCAGGAGATTCAGTGATGGCTCGAGATCGAGCGTATCTACGAACGCCTTAAAGGAGATGCCGACCTCATCGGGCGTTTTTGCAATCTGCGCTATATACCATTCTATCAATTCGATACTTGCTTTATTTGTGTCGAGGCGAGCGTCGATGGTGCGGCGACAATACTCTTCCATGCCATACTGCTCCATCGTGCCGGCAAAGCTCGAATGGCCTAGGTTATGCTCCTTTCGCAAGGCTGTCCCCCTTCGAAGTGGAGTTTCGACGGCGATGAGGCTTGCGACACGCTCGGGAAACTCGGCAGCGAAGAGAGCACCTAACATCCCGCCGGCGGACTCCCCGACAAAATGAACGCGCTCGAGTTCGAAGTGGTCAAGCAGCTCCGTGAAGGCCTGCCGAAGCGCCGCCACGCTCCACACGAACCCTGGTGGTGGAATCTGCGTTCCCCCCATTCCAGGTAGCGTGACGCGATATACTCGATGATTCTCACACAGACGCGGTAGCCACCGAGTCCATACCGCGGCATTCCGTGCAAAGCCATGGATCATGAACACCGGAGTTGACGTTGTCCAAGGCCAAAGGTAATCGCTGACCTCGCAGTTCAGCGCGATCCCACTCAAACTATCTACTCACTTCCCTCGAAAGTGGGCTTGCAACGAACCCAAGATCTGCTGGAAAACGTCGCGCCAGAATTTTTCCCAATAGTCGACCTTGTCGCGGTCACAATCGAACGTCGCCCACCATTCAACGAAGCTCTTGTCGCCGTCGGTCACTGGGCTTACACGGAGCGTTGCGCAGTAATTGTCTATGTCGATGTGCGTTTTCTGAAAATTATACGAGAACGAGCGCTCGGCGTCGGAATGACTGAGGAGTTGTTCCCTCACGTGTTTTCCATTCGCGAGATTCAGGCTCCGAATTGCCCCGACCTGGTCTCCTCTTTTGCCATCCTCCACCTCGCTCTTGGCTACGCCCGGGTTCCAATTTTGAAGCCCACCGAAATCGCGAATGTGCGCCCAAACAGTTCCTGCCGCTGCATCCACGATTGCGCTTGCGTAACCCCGTGCCATCCTAATCAGCCTCCTTCAGCCGAGTCTCCCGGCCGACGCCTCGAGTAAACCCCAAACCGTGCTTCCAAACTCGTTCTTCCATCGAGCATAGTAGGACCCTAAACGGGCTCGGATGCTCGCAGAGTCGGCCGTGTTGATCGCCATGCCTTCTCGTTTTAGCTTGTCCGTATAAGCAGCTTCCAACTGAAAGCTGTCATTTCGTGCCAGCAGCGTGTATTTTGCCGCATTTTGTTTGAGGGTGGTCTGAATATCCGGCGGAAGGGCCTTCCAAGCGTCCGCGTTGGCTGCCATCGTCTCACCGTTCCAAGCATGATTGGTAAAGCTTAAATATTTTAGCATTTCGAACATGCGGTAAGCCTGGACATAGTAGACCTGGAAGGTTACCGCATCCACAAGATGGGTCGAAAGCGCTGTATACGTCTCCGCCAGGGCGACATTGATCGGCGATGCCCCCAGCGTCCTAAAGAGATCGATGAGAATCGGCGCCGGCTGCGTGCGGAGTTTGATCCCTGCAAAGTCATCGGCGGTTCGGACAGGTTTTGTAGACGTCGCTACTTGAAGCATGCCGGCATTGAACGATTTTTCGAATGCATACATTCCCTTGGCTGTAAACTCGTTGCGAATGTAATTACCGAGTGGACCATCCATCGCGGCTAGGGCCTGCTTCGGAGATGAGAACGCAAAGCCGATCCTCGGCACTTGAAAAACGGGGACGACTGACTCGAACGTCCCAAAACATGCGAGCTGAATCGAACCAAGGCGAAGTTGACCGATCATTGCTTGATCGGAACCCAACTCAGAGTTCGGAAAGACCCTGATCTCCAACCGCCCGTTTGTTTCAGCCTTTACGGCTGCCGCCATCTGAACCATACGGACGGTGGTGGGGTAGTCGGCCGGCGATACTAGTCCAAGTTTATATTCAAACTGTGCGGGACGGGCCGGCGCGCGCACGATAGCGACCGCCAGTGACGTGCCGCAGATAGTCCGCAAAAAGCGAGATCGCGTAACCACGTCAGTTCGGGGATGGCTGGGGGCCGCGGATCAGGCGTCCCGGATATGTAAGAGTTGACTTACCGTCTCGGTATGTAATCACTCCATTGACGATCGTCGCAGCATACCCATCGGCTGGTTGGCGGAGACGCCGGCCCCCGGCTGGAAGGTCGAAAATCGCACTTGGTGCGTGCAGGGTCAGCTTTCCGTAATCAATGATGTTGAGATCTGCCCTGTAACCGCGTTTTATGAGACCGCGATCTTCGAGACCGACCGCTTTAGCGGTATCATTGCTGAGCATTTTGACCGCGGTCTCAAGGGGAAGGCGTTCTCCCTGTCGATCCCGCGTCCAATAGGTGAGGATATGCGTCGGATAGCTGGCGTCGCAAATGTAGCCGACGTGTGCGCCTCCATCGCCGATACCCAGCACCGTGTGCGGATGCTTTAGCATAACGAGTGCATCGTCAAGCGTGCCCGCAACGAAGTTGTTGATCGGGAAAAAGAGAACGGTCTGGCCTTCGTCTTTCACTAACAAATCGTAGGCAAGCTCTAACGGAGAAAGCCCCATCCGCTCTGCGCGCTCGGTCAACTTCAACTCTCGGGACGGCGAATAATCGGGTGGGTCCCCGAGCTCGTACATGTTCTCGATCTTCCGACTCCACGTTGTCTCCCTCGCGGATGACCGATCGGACCTATCTGGATCTTCTGCTAGGAGCCTGCGCTTCACCTCAGGCTTGCGCATCTCTTCAACCCTCCTCTCAAGCGGAAGGGCCGCGAGGTCGGACTTATAGGTGGGGCATGCACTGAAAGGATGATGCGAGAGATCGAGCCCGAGCAGCATCCCGGGGGGACGCGGATAGACTTGTCCTCGTATTACAATACCCTCGCGGTTTGCGTTCGTCACGTGTTCGAGGAGCCATCGCCAGAGCTCAGGTTGCGCAGTACGTTGTGTCAACGCAAAGGAGTATGGACGACCAGAAGCTCTAACGAGCCGGCTCCACATATCCAACTCCGTTGAAAACTCTTCGTGAGTGTCTGCCCAATCGTCCGCTCCTTGGATGACGCCTCTTCCGAGATCTTTCAGAGCCATGACGATTGTCCGCAGTTCACCTTCGGAGGCCGTTTCGTGAGGGGGAATCTCGCCTTTCTTCGTCCTTTGTGCACCCGATCGATGCGTCGTAAACCCGAGTGCTCCCGCGGCAACGCCATCGCGAACGATTTTGGCCATCCGCGCCATGTCATCGGCGGTCGCGGGCTCGCGAGCTGCTCCGCGTTTGCCCATCACGTAGAGCCGTACCGGGCCGTGCGGTACCTGCGTTGCAAAGTTTACGTCGGCGTGCCGCCGCTCGAGTGAATCGAGAAACTCCGGAAACGTCTCCCAGTCGAACGGGATACCTGCGGTAAGGGTGGCCTCAGGGATATCCTCGACGCCGGACATTAGATCGATTAGGGCCTCGCGCTCTGTCGCGAGGGTGGGCGCAAAACCTACGCCACAGTTCCCCATAAGGACCGTGGTCACGCCGTGCACCGAAGATGGGGCAAGGGTGTTCTCCCAGGTTACTTGCCCATCGTAATGCGTGTGAATATCGACGAAGCCCGGTGTGACGAGGAGTCCTTTGGCGTCGATCTCCTCCCGACCCGACCCATTAACGCGACCGACCTCCGCTATACACCCACCTACGATGGCCACGTCAGCCTCACGGGGCTGGACCCCGCTTCCGTCGACGACGGTCCCCCTACGAATGACGAGATCAAAATCCCCCATCGTCTGACTCCTTAGCTGGGCTCGACTGCGCGAAAGAGATGCGATGCTGGTGCACCATTACCAGCAGGCACCTCGCGTCGCCTGCCGTGACAGTGAAGGATCGGAAGTTATCATGCCAGCATACGGCGGTAACGAAGTAAGCGAGAGCCAACAAGGTGGAAGCCGACATGGAAGACCTCGTCATACGTGACGGTCGAATCATCGACGGAACCGGACGCCCCGGCTACCCGGGCGACGTCGCGGTAAAAGACGGTATCCTGACGCAAGTTGGTGGAACGGCAGGTCCCGCCCGGCGAGAGATCTCCGCCGATGGATGTATTGTAACACCTGGTTTCGTCGACATTCACACACACTATGATGCGCAAGTGAACTGGGATCCGTATTTGTCCTCGTCATCCTGGCACGGCGTGACGTCCGTCGTGATGGGAAACTGCGGAGTCGGATTTGCGCCCGCAAAACCCGATGGCCGCGAAGGACTTATCGAGTTGATGTCGGTTATCGAGCAAATCCCCACGGCAAGCCTCAGAGCCGGCATCAACTGGGACTGGCAAACTTTCCCACAGTTTTTGGATGCACTGGATCGCCGAGCACTCGCGGTGGATGTCGGTGCACAGCTCCCGCACGGTGCGGTACGGTCTTACGTGATGGGCGAACGTGGAATGAACAATGAGCCGGCCACCGACGACGACTTGCGGGCGATGGCGGATGTCGTGCGCGAGGGGATGCGGGCCGGCGCGCTCGGGCTGACAGGCAACCGAACCCCAATGTTTCGTTCCCCGGCCGGCAAAGATGCACCGGGTTATGGCTTGCCCCTTGAGGAGATGGTTTACCTGAGTCAGGCCGCCGGAGAGGCTGGTCATAACGGCGTAATCGGGATCCATACGTTCTTCGAAAACATCGACGACGAATTCAATTGGCTGCGGCGGATGCGCAAAGCGTCCGGAATGCCGGTGTGGTTTTTGCTTTCGCAGCAACATTTTCAACCCGAAAGGTTTCCAATTCTGCTGCAAAAGATGGAGACCGCAGCCCAAGAGGGCGAACCGGTTTTCGGTCAGCATGCCGGCAGACCAGTTAGCTTCTTACAGAATTTAATCAGCACGTTCAATCCGTTCGTTCAACGGCCGAGCTATCGAGCTCTCGACGACTTACCATTTACGGAGCGTATCGCCCGCTTACGCGATCCTGCGTTCCGTAAGCTTCTCTTATCAGAGGAGGCACGTCTCCCTGGATCACGTATGAAGGCCGATGATTTCGAGCACATGTTTCCGTTAGGAGACCCGCCGGACTATGAGCCGCCGCCCGAAAAGAGTATTGCCGCGATCTCAAAGAGCTCCGGGAGAAACCCCTATGAGATCGCGCTTGATTTAATGCTGGAACGCGATGGGATGGGTATAATACTCGCGCCCGTGACAAATTATCTCAGCGGGGATGCGTCCGTCATCTGGGAAATGATGCACAATCCTTATACGATTGTTGGTCTCGGAGATGGGGGAGCACATGCGACCTCTGTGTGCGACGAATCCATCCCCACCTTCATGTTGACGCATTGGGGACGCGACCGGAGCCGGGGACCGAAGCTGACCGTTGAAGGGGCCGTGAAAAAGCAAACCGGCGACTCCGCGTC
>Ga0207141_10297_pt2 | contig 10791 bp, 11 predicted proteins | sample Alteio_BWMinHeat_5_FD_153553 | JGI IMG/M metagenome (GOLD analysis project Ga0207141, IMG submission 153553) | Enriched cells from forest soil in Barre Woods Harvard Forest LTER site, Petersham, Massachusetts, United States -... | ecosystem: Environmental > Terrestrial > Soil > Temperate forest >... | reverse complement strand
CCCCGCTGGCAAACAAGCCAACCAAGTTCACTATCACATGCTGGAAGAGGAGCATGTCTTTGTTCTGGAAGGCTCGTTGACCGTCCGTCTTGGGGTGAAGTCGTACGTACTGCCCCAAGGTCACTACGTCTGCTTTCCTGCCGGGCAAAAGGTAGGTCACTCCTTATACAACCACACATCCGAACCCTGCCGCTATCTCATCATCGGAAACCCACAGCCGAACGAGGTCGCGGTGTTCCCTGAGACTGGCAGAGTAGAGGTCAAGCTCATGGGTGAGGGTTACCGAAGTTCTGAAACGCTCGGGTACTGGGATGGCGTCAATGACGACACGCAGACCTAACCCGCACCGCATTGGGGAAATCTTCTTTATATTCCACCGAGCGGACGGGCCTTCGGTCAGCCGCTCATGCTAAACGTTGAACGTCTGGTTTTTCAATGTTCGACAGGCGGAAAAGGGTCGAAATTTGCCTGTCTCGACCGGCTTAAAACGGTCAGAAGCGACCATTCAATAGGCGACGAACTCAATAAACTGCGGGGTCACATTTATGCAACAAGCTTTGCTCTCTCGTATGGAAGACCTCCTCTACGGCGATGGGAAAAATTACACGGTTTTTATTCGCTCATACGGCACTGACTTTATCGCGGACCTGACAATCCAGGAAATAGTGCAGCGCATGATAGGCGATGAGGCAATCATTGAAGATGTTCGTGACGTGAATTTTTCCGAAGTTGAACGTGAACTTCGGACAGGATTCGGTTACTCAGGCGATGATAACGCTGGGCCGGCGGTTACGACACTTGAGTCTTCTCAGTTTAGAGTCTTGCTTGAGGAGATATGTGAAGAAGCCAAATTGGAAAGCCATCGCAGTACTGGGTTAAAGACATTCCGATTCAAGGATGGGCACCCCGCCTATCCTGTTTTTTGGGATTTTGCGTTTCTTTTTATCGGGGACAGTAAATGCGAGTTACTGGTCGGTTCAAGCTCCGACTGATGATATGCGTACTAAATATTTGAGACAGTTGGCGGTAGGTGTTTGTCGGCCACAAGCCGTCAATGAAGATATTTCTCCAAAGCGGTCAGTCAAAGTCTGTGGCCCTGCATATTGGGAGCGCAACACGGGGGTAGCTCAAAGAAGATATTTTCAAATTGATGAGATGCAGGCGAATTACTAGTTAGCCACTACTGGCTCCATGATAACTGTCTATCGAGAATGGCATTGATGGCGCACCTACGTAAATTTATATACTGTGCTTTGCTCTTCGTGTTCTCTGTCGGCGTCCATGCCGAGAATCTTTGTACAAGTCAGAGGCAAACCGCTATTGAACAGACGATTTGTGCAACTCCACAGCTAGTTTGGGATGATCGTTCGCTAAATGCGCTTTACCGACTCGCACGCGTAATCGAACCCCTCACGAAATCTAAGATTGTTGCCGATCAAAAGCATTGGCTGAACGAGACGCGAAATCGTTGTGGGAACGCCGGGTGCTTGATTGAGGCTTATGAATCGCGTAATACCGTGTTACGCAAGTACATAAATTCTATTGCTGACCCAATGCCAACCGCCTCGAAATGGACTGGATCATATACTCCCATCCCAAATCCTGGAAACTGCGGCAACTCGTTCGAAGTGAGTTTTGTGCGCCAGAATAGCGGACAAGTTATCGGCATTTGGCAAGCAAGAATTTTTTGCGGAGGCTTCGTCAACGGGGGTATGGTGGATGTCCATGAAGACGGGAGGATATTTGATGTTCGTGTTCTTGGCGGGCGCGGTCCGAGTCATCACGTTGGAGTTGCTCTCCTTGCGCTAAAAGGTGAACGGCTGTACGTCGCCAACATGTTTGACCGTTCGAGTATCGGTGCGGAGGGCGATTACGAATTTTTTGACGATAATGTCCTTCAAGGTGCGTCATCCAATCTTCGCCTGCGGAGTAGCGAGAGCTGACTTCCCTATACATTTCATCAAGGCCACATGCGCTCCTGAAATGGACTACTTCGAGATTTCCATCAGTGACCTGTCTAGTCAATGCTGAGAAATGGCGAGACCTACAATCAGGCCGCGCCGCAGAACCATATCCATACGTAGGAGTCACTTTGGTGCGCCCAAGCTCGGGTGGAAATGTGACATCAACTGAGTTTCAGGCGCTAAAAACTACGGCACTGTCGGAATTCGGACAGAATTACCTTGCGGACAAATCCGGTGCTGACGCCACTAATGCGCGCCTGGCATCGCAAGACCGTGAGCTCGCCAAGGAGGGAGTAAACATTCATAGGCAGGGGTATCAACAGGAACTGAAAAGCTTCTTTCAGCCGCCGGATTCGAGCGCAAGTTTTTCGTTTGTAGTTGTCCGGAGTGCAAACGTTAGCCAAGGACAAAAGACAATCAAACTTAGCGAAGTCAACGCAGTTTCTACCATTTATTTTTCTGGGCACATAATCTTGTTGAGTGTCCTCGAAAGTAGCGACGGTCCCATCGGTATTTCGAACGCTAAAGATGTCACAGCGAAATGGCTCAGTGAATTTCGCAGAATCAACCAACTCCCAAAACAATAGGACATCGTCAAAATGAAAGTATGGACACCACGTCAATTAGCGGCGGCAAAATTATGTATTGTGGGCGCAGTATTTTTAATGCTGGCGCAAGCAGACGGCAAAGCACTTGCCGACGGAGCGCCGGCGTTGTTCCACGTGCTAGTTCATACTTTTCTCACGGTTGCCGGCGCAATCTGCTTTCTATTAGGTCTGTATCGGTTTAGCGCTGCGGAAAAATAACGGACCGTCTAGCTCCTATGCAAATCTCGTTGTTTACCTTGATAGTTGTAATTTCCGCGTCGGCCATTGTTGCAATCTTTGGCGTGATGCTGCTTTGCAGATTCCCTAGGCAAAGTACCGATATTTGTTTTCACAGTAAATATTCAATACCGGAGTCGCTAAGTCGCATGTCGTCCATGTGCCTTCCCTATAACTCCGACACACTCGTTTCACAATGGCTGGTTGGCTCAGTCAAAAAATCGGGCGTTAGCTGATGCCCGCAATCGGCGACTTGCATACTCAGCTTAATCTTGCAAACAGGAGTTGGTGAATGAAATGCAGTAAAAGAAAAATAGGTAGCTGGGAGTTCCAACTTAATCATGCGCCTGCCCTCGCCCCCCAAGCTGAGTGGCTGCTCTCGTATTTTGAAGAAATGCACAAAGAAGGGGTGGCATTTTTTCCCGGGATGAAAATTCAATTCGGCTGGTCATTTCTGGAATTAAGAGAGACTGAAGGGAATATCTACCTTGTCCGCGAGCCCGATTTTTCTGGCAATCCCTTTATTGCATTTCGAGCAGACATCAGCGCGACATTGCAAGTGCAAACTTCGCAAAACGACCTGATTAGGAGACTTGGCGTTGCTCCGTTAGGCGTTTCTTTCCAGGACAAGATTGTTATTGCAAAAGGCTGTCTGGAAGCGGGGCGAGTCTATATGGAACGCATTCCACCTCAATCGGAAAAAGAAGACTCCGGTTGGTTTGTGGGCTTTGTAGAAGGAAACAATCAACAGGAAAATCTGCAATCAATGCGGGTTCATCAGCTATTGCAGTCCCGGCCGATGCTTTTGCAGTTTTTGTTGCTTCCAGCAGGATATATGGTGATATTGGACGACAATAACGTTGAAAAGATATTTGATGCCGATGGAAATTCGAGGACGCTCGGTTCGTGACATTGCATTTAATCAACCCCCTGGCTTGTCCGTTGCAGCCCGGGAATTAAGAAAGATAGCCGGTCAACGCTCATTTCACGACGTTCGTAGACCGTCAGTTTTCGGCCGAGGCTGTGTGAAAAAGGCAGAAAAATTCGGTGCACGTAAAAATCGACCTCTCAAAACGACCGCTATGCAATTTTCTCGATACCGGCAATGGTCACACTACCCACGAAAATTTCATGTTTTTGCGTTTTCACACAGCCTCGGCCATTAAGAGACATTTCCCCGAAGCACAAACATGAGGTGGTAAATGGGTAGTTCGATTGGTTTTTATTGTGCAGATGATGACAATCAACATCTTCAAATGTTTGCAGAGTCATTGGGCTTGATAGCCGTATCGCTTAGGATTGATATTGAAGTCGGCCACGCCTCGGTGACTGGACCATATTGCTTTCTTTCGACGGTACCAAAAAGTAAACTACATCCGTATGGCAGTCCGCCTCTGAGACTTACCGATGCGAAAGACCCTATGTTAGGTTTCATGCGGAGTTATTTCGCAAATCCGTATTTGGTGGCGGGACATATTCAATGGTCGAACGATGTACCTATTCTTGCAGCTCAGACTAAACCTTATTATCAAGATATAGCTCAATGGATTAAGAACAATTGGGAAGCTCTCCCAGGCCGCGGATATTACATAGGTCCACGGGCGCGAGAATTAGTCTCGAAAGGAGCCGAAATGGTTAACGTCCCTCCAGGTGAGGCAGAATTCACGCTGATTCCAGTCTAAATTCAGATGTCTAAAATCTGCCAAAATCTGCCGTTCGAACGTTCCTCCAAATAAACCACAATTGGGAATCTTGCCATGTCAGTCTTTCATGCCTACCTTGCCAAGTCATCAGATTCCTATTCTCATGAACGCCTAGCAGCCGAGATAAGCACCTATTTTGCCTTTGAAACCAAGAATGGCCTATCGATTGGTACATCTGCAAATCCGTTCACACATGAGAAATATGAAATTCTTCGTTGGCCAGGATGGCGCTTTAGCGCACATTTTGAAGCTGGCCCTAACGTGGAAGCAGATGCAAATCATATCGCAAACATCGTCCGTGATTGCCCGCCTGAAATCAAAGAACGAACCGAGCGGCTTCGTTTCGTGTTCTCACCTGACGAAACCCGTGAGTACACGAATCATATAATTTGGGCCGTAGATTTTCTGTTGGCGATACCGGACGCAATAGTTTTTGATGAAAGCGAAGTATGCATAGTCGGGTTACGGAAATAAAATTAAAGGCATGCAATGATGGAATGGAAATTCAGCGACCCGCCAAATGTAGCAGTGTTTACACACCGGAAAATCGTCGACAGAACAAGTTTAATCGTCCACGTCTCACATGACCAAAGTGACGGTGCTTGGCAATTTCTTCCGACGGATGCTCCGGATGCGAGTAATGCAGCGTTGGTTATCAACCCGGTAACCCGCGAAGAGATAAAAATAACGCGGCCTGCCGCTGCTGCTGAAATACTTGTGGATGGAAACTGGCGTAATTTTTTATGGTGGCGGGACGGCGAACTTTTTACTAAATACCACTCGGATTTCGATAATCCGTTCAATCCTATTAGGCAGAGGATTGCCGCTATAGCTCTCCATTTTTCATCCAAGATAATGACAGATATTGACGACGGTCCGCTAGATTGGTAGGAGTAATTCTGACTGATGAATCGTCGTGCCAGCTATCGGCCAGGAGCGGTCATCTGTTCAATGCAGCGTTAACTTGATAAATATTATGAAGACATCTTATTCGACTACCGCCAATGCAATAACAATACTCATCCTCGTCGCTCAATGTTTTGGAGCGTCAACAGCTTCTGCCGAAGAACGACTCCCTTTGTCCAAAGGAATGTATCGGTTACAGGGGGTATGCACACGGATGAATCATTGGTTATCTAACGAAACTGGAGTATGCGCAAACCGTCTTGGCATTGATGCCACAGACCCGGCCCTCCCGCAGTTTATTTTCCCCCGAACTAATGGCGGCGGTTGGATATTTGTCACATCCAAACCGGCAGTCCTCACTCAAGAAGGAAATCTGGCTACCTATCAAGTTTCCTCGATATTGGATATGACGGTAAAACGTGGATTCGCCTACGAAGGCGAATGCGTACTGGACATGAATTCACCAAATACGTCTCTTACGTGCACCTTATGGAAGGATGAAGAACGTCAACATGTCTCTTGGGACGCACAATTCACGTCAGGGATATGGGAGTTCTCGCGAGCGCAATAGGTATACATCCACTCGCGGCCAGTCGCTTGTCTCCGACGTTTCGTACTGCTATTTTGAATGACGGCTATCCGGCAAGCGCTAAGACCGCTTAGGGTCGGGTGCTGCCAGTCGCACGCGAAACTGAGTGACCGCTGACAGTTGCGGATTCAACCGGTGAATCATCACTGAGCGACCGTCCAGTTTGTGCCGACTGCGGCCCTAACTGCAATTTCGAATAAGCCCCGCGTAAAGCAGAAGAAAATCCCCTCGAAGTCAGCAGACTTCGAGGGGATTGAATTGACCGAAACCCATGCTGGATATCGGTTACCGAAACGCTCAAAAAAATGGTGAAAGTGAATGCATCACTCTCACCATCAAATCTCATAGTAGCGGCACATTAAAACGGAGGGTCAACCCCTCCACACTTACATGAAGAGCACGCAAGACCTTGCCATCACCGCCATACTTACCAGCTCCACCGAATGCCGGCATCCGCCATCACCGTGCGCTGTTGCGCTCCACCGAGGTTAGTGGTGTAAGTTGCAGTCACAAACGCACTGGTCGATTTGCTGAATTTGGCGACCAGACCAGCGTTTAGCTGGCCTGCCGTCTGATGCGTACCGTTCGAGATCACTGTGGTGCCGTCAAAAGTGGTGGTGTCATGAGAACCGGAACTGTGCAGCAGGTTCAACCGCAGATACGGCTGCCAAGTCGCCGTCACTGCATCAAAACGACTTTGCAAGCGCACTCCGAGGCGAGCGAGGAAGGTGTTGCCGTTGTTAAAGCCTACAGTCGAAACACCGTCATTCAAGTCGTTGAACGAGAGATTTTGCCAGATCACTTGCGCCTGAGGTTCGATGGTCACATCTGCGCTGAGTGGAATTGGCAGGCCGCCCTCGATCGATCCGATGAGTGAGCTGCCGTGCGTGTGCGCGCCGACGCCATCGTGTGAACGCGGATCCGCCGACAGTGAACTTCCCATCAGGACTGTATCCGTGTACCAGCCGCTCGGGCCGACGTGAGTCCAGTAGCCGCCCAGACTATAGGCGTCGATAGCAAGATTGCCGACATCCAGATTCTGCACGGCCATTGCAAAACCGTTGACCTTGCCGGTGGCATGCGCAAAACCGACAAACAGACCGTAATGGTTACGTTGTCCGCTAGCGCTGGTGTCAGCATAGATGTCGTGACCGACCTGCATTCCCGTCATCGATCCATCGAACTGGGGCGAGACAGTGCCATCCTGGCGTTGCTTGGTATGGCTGCCCCAGAAACGGCCCCATGCTGCCGGCAGTTCGCCGGTCTCGGTCAACAGCGATTGCTCCCCTTGCCTGTCATGGAAATTATCGAGTTGCTGGATATTGACCTGCCGGGCAACACTGGCAATTTCCGCATAGATAGGTACTTCGGGGCGATACAGCGGGATTGCATCAGCCCCAGTCGACGGCGTTGGGACTGCAGGAGTCACCGATGGCGTGCCGGGGGACGCAGTTATCGGTGTGCCTATGGTTGTGGTTGGAGGTACGACTACGGGTGGCGTTGGTGTTTGCGCCACGGTGTTGCGCAGATACCAGTTTTCAGATGTGCCGCTGCTCACGCCGCCCTTGGCAAGATAGTAAGAATAGGCGCCAGCCTTGACCGGTGCCGCAAGTGCAAATGCGCTTGCGGTGGTCGTCGCACCATTCACGCTCTGCACCACTTCAATGCCATCGGCGACGATGGCCGCGCCAGGGCCGCCAACATTCGTGATACGCAAGCTGGACGATCCGCTGGCGGCGCCACCGTTGATCACTAACCGGTCCGACGCTGCGCCATCGCCGGCAAGGTAGGTGTTCAGGGCGATGCTGCCATTTTGGCCGACATAGTTGCCGACAACGTTGAGCCGGTTGCCAATCCCCTGGCCGCCGATTTGCAACAGGCCGGCGTTGGTCAACGGCCCGTTGATGGTAAAGCTGCCGTTGCCCGAGGCGGCAAACTGCGGCAACGCATTCGCCACTGCAATTGTGCCGTTGTTGGCCACCGATCCTGTGACGCTGCCGTAGCCGCCGAGCGTGGCGCCCGAGGCGACGGTCGTATTGCCGCCGCCGGACAATGCTGCCGTAGCGTGCGAGGCGTCGCCCACCGCCAGTATTCCGGCCGCGACGATCGTTCCTCCGGTATATGGGTTGTTCGTATTTAGCAGTGTCATGCCGGCGCCAGCCTGCGTAACAGAGCCGGTGCCGGAGATCGTGCCAGGGAAAGTCACGTCGTCGGACCGGTTGAAGACCAGCGCACCGTTGTTTGTTACATCGCCCACGATGCTACCTGTTGTACCGCCATTGCCGAGTTGCAGCGTACCGGCCGAGATACTGGTTCCTCCGCTATAGCTGCTGTTCCCGGTTAACACCGTGGCGCCGCTGCCAGCCTGGGTGACCGAGCCTGTGCCTGAGATCTTCCCAGGAAAAAGCAGCGTGTCGGAGCGGTTAAAGACAAGAGAACCATTATTGACGACATCGCCAACGATACTGCCAGTCGTGCCGCCGTTACCCAGTTGCAGCGTACCGGCTGAAATCGTCGTGCCGCCGGTATAGGTATTGCTTCCAGCAAGCGTCAGACTGCCTGTTCCTGCCTTGTTGAAGCCGCCCGAGCCAGTCATGCCTTGCGTCAGCGTGGATGCAAACCCTTGCGTATCGATTGTGCCGCCCGGTGCATTGATTGTTACCGCACGCGAATTGGCGAGATCAAAACTCTGCAGAAGCTGAAGCGTACCGCCGTTGAATGTCAGTCCACCGGTATTTGCGCCCAGTGCGTTGTCGGCGCCGACAGCGACGGTGCCGCCAGTGAGCGTGGTGCCGCCGGAATAGGTATTGCCGCCAGCAGCTGTTGGCGCCAGCACCAACGTGCCGCCCTGGGTCTTTTCGACCGCGCCGGTGCCTGAAATGAGACCGGCATAAGTGCCATTGTCAGGCTGTGCAAAGCGCACCAGGCCATTGTCGATGACGCTAGGCGTCAAACTTTGCGCCCGCGCTTCAAGCGTGCCTGCCGCGTCGACGGTCATGGTGCCGGTATATGCGCTGTTGTTGCCGGTGAGCACCAGCGTGCCTTGTTGAACCTCCGTGACAGTGGGCCCGGTGATTGCGCTGGTCAGCGTCCAGGTTCCGGAATCGGTTTTGATAAGTGACGAGAAATTCTTCATGGTTCCGGATAGGGACGAGGTTCCGGCGCCGTTCAAGAAGATGGTGTTATTGCCGCCGCCGCCATCGAAATTGCCTGAAATAGACGATCCCGTATAAAGCCGCAACGTGTCATCGCCACCGGCGAAAACGAGGTTGCCGATGACCTGCCCTTTATTGGTAAAGTCGACTGCGCCATTCCCCGACGCGCCGATCACATTGCCTGGTGCCTGGATGATTCCCGTTGCATTATTGACGATGGTGTTCAGGCCGCTCGTATTCTGAAACCAGATAGCGGCGGCATGATCTGCCTTGATCGTGCCATTGTTGATGATCAGATTGCCGCTGCCTTCCGGATTGATTGCTTCCGCACTGCCTTCGGTGCCGGTCGCCAGGATCTGACCTCCTTGAGCGACTGTCAATGTGCTGTTGTTGCGGAATTCGACCGTGTTGGCGCCGGTGTTGTACAGCCCGTTGCTGCTGACCGCCTTGGCGCTTACCGTACCGCCGTTCTGGACCGTTATATTTGCATTGTCGCGCAGGCTGATGGCGTTCGCATCGCCGACCGCGAGCTGGCTGCCCGTACCGACGGTAACAGTTCGGCCATCCTCGGCTGCCACATTGCCGGTTCCCACTGTTGTAACCCAGGGATTGGTCGCGCTGGCATCGCAGCTTGTGATTTGTCCAGATGTGTTGCAGGCCGCGTAGGCTGTCCCGGGCACCACACTCAGCGCCGGTATTAGCACAAGGGAAGAGGCCGCGGAAAGAACCAGGCGGTAATGAATAGGATGGGGTATTTTCATTTTCATTCTCGTTTGAAGTTTTAACATTTCGTGTTTGTGGGTAACATTGAAAATTAACAATGCGAGATAATATTTAACATTCCGAATTCTAAAAATCGCTATACAAGCCGTTAAGTCTGATTTTGATTTAACAATTCATTTTCTCAGGAATACATTGCTGTATGACAACGCGTGACAATATTTGACACTTTCATATTGCAAATAAACAACACATGCTGATATCGTCAAAATAATGTCCGCTGAAAATGACGATCGACGTCAGTACTGACTGACGCCGATTCATGAGTGCGATTAGCGGTGCGTGCGAGATTGGTAGGGAAAAGCGGGCAATGCGGCGAGGGTCAGGCTAATGAGATATGCCCGTGCCTTTGAAGGTAAGGCAAAACGCGGGAGTGACGATGCAGAATGACAAGGTGAGGCACTCAAATCATGGACATTGACTGTCAGCGACTTGCAGCAGCTCTCGAGATAGAAACATTAAAACGAAAGCCGGCGTCAGCACTGATGCACGCCAGCACAGATGGTCGCCCTGGTATCGAGCGCTGGCGGGATGAGCGGCATCAGCGCATCCCGCCATGACGCGTAACCCTAACTGGATGTAGCCGCCACATTGGCCCGAGCCTTATGCAATTTTTTATAGCTGTCGATCAGGCGCTGGTGCCTGTCGAGACCCTCCAGTTTCATACTCGTTGGCGTTAACCCGAAGAAGCGTACGCTGCCGTCCACCGAGCCCATTACCGCGTCCATCCGAGCGTTGCCAAACATGCGGCGGAAATTGACCACGTAATCGTCCAGTTCCAAGTCGTCATCCAGCAGCACCTCCAGCACCACATTCAAGGCGCTGCTGTTCCGCGCCGATATTTTGAATCTGCATCACCTGGACGATGCC
>Ga0207141_10302_pt1 | contig 11006 bp, 11 predicted proteins | sample Alteio_BWMinHeat_5_FD_153553 | JGI IMG/M metagenome (GOLD analysis project Ga0207141, IMG submission 153553) | Enriched cells from forest soil in Barre Woods Harvard Forest LTER site, Petersham, Massachusetts, United States -... | ecosystem: Environmental > Terrestrial > Soil > Temperate forest >... | reverse complement strand
CTGGATCCTGCCCAAGACCCACCATTGTGATTTTGCCGTTGGCATTAAGGGCTATGAAGGTCCTTTGGCAGCTATCATGAAAGATATTTTATTGCGTTTTAAAATAGGGTTAAATGACCCCGCGTATAATTACATGATACAAAGCGCCCCGGTCAAAAACCCATCTTCTTATAAAGACCATTACCACTGGCATATTGAAGTCATGCCGAGATTGACCCGGGTGGCTGGTTTTGAGAGGGGAACCGGCTTTTATATTTGTCCCATCCCGCCGGAGATGACGGCGGCATTTTTAAGAGAGGTCGATACCCATGCCTGAACTAAGACGTGATCCGGTGGTGGGGCGATGGGTGATCATCGACAGCGACCACTCCAAGGGCCCTTTGGATTTCTCCATCGATGATAATACGCCCACGAATCACGAGACCTGCCCGTTTTGTCCGGGACGTGAATATTTGACGCCCCAGGAAGTAGACGCCGTGCGTCCGCCTAAAAGCCTTGCCAATAATTCCGGATGGCTGGTGAGGACAGTGCCTAATAAATTCCCGGTATTGGTCTCCGATGCCCCGCTTCAAAAAGAAGGCATTGGCATCTATGACCAAATGACAGGTATCGGTGCGCATGAAGTATTGATCGAAGGCCCTGATCACGATAAAAGCCTTACAGAATTGACCAAGGAAGAAATGCAGGCAGTGGTGAGCCAGTACCAAAAACGTTTTCGCCAATTGTCACAGGACAGCCGTTTTAAATATGTGGTGATCTTTAAGAATTTTGGGTCCTCAGCAGGGGCTACCCTTGAACACAGCCATAGCCAGGTCATTGCTTTGCCGATGGTCCCTAAGACGGTGTTGGAAGAACTCAAGGGCGCGGAACATTATCATCAATACCGGGGCCGCTGTGTATTTTGTGATATGATCTCCCAGGAATATCAGGATAAAGAGCGTATCGTCGTTGAAAACAGCAGTTTTTTAGCTTTCTGTCCTTACGCGCCGCGATATGCTTTTGAGACTTGGATCATCCCTAAAGGACACAGTGCGGATTTTGCCAATGCAGATGAGACCACCCAGGCCCATTTGGCGCAGATCCTGCAAGACGTCCTTAAAAAGGTAGAAAGTTTTAGGAAACCCGTCGTATAATTATTATCTGCATACTGCCCCCTTAGGGTATGCTAATTTACCGTGCTATCATTGGCATATCGAAATTATCCCTAAATTGACCCGCAGTGTTGGTTTTGAGTGGGGGACCGGATTACATATCGTTCCCACCTTTCCTCAAGACGCCGCCCGGTATTTACGGGAGGCCACAAGCTGACACTTAAGAATATGTACCCGCCGAGCAAGAAATAGGGAATATTTGACAATTCAAAGCTTTTGGGTAGAATAGGGTTCTTGTTTATGCCTCAATTTTATGCCGAGTTAGCTCAGGCAGTAGAGCGCAGGACTGAAAATCCTGGCGTCCCCAGTGCAAGTCTGGGACTCGGCACCATTCTACTTCGAAAGGCCAGAGAAATTGCCGGAAAATAATGAACGATTAACTGCTTTAAGCAGTTTGTCTTTGGGACAAAAGGCGCTGATCGTTGCTTTTTCTTTTGATACTAAAGAAGGTGAACACATCCAGAAGATGGGCTTAGTTCCCGGTGAGCAGTTGGAAATAGTGCGCTTGTCTCACCTGGGCAGTCCTGTTGAGATCAAGATCCGCGAGTATTTCATTTCTTTACCCCAGAAAGATGCTGACCGTATCAAGGTTAGGCTCCTTCCCTGACCCTTTCTTAGGGACCGACGGTCATGGCCCAAAATAAATCTGTCATTTTATTTTAGCCTGCTATATAATTAACAAACTCTCAATAAGCCCTCATTTTTTAGAAGGAATGGTTTATGAACCAGTTGCCCAAATCGGAAGAAAAATTGACGAAACTGTCTATTATTGACCTGGAAAAGGTCACCCATGCAAAATTGGAAAATTCACCTTATGAATATGTCGTGGTCTCGGACTTTATCCGTGAGGAATGGAAGGATAAACTGATAGAAGCTTATCCGAAGGTCAAAGCAGCCGGAAGTTTTCCTTTGACCAGCGTGACCTGTGACGGCGAATTTATGAAATTGATCAATGAAATGAATTCGGATGCTTTCAGGCACGCCGTAGAATCAAAATTTTCCCTTGATCTTGAGGGCAAGCCCACGATGTTCACGGTCCGGGGCAAATGCCGGCTCAAGGACGGTCAAGTGCATACAGACTCGGAAAGCAAGATCATTACGGTACTTCTCTACATGAACCCTTCCTGGGAAAACCAGGGTGGCCGCCTACGCCTGCTTAACAGCACCAATATTGAAGATATCAAAGCGGAGGTCTCTCCTAATATCGGGACCTTGCTGATCTTCAAGCGCTGTGACCATTCTTTCCATGGGCACCTGCCTTTTGAAGGGTCACGCAAGGTCATCCAGATGAACTGGGTCACCCATCAGAAGTTCGTCGATCACGAACAAAACCGGCATCGATGGTCCGCTATTTTTAAAATTTTCTCATCCTATTGATCATGACCGTTAAAACCGATTTGCCGGTATCTACATGTTGGATCGTGACGGAAGGTCTGATTGGCCTTCAAAACCAGGCCATTGGCCTGGCCCAAGCGCTTGGGCTTCCCTATGTTTTAAAGGTGGTCAAAAAGCCCAAGGGACTATGGAAATTGTTTTCACCGGGCCATGACCTGACTCCTCCTTGGCCGGACCTATTGATCTCATGCGGCCGCCAGAGCGCGCCTGTAGCGGTGGCCATCCGCCGTGCAAGCGAAAATAAAACTTTCACCGTCCATATCCAGGACCCATTTATAAGCCCCGAGAATTTTGATGTTGTTATTGTTCCACAGCACGACACCATGCGCGGTGGCAATGTCCTTGTGACAAAGGGTGCTATTAACCATGTCAATATTGAAAAACTTAAAATCGCTGCTGAGCGTTTCCGTCCTTTGCTGGCAAAACTGCCGCGTCCTTTGATCAGTGTTTTGGTTGGCGGTAAAAATAAGCACCAAGGGTTCAATGCAACATCTGGCCATGATTTTGCCAAGAAGCTGCGCCTGGCGGTAACAAATACCGGCGGCGGGCTTGCCATCACCTTCTCACGGCGGACAGGTGCCCGGAATGAATCAATCATAAGAAAAGCCCTCACAGGCATCCCTTCCTACATTTGGGACAGCACAGGGGAAAACCCTTATTTCGGGCTTTTAGCCCTTGCAGATGCGACCGTTGTCACCAATGATTCCATTTCCATGCTTTCTGAAGCTTGTTCGACGGGCAAGCCGGTTTATGTATACGAGCTGCCCCATGGCGGGAAACGCCATAAACAGTTTTGTGAAAGTTTGGTCGAAGGAGGGATTGCGCGAATATTCTCAGGGGACATAGAGACCTGGAAGTATACGCCGCTGGATGAGACCCGCAGGGCAGCTGATTTTGTCTATAAACGCTTTTTGGAGAAAGGTGGAGAAAATAAATATGCAAACAGTAACTCAAGAAATACCTCTTAAAGTCAAAACATTCAGCAATGCTACAGGGGGTTCCCCGCTTTTTAAGGCATTGGGCCATCCGCTGACTTCTCAAAAAATACACAGCTTGATCAAAACCCTGTCGTCTTTCAAACGAGTTGCCGTCTATGACCCCTTGGGACAGGCAGGGGAATTTGAAGCCCTCTATGATATTTCGCAAATAAAGGTCTCGGATGTTTGTGTCCAAAACGTCATTGATGTCGGCAAGCAGCTTTTCGGGCTTGATACCCGTCCAGCCACTGATCTTAAAAGTATTGAAGCTGATGCGATTTTCGTTACTGCTTTTGACTCTGCACGCCTTATTGCCCAGGTCCAGCATCTTCTGCCCCATGGGGTAAAATTATTTTCTTTTGACGATGCGCGCTTGACCGACGAGTTTCTGACCAATACCCGCAACTATCTCGACATTTTGAATTTCGCCACCAATTTTGTTTTTTTCAGGGAAGAAGCCGGGCATCATACGCGGTTAGTTACGGCCAATTATTGGGCTGGGTACAGTACGAAAGTTGTCGGGCTTTGGTGCTGCTTATTTGACCGTGAAGGCAAGGTCTTGGCGCAATGGAATGAAAAGCTTGAAAAATCTGTCCATACAATTACTCTTGATAGTGTGGAGATCAAAAAGCGTTTTAATCTCCCAGGCTTTACCGGAAGCTTGTTTGTACATTTTACCGGCATTGCCGGCCATGACATTGTTAAATACGCGCTGGATGTATATGGGGATGATGATTTTGTGCTGTCCTGCACTCACGATGCAAATTCCTGGCCTGCTGACCTTTACGCAGGTTTGCCAGCACCACACGAAGGAGAACAGGTTTTACTTTGGGTCCAAAATAGCCATCCCTGTCCTATCCCGGTCGGCGGCATGAGTTTGAGTTTGATGGGCTCCGATGAGGCGATTGTCTTTGATAAGCCAGTTGCTCCTTTTGCTACTTATCCGGTAGATGTGGCTAAATTATTTCCTAATGCCAGGTGGCCGCAGCAATTGGAGGTCCATGCCGGGCGTTATGTGGTCAGGCCGCGTTATGAAGTTGTTGATAGAAAAGGCCGCCGGTGGATAGCTCATACCAACATCGAGCGCACGGACCTTAAAAGCGACCTGGATATTTCCACCATCAGCAAAACCATGGGCAAGGGATATATATTGCCGATCCCAATACTGCCTGTGGACCGATGGCAAAGTATTGTTTTACCCACACCTATGTCAACCGGCCAGCAAAACCTTCCGCTGAAGTTGTTAGTTTATAACAGCGAGGGCCAACAGATGGTCAAGCATCTATTGGGGAAATTGAATCGAGGCTTCATCAAAGATATCAATATCAACCAATTGTTAGGTAAACGTTCGGAAAGTGATTTTCCAGGGGGCTTTGGGCATGCTGAGTTAATTTATGATTTTTGCCAGGGAGGCGAAGCTGACGGCTGGCTGCACGCCTTGATGCGTTACGAGGACACCAAGAGCGGGCATAATACCGAAACCAGTTTCGGTTCGCATATTTTCAATACGATATTGGTCTACAAAAATGAGCCGCAGTCGTATGCAGGCCGTCCGCCGGGCTTAAGCACGCGTCTTTTTTTACGTTTGGGCTGTGATGAAGGCACAGACACGATATGTCATTTGATCTATCCGGCTTCAACGCCCTGGCATGCGCAATCTGAAACTGATCTCATTTTGATGGACGCTAAGGGTGGGGAAATCCTTAAAAAAACGGTCCATATTGCCTGCAGCGGCTCTTTATTTTGGCGTTATCACGAAATATTCAATAAAGAAGAGCGCCAGCGTGCCGGCCAAGACGCGTATATTATAATACGCGACACCACTTGCCGATTGTTCGGCTACCATGGGCTTATCAAAGGTGAAAAATCCTTCTGTTTGGACCACATGTTTGGTTTTTGAGCCCAAAATATGGTATCTTTTCTAAGATAACGCCTTATTTACCCTAACAGCTAAGGGACCATTGATCGTGCTTAAAAAAATTTTAAGCTTAATTGTTATTTTTTGCTTTTTTCTGACCACCTTAGGCCCATTTCCTCAAGCCCATGCGGATACAGGACTAGGCCTGCCGGCACCTGGGAGCATGGTCAATTTAAGCCCTCCTTATATGCCGGTGATCGTCAAGGGGTTACGCGTCCATCCTGAAAACCCCATTCTTTTTGATTTTATCGTAGATACCGGAAACTCCGGCCTTTCAACCAATGATCCGCAGTTAAAAATAGAATCCACAAAACTGATCAAATACTTCCTTGCCTCTTTAACCATCCCGGAAGACGATCTATGGGTCAACTTAAGTCCGTATGAAAAAAACCTTATCATTCCTGACCAATTAGGGCAGACGGAAATGGGACGGGACATGTTGGCCGAAGATTACATGTTAAAGCAGATAACTGCTTCGTTGATCTATCCTGAAAAAAACTTGGGAAAAGAATTCTGGAACAGGGTATATGCAAAAGCCCAAGAACGATATGGAACAAATGAAATTCCCGTTAATACTTTTAACAAGGTATGGATCGTGGCTGACAAGGCCAAGGTGTATGTCCATGAAAATACGGCCTTCGTCGTTGCTAGCCACTTAAAAGTCATGTTAGAAGAGGATTACCTTGCTTTATCCCGTCATTCTGACCCTGAGCGCAGCGAAGGGGAAGAATCTCATTCCATCACTTCCAAAATCATCCGTTCCATCATTCTCCCCGAACTTGAAAAAGAGGTCAACACCGGCAAAAACTTCGCTAATCTCCGCCAGATCTTCCATTCGATGATATTGGCAGCCTGGTATAAGAAAAACTTTAAAGAAGCCCTGCTTAATCAGGTTTATAGTAATAAAGACAAGATCAATGGGGTGGACGTTGCTGATAAGACCGTCAAAGAAAAGATTTATAATAAGTACCTGAAAGCCTACAAAAAGGGTGTCTTTAACTATATAAAGGAAGACATCCAAAACGGCCAGACCATACCTAGGAAATATTTTTCGGGAGGGGAAATTTTTAAAGGTATTTTTAGGGGTGATTTAGCGGAAATATCCAACCCTAATGATCGTGATGTAAGGGGATTTAAGGTAGATGGGGCCATGGTCAATGTCGCTGTTAAGACACCCGAAGCTCCTAACCCTATAGACGCGGCGATGGTGACTCCAACAGAAAAAGAGGCAGCGGTAAAACGAAATGCGGCCCGCAATGCACAAAGGAGGGTGCTTAAAGAAAATACGGAGTACATTCCCAGGGGGTCTGATTTTAATTATAAGGCCACTAAAAGACAAAAATACACAATTACATCGTTGGTGCTTGATAGGAAAATCGAGCCTTTCAGTCAGGTCAAGCTGTACCTCATTGAGTTAAAGCGGGCAAGAGGATTGTATTTTATGGAGATCCGTTCTAAATCCGTTGAAGATAAAGATGAAAAAATCCAAAGAAAGAAGTACCTAGGCAGAGACGAACTAATAGCTCGTAGAATTCTTAAAGGAACTAACAGTACTTTTAGAACGCTTCACAGCGCGTTTAGTCCGACAATAGAAGGCATTGTTGAGGCAATGGTATATTATATTAATTCTATTTATAGGGGGAAATCAGCAAACATCATGCCTTCAAAGATAGACGCCCCAGCGAAAATGCCCACCAGGCCTATATCGACAACGATAGTTCAAGAACTCCCTCCCAACGCGGCGATGAAAGCCCCAAGGAAGCTTGCTGCCGCGATTTTTGGTGTGAGTGTATTTTTCCAACATTATGCATCCGCTCAGAACAATAGCAAAGAATTGGCTGCCCTTAAGGCTGAGGGCGAAGATATCCAAAGGAAAACAAGTTTAAAGTTTGATAGTCCCCATGTCCTGACTCCAGCAGGAACATCACTATTGATATTTGAAGACAAAGAACGTTATGTGTATATGTATCGTGTAGGCCCAAGAGTCAGGGCTTCCATGAAAAGCGCTCCAGAAGTCAGGGCCAAACTTCTTTTTCCAAACAGATTTAATTTTCCAAGGGGAGAACTTGTACTGAAAGCTTTTGATAATGGTAATTTTGACCTTTTACCGTCTGAGAATGGTTCAGGTGTGCTAGCAATCTATATTCAGAAAGAAAAAAAAGATAATGCTTCAATAACTCCCACAGGCGGTATCGACTTCAATGCCCGCAACATGCAGCTGGATGAAAACGGCCAAAAGATCGACACTACATTTGACCCTGCGATGGCCGCACAGTTTAGGCGCGGGGATTTTTCAGGTGTCAGCCCGGTGATCATCAAGATCACTCCCATCCAAAATGTGATGCCATTGCTGGGGCTTAAAGAAACTGATCAACGAGAAACTTAGGTTGCAAATTTTTTATCTCCCTATTAAACTAAAGCGACGTTTTAGTATGAAATTAGGGAGTAGATTCTATGGCATCAAAATCAGAAACCCCCCATCAATCACCCCATGTTCCGTCCATCCATTTTAGGACCCTTATCAATAAACAGGGAAGATTGAATGTCCATGGTACGCGCAACCGCCGGAACCCTTTCGCGGACCTTTATCATTTTTTCTTGTCTCTGTCCTGGCCTGAGTTTTTTATCTATATAGCCTCTGTTTATTTTTTGACGAATTTATTCTTTGGGACATTGTATTTTATTTGCGGGGCGGATACTTTAGGGGATGGGCATTCTTGGGGACTTGCACGCTTTAGGCATTGTCTTTTCTTGAGCATCGAGAACATGAGCGCTGTGGATTTCGACCGGGTGGGCTCATCCGGTGTAGGGCCTTATTTGTTGATGACCATCCAGGCCTTTTTGGGCTTGTTGACCCTGGCTGTCATTACAGGTTTATTTTATGCCAGGTTTTCCCGGGCGACCGCGCGGATCATTTTCAGCAATAAGGCGATCATAGGCAAGCATAACGGCAAAACATGCCTGTTTTTCAGGATCGCCAATGAGCGCTTAAACCAGATCGCTGAGGCGCATATGTCGCTTTTTTTGACTAAAAATGAGACCAGCCAGGAAGGGGAGAGCACGCGCAAATTTTATGACCTGAAGCTGGAACGTGAACATACCCCATTATTTGCTTTGAGCTGGACGGTCCGGCATTATATCGACGAGAAAAGCCCTATGTATGGGATGGATGAAGCCCAAATGCGGGAGGTCCAGATGGGCATTGTGGCATCCTTGACGGGTATTGATGAAACTTTTGCCCAGCCCATCATTGCCCGGCATGCCTACAGCCTGGATGATATCGTATACAATAAGCGTTTTAAAGATATCATTACCTGGCACGACAAAAAGGTCCATATTGACCTTATGGGCATCCATGACCTGCATGAACACGACCAGCCGGAAGCGGCCAGCATGAGGACCGGGGGGGCAGTCGTGATCAAGGTATACACTGGATTCAGGGCTTATTTGATCTCCCTCTTTTTTATAGCGGGAATCATCCTTTTTTTATCTATTTTTTTCTGGGGAATCACGAAGGCGATCCAACTGGTACTTCCCTTATTGATCGTTGTGTCCTACGTATTGATCATCGTATTTTTATTGGGCATTCTTCCTGCAACCTTTGTAAAAGACTTGCGGCCATCGCTTTATGGGTATTCTGTTTTAATGTCCCATGCACTGGGGGTTTCGACATGGATGATGTCTTTTTTCTTTGTCATTAAAGCGTTCGGGTTTGGGGGGATATTGCTGGCTTTTTTATTCCAGTTTTTAGCGCCCCTGGCTCTTATAGGCGCGATGCTTGAAAGTTCCTGGCATATCGCGGGGCATTTGGCATTATGGATCAGTTTTATTTATGGGATGAAGTTTTACAGCCAATGGCTGTTGAGTTTAGATTCCCGGAGCCAGAAAAAAGGTGATATTATCGATGTAGATGCCATTAAAGTGACATGAAGAAGGAGAATTAAATGGAAAAATGGTTTTATTTGATTGGCGGAGGGATTTTAGGTACTCTCGCACGGTATGTGCTTGCCGGAGTCGTTTATCAAAAGATGGGCACGGACTTTCCTTATGGAACGCTGGTCGTCAACTTAGTCGGCTGTTTTTTAGTGGGATTCTTTGACACTATCTTTCAGGAGAAGTTCCTATTTAGCTCTATGATGAGGATTTTCTTGATGGTTGGCTTTTGCGGTGCCTTTACGACTTTTTCAACCTTTATGCTCGAGACCGGTAATCTGATAAGAGACGGAGAGGCATTAAGGGCATTTTTTAATGTCATTTTTAGTGTTATCATAGGTTTTATAGTTTTTAGGTTGGGGATATCACTCGGCAAGATCGTCTAAAGAAATATATGGAAAAAATTCTGATGATCTCAATTGTTTTATTCAACTTCAGCCTTTCGTGGGCACAGGATATCAAGGACGGCTACGGTAAAACGACCTTGCCCGACGGTTCAATGTATGAAGGCCAATTCAAAGACGGAGCTTTCGAGGGCAAGGGAACATTGACCTATCCTAATGGGGACAAATATGTGGGAGATTTTAGCGAGGGTAAATTTGACGGCAAAGGACAGATCGATTATGCAGACCAAAGACAGTATATAGGCGAGTTTAAATATGGGCTTTTTGACGGTAAGGGCGTGCTCCTATATACAGACGGAAGTAAATATGAAGGCGAATTTAAAGAAGGCCTTTTAAATGGGCAGGGAGTCATAACTTATGCGGATGGCACTGTCAAAAAGGGGAAATTCAAGAATGGTGATTTTGATGGGGCGCAGAAACCGCAATGAAAAGAAAGTCACTCAATAGGGGGTATGTATGCTCAAAAAAGTAAATACAATGAAAATATTAATCGGGTTATTCATGATGACATCATTGTCCCTGCCCCCATTGTCTTATGCTGATTGGTCGATCGGGATCGGTGTTGGGGACCGGGATGAGCACCACGAGGACCATCATTTTTACCGGTGGCATGAGCATCCTCGTGATGGTTACCGCATGCATTTCCTTCCCGGGGGCTACGAGACCATTTTAGCGGATGGGGGAGTCTACTATTATTATGATGGGCTGTATTACATCAGAGAGGGATTTGACTATGTGCTGGTGAGTCCTCCCATAGGAGCGTACGTAACGGCCATTCCTCCTGAATTTCAGCCGGTCAGCATTAACGGCAGGGTTTATTATACCGATGATGGTGTTTATTACGTTTTAACGCATCATGGTTATAAAGTTGTCCCTCAACCTGTCGTTTATGTCCAGCCGCAGACGGTAGTTGTCGCTCAACCAGGACAAGTCGTCGTAACAGCGGCCCCATCGCCGCCGCCGACGGCACTGCCCTTGCCGCCTGTTGATCCCCAAGATTCGTTCACCGTGAATGTTCCCAATAACAGCGGTGAGTATACATCAGTTGTCATTAAAAAGTCAGGGAGCGGCTACGTGGGGCCCCAAGGGGAGTTTTATGCCCAATTCCCCACAGTGACCCAACTCAAGGCCATGTATACTAAATAAAGTTTTTTATTTTATTCCTTTGAGCCGGCGATGATCAAAGGTTTGACTATCCATATTTGGGCCTTAGTAGGTCTCCACGCAC
>Ga0207141_10300_pt1 | contig 11295 bp, 12 predicted proteins | sample Alteio_BWMinHeat_5_FD_153553 | JGI IMG/M metagenome (GOLD analysis project Ga0207141, IMG submission 153553) | Enriched cells from forest soil in Barre Woods Harvard Forest LTER site, Petersham, Massachusetts, United States -... | ecosystem: Environmental > Terrestrial > Soil > Temperate forest >... | reverse complement strand
TCTCGGTCTGAGCAACGAGGCACGACAAGCGAAAGCACAAGGGATGCGATTCGTATCGTTTCCAATTCCGGATCGGGAGGTACCGGATTCGGACACCAAGGTGGCAGCGGCTCTGGAAAAACTAGACGCCGATCTCTCTTCGGGAAGAAATGTCGTCGTGCATTGTCGTCAAGGAATTGGGCGAACCGGACTGATAGCCGCAAGCCTGCTGGTCATGAAAGGCCTGAACCCAGAAGCCGCGGTCAAAAGCCTCAGCGCAGCGCGTGGCTCTCCCGTTCCAGAAACCGCCGCGCAACGTCGGTGGATCGATCACTATGCCACCGTTTTGGCAGGTACGAAGTGAGACGAATCTGCATCCTGGGCTCGACTGGCTCCATCGGGCGCAGGGAGTCAACATCCGCACCACGGTTGCGGAGAACATAAATTCGACGATGTCCGTCGAGTATAGTCCGATCAGGCCTTGTTTTCAGGCAATCCTTCTGCCCGGGCGTCAGCGAATGTTTGAGAACATCAGTGCCGAGAGATTCCATCTTGGCAAGCTGGGCTGGGCTGAGCGCGATGTCTGGGTGAAGCGGTTTAAGCGGCGGATGCGGGTCAGGCCTCGACATGTCCGATTGATTTCGTTGACTTGGTTGTGTGTACCTTCGTGTCCTCTGTGCTTGAAGCCCTTACTGCATGACGCGCCAAGCCGCATAGTACCACAGCACTGGAGCGGCAAAGAGCAGAGCATCGATGCGGTCCAGCATGCCCCCGTGGCCCGGCAGAATTGTTCCTGAATCCTTGACTCCCGCGCCGCGTTTGATCAACGATTCCACCAGATCGCCCAGCTGTGCAGCGATGTTGATGGCGGCCGAAAGCAGCAGAGTGGGTCCGAGTGGCGGCTTCTGCAGTGCGAAGAAACCATCGCGACGCTCGATGAGGTGCGCGTTCAGCAAAGCGGTGCTGATGGGCAGGGCATAGTTGTACAGCAACATTCCCACCACCAGACTGGCCAACAGGGACGCCAGCGCGCCTTCCCAGGTTTTCTTGGGGCTGATGCGTGGCGACATGAGATGACGGCCCAGGGAACGTCCGACGAAGTAGGCGAAGATGTCTCCTGCCCACACCAGGAGCAGTAAATACAGGAGTAAGAACGCTCCCGACCATTGCTCGCGCAACTGCACCAGAAAGCCGAGCGGCAATGCAATGTAGGCGAAGGCAAAGGTAGAAACCATTGCAGCCGGAAAGGAACTGCCGAGGTTAACCCGCCGCATGGCAATGGTGAGAAAAACAAACGGCGCAGCGGCTGCGGCAAATCCCGTGCTGTACACAAAAATCGCGGTCGAGAGCAAAGGTTTGTCGTTCCCCGGGTTGACGGCCAGAAGCAGAAAAAACAGTCCGACGAAAATGTAGGTTGGCCAACGCAGGGGCCGGATGCCATAGGCCTCGGCGAGTTTGAGCAGTTCCTGTACTGTGAGCAGCGCGACCAAAGCAGCAACCAGGGCAACAACGGGCACGGGCGCGCGCAATACCAGCACCAGGACGACAGGAATCAGAACGATCGCAGTGAGGATTCTCTTGAGCAGATGCAGAGCCTTAGCTCCTGCCCGTTTTCGGAGCCGGTGGCGCGGAGGCTTTCGCCCTGGCATGTTCCGCGTGATCGTGCGGAGAGGCGTGCGCCGCATCGCCTGCCAGGCCGCCATAGCGCCGCTCGCGTTTCTGGTATTCCGCGATGCCCTCCAGTAGATGTACGCCGCGGAACTCGGGCCACAATGTCGGAGTTACATAGATTTCGGCGTAGGCCAGTTGCCAGAGCAGAAAGTTGCTCAGCCGCATCTCGCCGCTGGTGCGAACCACCAGGTCAGGATCGGGCAAATGCCGGGTGTAGAGATGGCGGGACACGGCGTCCTCATCGATTTCGAGATGATCGAGTCCGCCGTTGCGCGCGGCCGCGTCCACCATCGAGCGGAATGCATCTACGAGTTCCGTGCGCGCGCTGTAATTGAGCGCGAGGGTCAGCACCATGCCGGTGTTGTGCGATGTAGCATCACGCGCCCACTGCATTTTCTCCTGTACCGAAGGTGGCAGTTCGTGCCGGCGTCCAATGTATTCGAGGCGGATATTGTTCTTGTTGAGTGTAGGCACTTCCGCCTTCAGATAGCGGCAGAGCAAGCCCATCAGGAAATCGACTTCGCTAGCCGGCCGCTTCTTCCAATTCTCCTCGGAGAACGCATAGAGCGTGAGCGCGGAAATTCCAATGCGCGCCGCAGTTTCGACGGTGGAGCGCACGGACGAGACTCCGGCGCGGTGTCCGGCGATGCGGGGCAGGTGGCGCCGCCGCGCCCATCGGCCGTTGCCGTCCATGATGATAGCGATGTGCTTCGGGAGCCGATTCGAGTCGAGCCGCAGGTAAACTTCCGCTTCCTTGCGGTCCAGCCCGGCGGGAACTGTTGCTTGCAATCTAACCTCTGCTGTTTGTTGAAGCTAACACAGCAGGGAAGGTAGTGGCAATGACACCGAAGTGGCGCTGGTTGGGCAGCCTCTGCCGGAGCGCTGCGGCACTCTATAAATGCGCTGCTCTTCATTGGCGATGGGAAACAGGTTCCCCACCCGCCGGGCGATGCGGGTTGCTCCAGATGAAAATCATTTCACAGTATCGCGAACGGCAAGATGGACTTATAATGACCCGGTTTTTCAGAGCAACAAGGAAATTCCGGCCTACTGTCGCTTTTAAAACGCCGCGCCTGAATCGATGAGGTGGCGCCAGGTTCGCGAACGGAAACCGGACACACTGCAAAGCTCGCTACCAGGAGAAAAGTACATGAAGCATGCGCGCGCTATGACGGTTGCCATCCTGCTGGGCGTTCTCGGCTTGCCCCTGGCGATGGCACAAAAAGACGAAATTCGGGACGCCCCGCCTGACCTCCATCAATACAACCGCGAAGCTCTTCCCGAAGACACAACTCCTGGCGGTGAGTTGGCTCTCCCAATGGAGATCCTCGGGATGGGCGGCGTGGCCAACGGCATCTTGATTAAGGATGTCGTCATCAGCAACACCGACAAGAATCTGAAAAATACTAACCGATCGCCCAACGGCGAACCCAGCATCGCCGTCAATCCGTCGAATCCCAGCGAGATCGACATTCTTGCTTTCACTGCCGGTTGGGGAACAGACGCGCCCGTCTGGCATTCCAGCAATGGCGGAAATATCTGGTCGCTCGAATCGACAATTCCCAGCCCGCCGGGGTTGTCGCAGACTGGATGTCCATGTGACCAAACTCCTGATTACGGACGCAATAATCAGTTGTCGGCTTTGGCATCGATGCCTACAGCGGAACCACCACCGATCCGACGTCGTCCGCAGCTTGGAAGTGGTTTGTCCAGAATGGCGTGGCGCAACCCACGGATCAGGTTGGCCGAGGAAATAGCGATCAGCCTTGGTTGCTGGTAAACCAGGACCCAACGGTGCAGTCGCAGGACGATGTCTACGTTGCCTACGACAACTTTGACGGAGCGCCGGACATGCGGATCGCTGTCGCGCCCGGAAGCGACCCTCCTGATTTTACGATCGATAGTCTGGCGGGATTTTCTCAGGGGTTAGTCAATCCGGGGCAGCGCCTGGCGGTCGATCCTAACAACGGCGCGGTCTACACGTTATTCCAGCAATGTCCCACCAGTGTTTCGAACTGCAACAATATCGCGGCTGATCCGAAGACGATCCACTGGTTCCTGAATCGCTCGACGGACGGTGGCCACACCTGGACCTTAAACGGAAGCTCCACCGGAGTTCAGGTGGCCTCTGGTCAAAGCACTCAGCCGCAACCAAAGTTCGGTACGGTGAACGCTCTGCTGGGGGGAGTCGACCACGTCGCGGTCGACCCGAATAACAGCGATGTCTACGTTGTCTTCGGCAACCGTGATCCCTCGACGACCAATAACCGACTGAGCATCGTTCGCCTGACGTCGGACGGAAAAGGCGGCCTCAAGATTGGCAGGCCGCACTTTGTCACAGGACAGGTGCAAGCCGCCCTCCCTTCGATGGCCATCGCGAAGAACAGCAAGGGAAGCATCGGGATCCTCTATATCGTATTTAACGGACTCGACCAGAAGACCGGGTTTCCGACCTACACCGCGAAACTAGCGATTAGTGGCGATCACGGCGTCACCTTCAAAACCAAAAAGTTGGAGAGATTTCTCTCGCCAGCGAAGGACAGTGGCGACCAGCGGCAACGCGTGCTGGGTGACTATGAGCAACTCAAAGCCGTGGGAACGACGTTCTATGGAGTGTTCCCGGGAAACGGCGTGCCATTCGGCCGTCCTTTCGCGAACATCGATCCCATCTTTTTCACGACTACGGTAGCGAAGTAGCGTCTACTTCGGCTCGACCGAGGAGATGTGTTGCGCTCCTCGGTCGAACCGAACGAGTTTGCGGCAGAGGTCTATATCCTGCGGATCTGCCGGGGCATAATTTTCAGCTTCGGCAGCGGTCGTGTGTCGGCGCGGAAACAACGAAAAATGGGACGACATGGCAAGGTGCTAACGCAAGGAATTGCGCCCGCATGGCGAGACTTTCTTTTTTCCCGAAGGGACTTTTACTTTGCGTCCAGCTTCTTTCTTATCCGTCGAAGCTCCATAAAACAGAGCCCGGAAGTCGTACAAAGAACACAGCCCATCATGATGATCACCTTCATGTCCATTGGAGCGGGCTCCTGTCCCGCCTGTGCCCTGCAACTGCACCGAACTTATACACTACTCAGAAGTACACTATCCGAAAGATACAGCAAAAGCCCTGCCGTGGATGTTGCCATTCTAGTTTCGTAACCAGCCCTTTCGGTTTGGAGATTGAGGGGCAAAATCGTCCCGAGGCGCTGCTATAATAGTTTTCCATGCCCAGATATTCCATTGTGGTCCCTCTGCACAATGAGCAGGAGAACGTCACCGATCTCTACGATCGCCTGAAAGCGGTCATGGAGGTACACGGCGAGAGCTTCGAGATTGTGCTGGTGGACGATGGTTCCCGCGATCGAACCTTCCACCTGTTGCGCGAGATTGCCGCTGTGGATAGCCGCGTGACCGTGGTCAAGCTGCGCCGCAATTTTGGACAGACCTCCGCACTGGCCGCTGGTTTCGATCATTCCCGCGGAGACTACATCATCGCCATGGATGGCGATCTGCAACACGATCCGGCGGACATCCCGCTGTTTTTAGAGAAGATTGCCGAGGGCTACGACATCGTCAGTGGATGGCGCAAACGGCGCATCGACAATCTTTGGCTGCGCCGCATTCCTTCGCGCTGCGCCAACTGGCTGATGGCCAAGTTAAGCGGTGTGAGCATCCATGATTTCGGAACGACTTTCAAGGCGTACCGTCGCGAGGTGCTGGAGCAAGTGCCGCTCTACGGCGAGTTGCACCGGTTTATTCCAGCGCTGGCGTCGTGGTATGGAGCCTCGATCGTTGAAGTGCCGATTCGTAACGTCAACCGCGAGCGTGGAGCTTCGCATTATGGAATCTCACGCACCTTCCGCGTATTCTTCGACCTGATCACGATTCGCTTTCTGCTGCGATACCTGGCGCGCCCGCTGCACTTCTTTGGCACCCTGGGAATGCTGAGCATCCTCGGCGGAAGCGGGGTCGCGAGCTGGCTGCTGGTTGAGAAGTTTCTGCGTCACGCCGACGTCATGACCCAGCATGGCCCGCTTATGATCTTTTCCGCCGTGCTGCTGCTAGCGGGACTGAACCTGTTGGCAGTCGGGCTCTTGGGCGAAATGCAGGTGCGGCATTACCACGAACCTACCCGCCGCGCGCCTTATTCCGTAGATCGCCTCCTTCGTGCCCAAAGCAGTGAGGAACACACAATTTCTGAGTGATCAATTAGTGGGCGACGGCGTCTCGCGCTGACCTACGCCTTCGCGAACGCCTCCTTGTTTACCACGTAGGGCATCTTAGTGATATCGTCGCCATAATTCCGTTCCAGCACATCAATCAGTCCCTGCGCGCAGCGCCCAGCCATGCCCTTGTTGGGATCCGTTGACAATCGAGTAATCCGGGCCGCGCTGGCGAAGTGTGGATATAGCCGGCAGCGGTCCGCAATCGCCGGATCGCGCAAAGGCGAATCGGCTGGCAGTGGTTCTTTCTCATACACGTCGAGTGCCGCGCCCGCAATCCAATTCTCCCGGAGCGCCTTCGCTAGCGCAGCTTCCTCAACCACCGGCCCTCGCGAATTGTTCACCAGGTAAGCAGTCGGCTTCATCATCCGCAGAGTGCGTTCGTTGAAAAGATGATGAGTAGAAGTCGACCTCTCGCCCTCACGAAGCAGCGGCACGTGCACGCTCACGAAGTCGCCCCCGCGCAGTGCCTCTTCGAAGTCCACATACTTGATCCAATTCTTCTCGCTCGATATGCGGCGAGCATGGCGCAAATCCATGTTCTCCTGAATGGCCTTGATGTAGTCATGATTCTGATAAGCCGTGTCATAGCAAAGAATGTTCATATCGAAGCCGGCGCACTTCTTGATCAGTGCCAGCCCAATTCGTCCCGTACCGATGACCGCAATCGTCTTTCCTGTAACTTCATCGCCCAAAAAAGGCAGGTATGGATGCCAGTATCCCCATTCGTTCTCTCGGGTCAGGTGCTCCGCCGACCACATTTTTCGCGCCAGCACGCCCAACATGAAAAACGCAAACTCCGCCGTAGCTTCGGTCAGCACGTCGGCGGTGTGGGTGAAGGGGATTTTGTACCGGTTGGCATCGGTGCGGTTGATGTTGTCAAAGCCGACAGCAATCTGCGCGACTACCTTAAGGTGTCCCTTGCCCGCCTCGAAAACCTCGGCATCGATCGGATCGCGTAACGTCGTGATCAGGCCGTCGATGCCGGATTTTACTTTCTCGATAATCAAATTCTTCGGCGGGGCTTCGGGTTTGGGGTACACCTCGACGTCATATCCCCGTTTGCGCAGCAGATCGATGGATTCCCCAATATCGCAAGTAGCAAAAACGCGGAATTTTGCAGTCATCGCTTTCTCAGTAGGCTTTCTGGTTGGAAGTCTTGCGGACGCGCTGCCTCGATCTCGCGAAGTTCAGCCGAACTTCATCTTACTCTATTGATTCAGCGAATGCCGATCAGCAGCGTCATCGATTCACGCTGGCGACTTGGCCATTCAATCGGTCTAAAGCGGTTTGCGCAAGCGTGAAGCTCCTGGCCATCGAGAGCGATGCGCGGTATTCCTGAGCCGCTGCGGGTTTGTCGCCTTGTTGTTCGAGTGCCGTTCCCAGCAAGTAGTGCGCCTTGAAGGCAGGCGCGGCTTCCGCGGTAGGACTCGACGCCAGATAGCGGCGGAGCAATTGGGTAGCTTGCGGAAGGTCGCGCTTGGAACGAAGCAGCATCTCAGCGCACTCCATGAGCACTTCAGGTTGATCCATCGGCGCTGAACTGGCATGCCGAATGGCGTCTTCCATCGAATCCATCCGCGCGGTGTGCCGATAGAAGTAGGCCAAATTCAACCAGGCGAGCGCCGCGCCGTGGCTAGCTTCAATAGCGCCGCGATATTCCTTCTCCGCGGAGATCAAGTCCTTGTTCTTTTCGGCAAGGCGTCCCTTGACCCAGCCGGCTTTGACCGGGTCCATGGCAGCAAGCTTTTTGGCCTGAGCTTCGGCCTTGTCGCGTCCACCGCCCACGATTCCGGGCGCCTCCAGATAGAACTCAGCCAGATCGGTGACCGCCTCTGCGCTATTTGGATTCAGACGTACCGCAGTTTCAAATTCACCACGAACCTTCTTGGCCAAGCCAGCCGCGGAAAAAAAATGGGTGTGGTCCGCTTTTTCCCCGTAAAGCCGCCCGAGCCAGAGATGATATTGAGCGTTTGACGAATCTAACGACACCGCTTTTTCACACGCAGCAATTCCTTTGTCCCAATCGCTCAGCATGAAGTATGCACGGCAAAGCAAATTGTAAGATTCGGCGTCGGCCGGAGTGCTCCCAATTCTGCGCTGCAGCGACGCGATGGTCTCGTCGACACGGCCCTCAGCAAGCAGTTTGCTATCCGCTGAATCCGCCGCAGACAAGGAAGGCAGAAGCGCAAGCAGAACAATGATCGACAGGTTCTTGACTGACAACATCGGTTAGTGAACCACCTTCACGGCTAAACCATTGCGCAACGGTTTTGAATTCGTGGGGCCCAGTGCGACCAAAGCATTTTCCGGCAGCCCGGCGGTAACCTCCACCTGGGTAAGGTTCGAGATGGACGTTTGCACATAGCGGCGTTGCAATTCGTTGTCGACGATTTGGTAGACATACGGCTTGCTGTCGTCCTGACGAATGGCCTCGCGCGGCACGGTCAGAACGTCGCGATGCTCCGCGGTAACAATTGTCACCCCAACGTTGATATTAGGAAGGAGCTTGAAATCGCCGTTATCCACGACACAGGTCGTCTCACCGACATTACGAGTGCCGTGAAGTTTTATGACGGTTGGGACCACGCTGACTGTGCTTTGCCATGTCCGTTCAGGCATCGCGTCCCAGGTTACGTCAATTCTCTCTCCCGGGGCGAGGCGTCCTACATCGGGTTCGTCCACGAAGGCGCGCACGCGGACTTTGGAGAGGTCCGCCTCCTGTAAAACCAGGTCGCCGGGGTTGAGGTAAGCGCCCTGCAACACAGGCAGTGAATAGACGACCCCGTCGAACGGAGCGCGGATGTTCAGCTGACTCAGCACATCTTTGGCCGCCACGTAGGCGGCTTGCGCCTCTGATTTCTGGGCTTCCACGCGGGTAATTTCCGGTTGAGAGTAACGGCTCTTCTGCTTCTGGAGAAGCAGATCAAGATCCGCGTTGGCACGTTTGAGCTGATCCTCCGCGTTTCTTACCTCGCCCGGCGACGCTGCATTTTGCCCCTGCAGACGCCGCAACGCGTCCAGACTGCGCTGCGCAGTGTCACTGGCGGTACGCGCTTTGACGATTTGCGAATCGAGGGTCAAGACCTCCTCGCGGTTGCCGCCACTCTGTATGCCGCTGAAGTCGGAGTCCGCGGTAAGAACTTGAGCCTCGGCTTGAGCCGCCTGGCTGCGGGCTTTGGCGTCGTTCAACCGCACCAGCAGTTGACCCTGCTTGACGTGATCACCCTCGTGCACAAAAAGCTTTTTCACCGTGGTGCCGACTGGGGCATGGGCCTCGAAGTTTTGCAGAGGCTCGACTTTGCCGTTGGTCGAAACAACGCTCCGGATGGAGCCGCGCTGCGTGGTCACGGCCCGCACTGGCACGGCAGGGTCCCTCGACAAGGATGCGAACAACACCACCGCTGCGGCAATCGCGATTGTCGCACTGAGCCAGCGATGCCGGGTTACAAAACTGGCGTTATTATTTGCCATTATTCGTGGTCGATGACATGCGAATTACTCGACGCATAAATGTACCACCTGCCGACTCTGGAAACTGCCAGGAGGAACCTTCTCGATTAGATGCGCCCGCCAGGCGAATGAAGCGCAAATCCTTGCCAACTTGGTAGTTTAGTCCGGTTGCTGGTTACAATGTGACATGCCCAAACCGCCACGCTATACGCCGCAACACGCCCAGGCAGGATTAGACGCCAAGTTTCCAGAGATCGAGACTTGGCCAAATCAGTTTGCGGGCTATGAAATCGTAGTCGATGACCCCGAGTTTACCTCGGTCTGCCCGAAAACTGGATTGCCCGATTTTGGCGTGCTCACCATTCGCTACATGCCGGACAAGCGCTGCCTGGAATTGAAGTCGCTGAAGGAATATTTGCAGTCCTATCGCAATTTGGGAATCTTTCAGGAGAACATCGTGAACCAGGTCTTGGACGATGTTGTGCGGTGGGCGCGTCCGCTTTGGGCAGAAGTCAAGGGAGACTTTCGACCGCGGGGTGGGATTTCTACGGTAATTGTGGCTCGGTGGCCTCGGCCGAAAGGGAAGTCGGGTAAGTGAAACCGTTCCCACCGGCCCCTGCAATAAGCTTTTGACTTGCTCATCTTTCGCTGGAGTAAGGGGCCGCCTCGGCGGCTTTCAGCGGTTCGATCTGCTCCAATTCATACGCCAGTTCGGCCTTCACCCGGCCGATCTCGTATACATCCTGCAGGTTTAGCCAAAACTGTTCGGTGGTTCCGAAGAACCGGGACAGCCGAAGCGCGGTATCCGCCGTAATGCCGCGTCGTTCCAGAACGATGTCGTTGATGCGAGGTGGCGGGACGCGAAGCCGTTTTGCTAAGGCGTACGCAGACATTGCCATGGGCTTCAGGAACTCTTCCCGCAAAATTTCGCCGGGATGAATTCTCCAATTCGGGGTGCCTTTTCTTGCAATGCTCATCATGTTCTCCCTCGTTTAGTCACCCGCTGCTCAATGACAGTCCGTCACTTCTACATCGTAGGCATCGTGATCGCGCCAGGTGAAGCAAATCCGATATTGATCGTTGATCCGAATGCTGTATTGTCCTCGACGGTCGTCGCGCAATTTCTCCAGCCGGTTACCCGGGGGACACTTCAAATCACGCAACTCTACTGCCACATCGAGCATTCCGAGTTTTCGTTTTGTTACATCCGCCGGAGGAGCACCTCCGGTCTTGCCGGTTCGCCAGATTTCCTCGGTCGACCGATTCGCGAAACTGCGGATCACGTTCTTAATAGTAACGAGTATCGTTAATAACCCCAAGCGTTATTAATTGGTCAGGCAAGCGAGTGGCAATGTAAGAATCCACAAGCCCCTCAACCCGACGTGATATATTCCTTCGCCAAGTGACCCAGACGAAACTTTATCCCTGGACTGCGCTGGTCTTGCTGACGGCGCTAAACCTGCTCAACTACATTGACCGCTCAGTGCTGTTTGCCGTCCAGCCGCTGGTCCAGAGCGAATTCCATCTCACCAACACCCAGGTCGGCTACCTGACCAGCGCTTTCCTCGGCTTTTACATGATCGCCGCGCCGTTTGCCGGTCCGCTTGCCGACCGGTATTCGCGCAAGATGATCATCATTCTGGGAGCAGTCTTCTGGAGTGGTCTCACACTGCTCACCGCAGTTACGCATACCTATTGGGAGTTGCTGGTTCGCCATACGTTGGTTGGTGTCGGGGAGGCAACATTCGTAACCATCGCTCCGACTTTCGTTGCCGATCTTTTTCCTGAGAACAAACGCGGTCGTATTTTCGGCGTGTTTTATCTCGCCATCCCCGTCGGGACAGCTGCGGGCTATCTGTTGGGGGGCAAGCTCGGGCCTCATTTCGGATGGCGATTCCCGTTCTATATCGCGGCGTTTCCCGGATTCTTACTTGCTCTTTCTTTGTTATTCATTCCCGAGCCGCCACGCGGCCAATTC
>Ga0207141_10294_pt2 | contig 11462 bp, 15 predicted proteins | sample Alteio_BWMinHeat_5_FD_153553 | JGI IMG/M metagenome (GOLD analysis project Ga0207141, IMG submission 153553) | Enriched cells from forest soil in Barre Woods Harvard Forest LTER site, Petersham, Massachusetts, United States -... | ecosystem: Environmental > Terrestrial > Soil > Temperate forest >... | reverse complement strand
CACCTTCAGTGGTCGGAGATGCCCCATCATGTTCAATTTGCGGCATGCTCATGGTTCCCAATGGAAGTTGCTACAAATGCGTGAATTGCGGCAGCACGAGCGGGTGCTCTTAGGGAAGGTGCATAGTCGATCGCTTGAAGCGGAGGATCGCCTACAGGTAAATGAAAGGCACTCCATTCCGCTTGAGTCCTGCGAGCTCGGCACCCATGAATGCCAAGCTGAACCAACCGGACTGCATTCGCCATCTTTGATCGAACGGACCAAATAAGTCCGGTGGGAATGCTTTCCTAGCGTATGGATTTTCCAGTACTAGCGTCCGAATTGTTCCCTCGTAGGAGTAGGTGGCAGGTTGATCGGACGGGAGCCGTTGAAGAATGTCAAACTGATCCCACGGCTTGATCTCGTCACCTCGCTGTCTCTTAGCGTCCAGTTCGCGCCACATTTCGAGCCACATGTGGTTCAATCGGTATGGGTTGAGGATTGCTATCGCGCTGATCGTTGTGTTGTGCTTGGGTGTCAACCCAGCGGAGCCAGAGAATTGATAGCTACACGGCTCCGCCCGAAGGTTTCCCGATGCGGCGGCGTCGAAATGAACATATTCCCCGAAGGCCGCCGAGGCCACAGCTTCCAGCAAAACACTTCGGTAGATGCTCTTGCTATTCCAAAGTACTAGCGCACAGCAACAATCCTTGAACGACTTAAACTGCTTCCTCGCTTGACGTATCTTCTCCCGGACCGCAGGACACGCGCTGAATCCTCCAGAGGGCTTGACATCTGGCTCGTCGAACTCCTTGACCTCAAACAAACACACATCGTTCTTGTGCTGAATCTTGTAGTCTGGATGTTTCGCCGCTAAATCCGAAATGCGGGCCCACGTCAAGCTCTGACTGCTGAGGTAGTGCTCGAATACTTCTTCCGATTCAGTTTTCTCGTACATTTCCTTCGCTTGTCCGGATCCGCTTTCAATTGGCCGAGGCGTGTCACCTGATAGTACAAGATTCTTCACCGTTTTGGGCTTGGACTGTCCGAACTAGGTCCCAGGGAAATGGGTTCGTGAAGCTGCGGCTGGCTTTTGTGCAGCGTTGGAGAGTCTCATTTCGACCGTAGAACGATCGGCCGTGAACCGGATCGATTACCGAACCGTCAGATTGTCGCGAGAAGAAAGGGTGAATCCAATGGACTTCTTCGTTGAAAAGTCCGATCTCTTGAAAGAACTGAACTTCGTGCGCGGCGCAGTGGAAAAGCGAAACACAATTCCTGTCCTTTCGCACCTCCTCCTCGAAGCCGAAGGCTTCGAACTGAAGATAAGTGCGACGGACTCGGAGGTCGGGGCCCGAACAGCCTGTCCGGCAAAGGTAAGGGCCAAAGGAACCGCGGTCATTCCCGCATTCCGTTTCCTGGATATTGTCCGATCCGCGGCTGGTGGTGAGGTCCGCTGCCGCGCGCTCGAGAACAACTGGGTGCAGGTCACGTACCAACGCTCATCATTCAAGGTTGTCGGTTTGAGGAAAGACGATTTCCCGAAACTGCCTGATGTTCCGAAACCCATAACCAAGCTGGACGCCAAGCTTCTCGCAGACTGCGTGGAAAAGACATCCTTCGCCATGTCGGCCGAGGAAAGCCGGTTTGTCCTCAACGGAGCCCTGTTGAAGCTGCATCCTGACGGCGTGACCATGGTCACCACCGACGGACATCGGCTGGCCCTTGCCGAGCGGAAGCATCAGTTATCCGAGCTGAAGCAAGAAGTCGCCGTGTTGGTTCCGCGAAAGGCGCTTCTGTCCCTTCGAAAACTTGCCGATGAACACAAGGAAGGGGCAACCATCGAGGTCTCACAAGACGATTCTCAGTTATTCTTCGCGCTTGGGTCACGCCTTCTCACTACGCGGCTGCTCACTGGCCGGTTCCCGAATTACGAGACGGTGCTGGCAAAGGAGAACGGGAAGGTCGCCGAGCTGAATCGCGAAGCCCTCGCGGGTGTCGTTCAGCGTGTCTCTCTTTTGGCAGATGATCGCCTGCATGGGATCCGGCTGGCACTCGGAAAGAACCGAGTGGAAGTCTCGGCGAGTTCGTCAGAGTACGGCGAGGCGAAGGAAGTTGTGGAAGCTCAGTACGAGCACGAAGGCGTGCAGATCGGCTTCAACGCAGAATATCTGCTTGAGTTTCTCAGCGCCGTTGGCGCAACGACTTCAATTCGCATGCACGTAAAGGACGCCGAGAGCGCTGCTCAATTCCGGCCATCGGGCAATAACCAGCCAGAGTACACATATGTCTTAATGCCGCTCCGACTGTAAGTGATCGCCGTCCCCCGTGGACGGCGGGAACGTCGTGCCTAGGGACTGCGGACCCCAGCAACCAAGGAGAATTTGTCGTGATGCAAGATCAGGAACGGAAGATGGAAGTGCTCTCATTCACGGAACAGTTGCGTGCTGCTGGCGTGACCAAGGTAGCGGTCAGCTACAGCGGAGATGGCGACGAAGGGCGCGCAGAACCGCCTCAGTTCCAAGACGCAGCAGGCAATCCAATTGACGAATCGAGTTTGCCGGCTGACCTTGACACCCAAAAGCTTGGTGACTTGCTCGAAGGTTTTGCACCCGAGGGGTATGAGGACGGCGAGGGGGGACACGGCACGATTACCTTCGACCTTCAAACGGGCAAGATTCGCGTCGACCACAACTGGTATGAAATCGTCAGCAATCCCGCCGACCCTCGGGAGATATGACTCATGGCCCATCCTTTGGAGCACGCGAAGAACAGTGCGCGAAAGTTCGGCGGTGCCGCCGAAGACTACCTGCCCATCCACGAATGGTTTGACGAGTCGAAAGCCATGCTTGCGGATTTTCGCCATCGAGCGCTGCGCCATCATGCCGAAGGAATCTTTCTGGCCGAACGGATATTCGGCGTCGCTATCCGTAATAGCCAGGGAAAAGATGTCCCTGTCCGGTATATCGGCGAGCAGCATGTTCGAGAGGATCTGGGGCGCATACCCAGCTTTCAGGACTGGGCAATGAGGATTAAGGCGGAACCATGGATGTACGGACAGAAGTTAACGAAGACAACTCAATTCTGAGTTGATCATTCCCATCAATCGTACGGTGTGATCTCTCCCAACTCGACGCCGACCGAGCATTTGTCTCCTTTCCAGATATTTCCCCCACCAGCACAACGTCACATTGATTGCGCAGCCTGGTGCGGAATGCGTCCGCATCCCAGTCGTTTTTTCCAGGCAACGACGTGAATTAATCCCTAGGGTTGTCGCCACTTTGTCGCCGGCTGGAATTCCTTAGCCGGCCATCGCCGCCCACATTAGTTCGCTGAGTCATTTGCCCAGCCGACAAAAGGAACTCGGGAAGTCTGGTCTGTGAATTACGCCACGGTCCCGGACTTCTGAGTAGTTTCAACACTTTGAAAGGAGAATTACGTATATGCAGCAGGCTCAACTCATGGCTCACTGCGGGAGTTCAAAGATCACGCGGGAGGAATTGAAAGTGATTCCGACACCCGCGGGGAGCGCAACACACCAACCACTTCCGCACTTCGAGATCGTCGGGGCGCTGGTCGAAACCTTGAGTTTCCGGCAGATCTCGGTTGTGCGGGAAGAATATGCAGTTTCCAGCGACGGCATGAAGCTGTTCGGCGTCCTGGACCTTGAAACTACCTTCGACGGATGCCGCTTCTCGATCGGCGTTCGGAATTCCAACGACAAGTCCATGCGGCTGGCTCTCACGGTGGGCTACCGCGTGTTTGTGTGCGACAACATGGCGTTTCAGGGCGATTTCACGCCTGTACTCGCGAAGCATACGAAACACGTCAACCTTGTGGACATCCTCTCGATCGGCGTGGACCGCATGCAGCGGAACTTCGAACCCATGCGGAAGCAAATCGATGCATGGAAGCAATCATGTCTCACCGATGAAGCGGCGAAGTTGATTATCTACCGGGCATTCGTCGAAGGCGTACTCGATGTGCCGAAGCACTTGACGCGCCGGGTTCACGACCAGTATTTCAATCCGACGGTCGAGGAGTTCGCTCCGCGAACGTTGTGGAGTCTATCCAACGCGTTCACGAGCGCGTTCAAGGATCTCGAACCGATCCCGCAGTTTAAGGCAACTGCAAGCCTGGGCTCATTCTTCGAGCTTGCAACCGCTGGCTCTGCCCGACCTCAGGGTTAACTGGCGGAGAGCCGAAGCCGGGTTCGTTCTCGGCGCATCGGGCCGCATAGTGGGCGGCCCGAGCGCCAACTGTACGGCTCAAATGCCTCGCACAGAACCTTCCGATCGGTATCTGGATTCTCACAAACGGAGATTCCAGTTTTCGATACTTCATATGGAGCAACTTCAACGCCGTTGGCCTAGACGCTGATGAACGTCCAGCATCCGACCTGCCAGCCAGTTTCGACGGGTTGATTATTTGGGTTGGATACAAAGACACGCCTTTTTAGATCGCTCGGCATCTCCTAAGCGATGGGGTCAAAAACTTCGATAGGTGTGGCTACCTACAGGCACCGGCGGATGGCCGAAAGATCAGCCCTCAAGGACTCCAACGCCTGCTGAGTACTCCCATAAATCTGCTGATAGGAATGAGCCGCCATGTGAGAGTTGTAGACGTTCACGGATATCGCCCCAACGGATGGATCGCGAGGAAAATTAACACTCGAAGGCTCAGCGAGCAACATAGCCTTCGTCGGCGAAAGAGGGTAATACAGCTCGAACTTCTCCGGGGGCTTCGTCTCCATGGGACTCGCAGCGATATTGATGACCGGCTGGTCAGCCGTCAGGAACGGTACCTCGCTGGCGTTTTCAAGAAGAACGATTTTATATCGGTCGCGATCGATGTAGAGGCTTCGGCCCAGATTGATCGAGTAAATGTGCACGCGAACGTTGGCAATCCGCTCAAAGAGTTCGAAGTCGCTTTCTCTCCAAATCCTTCGTGCCTTTTTCACGAGGTCAGTCCGCAAATACTGAGCGGCAAGCCCTCTGCAAAACCCTGACGCCTTGGCGGGGTCCGCGTAGAAGCTCAGATCGCCGACAAGCATCGCTTCAAGGGATGGCTTGAAGTCATCCTCGATGGACGTGTGGAGATTCTCATTCATCTCTCTGATCACGCCATCGACCTGGCCAAGCAACTCTGGTGTCGCATGGCCCGACATTTCCAACTCCCGCTTCGCAATGCGAGGCAAGGAAAAGGACCAGAGCAATTGTTCGTGGACCTCCCTCAATCCCTCGGGAGAATCAGCAATCGCAAGGTCGCGAATGAACTTGACGTCCCGCTCGCTCAACTCGCGGAGCCGATAGAAGTGATTTTCCGCAGCGACGTTCCGTACGTTCACACCTTCGATTCTGCCGTTTTGGAGGCAGAAGACCTGCGCGTGGTCCACATCGCGGCCCTGTTCGTCCCAGGCCTTCAGATAGAAGCGAGCGACCTTGTGGTGTAATTTCTTTCCGACAGCGGGCATCTCTCAATTATAGCGGGGATAAAGTCCAAAGAACCGGAGACTACTCAAGGGCATGGGCGCCAGTTGGATCAGAGAGATTTTCTTTACGACCCAGCCTGCAAGGGGCATCCTACTCTCGTGCCACCAGCAGCGCGAATCAGACGGCCGAAGAGTGACGGTCGGTGCATCCATTGCCGGGAACCCCTGGTCAAGCCCACCAAAGATCACGTCTTTCCGAGTTCTTGGTATCCGGACACAACTCCGAAGGGTCTTGAACGATGGACTGCGCCGAGCTGCGGGCGATGCAATGGAGAGTTCGGCCGCCTGGAAAAGGACCTCTTGGTATTTTTCGCGTGTTGCATGGACCCGACGAAATCAGCCACGAAGGGTTTATACCATCGAGTGCGAAGAACCATGGGTATTGGCGTGAGTGGTCTAAGTGATGAAGAAATGCTTCACCGCGCGGCCAAGCGACGCAAACTCTTGAATGACGCCCAGCCCTATTCGCCGGATATGCTCCCACACATTATTCCTGGATTGGGTCCGCATCCCGAGGCACCTGTGAGCTTGCAGCGACAACTCACCATAGAAGTAGAGAGCGTTCATGCCGTAATTCAGAAGATCGTTCGCGGGTGCGAATATTGGCTTGCTGGCGGAAGGATTATCGAGCCTCCTTACAACATAACGGTTATTTTTCCGACGGAAACTACGGAATTTGTGAAGCAAGTGATGGCTGCATTTGCCTTGGGCCCTGTTCATTTGGGACCAGGTCTGCGAATCAGGAGAGGAGTCGCGCACGACGATCCCCTCTGTGCACTCTACGAGCTGGTGATTTGGGAAACGATGACGGTCTACGCCAGCATTTTGCCGCCCGAAACGGAGCAAACGAGCCGCGTAATTGCCCATGAAGAAATCGCCTTACACGCCTACTACCACTGGGAGCGGCGCGGTAGACCGTTCGGATCACCAGAGGTCGATTGGTATTGGGCGATCGAGAACTTGAGGGGCGCTTAAATCGCCCATCGCCGGCGGACGACGCGCGACTGTGGGTGCGGTGTGGGACAGTTCCTTAATTTTATGCCGCGCGCTGTCCGCTTCTGAATCTTACTCCCCTTCTCTTAGCACGAATTTCTTCTGAATTCCCCCGACAACGTGTCAGGAGAAGAAACGAGCGAATCGAGGCATCACACTGCCGCTCACAAAATCATAGATCGCCTCAATCCCCGCAAAATCACATTCGATTTTCCAATAGAGATCGCCAAAGAGAACTTTGAACTCCGGGATTCTTGGGTTCAGCGCCATCTGGCCCTTCAAAGCCAAGGGAATCTTCATCACGTGGTCGTCCCCAAATTGGGTAGGCGGGAACTCCGGTGGCAAAGGCAGAGGGATGAAAGTATCCCACTTCACAATGCCAGTGACTCCATGAACCGGAATTCGGATATGCTTATCGACGTTGCAAAGCTTATTCAACCGCCAGAGGAGATGGTTCTTCACATCCGCCGGGTTCGGTGTGTTGTAGGGCTGAAGAGATTCGATGACTTTTGCCGCCTCGGGTGGCACACCGCTCGTTTGCCTATTAAACCTCGGAACGTCCCGTTGTTCTAGAATCGGAAACTGAGTGCCTTCGGGATAGCCGGGTGTGGCGTCGATCTTCGCCAAGCACCATACCAGTTGGTCGAGTGAGGCGCGCAGACAATAGATGAGATCGCCGGCAATCAGCGGAATGTCATCTGGAATCGGCCGCACCCTCATGCGGACGATGTGCAACTGGTTCTCGACATCATCCTTTCGGATAAATTCGCAAGGCTCCTTGCGAAACTCCTCCAGTCGCTCACGCAAATCCTCGAGATGCGCCTTGGCCCGTGACGTTTTCAGGTATGGATCAACGATCGACATGACTCGCCAGTGTATCAGTAGAGGCACAAGTCCACTTGGGGGAGCCGCTCGGATAGCGATGCGGACGGGCAGCTCGCGATTTACGTTTGGCTCGTGGTGGAGGCGGAAGTAGCCGAAGCGTGCCACTTCTCCAATTGCTCGCCCAGATTGCTCGGGACAATGTACGTAGCGCGAGGATCGATACGATCTGGCACAACAAACCCAAAGTACGCGACTCTTGGAGGAGTCGTCTCAACAATATTCTCGGGCCCCGTTCTCCCGATACACCAAGAATGACAGTACCACGTGCCGTTGTCGCTTAGCGCCCACCCATAAACGAACCGATACTGGCTCGCGCCGCTCCCCACGTAACAGCACAAGTCGAGACAGTTCCGATGACACTGAACGGGATCTAGCTCCCGGTAATAGTCAGGGAATGGAGTGTGCGTAAGGTGTTCAAGCCCCTCGGTAGAAAACTTTCTACCGTACTCGGAAAGAAAGTCGACGACGCGAGGGTCTATGAAGTTTCCCCACACTTCATCGAGGTTCAAACCGCCGATCTTCAACAGGATGTCATTTAGAGTGCGCGCGTGATCCACTGCTATTTCTCCGTTGGCACATTGTAGCCCTGGGTGTCTGCCTCGCCTCTCTCTCGTTGACGCTCCTCCCAAAGCCGACGCGCCACCTCATCCTTAAGCAAATCTGTGACCGCCGCTACCTTCTCCCTCGCCAGTTGTAATCGAAAGATCAATCCACCAGCAAGACTTAAAGAGGATGTATGAAAGCTGTAATCTGTGGTGAACCCCTTGAGGAAAGACGACAGCAAGCTCAGCCCTCGCACCTCGCGCAATACTCTTCAGCGTGCCGGGAACAACGTGAGCGGTTTATCAAATCGAAGTACCTATGGCGGACAGAATACGACGCTTACCTTATAGCGCACTATTTCGGCGGGCTAAATCGTCGCTTCCAAGTGCTCAACCAAATGGTTCGCCTGACTGGCTTGCCGCGCTGGTACATCAAGCGTCAGGCTGCACGGCTGGGACTAACCCTGCATATGGATCGCCGACCTTGGACCGCCACCGAAATGAATCTTCTCGACAAATTGGTTGGGCGTGTTTCGTCGTCAACTATCGCAAAGCGATTGCACCGCCCGGAGAGTTCCGTCGTCAACAAGCTGAAACGCATGGGCACTTCCCGACGTGTGCGAAACGGGTATACGATGCGCGAGCTTGAATTGTGTTTCGGGGAGGACCACCACAAGATTAGCCAGTGGATCAAGAACGGCTGGTTGCACGACCATCTTCAGGGCACGCGCCGCCATGATGGGAACGGCAACGACATCCATCGCATCCGCGAGAAAGATATTCTTAGCTTCATTCGAAACCATCCGCAAGAACTCAATCTTGGCAAAGTGGACCAGACGTGGTTCCTGGATCTGGTGCTGTTGAGAGGTCGAGAAGTGCCTGCTGCAAAACTGCCTAGGAGGCGTGATGCCGCAGAGGACGACGCAGCAGCATAGCCTCTCGAAAACCCCACCATGCCTGGCATTGGCTCTTTCAGGCGCCGCGTTGTGCGTGTCTCGAGTGAGCCAATAAACAAAACAAATGAATGGAGTCTTGTGATGCAACAACTCAAGAGACAGCGCGTTTTCGAACTCGGCCACATTCTCGCAACGCCAGGCGCCTTAGCTGCGCTTCAGAAGGCTGGCCAAGAGCCGGGTGATTTCCTCAGGCGGCATGCCACCTGCGACTGGGGCGATTTGTCCGACGAGGACCAAAACGAAAACAACTACAGCCTTGAGAACGGATTCCGGCTCGTAAGCAGCTATCAAACGAACGCGGGTGACAAGCTGTGGATTATCACTGAGGCGGACCGCTCTGCGACGACCCTGCTTTTGCCCGAAGAGTATTAAACCAAATGCTTGAGAGGAAAGGACAAGAAAAGAGATGAATACAACGATTGTAGCGAGCGAGGCGATAACAGTACCGCCGGGACGTTCTACTGTTCTGGATATCCCGTTAGAACGAATCCGCGAATCCATTACCAACCCGCGGCGGGTTTTCGATGAAACCAAACTCCGCGAGTTTGCGGAGAACATCCGATTGCATGGTGTTTTGCAGGCAATTCTTGTACGTCCGGTTCCTGACGGTGAGGGCGACATGTACGAATTGGTTGCCGGCGCGCGCCGCTTTCGTGCGTCGAAGTTAGCCGCCAAGAGCACGATCCCCGCAACTGTGCGAGATCTCAGCGACTCCGAGTGCCGAGAAATCCAGCTCATCGAAAACTTGCAGCGCGAAGGTGTCCACGAGTTGGATGAAGGGATCGGATACCGGTCGCTAATGGATCTAAAGCCGGACTTCTACACGGTGGAGACGATCGCGGCGCAGGTCAGCAGAAGCCCGTCCTACGTGAAGGGCCGGATTTCACTCACCGATTTGATCCAGCCCATCCAAGCTGCATTCTACGAACGTAAACTTACGATTGCCCACGCGCTGGAAATCGCTCGCCTCCAACCGAAGGACCAGGAGCGTGCTCTCATGGAATGTTTCCCGGGCCATCGCACTTCTGGTTCCATCCTGAAAGATCGCAAAGCAGAAGCGCTAACCGTGCGCCAGCTTCGTGAATGGATTGAGCGCGAGATTCAACTCGACTTGAAGAATGCACCATTCGATACAGACGATGTAAATTTGCTGCCCGCCGTAGGAGCATGCACGGCTTGTCCGAAGCGGACAGGGAATAATCCTCTGCTCTTCCCAGAAATCCGCAACAAGTCGCTGTGCACGGATCCAGCCTGTTACCAGGCGAAGGTCCAAGCGTTCGTTCAACTGCGGGTTCAGCCTTTAGTGAAGGATGGGCAAAAACCTGTACAGATATCCGAGAGCCCTTCCTGGCAGGTGCGATCCAAGGGTCTCAACACGCTCTACGAAGGTCAGTATCGTCGTTCGGAGCGCGCGGGAGAATGTCCCCATACGCAGGCCGGCGTCATCGTAGACGGCCGCAAGGCGGGAACGATCCTGCATGTTTGTACGGACGAGAGTTGCAAGACGCACCGACAATTTTCCCACTACGAGATCTCACCACAGGAGCGGGAGCAGCGTAGAACAGTCGCGCTTGCGATTCGGGTTCAGAAGGAATCGCGTTCGCGCATCCTAGAGGCGGTTCGGCAGAAGCTCCCTCCGGCACTGGCGCGTGCGGACTTCGAGATGGTTGCGCCCGACTATTTCCGACGCCTGGGCCATGACAATCATCATCGGCTGTTCCAGGTCTATGGTTGGGAGGAAAAGAAGACAAAGACGTCTTTGGGCGGAAATTCAGTGGACCACGAAAAGTTGGCCGAGGCTCGAATCCGGGCGATGACGGCGGCTGATCTTAATCGCTTCTTGGTGACGTGCGCGCTAGTCCCCGATCTGTACTGCCCTGGCTACAGTTCCGCAGAGACTCTGTCGAAGGAGTCGAACCTCATGCGAAGCGCTGTCCGCTACAAAGTAGACGCATCGAACGTCACTGCGAGGGTCAAGGTAGAGCTGTCGAAGAAGCGGAAGGGTGGCAAGGTCCAACGACGCAATGTGCGAAATGAAGCTGGCAGTGGACGTCGCAATCGCACCCGGAGCGCCTGATAGAAGAGCAGATTCCCCGCCCTATGGGTGCAGACTGTACCCCTGACTGTACCAGCAGGCAATGTTTTCACGCGGTGGGGCTTAGTTGTGAGCGAAAAGCAGATTCCCCAACTTGTTGCAAACATTGACAAAGGACAACAAGAAATGGAGTTGTTGGAGTCGGGTTTCGTGCGCCCAAGGCAGGCGCGCTACCAGGCTGCGCTACGCCCCGACATGAAGTGCGAGATTCATTCTAAAGCACTTTCCAACTTTACTCCTAATCCGTCCCATGCTTTTTACCCCCGACTGTGCACGAACTGTGCACGAATGAGGCTATTGCACCGTGACTGTGCACAATGGAGCCACCAGAACGTCAGCGGCGACAGGTGCCATTTCGTTGGCTCGACGGTTAAGCTTTTCCAGAGCCTCGCGCTTCATCATTAACTTCATTTGGGAATACTTCTTGAAGACTTGCGCGAGGTGCGAGGGCTGAGCTTGCTGTCGTCTTTCCTCAAGGGGTTCACCACAGATTACAGCTTTCATACATCCTCTTTAAGTCT
>Ga0207141_10288_pt1 | contig 11743 bp, 13 predicted proteins | sample Alteio_BWMinHeat_5_FD_153553 | JGI IMG/M metagenome (GOLD analysis project Ga0207141, IMG submission 153553) | Enriched cells from forest soil in Barre Woods Harvard Forest LTER site, Petersham, Massachusetts, United States -... | ecosystem: Environmental > Terrestrial > Soil > Temperate forest >... | reverse complement strand
GCTGTTATCCAAGGATGTTGCTTTTAAAGACTTGGGATTGGTCATTATCGATGAAGAACAGCGTTTTGGGGTCAAATCCAAGGAAAAGCTAAAGCATTTCCGGTTATTGGCGGATGTGATGACCTTGACAGCAACGCCGATCCCGCGGACATTGTATATGGCCCTTTCAGGTGCCCGTGATATGTCCGTGATCTCAACCCCGCCAACTAACCGCTTGGCTGTGAAAACCCAAATCATCGGTTATGATGAGAAGACCATCCAAGAAGCCTTAGAACGGGAATTGGCCCGCCATGGCCAGGTATTTTTTCTGCATAACCGGGTGGAAAATATCGATACCATCGCCAATAACATTAAAAAATTGGTACCCCAGGCACGCGTGGCGGTGGGGCACGGACAAATGAGCGGTCGCCTTTTGGAAGAAATTATGTTAAAATTCCTTAAAAGAGAAATCGACATCCTGGTATGCACGACGATCATTGAATCCGGCATTGATGTGCCTATGGCCAATACGCTGATCGTCAACCGCGCGGATAAATTTGGCCTGGCGGACCTGCATCAATTACGCGGCCGTGTTGGCCGCATGGATGTCCAGGCTTTTGCCTATTTTATCGTGCCAAAACGCGAACTCCAGTCTGAGATCGCCCGTCAGAGGCTCAAAGCACTTGAAAAGCACAGCGACTTGGGTGCAGGTTTTCATATCGCATTTGAGGACTTGCAGATCCGCGGCGCCGGAAATTTGTTGGGCGCCCAACAGCATGGCTTTATCACCAGCATTGGTTTTGACCTGTACTGCCGGCTGTTAAAGGAGTCCATTGAACATCTAAAGAAGGATTTGGAGATAAAACATGAACCGCAACCTGCAAATCATTAGCCTTTTATCCATGGGGGCGTTGTTTTTGATGCCTTTGGCCCATGCCAAGGACCTTCCCAGTGACGCCATCATTGCCATTGTCAATGACGATGTCATTACACTGAAAGATATGCGCCAATATGTAGCCAGCATTGCCAGCCAGCTGAGGGTTGAAAATAAATCTCCTGAGGAGATCAGGCAGATCATGGGGGATTATGAACAAAAAGGCCTGGATAAATTGATCGAAGATAAATTAATTTTAGCTGCGGCCAATGATAAAGGCTTGATCGTGCGTGATGACATTGTAGATAAACGCCTCCAAGAGATCAAAGACCGTTATTCCAGCGAAGATGAGTTTTTTAAGATCATTGAGCGCTGAAGGAATGACGGTCAGTGACCTGCGTCAGAAATTAACTGATCAATTGAAAGTCAAATATGAGGTTGATATGGAAGTGCGTGATAAGATATTTGTCAATCCCCAAGACGTTACTGACTATTATAATAAACATACCGGTGATTTTGCCCGCAAACCCATGGTGAATTTACAGTCCGTTTTTGTTTCTTTCGGCAAACATAGCAAGCAGGAAGCGCAGACCCTCGCGGATGAAGCGCGTTCGCGCCTGATCGCAGGAGAAGATTTTGATAAAATTTTCCAGAAATATTCAGATGGCTCTTCTGTCGGAGAAATTGAACAAGGTCAAATGGTGGATGCGGTGGAAAATGTGGTCTTTAGCTTAAAGCTTGATGAGGTCTCAGACCCGGTTGAAGTTGAGAATGGGATTTATGTTTTTAAAGCCATCGGTATCTCACCGGGTAAACAGCAGACCTTGCCCGAAGTCAAGGACCAGATCTATAATAAGCTGCTTGATGATCAATTTCAGGTCAAATTTAAAGACTGGGTCGATAAGCTGCGCCAAAAAGCATATGTTGAGCTCAAATAAAAAGGTGATCATCATCACCATGGGCGATCCTAAGGGGATAGGCCCGGAGGTGGTCCGCAAAGCTCTTACGAAGTTCTTTTCAAGTGTCAAAAGGCCCAATTGCTCCGATAGCGAAAGGTTGTGTCATTGCGAGGAGCGTTTTTCAGCGACGAAGCAATCTTTTATCGTGATCGGTCATCACAAAGATTTAGGGCGGCTTCCGGCCGCAGTCGAGGTGATTGATGTCCCATATAGATCAGCAGGTGAAGGATCTCTTAAATTTTTGGACAAGGCCATTGCATTGATCAAGGCAGGCGGCGTTAAGGCCCTGGTGACAGCCCCGTTGTCTAAAGAAGCGGTCAGCCGTTATAACAAGAATTTTAGGGGGCATACAGAATATTTGGCTGAAGCATTTAAAGTCAAGAATTTTGATATGATGTTTATTGCCGGCAACATGCGTTTAACGATCGCCACTCGCCATGTGCCATTAAAAGATGTGCCCAGATTGATCACCCAAAAAGCCGTATTTAATTCCATTGTTTTGATGGAAAAGACATTAAAAGATAAATTTAAAATCAAAGGTCCTAAAATTGCCGTACTTGGGCTAAACCCCCATGCCGGAGAAGGTGGGCTTTTAGGGTCTGAAGATGTTAAGCATATTTTACCTGCCATTCGTCAAGCTCGTGCTCAAGGCATCAACGTCAACGGACCATTTCCGGCAGACACTTTTTTTACATTCCAAAAGCCGTATGACGGCGTGATTGCCATGTACCACGACCAAGGATTGACGCCTCTCAAAGGCATGTATATGAAGGAATTGGTCAATTTTACCGCCGGTCTGCCTTTTGTGCGGACTTGCCCGGCTCACGGTACAGCCTTTGATATAGCCGGAAAAAATATGGCTGATCCTTCATCCATGATCTGTGCCATCAAGCTCGCCTGCCAATTAGCATGAAATCTTCCTATCGGCCCAAAAAATATCTTGGTCAGAATTTCCTCATTGATAAGCGGATCCAGCAGAAAATCATTCAAGCTTGTGAGCTAAGGGCTGAAGATACTGTCTTGGAGATCGGCCCGGGACAGGGGGTTTTGACACGGTTAATCGCTCCACAAGTCAAAAAATTGATCTGTGTTGAAACTGACCGTGATTTGATCGACCCATTGCGATCAAGTTTATCCACTACTGTAGAAATCGTCCACGCTGATTTTCTTAAATGGGACATGAGTCATTTGCCTGATGGTATCAAAGTTATCGGTAATATTCCTTATTATATATCTACTCCCATTATCGAGAAATTGATCGAAAATCGAACAAAAATTTCTAACGCTTTTTTGACAGTACAATTAGAGTTTGGGCAACGTCTGACAGCCCAGTCAGGCGGCAAGGATTACGGGTCTTTGAGCTGTTTTGCGCAATATTATGCGGATATAAAAATGCTTTTTAAGATCAAAAATACCTGTTTTAAACCGGCCCCCAAGGTAGATTCCTGTTTCTTGCGCATGACCATGCGCCCGCATCCCGGAGCAATTGGGGATATTGAGAAGTTTTTATTTAAGTTAATCCAAACGGCTTTTCAACAGCGGCGGAAAACAATTGTGAATTCACTCAAAGGATTAGTGGGTAAAGAAAAATTAGAGGAATCGCTTGAGATCTTGGGCATCAAATTTAACGACCGGCCGGAGAATTTAACTTTGTCAAATTACATCGCCCTTTGCAAGCGCCTTATGCTATAATCCCATTTATGGAAAAAAGGGTTTATTACCATGACACCGACGCAGGCGGGATCGTTTATTACGGCCAGTATTTGTGCTACTTGGAAGAAGCGCGCACGGAATTCCTGGAACAACGTGGCTTAAGTGTTGAAGAGTTTAAAGAACGTGGTTTTGTGTATGTGGTCAGGCAATGTAATGTCAGCTACCGCTCACCCGCCCGCTATGGCGATACCCTCATCTGTGATGCCAAATTAAAGAAAATAGGCGCTTCGCAATTGATTTTTGACCAGACGGTCAAAGATAAGAAGGATGGGCGCCTGATCGTTGAGGCTGAAGTTTCCCTGGTTTGTTTAAATAAAGAATTCAGACCTACCGCCATTCCTGATGATTTAAGGGAAAAATTGACTTCTTGAAGAGTTCTGTGTTAGTATTTTGCCTATGCCGGTTTCTAAAAATGACGTTAAATATATCGCTGCTTTAGCACGGATCGACGTGCCTGAAGATAAGCTGGAAGGTTTCACTAAAAGCCTTGCCGGTATTATCCAATACGTGGAGCAATTGCAAAAGCTCGATGTGGATCAAGTCAAACCCACCAGTCATGCTGTTCCCGTGGGGAATGTATTGCGCCCTGACAAGGTCAAACCTTCTTTAACCAATCAGGAAGCCCTCGCCATTGCCGTTGAGGCAAAAGACGGGTCCTTTAAAGTACCCTTAGTCATCGAATGAACCTACACTCATTGACCGCTCATGCTTTATTGGATTTATTCAAATCCGGCAAAGCTTCTGCCAAAGAAGCTTATGAGGCTGTTTTAGGCCGTATTAAAACTGTTGACCCTCGTGTCAAAGCCTACGTGCATATGGCTCATAGTAAACCGGATTTTCAGGGTGAAATGCCCATTCCCATCGCTATTAAAGATAATTTATGTACAAAGCAAGAGGAGATCACTTGTGCCTCACGGATTTTAAAGGGATTTCGATCGCCGTACGACGCCGGTGTTATAGAACGGGTCAAGAAAAGCGGCGGGAGCATTTTGGGGATCGTGAATATGGATGAATTTGCCTTTGGTTCGTCCTGTGAAACTTCCTGCTATGGCCCCACATTTAATCCATGGGATTTGCAATGCGTGCCCGGCGGATCCAGCGGCGGATCTGCTGCTTCAGTGGCCGCTGATGAAGCGATGTGGGCTTTGGGTTCAGATACCGGAGGGTCGATCCGTCAACCCGCGTCCTTTTGCGGTATTGTGGGATTAAAGCCAACCTATGGCCGTGTTTCACGGTATGGCCTTATTGCCTTTGCCTCAAGTTTAGACCAGATCGGGCCTTTGACCAAGGACGTACGAGATTGTGCTTTGTTGATGAATATTATTGCCGGTTATGATGAACGTGATTCTACATCCGTTAATGAGCCTGTGCCGGATTTTACTAAAGCTTTGGTCAATGATGTGCGAGGCCTTAAGATCGGCATTCCCAAAGAAGCATTTGTGGACGGTTTGGACCCTGAAGTTCGACGATCAGTGGAAGAAGCCCTCGATCTTCTTAAAAAACTAGGGGCTGTTATCAAAGAAGTGTCTTTGCCGCATACTCCATATGCCGTAGCCACCTATTATATCGTTGCAACGGCTGAGGCTAGTTCTAATTTGGCGCGCTTTGATGGGGTACGCTATGGTTTGCGAGCACAGCCTAGCCGTGTCCGTAAAAATGCCCTGGTTGATATGTACGAAGAGACCCGCTCACTTGGGTTTGGCGATGAAGCCAAGCGCCGCATCATGCTTGGCACCTATGCCTTGTCTTCCGGCTATTATGACGCTTATTATTTGCGCGGCCAAAAAGTGCGTACCTTGATCAAAAATGACTTAGACGAGGTGTTCAAGGACTGTGATGTGATCATGACCCCGACTTCACCGACGGTGGCTTTTAAAGTGGGTGAGAAGCTAAGCGACCCTTTGAGCATGTATTTATCTGATATTTATACGATCCCGGCAAATTTAGCTGGTATTCCGGCGATCTCTATCCCTTGCGGATTTTCCCAAAGCGGTTTACCCATCGGCCTGCAATTGATGGGCAAGGCTTTTGATGAGGAAATGCTTTTACGGGTTTCCTATACGTATGAGCAAAATACAGAATGGCATTTAAAGAAACCAAATCTATGAGCCAGTTTGAAACAGTCATAGGACTTGAAGTCCATTTGCAACTAAACACCAGAACTAAGATCTTTTGTTCCTGTGCCAATCAATATGGCTGTGCTCCCAATACTAATGTTTGTCCGGTATGTTTGGGCCTGCCAGGCACATTGCCGGTATTAAACCATCAAGCGCTCTTATCTGGTATTAAAGTAGGGCTTGCGCTGAATGGGGAAATCAACGCCTTTATTAAATTCGACCGTAAAAATTATTATTATCCGGACCTCCCCAAAGGTTATCAAATCTCACAGTTTGATTATCCCGTAGCCAAAAACGGTTATTTGAAAGTCAAAAGCGGGTCAGAAGAAAAGCGCATCGGCATCAAGCGGGCCCATCTCGAGGAGGATGCGGGCAAATTGATCCATGACAATTCAGGCTCTTGTTCCTTGGTCGATTACAACCGTACCGGTACTCCGTTAATCGAGATCGTGACTGAACCAGACCTGCGCTCACCCCAGGAAGCTTATGATTATTTGAATACTTTAAAATTGACCTTGCAGTATTTAGGGATCTCGGATTGTGACATGGAAAAGGGCTCTTTGCGCTGTGATGCCAATGTTTCCATACGGCCGGCGGGTCAAACAACCTTGGGCACTAAAACTGAATTAAAGAATATGAATTCCTTCCGTGCAGTGAAGACTGCCCTGGAATATGAGGTAAGGCGCCACGAGCAGGTGATCACCTCCGGCGGCAAAGTGGAACAGGAGACCTTGTTATGGGATGATGAGAAAGCGCAGACCCGCACCATGCGCTCCAAGGAACAGGCCCATGATTACCGTTATTTTCCTGACCCTGACCTGGTGCCTTTTACCATCGATTATAAAGTCATTGATGGCGTGCGTGCTGAATTGCCGGAGCTGCCGCAAGCAAAATTTTTACGCTTTTTAAGCCAATACGGCCTTTCTGATTACGATGCCAATATTCTGGTCGCGGATGGCCGAATGGCTGATTTTTTTGAGGCAGCGCTTAAAGAATATCCTCAGGCAAAAAAGATCGCCAATTGGCTGGCAGGCCCTGTTTTAATGGAGCTTAATAATCGCAAAGTATCCATCGGTTCGCTGAAATTATCACCTAAAGGCCTGGTTGATCTGATCGCCAAGGTTGAAGAGGGGCAAGTCAGTAATTTGGTCGGTAAAGAAGTCCTGACCTTCATGCTGGATGAGGCTAAAGATGCGGAGGATATCATTAAGGAAAAGGGTCTGGCCCAAGTTTCAGATGATTCGGCCTTGTTTGTCATCATTGATGAAGTCATAGCTCAAAATCCGGCTGTCGTCGAACAGATCAAATCCGGTAAACCTAATGCTGCAGGATTTTTAGTAGGTCAAGCAATGAAAAAATCAGGTGGCCGCGCTAATCCTAAGAAATTAAATGAACTCATAACCCGGAGAATTACAAGTGCCTAAAAAAACTTTGGTATTGGGATTTGTGTGTGCTGCCCTATTGGGAGTTTCTTCAGCAGGGATATCGCAGGATACAGTCCAAAACAAGAAGGACTTATATTCTCAAGTTGAACTTTTTAGTTACGTGCTGACGACCATTCAGTCTGACTATGTGGATGAAAAAAAACCTCAGGACCTGATCTATGGCGCGCTCAAGGGCATGCTTTCATCACTTGATCCCCATAGCCAATTCATGGACCCTGATGAGTATAAAGATTTAAAGACCGAGACAGAGGGAAAGTTCGGCGGGTTAGGCATAGAGATATCCATTAAAGATAATTTATTGACGGTCATTGCCCCGGTAGAAGACTCGCCGGCTTGGCGCGCAGGCATTAAAGCGGGGGATAGGATCGTTAAGATCGGGCATGATGTCACGCGTGACATGGGCCTGGATGAGGCGGTCAAGAAATTGCGGGGTGATCCGGGTTCCAAGGTGACGATCACCGTCCTTCGTGAAAAAGATAGTCTGGTCAAGGACTTTATCATTACCAGAGAAATTATCCATGTGGATGATGTCAAGGTGCCTCATATCATGGGAGACCATATCGCCTATGTACGCCTGACAGAATTCCGGGAAAATTCTTATGATGAATTACACCAAGCGTTGGAGAATTTAAGGTCCCAGGGGGCAGATAGCCTGGTCCTTGACCTTCGTAATAATCCCGGCGGTCTATTGGATGTGGCCATCAAGATCGCCGAAGATTTTCTGCCCGCAAACACGACGATCGTTTCAACCAAAGGTAGGAATTCTTCCCAGGACACCATCGCAAAATCTGAGAACAACAATGGTGATTTTCTCAATTGGCCGATGGTGGTGATGATCAATGAAGGTTCTGCCTCGGGAAGCGAAATCGTTGCGGGCGCTTTAAGGGACAATAAAAGGGCGGTGTTGGTGGGTGGAAAATCTTTTGGGAAAGGTTCAGTCCAATCCGTGATCCCATTGCCGGATGGCTCAGGGTTACGTTTGACCACAGCACGGTATTTTACCCCTTCGGGCGTATGCATCAACGGTATCGGGATCACCCCGGATGTGGTGGTTGAAGAAGATGCTTCTTTGGAAAATAAGGAGATCGAAGGGGATAAAGAAAGTAAAGAAAAAAATGAAGATGTGGACACGGTCTTCTCTGATCTTGAAGATAAAGAGAAAAAAAATAAAACACAGTCCTCCCAGGACAAAAAACAAAATGAACAATTGAAAAAGGACCGGGCAGATATCCAGCTTCAAACCGCGATCAATGTTATTAAGGGTATCAAGATCGACCGTAAATTTAAGCAGAAATAGTATATGGTCAAAAGAAAGAAAATAACAACTTCTAAGGATGATTCAAAGGTCGCTGCTATAGTGCTTGGCGTTTTTGCGGCGGCCATCATTTTGTTTTTTATGTTTTCAAAGGGCCATGAATCCCATAAGGGAAAAGCCCCACCCCATGAAGCCATCGAAGTCCCGGTGTCAAATGAAAATAATGAACGTGAAAGGCCTATATCAGTTCACCCTGCAGCACAGCCTTTCAATGGTATCCCGGGTTCTGGCGGCAAGATTGCGATCATCATCGATGATTGGGGACAGACGATGGCAAATTGCAAATATTTAAAAGAAATACCGGAACCCTTGGCAGTGTCAATCTTACCTGGTTTGCGCCATACCAAGGACATCGCTGATTGTGCCCATGTTAACCATAAGTTGACCATGCTTCATTTACCTTTGGAGGCCTTGCATAATTATGATTTTTATCCGCCGGATTATATTATCAAGACGGCCATGAAACCGGCCCTTGTTTCTAAAATAGTGGACGAAGATCTGGCCCAATTGCCTTCGATCGAAGGGGTCAATAATCATATGGGTTCAAAAGCGACCGAGGACAAATCCTTAATGAAGATCATTTTTAAAAAGATCAAGAAAAAGGGTTTGTTTTTTGTCGATAGCATGACGGCCCATAATACCGTTTGTGCTGCTTTGGCCGATGAAATGGGCCTGGCTTTTGGCAAAAGGGATGTCTTTTTGGATAATGTCAACACAAGGGAAGCGATCACTAAGCAGATCATGATCTTGGCCCAAAAAGCCCGCCGCAGAGGCTATGCTGTGGCCATCGGCCATGACCGGCATTTGACCATGCAGGTGCTTAAAGAAGAGATCTCTTTGCTGGAACACCAGGGTTTTGAGTTTGTCAGCATCAAAGAGCTGCTTAGGAACAAATGAATATATTAGGCATTGAAACTTCCTGTGATGAGACTGCAGCCTCGGTTGTTTGTGATGGTGTAAAGGTGCTTTCTAATTGCATCGCCACCAGCCTTAAGGACCATCAACGTTTTGGCGGCATCATCCCGGAGATCGCTTCCCGTCGGCAGATTGAATACATCCATTGGGTCGTCAGTGAAGGTTTATCCAAAGCCCATCTGACCCTTAACGGAATTGATGCGATCGCCGTGACCCGTGCTCCCGGTTTGATCGGTTCGTTGTTGGTGGGGCTTTGTTTTGCCCGTGGATTAAGCCGTGCAACGGGAAAGCCCCTCATTGAGATTGACCATATCAAGGCCCATCTGTACGCTAATTATCTTCAACTGCCCAAAGAAAAGCCTGCCTGTCCCCAAACACGGCTGCCGGCAGTGGGCCTGGTTGTGTCGGGCGGACATTCCAGTCTTTTTTATGTTAAAAATTTTAAAGATTTCAAATTGTTAGGCGCGACACGTGACGATGCGGCAGGTGAGGCTTTTGACAAAGTGGCGCGTATATTGGAACTGGGTTATCCCGGCGGCCCTGTGATCGACCGTCTGGCCGCTGGCGGCATCAATGAGGAGATCAAATTCCCCCAAGCATTATTGGCAGGCTCGTATGATTTTTCCTTTAGCGGGACTAAAACCGCAGTGCTTTATTACACGCAAAAGAATAAGAGTAAACCCGGTTATTCTGTGCCCAAGGTGGCTTATGCTTTCCAGGAAAGTGTTGTCGCTGTTTTGACAGAAAAATCTTTACTGGCGTGCCGTAAGCTCAAAGTCAAGACCCTTTTAATTGGCGGTGGTGTAGCAGCTAATTCCGCTTTGCGCCGGCACTTACGGGCCGAGGCTGCTCTCCAGGGGGTGGATGTCTTTTTTCCTCCCATGGCCTTATGCTTGGATAACGCGGCTATGATCGCAGGTTTAGCTTTTCATTTGCTATAAATTGACCTGAGGGTTTTATTTTGTTAGTATAAAAGCAATCAAATATATAGATACGTCATCCTGAGCGAAGCGAAGGATCTCAACAAAATTAATTCTTTAAGAGATTCTTCGGCGTTCGCCTCAGAATGACGAGCTTTTAATAATGGGAGGTCCTATGGCCTTTAACCGTAAAGAACAACACAAAGAATTACCTGAAGAAAAGATCATTGAGATCAATGCCCAGATGGAAGGGACCTTGACATTCACTGACCCGGTGAATTTAAAGATCCACGGCCGTTACACGGGGAAGCTTGATACCCGCGGCACCTTGACCATCGGGTCCACCTCTGGGGTGGAGGCCAATATTATCGGTGAGAATGTCATCGTTGCCGGAAAAGTTAAAGGCAATATCATTGCCAAGAAAATGCTGGTCCTGATGCCCTCAGCTGTCTTGCATGGAGACATTTCAACGCCAAAGTTGAACATTGTTGAGGGGGCTATTTTTCAGGGACGCTGCCACATGCTGGAAGATACCCTGACCATCGATGACCTGGCGCAATATTTGGAAATTGAAATACCAGCTATTTTGGAATTAGCAACGACCGGTAAGATACCTGCTACCAGAGAAGGGGATAGCTGGAGATTTGAACGCTCGCAGATCGAGCAATGGGCAGCTTCGGGCAAGGTCAGGTCATGAGCAGCCAATACATCACCGTCCGTGAAACAGCCCAGATCCTGGCTGTATCAGAGAAAAAGGTCATGGACCTCATTGAAGGCGGTAATTTACAAGCCTACAAGATCGCAGACCAATTCCTGCGCCTTAAACGCAATGAAGTCGTCAATATGCGCTCCACGGGCCAGGTCGTTTCTGAGATCATCGCCCACAGCTACACCGCCGGGGAGCGCGTGCGCGACTTTTTTTATTTCAATGATTTTTATTTGATAGCCCTCGCGATCATTGGAGCCCTGCTTTATATCATTTTTTACACCGCCTATTAATGGGTCAAATCCGCAAGATCAACGATGTTTATTATATCGAATTCCATGCCCGTGGGCTTTTGTATTCACAGGTTGCCGGCAGCAATCTAGAGGAAGCCCAAAAACTTTTGCAGCAGGTGGAAGACAAGATTTCCGGCGGAGAAGCGTTAACGATCACCCGTTATATAGAGCTTCCGGATTTTTATGAACGTTTCCTTTCCGATATTAAAGGGCAATATGGTCCTCTAACTATCAGACGATTTACAAGCACCATCAACCATTTTAACGTTTTTTTAAGTGCTCAATTTCCTCAAGTCCATCAACTTTCCCAACTAACACCAGCCATTATTGAATCTTATAAGATCCATTTAGAAAAAACCCAAAAAGCAAAGATCGTTAATTTGACCATTCTTTTGATAAGGGATATCTTGGATTTCGGCATTAAATTGGGGTTCCTCAATGATAATCCCAGTTTACATGTGCGCTTATTGCCGTGGCCGAAGTCCCCGCAGCGAAAGCCGACAGCCC